>Ga0335085_10016644_pt1 | contig 10618 bp, 10 predicted proteins | sample Lox_Sample_45_FD_206712 | JGI IMG/M metagenome (GOLD analysis project Ga0335085, IMG submission 206712) | Soil microbial communities from Loxahatchee National Wildlife Refuge, Florida, United States - Lox_Sample_4.5 | ecosystem: Environmental > Terrestrial > Soil > Wetlands | place: USA...
TGGAATTGATAAAGTTTTGGAGAAAGGTGTCGATAACTGTAAAGAATAGCGCCCCGATGTCGACCATCGACCTACACTCGAGCCGGCTCAACCTTTTGCGCCGGAGCCAGCGCGTCTGCCTGAGTGTGCCGGTAGAAGTCCTGAAAAAAGCGACTGGCAAGAACCCTGGCGTCGAAGAGGCTCGCACCCTGGTCGTGAGTGCGCACGGCGCGCTTCTAGCGTTAAGTTTGTCGGTCAAGGCCGAAGACACGCTCACGCTCAAGCACAGCAAGACTGGGGAAGAGATTTCCTGCCGAGTCGTCAATGTCGGACCCGATCAATCGGGCAAGCGTGAGATTGGCGTTGAATTTGAACATCCGTGTCCGCGATTCTGGCGAATCGCTTTCCCACCACCCGATTGGAACCCGCACAACATCGATGCGAAAGCTCCAACCGCTCACCGGCCAACTCCTCGGCCGTTACCGAACAAAAGTAAGAAAATTCCCGACGAAGCCGACAAGAAGTCAGCTAACAAAACAACCGAATCCGCGCCGATCTAGGAATTTCGAACTGCTGCGCGTATCGGCTCCTGCTCCGCGTTGACTTGCCAAACCGCGCGGCCTAAGATTCCCCAAAAGTAGGTGCCCACGCCATGATCGGCCAAACTATCGGCCACTACCTCATCCTCGAGCAAATCGGCGCCGGCGGAATGGGCATTGTTTACCGTGCCCGCGATGAACGCCTGAATCGCGACGTCGCTCTTAAAGTGCTGCCGCCCGGGAAGCTCGGCGATGATGCTCCCCGCAAACGTTTCCGCAAAGAAGCCTTGGCCCTTGCCAAGCTTAATCACCCCAACATTGGAACCGTCTACGATTTCGACAGCCAAGATGACGTCGACTTTCTCGTGATGGAATTCATTCCTGGCGAAACCCTCGATCGACGCCTTGCCAAAGGGACACTTCCGGAGAAGGACTGGCTTTCCATTAGCTTGCAGATTGCTGCGGCCTTGGAGGAAGCCCACGAACACGGCATCGTTCATCAAGACCTCAAGCCGGGGAATATCATCGTGACGCCGAAGGGCCAGGTAAAGGTGGTGGACTTCGGCTTGGCGCGACTTCTCGATGCTGATTCCGGGGGTGGAGTGACGGCCACTCTCACACAAACCGATGGCGCGGGCACCTTGCCTTATATGGCCCCTGAACAGCTTCGTGGCGACGCGGTGGATTCCCGAACCGATATTTTTGCAGCCGGTGCCGTGCTTTACGAAATGTGTACCGGCCAGCGCCCATTCCGCGAACTGCAGCCGGCCCGCCTGATTCAACAAATATTGAACGAAGCTCCCAGGCCTCCGGGAAAACTGAACCCTCGAAGTTCGCCGCAAGCTGAAAGCGTTATTTTGAAAGCGCTCGACAAACAACCTGAGCTGCGCTACCAGTCTGCTCGTGAATTACGCGTGGACCTGGAACGCCTTGCCGCTCAGCAAGCATCTTCCACCGCTGTTCCCGCGGTCATCTCTGCGACGCGGCGCGGCTGGAAGCATGCTGTGCGTCGGCATTCACGTCCAATTTATTTTTCCGCCGCCGTACTGGCAGTCGCCGCGGCAGCCGCCTGGTGGCTGATCAGCGCGCGTCCGGTCCTCTCATTTGCCCCTCGCGATTGGCTGTTAATCACAGACTTTGACAATCAGACCGGCGAGCCGCTCTTCGACCGCTCCCTGCAAACTGCTCTGACGGTCAGCCTCGAACAGTCGTCCCATGCCAACGTCGTTCCCCGTGCGCGCATCGCTGAAGCTTTGCGCCGCATGGGCAAGTCCGGCAACGAAAAAATTACCGAGGATCTGGGGAGGGAAATCTCTCAACGAGAGGCCTTCCGCGCCATACTGAGCTGTTCGATAACCAACGTAGGAAAAAAGTACGCCCTGACGGCGCGCTTGATCGATCCGCAGACCGGGATGGCCGTCCGTTCCTACCTCGAGGAAGCAAAGAATCAGGACAGTGTTCTCGACGCTCTCGGCTCGATTGCCACCCACGTTCGGCGCGACCTCGGCGAATCGATGCTGGCCACCCGCAAAGCCGATCGTCCCCTCCCGATGGTAACCACCCGCTCTCTTCAGGCTCTCAAGTTGTTTGCTGATGGCGGCACACTCTGGAGCAAGGGGCAGTGGGAACCGGCAGTGCAGGCCTTCGAGTCCGCCGTCAAAACCGATCCGGATTTCGCCATGGCCCACGCGGCGCTCGGAGGAGCCTACTACAGCCATATTTTTAATAGTCCCGCGAGGGGCAAACTGCACAACGACAAAGCTCTTGAACTTTCCGAACACACCACCGACCGCGAGCGGCTCTATATCCAGACTCGCTACGCACAGGATCTTGGTCATGTCGCCGAGGCCAGGAATCGATTTGAGGTGTACCTTCAGACATATCCCGACGACTGGGGAATGCGCGCCAACTACGCCTCGCTGCTTCGCAACAACGGCCAGCCGCAGGAGGCCCTCGAACAATACAAAGAGCTCGTGCGCATCGCTCCGAACAATGCCAGCAGCTACATCGACCTTGCCACCTGTTACAACATACTCGGCAATTTCGCGGAGTCCGTGCGCACCTACGAACAAGCTTTCAAGCTGGAGCCTTCCTGGGAAACCAATCAGAACATCAACCATGAATACGGGATGGCTATCTTTCGAACGGGCGACGAGGCCAAGGCCCGACAGACTTTTGAGCTCGCGCTCGACAAGCCAGACCTGCGAGCGAAAGGCCAACGCTCCCTGGCTTGGCTCGATCTCTACCACGGCAAATATGCAGTCGCAAAATCACTCCTGCAGGAAGCGCTTCTTTCCGACGAGAATTACAAATGGGCGCTGAGCATATTGCGCGAACATAATTTGCTCGCTATCGTGGCGGACGGCCAGGGAGATCGCGCCGGCCGTCTCCGTCAACTGGATTTGGCAGTCCCGTTCTTGTCCAAGATTGGCCCTCAAATTCGTCCCGCCCTCTGGCTCGGCACGCAATACGCCCGGAGCGGAAGCGTAGCGAAAGCTGCGGACATTCTGGAAAAAATCCGGCCTCTCGCGGACCCGCAGAACCCCGAGCAATCCAGCGACCTCCAAACTTTGGAAGCCGAAGTGGAGTTCGCACGCGGCAACAAGGACCATGCCATCGAACTGCTCTTGCTCGCCGACAAGGCCATGCGCACTTCGATGACCTTGGAAGGGTTGGCTCATGCTTACGAAGCCTCGGGCAAGCCCGATCAGGCTGCGGGCTGGTATGAGCTCCTGCTTGGTCAGGTTGAATCTCCACTGGGCTGGGAGCCACAGCAGGATTGGATCGCCGCGCACTACCATCTCGCCCGAATCTACTTCTCTCAGGGTGATAAAGCCAAGGCTGCCGGTGACCTCGATTGGTTCCTCGACGCATGGAAGGACGCCGACCCGGCGCTGCCGCTTCTTAAGGACGCTCTGCAATTGAAGCGGCAGTTGGATGGGAAGCCGTAAGGCCTTCAGCTTCGCGTCGCCAACTCCTTCACAATCTTGCTATCCTTGAATCCTTCAACGCGGGGAATTTTCGTCAGGAGGCACGATGCAAACTGCAACCGTGAAGTGGATTGGCGAAGAAAAATTCTTGGCTACCAGCCCTTCCGGCCACGCCATCGCCATCGACTCCGACCGCACCTCCAACAAAGCTCCTGGCCCGATGGAACTTGTGCTGATGGCTCTCGGAGCTTGCACGGCCACCGATGTGGTGAGCATCCTGAAAAAGAAACGGCAGAATTTACAATTCCTCGAAGTCATTTGCTCCGGCGAACGCGCCGCCGAGCCTCCTACCGTTTGGGTAAAGCTCGAGATTCTGTACCGCCTTCGCGGGACACTGGAAGAGGCGGCCGTGCAGCGTGCGATTGAGCTCAGTGAGCAGAAGTATTGTTCTGTCTCCGCGATGCTCCAAAAAACCGCTAAGGTCACCTGGCGCCATGAAATCCTTCCGCCTGAAGAGTAATTCATTCCACTTAGCCGGCCGTTTTATTTCCAGGAGAGCATCCACACGCACGCAATCGCTTGTTTCTTTCGTTCTCGCCTTGTAACCTCTCATCCGCATCGCTTAGAATTTTGGATTCGCGCGGTTGCCAGTAACCTCCGAGGAGAACCATGCCCCATCGCATCGCGGCCAAGATTACAGGCGTTGCAGGTTATGTTCCGCCAAGAGTGCTCACCAACGCGGACCTCGAAAAAATGGTCGCGACCAACGACGAATGGATTCGGACCCGCACTGGAATTCGCGAGCGCCACGCCGTCGAGCCGGGCACTGCCACATCTCACCTCGCCACCGAAGCCGCCAGAGCACTCCTGGACAAGACGGGGACGGATCCCGCCGACATCGACATGATCGTTCTCGCGAGCGTCACACCGGACATGTTCTTTCCAGCGACCGCTTGTCTCGTTCAAGAGCGCATCGGCGCTAAGAAAGCGTGGGGTTTCGATCTTTCCGCGGCGTGCTCCGGTTTTGCTTACGCACTTACTGTCGGCGCGCAATTTGTCGGTGCGGGCACTCACAAAAAGGTCTTGGCGATTGGCAGCGACACCATGACTTCCATCCTCGATTACACCGATCGCGCGACCTGCGTGCTTTTCGGTGATGGAGCGGGCGCCGTTCTGATCGAACCGTCTCAACCGGGCGAAGGCATCCTGGATTTCGCACACGATATCGACGGCTCTGGCGGCCAGTTCCTGTACATGCCTGGCGGCGGTTCGTTGAACCCCGCGAGCGCGGAAACCGTCGAGAAGCGCATGCACTACGTCCACCAGGAGGGTTCGCAAGTCTTTAAGTACGCCGTGCGCCGCATGTCTGAGCTCGCCGCGGGCCTGCTCGAACGAAATGGCTTTACGAGCAAGGATTTGGCGCTCGTCGTACCGCACCAGGCCAATCTCCGCATTATCCGGGCCATGCAGGAACGGCTCGGAGTTGACGACAGCAAAGTACTGGTCAACATCGACAAGTACGGGAACACCACCGCCGGAACGATTCCGTTGGGCCTCTGCGACGCCGTCGCACAAGGCCGCCTGCATAAGGGCGATCTCGTTCTGCTCGTCGCGGTCGGCGCTGGCTACACTACTGGCGGCGTCCTGCTTCGCTGGGCGTATTGAGGCAATCCGGAACTTCGTGTGAGCGGCGCTGGCCGCTCGAGTTATGCGAGTCCGCTTTGCCTGGCTAGTTTGAGCGCTTCGATAGCTGCACCACGCGCGCCAGCCGTGTCACCGTTCGGCATGACGTGGATCGGAATTCCCGCCTGCTCTTCGCGCTGATTGGGCATGCCCGTGCGAATCTCCTTCAGGAACCAGCGCTGAAATTCCTCGCTCGTTTCCAAAGCGCCGCCTCCCACGATGAAGGCGTCGGGGTCGAATGTATTCACCATTTCATCGAAGAAAAGCCCCAGAGCATGTGCCTGAATCCGGAAAACCTCTTTGCACAGGGCATCGCCCTTATCGGCAAGTCCCCGAACTTGCTTTGCGGCCTGGTGGAGGTCCATCTTCGCCAGATCATGCGCGGGATACCGGGGCAAAAAATAAGGAAGCAGATTCCTTTCAATGGCGGTGAGGGAACAGAGCGACTCGAGGTCTCCTGTCCGCCCGCAATTGCACGCTGGCTTCATCCCGGCGGTCCCGGCAATGCTCTGGTAGGGAAGCAGCACATGGCCCAGCTCTCCGCCGAAACCGTTCTTGCCCTTTAAGACGTTGCCTTCAATGATGACGCCCCCGCCATTCCCCGTCCCGATGATGATGGAAATCGACGTTTCCCTGCTGTTGACGCCGAACATGGCGAAGTGCCCCCACAGCGCCGCCGCGTTTCCATCGTTCAGGTACGTCACCGGTTTTTCGAGCTTGTGTGCCAAGCCATCCCGAATATCGAATCCCGCCCACCTCGGATGGACAAAATTCGTGGATCCTCGCGCGCTGAACTGGCCCGCTGCGCTCGCCGGCCCTGGAGTATCCAGGCCCACGGCCACTATGTCCGAAAGAGAAACGTTCACTCGATCGGCGGCAATCTTCAGGCCATCGGAAATCTGCTGGAGGCAAACGTCCGGTCCTTGCTTCGATAGCGAGGGATGTTCGCACAGGCCCTCAATCAGAAAACGCTCTTCCTGGTTTACAAACGTATAGTTGATGGCGGTTCCGCCAAGGTCCACTCCGGCCACGACTGGCACGCTGTTTCTCCTTCCGCGCTCTCTATTTGCCAGCCACAGCGTAGCAAAATCCGCGTCAATCCGCTCACCACGAAGAGCTCTGCGAGCAGGCGTGCGTCGGGTGTTGTGTTCACCGATTGAACTTGCGTTAGGTTCTGTTCTAAGACGGCGCGCGTGAACTGCCGGAAGAATCAGCAGACGGCTTGCCGAGTGATTTGTCCAGGCTGGATGAAGACGGAGGCCCTGAAGTTATCGCGCCGTGCCCGCTTTACGAATGTAGATCTGTCCTTGGAAATTGGTGAACTGATATTCCGGGCCGCCGCCATTGATGGTGCCGTGCACGGTCTTGTCAATCTTCACCCGATATTTGCCGCCATGTCCCCGTCCGTCCTCCACCACCTGTTGCGGCGCGGACGCCTGGAGCTGTACGTCAAAGTCGCTAAATACGTCTCCGCGGTCGGAGCGAATGCTCACGTTCGCTTTCACATCCGTCGGGAAAGTCACGTCGATGTCCCCGTTCAGTGAGCTGAACGCCATCGGCTTCTGCGGGTTGACTTTCACGAAGGTGGCATGCACATGCCCGTTCAGCGCGTGCGCGACGGCGCTGCCCGACACATTATTCAGCGTCACCGACCCGTTGATGTCGTCCACATCCAGGTCGCCATCCACGCCTGTTACCGTGATGTCTCCATCATTGACCGCCCGCAGCTTTAGCGAAGCATGCGTGGGCACCGAAATGGTCAAATCAATCGTCCTCGCATAAGACTCCGTACTCACGCGCACCTCATTGTTCTCTTCCTCGATGGAAAGCCCAGTCGTCGAAATATTCAAGCGCTTCGGCCCACCCGATGATCTCTCGCGTTCCTCGTTCCGCGCGCGCGCTTCAACAATCACTTCTTTGCCGTCATAGGCCTTTACGGTGATTCCGCCATTCACCAGGCTGGCCTTCACAAATGCCGGCCGCGCCGGATCGTCCAGATTGACCGCGATCCGGTCGCTCCCTGACTGCGTCTGCGCCTGCGCCCAAGCGCCGGGTACGATCGCTACCGCGGCCAGCATCGCTGCTGCCGCCAAGATGCCCCTTACTCTGTTCGTATGGTTATTCATGGTTTTCTAGAATGCGAATGTCTCCATTTAGATTTTCTACTTGAATCTGCGGGCCGCCGGACTTCACGCGCACTTCGGAATACCGGTCGGCCCGGTAAATCACTTTTCTGCCCTTGTGTTCCTGCTCCATCGCGTGCACCGGCATCGCCGTCACGGGAAAATCGCTGTAGATGCCTCCGTTGAACGTTTTGAAACGGAAGTCCGCGGACAAATCTGGCGCAAACTTCAGCTCGACCTTGCCGTTGATCGTCTTGAAGTCCGAATTCTCTTTCGGATTCTGGCGGAACGATATGGCTATCGGCCCATCGACGGTCCTCGCCGTCCCCGACCCCGATACGTTATCCATCTCGATGTCCCCATTCACATTCCTCACCAGAAAATTCCCACTCGTGTCGCGCACCACCACGCGCCCTTCGTTTACCGTCTTTACCTTGATGGCGATGTCTCGCGGCACATGCACCACGAAATCCATCTTCACCCGGTAACCTTCATCCTCACGCGAATGCCGGCAGTCGTCGCACTGGCAACGGAACGGACCGTTGACGTACACCTTCAGCGCCCCTTCCTGCTGCGTAATGTCCAGAGTGACTTCCTTCTTCGCCAGCTCCAGTTTTTCCTTCGACTCCGCTCGCGTCATCCTGTCGACCGACATCTCCACCTTGCCCGCCGCGTCCGCCACTACTTCGATCGATCCCCACACGTTGTCGATTTCCAGCGAGTTCTGTCCCGTCGCTGGCACCGCGAACGATTTCTGAATCTTTTCTTCGTCGCGCACCGGCAGATCCTCGTCGTCATCCCGGCTTTTCGCCCATACGGTTTCGGGCCCCATCGCAACCAGCAGAGAGCGCAAAATGCTTATCCTCGGATGCGCGCCCGCCAAATTTTTCGCCGGCAACACGGGCAAAAGCAGCGCCGCTGCCAGGTACACGCTCAAAACCGCAAAAAGTTTCTTCACGCGCACACACTCCTCCTTAATTCAATTTGCTCAGCGCCCAATCCGCACGCTGCCGCACCGTCGGATTCAAATTCGGTGTTTGCGCAAAGCTCCGCAGCTTCTGCGCCGCATCCGGATCGCGCCATTCCAGCATCTGGTCGATCAGCGCCACTTGCACCAGCGGCGATTGTTGCTCCTGCAGCGCTTCTACGACCCCTTTGCGCACCTGAGGCTGGCCGCCGTGACGGCTCAGCGCATCCAGCGCCGCCAGCCGCACGTCCACGCTGTTGTCGTACCGCAGTGTGTGGACCAACGCCGCCAGCACCTGCGGATCAAGATGCCCTTCGCGCTGGCTGTAGCTCACTCCCTGCAGCCGCTCGCTCGCCGACTGTTGCTGCAACATCGAGAGCACCACCAGTTGCCGCATGTTCGTCAACTCGGTGTGCATGGCCGCGATTTCGGCCTGATTCGTGGTGATAGGTGCCGCCCTGTTTCCCCAAAAATTCCCAGCGAAAATTCCAACCGCTAGCACCGCCGCGCTCCATGCCACGCCCCCCAACGGCGACCTCAGCCAGCTCCACAACGTGCCATGTTTCGGACGGTCGAATCCGGCGGCGGCTTTGTCGCCGCGGCCTGTCAGGTAGGCATGCAGCATCGCTTCAAACCGTTCCCGCAAACTCGCGCTCGGCTCTTCCACCGGCAGCAGCGAGAGTTTCTTCCAGATCTCCACTTCTCCCAGGCAATCCGCGCAATCGGCGAGATGCTCTTCAACCTGCTTGTCTTGCCCGGCCTTCAGGTTTCCCTGCAGATAATCCGGCAGCAGTTCTCCAATTTCTTCACAGTTCATTTCCGGCCCTCCGTGGAGGAATGTCCTTCACCGCTTGAGGTCCTGCCTCTCGCGGTGCAAGCCCGCGCTCGAGCTGCTTGAAATTCTGACGCAGCTCCTGGATCGCTCGGTGGATCCGCGTCTTGACCGTCCCTAGCTCGCACCCGAGCATCTTTGCAATCTCGTCGTACTTCAGTTCCTGAAACCGGCTCAAAACCAAAATCTCTCTTTTCTCTTCCGGCAGTTGCATCAGTGCTTGATGCAGCAGCTCCGTCTCTTCCGTTTGCTGCGCTGCATCTTTCGGCATCAGTGGAGGCGCCATCTCCGGCTCGAACGTGATGTGCCTCGGCGTCTTTCGGTAATGATCCACGCGTGCGTTCCTCGCAATCTGGTAAATCCACGCCCGAAACGGCGTTCCCGCCTGATAACTTTGCCGGTACCGCAAAATCCTCAAAAAAACTTCCTGCACCAGGTCTTCGCTAAGCGTCCGGTCTCCCGTCAACTTCGAATAGAAGTTGTACAAAGGCCGGTGGTACCGGTCGAACAACACCCCCAGCGTTTCGCCCGTGCCATTGCGCACTTCGAGCATCAGATCCTCGTCCGGAGCCAACTTCATCGCCTGGTCATTTTCCGTTTTGGCCCGCTCTTGCTCTTTCATTGAGTGAATACCGCCATGAGGGGAAAAGGTTACACACGCATCCTACCCGCAAGCGGCTTGCGAGCCTCGCGGAATCAAGGGAAGTTTCGTTTTTGGAAGAGGAGATTGAGCCGCGAATATGACTGGCTCAATCGGTTAAGGATTAAAGATGTGAGAGTAGGACAAGCCCAGGGAATGGTTAAGCTGCAATTTCGGGGGCTGCGTTAGCAGGAGCGGAGTGCTGCGGCAAGCTGAAGATTGGCTTGCAACCGCCGATCGATCTGTACCGCGGCAAAACGAGCGCAAATCACTCGTTCCCGCTCGCACCATTCTGCCATCGCTGGCATGCGCCCGACTGCAAGTGTGCCAAGCCCTTCGAGAACCCGGTAATAGGCGCGAACTAACGTCAGCCCGCCGCCGTTGGTCTGCAGATCCGGGGTCAGATCGTGCAGACCAGCAAAAGTTTCGAAATCCTGAGCCGTCATTCGCCCGGCATCGAGGTTAGCCGCAGCCAACACCCGGTCAGAAACCGGTTGCGCTGCCACGCCAGCCAAGACAGCCCGCCAGTAGTAGAGGGCGAATTGCGAAAGCGCAACGATGGAGATCGCAAGTAGCATAGCAGCGAACATCCCTCAGGTGCCTCTACCCACATTCTGCCCGGCACCTTGGAAAGCTCCAATAGACCCGTAGTACCAGTGCGATAGAACGGCCAGCTAAGGCATCTAACCATCGTAAAATCAATGACTTGTGTCCGCCAGCTTCTCTACTGCACTGGTGTGATCGTGAATGATCTTCCAGCCATCGGGAAATCGCTGCCACACCAGCGAAAAGACTCCGCCGATATCTCCTTTATCTCGTGTGAGATGCCAATGCCCCAGCACCAGCGCAGCATCCCGCCCAAGAAACCGGAACTCCAACTCCGAAAAATCGAGATGCCCCATGGCCGCGCGGTCCGGATAGTTCT
>Ga0335085_10016645_pt1 | contig 10618 bp, 8 predicted proteins | sample Lox_Sample_45_FD_206712 | JGI IMG/M metagenome (GOLD analysis project Ga0335085, IMG submission 206712) | Soil microbial communities from Loxahatchee National Wildlife Refuge, Florida, United States - Lox_Sample_4.5 | ecosystem: Environmental > Terrestrial > Soil > Wetlands | place: USA: Florida...
GTGTCGGCCATCAGGTGACCGCGCACCCGGTAGGCGTGAATCAGCTCCTGCACCCGGGCGGACCTGGCCACGTCGTCCTCGTGGCCGGCCGGGAAATCCTTGACCCAGCGGACCGGCTCGTACGGGATGCGCAGCGCGGCGAAGATCTCGTCGTAGAAGCCGTCCTCGCCGAGCAGCAGCTCGTGGATCTTCTTCAGGAACTCGCCGGACTGGGCGCCCTGGATGATCCGGTGGTCGTAGGTCGAGGTGAGCGTCATCGACTTGCTGATGGCCAGCCGGGCCAGGGTCTCCTCGGACGCCCCGGCGTAGGCGGCCGGGTACTCCATCGCCCCGACGCCCACGATGCAGCCCTGCCCGGCCATCAGCCGCGGCACCGAGTGCTCGGTGCCGATCGTGCCGGGGTTGGTGATCGTCGCGGTGGTGCCGCCGAAGTCGGCCACCGCGAGCTTGCCCGCGCGCGCCCGGCGCACGACGTCCTCGTACGTCGTCCAGAACTGGCGGAAGTCCATCTCCTCCGCCGCCTTGAGGTTCGGCACCAGCAGTTGCCTGCTGCCGTCGGCGGTCTGCACGTCGATGGCCAGGCCGAGGTTGACGTGGTCCGGGCGGGCGATGGCCGGCTTGCCGTTCTCCTCCGCGTAGGCGAGGTTCATCTCCGGCAGCGCCACCAGCGCCTTGACCACCGCGTACCCGATCAGGTGGGTGAACGACACCTTGCCGCCGCGGCCGCGGCGCAGGTGGTTGTTGATGACGATCCTGTTGTCCACGAGCAGCTTGGCCGGGATCGCGCGGACGCTGGTCGCGGTCGGCACGGCCAGGCTGGCCGTCATGTTGCTGACGGTGCGGGCCGCCGCCCCGCGCAGCCTGCTGACCTCGGCGCCCTCGACGGCAGGAGGCGGCGGAGCCGGGCTCGGGGGAGCGGGCCGGGGTGGCGCGGCCGGAGCGGCCTGCTGAGCCGGAGGGGCCGGAGGAGCCGGAGCGGGCGCCGGTGCCGGTGCCGGTGGCGGGGGGCTCTGAGGGGCCGTCCCGTTGGGCAGGGTGGGCTGGTAGTCGGCGAAGAAGCTCCACCACGCCCGGTCGACCGAGCCGGGGTCCGCCAGGTAGCGCTGGTACAGCTCCTCGACCAGCCATTCGTTGGCGCCGAAATCGGCCTGTCCCGCGGCGGGGTGACCCGGCTCGACGGCTGGCTCGTGTGACTCAGAAGACACGGCGGACATCGTCCGTAAACCTTCTTCCGAAGATCTAAATCGTTGATCGGTTCTGCCCATCAAGGCTACCTGCCGCCATCCAGGTCAGGGCCTGAAGAACCGCGGGCGCCTGGTGGTGCGGATGTGGCCTGGGTCACTGGCCGCCCCTCCCCGCCGGCGGCGTAGCGGAAAGTCCCTGTCACACAAGGTGCCGAACGGTAGCATCGGCGGCAATGGCAGATGGTTTTCCCGGTTCGGCCCGCGCTGGCTGTGCTCCCACCGGAGGCCATCGGCCGGGACGATCACAGTGACGGCAAGGCACAGGTGACAAGGGAACCGACCGGCCATCCCGCGGCTGACGGCGCCTGGGGCCCTCCGGGTCCCCCGCGTCCCCGGCCTTCGCGTGCCGGAACCGGTCCGTTTCCCGGTGCCGCCACCGGGCCCATCCCGCGCGTCCCGGTTACCCACGGTCAGCCCGACGACGATCCGTGGAGCGGGACGGCACCCGGGTTCGAGTTCGAGCACCGCCGCCCGCGGCCGGCCCGTGCGCCCCGCCAGCCCCCGCCGGGCCAACCCGGCCACGGGCGCGTGCCCCGGGCGCATCCCGCTCCCCCAGCCGCCGAGTCGCGCCGGTTCCGGTACACGCCGACGGTGACCCAGCCGACGTCGATGCAGGCCCCGCCGCAGGCCTGGCCCGATGACGACGTATTCATCCCGCCCGGCTTCGAGTTCGGCAAGTTGACCGAGTCCGCCGCCGGTTTCCCGCCGCCATCCCGGCCCGCCCCGCCCCGGCGCGCGGACGGTCCCGGGGCCAGCCGGGCGGCCGGCGAATGGGCCGGCCTGCTCCGCTCGCTGCTGCCCCAGCCGGTCAAGCGCCGCTGGTCCCGGGAGTTCGTGAACGGCCTGGAGTTCCGCGGCTGGGGGATCAAGGTGGCGATCCCGATCCTGGCCATGGTGGTCTTCGGCGTCGCCGTCGTGGTGATCGCCGGCGCGAACAGCGGCCACGCCGGGCCGACTCCGTCGGCGGCCTCGCTCGGCTTCCCGCCCGCGACCCTGGCGGGCAACGACTTCACCGCCGCGGCCAGTGGCCGCGGCATCACCCAGACGCTCGGCCGGGTGGCGAGCGTCGGCCACGAGATCGTGGCGGTGGGGTCGCAGGCCGGCACCCGCATCCCGCGGGCGCAGTTCTTCGTGTCCGGCGACGACGGGCGTACCTGGACGCTGGGGGCGGTCAGGGACGCGGCCGGCGGCGTGCCGCCGCCCGGGCACGGCGCCGTCTTCGTGGCCGGAGCCCAGGGCGCCTGGGTCGCCCTCGGTCCCGGCTCGATCTGGACCAGCGCGGACGGCCGGACCTGGACGCTCGCACCCGGCAACGGGATGCCGCTACGCCCCGGTGACCGGGTCAACGCGGTGGCCAGGACGGCGCACGGGTTCATCGCCGTGGGTGCCAGCATCCCCGGCGGAGACCAGGCCAGATCCACTCCGCTGATCTTCCTGTCGGCCAACGGGACCAGGTGGGAGCGGCTCGACGCGGCCCGGCTGCGCCTGGCCGCGGGTACCGGCCACGCCCTGGACATCACGTCCGTGGCAGCGGCCGGCCAGCTGATCCTGATCTCCGGGGACGCCGTGACCACCAGGCCCAGGCGGACCGCGACGGTCCAGGCCGGCCCGTCAATCGGCACGGCCTGGCTGAGCGCCGACGGCGGCGCGACCTGGGCGCCGGTATCCGGCGCGGCCACCGGGCACGGCGCCAAGCCGCAGGTCGCCGGCGTGGCGGCGGCCGGCCACGGATTCGTCCTGTTCCGCCCGGCCACCGGGGCGGGGCGGCCGGCCGTTGACGTCTTTTCCTCGCCGAACGGCCGGGCCTGGACGTTCCGGGCCACTCTCGGAGCCCCGGCCGGGTTCACCGCCCTGATGGCCAGCGGCGGTCCTGACGGGGCGGTGCTGGCCGGAGAAACAGGCGGCACCGGCCGGGCGGGCCGAAACCTGACCGCGTTCGCCTCGGCCGACGGCCGGACCTGGCACCAGGCCCGCCCGTTCGGCACCGCCGCGGCGCAGGACGTCTCCGGCGTGGCGCTGGCCCCCGGGGGCGCCGTGGTCACCACAGGCTTCAGCGACACCCCCGACGCCCGCCAGCCGGTGATCACCCTGACCGGGGTGAACGCCGCGGCGCGGCGGGTGGACATCGCGAAGATCCGGGGCGCGGTCGAGCCGCAGGTGGCCGTCAACAGCATCGCCGCGCAGGACAGCACGCAGGTGGCGGTGGGCAGCGCCAACGGCTATCCCGCCGCGTGGACCTCGGGCAACGGCGGCACTTCGTGGACGCGGGCCGTCGGCGCCCTCCCGGCCGTGTTCGCCAGGCCCGGGTCGCAGCGGCTGACCAGTGTGACGCACGGCCCGATGGGCTGGCTGGCGGTGGGCGACGTCGCGGCGTCCGCCCCGGAGCACCCGGTCGTCGTCGTCTCCGCCGACGGCACCGGCTGGCAGGCGGCCGACGGCGAGCGCGTCTTCGGCGCGTCCGGGCTGTTCACCGAGCAGGCGGCCGCGAACACCGGGGGCTACGTCGTCGTCGGCCACCAGAATGTCAAGCGAGTGCAGAACGGCCGGGTCGTCGCGGCCCGTACCGAGGCCGCGGTCTGGTGGTCGGGCACCCTGACCGGCTGGCAGCGTGGCGCCGACGCCACCGCGGGCGCGCTCGACGGAACCGGTAACCGGCAGATGAACGCGGTCACCGCCCTGACCGTTTCCGGCGGGGCAGGTTTCGTGGCGGTGGGCTCGCATGGCGACCAGCCGTCGGCCTGGACCTCGGCCGATGACGGCCGGACCTGGCGCCAGGCCGATCTGCCCATGCCGGTCGGCTCCAACCGGGCCACGCTCGAGCACGTGGCGAGCGCCGGCCGCGTCGTGGTCGCCGTGGGCACCGCGGTCACCGCCGCGGGCCGGGCGGTGCCGTTCGCGGCCAGCTCGGTCAATGGCGGGGCCAGCTGGGCCGAATCGGCCCTCCCGGCGCCGGCCGGCCTGGCCTCGGTCACCGCCCTGGCCGCGGCCGGCGGCACGTTCACCGCCACCGGCAGCTACGGCAGCACCCCGGGCCACCAGAACGTGGTGGTGTGGACGTCGGCTGACGGCTCGGCCTGGCGGGCGGCCGAACCTGCCGGCCGGGGCCTGACCGGACCGGGCATCCAGGCCATCACCGGCCTCGCCGTGGCCGGCAGCACGCTGACCGGCGTCGGCTTCACCGCCTCCCCGGCCGGCGAGCAGCCCGTCTTCTGGCAAGCCCCGGTCAGGTAGCTGGGCGCACCACAGCAAGATCGGTCGCGGCGAAGTCGTCGCCGGTACACAGCACGGGATACCCGGTCCGTTCCGCGAGTGCATAGGTGAAACAGTCGCCGAAATTAAGCCCGGCCGGATGACGGCCCTTGCCATATCGTCGCCAGCCACTCATCGCACGCGCTGCCAGGTCCGCGTCAACGGGAACGATCTCGATCCTCGCGTCCCGCAGGAAACGATCGACGATGTCCTGGCCGGCGGGCCAGAGCCGTGCCTCGATGACGATGCCCAACTCGACCCGGATGGCGGTCGGCATCAACCGGGCCAGTGCATCCTCTAGGTACCCTGCGATCTCCTCGTTTCCGGGCTCGCCGAGGATGACCGCCACGGCTGCCGACGTGTCAACGACCAGGGTTCCGCGCTGCTTCGTGGTCAACGTGGCAGGCCGGCGTCGTCGTAGCCGATAATCTGCTCTGGCGTCCTGTCGTCAGCCACCCGCATAGCCGCCGCATCGGCCGCCAGCCGTGCGAGCCGCGCGCGCATACTGGCCGCGTTCCTGGCGTGCTCACGTTCAAGCCGTTCCCTGAGTGCGGTCTCAACAGCTTCCGTCAGCGTCTCGCCCGTCTCGGCCGCGAGTTCCCTGGCCAGCCGGTCCGCCTCGTCGCTTTTGATGCTCAACGCCATGGGATAAGTATAGATCGATTTCTTACTTTCTAGAAACCGAGCTTACGCATCGCGGACGGCCGGGGGCGGGCCGAACACGTCGTCGCGGCGGTTGGCCAGGCTGGGCAGGCTGGCCCGGACGGTCGCGACCAGGCCGGTGTCGACCTCGGCGACCGTCACGCCGGGCGCGGGCCCGAGGTCGGCCCGGACCACGCCGAGCGGGTCGACCAGCATGCTGCGCCCGATTCCGGTCGCGGCCTTGGTGGGCGGTTCGTCCGGGTCGGGCACCTGGCAGACGGCCGCCACCCACATGGTGTTCTCGATGGCGCGGGCCCGCACCAGGGTGACCCAGTGCTCTTCCTTGAACAACCCGGCCGCCCAGGCGGCGGGCAGCACGAGCAGTTCGGCCCCGGCCACCGCGAGCGCCCGGGACAGCTCGCCGAACCGCACGTCGTAGCAGATCGCCAGGCCGGCGCGGACCCCGCCGAGCGTGCAGGCGACCGGCGCGGAACCCGGCGCCACCTCGTCGGACTCGCGGTGGCCGAACGCGTCGAACAGGTGCAGCTTGCGGTAGGCCGCGACCAGCTCGCCGGTCCCGTCGTAGGCCACCGCGGTGTTGTGCACCCGGCCGCCCGGGGCGGGCTCGAACACCCCGGCGACCAGCGCCACCCCGGTCTGCTTGGCCGCGGCGGCCAGCCCGGAGCAGAACGGGCCGTCCAGCGGCTCGGCCGCGGCGCGCAGGTCCGAGCCGAACCTGACCTGGGTCGCCTCGGGGAACACCGCCAGGTCCGCGCCCCTGTCGGCGGCCTCCGCCAGGGCGTCCCTGACCCGGCCGGAGTTGACCTCGGCGTGGGAGCTGACCGGTATCTGGCACAGTGCGACTCGCATACCTATCAGCGTAGCTCGGGGGGTACCAGGGGGGTCGTCCTTCCCAAGGGGGGCCCGGGGGGATGGGTCCCCCCGGAAAGGAAGAGCCAGCAGAGCCTAGCCGCCGAACGCGTGATGTCATTGGGCTCATGAGCCGACCACTGCTGAACCGGCGCCTGGAGGGCCTCGGCACCACGATCTTCGCCGAGATGTCCGCACGCGCCCTGGTCACCGGGTCCGTCAACCTGGGCCAGGGTTTCCCCGACCGGGACGGCCCGGCCAAGATCGCCCAGGTCGCGGCAGACGCGATCCTGGCCGGCCGCGGCAACCAGTACCCGCCGGGCCCCGGCGTGCCGGAGCTGCGCCAGGCCATCGCAGCGCACGACGAGCGGTTCTACGGCCTTCGGTACGACCCGGACGGCGAGATCCTGGTCACCGCCGGCGCCACCGAGGCGATCGCGGCGGCCATGCTCGCGCTGGTCGAGCCGGGCGACGAGGTGATCGCGTTCGAGCCCTACTACGACTCCTACGCGGCCAACATCGCCATGGCCGGCGGCGTCCGCGTGCCGGTCACGCTGCGCCCGCCGCGCTTCCGCCCCGACCTGGCCGAACTCACGAAGGCCATCACACCCCGCACCCGCCTCATCCTGCTCAACAGCCCGCACAACCCGACCGGCTCGGTCTTCACCCGCGACGAGCTCGCCGCCATCGCGGCGCTGGCCGTCGAGCGCGACCTGCTCGTGGTCACCGACGAGGTCTACGAGCACCTCGTCTTCGACGGCGAGCACGTGCCCATCGCACGGTTCCCCGGCATGAGGGACCGAACGGTCTCGGTTTCGTCCGCGGGCAAGACATTCTCGTTCACCGGCTGGAAGATCGGCTGGGTCAAGGCCACGCCGGAGCTGGTGACCGCGGTGAAGACGGCCAAGCAGTTCCTCACCTTCGTCAGCGGCGGCCCGTTCCAGTACGCCGTGGCCGAGGCGCTCGCGCTGCCGGACGAGTACTACGCCAGGCTCCGCGACGACCTGATGGCCCAGCGCGACCTGCTGTGCGCCGGGCTGAGCGAGATCGGCTTCGAGGTCTACCAGCCGCAGGGCACCTACTTCGTCACCGCGGATATCAGGCGCCTGGGCTTCCAGGACGGCGTGGAGTTCTGCCGGAGCCTGCCGGACCGCGCCGGCGTGGTCGCCATCCCGACCGCCATCTTCTACGACCACCCCGAAGCGGCCCGCGGCCACGTCCGCTTCGCCTTCTGCAAGCGCCCCGAGGTGCTGACCGAGGCGCTGCGCCGGCTGTCCAGGCTGACGGCCGGATAGGGGGCTCAGGCCCACCACCGATCCGGGTCGCAGGCCCATGGCGCCGCCCCGGCGGGCTCGCCAGGATAGAGAGCACAGCCTGCTCGAGAGGAGCCTGCGGCGATGAGCTTCGCGTATCTGGTGTCACTGCTGCTGCTCGGAAGCATCGCGTTCGCCCTGGTCCGGGAGATGAGAAAGGCGAGCCCGCGCCCGGCTGGCCTGCGGGGGCACATCCGGGCGCGCGGCTGGGGCCTGCTGCTGCTGCCGGCCGCGGCGATGGCCGCCGTCATGACCGGTCACGTGCACGCGCTGGCCGTGGCCGAGCTCGCCGTCGCGGGGGCCCTGGTGACCTGGGCCCCGCGGCTGGCCGCCAAGCTCGCCCCGTACGCCCTGCTCGCCCTGGGCCTGTTCGGGCTCATCCTGGCCAAGGCCTACCACGACGGGTTCAGCAGCCAGGTCCTGTACGGGCTCGTGCCGGCCGGGGGCGGTCCCTTCCGGCGCGGGTTCGTCCTGCCGCAGGCCGGGGTGTTCTTCGTCCTCGGCGTGTGGCTGCTGCTGCGGGTGGAGGCGCCGGGCGCGGGGCTGGCCCGGACGCTGATCGCCCGCTGGCTCGACCCTCGCCGCGGCGGGATCTCGGCCCGGCAGGGCCTGCTCCTGATCCCGGTCACCGCGATGGCCGTGCTCCTGATCGGCCCGAGGTACTGGTTCGGCTTGTGGTGGATGACCAAGCCGGTTGTGGTACTGGCCGATGCGGCCATTGTCACGGCCAGCCTGGTCCTGGTGTTCCGCTCGCGGGTCTGGGCCGCGACCGTGGCCGAGGCCGGCCTGCTCGTGCTCGGCGCCTACGGCCTGCTCATCGCCGCGTTCTGGCCCTCGGTGCCGGGATTCTGGTATGGCTTCGCCTCGCTGGCCAGCCCGAGCTACGGGACCCTCGGCACGGCCGTGCAGGGCACCGCGCTGCTCGCGCTGGGACTGTGGCTGGCGCCGCGGGTGATGCGCGAGCACGAGATGCTCCCGGCCGACGCCGAGCTCGCGGCCCGGGCCCAGCAGCTTACCCAGCGGGTGCAGACGCTGACCAGGACCCGCAGCGACGCCCTCGACACCGCGGCGGCCGAACTGCGCCGGATCGAGCGGGACCTGCACGACGGCGCGCAGGCCCGGATGGTCGCGGTCGGGATGAGCCTGCAGGCGGCCGAACGGCTCTTCGCCACCAACCCCGAGGCCGCTCTCGCCCTGGTCAGCGAGGCCAAGGAGAGCTCCTCCCGTGCCCTGACCGAGCTGCGTGACCTGGTGCGCGGCATCTACCCGCCGGTGCTGGCCGACCGCGGTCTCGGCGATGCCATCCGGGCGCTGGCGCTGGACACGCCGCTGCCCACCGTGGTGGACGTCGACCTGCCGGGACAGGTCGATCTGCCGGTCACCTCGGCCGTCTATTTCTCGGTCGCCGAGGCGCTGGCCAATGCGACGAAGCACGCGCACGCCCGTTCGGTCCGTATCGTCGTGTCCCAGGCGGCCGGGATGCTCCGGGCCGAGGTCACCGACGACGGCGCGGGCGGGGCCGATCCCGCGGCCGGCACCGGGCTGGCCGGAGTCGAGCGCAGGCTCGCGACGTTTGATGGCATCCTGGCGGTGAGCAGCCCGCCGGGCGGGCCGACCATCGTCGTCATCGAGGTACCGTGCGCATCGTCATCGGCGAAGACCTCTTCCTGCTGAGGGAGGGCCTGGTCCGGCTGCTCACCGCGCACGGGTTCGAGGTCGTCGCGGCGGTGGCCAGCGCGCCGGAGCTGCTCCGTGCCCTCGTCGACGAGCGTCCCGACGTGGGCATCGTGGACGTCCGGCTGCCGCCCACGCATACCGACGATGGGCTCCGCGCGGCCCTGCGGGCGCGCGGCCAGGTGCCCGGCCTGCCGGTGCTGGTGCTCTCCCAGTACGTCGAGCAGCTGTACGCCCGTGAGCTGCTGGCCGACCAGGCCGGCGCGGTCGGCTACCTGCTGAAGGACCGCGTCTTCAACGACGACCAGTTCACCGGGGCGATCCGCACCGTGGCGGCCGGCGGTACCGTGCTCGATCCCGAGGTGGTGCAAAAGCTGATGGTGCGCCACTCCCGCACCGAGCCGGTGGCCAGGCTCACCCCGCGGGAGCGCGAGGTGCTCGGCCTGATGGCCGAGGGGCGCTCCAACGCCGCGATCGCGCAGCGCCTGTTCATCACCGAGAAGGCAGTCAGCAAGCACGCGGCGGGCATCTTCGGCAAGCTCGGTCTAGAGCCTTCTGACGACGATAACCGCCGCGTCCTCGCGGTGCTGGCCTATCTTGGCTCCTGTTGACATCCTCCCCGCCGCAGGTTCGCTTGGTTATCGTGAACACGTTCGATTTTAGCAAGACTTAGAATGGATTACATAGAACTAATGGACACTGAGTTGCGGCGAGCGGCCGAGGCGGCCACGGGCTTCATGCCCGCCGCCGAAGGGCTGGCGCTCTTCGAGGCGGCCGCACGCTACGCCGGCCTCGGTCCGGTGCTGGAGGTCGGCAGCTACTGCGGCAAATCCACGATCTACCTGGCCGCAGCGGCCCGCGAGGCGGGCCAGCTCGTCGTCACCGTGGACCACCACCGCGGCTCGGAGGAGCACCAGCCCGGCTGGGAGTACCACGACCCGGGTTTCGTCGACCCGGGCACCGGCCGCCTGGACACGCTGCCGAGGCTGCGCGCCACGCTGGCCGCGGCCGGGATCGAGGACGACGTGGTGGTCGTGGTGGGCCGGTCCGCCGAGGTGGCCAGGCTGTGGCGGACGCCGCTCGGCCTGGTGTTCATCGACGGCGGCCACACCGACGCCGCCGCCGTCGCCGACTACGAGGGCTGGGCACCGTGGGTCGCGCCGGGCGGCCTGCTCGCCATCCACGACGTGTTCCCCGACCCAGCCGACGGCGGCCAGGCGCCGTACCGGATCTACCAGCGAGCGCTGAAGTCCGGCGCATTCACGGAAATCCAAGGGGAAGGCTCGCTGCGCCTGCTGGAGCGCACCGGCGACGGCATCGGCTGATCACCAGGCCCGTTCGGTTCTCCCGGGTGACAAATCCCCGCGCCTGGCGCGGGTCCAAGTCGTGCCTGAGTGCCGCGTGAGGGTCTGGGGGGAAGATCCGGGAGGATTGGGGCTCCGGGGTGATTTTGGTGCACTATAGTACCCTAAAGTCTCCCGTAAGCCCTAATCCTCCCCACAAAATCGCACTGGTGAGCGAATGGCTGTGCGGGAGAGGCTTATGAGATCCGTGGAGCCCGGCCGGGAGGGTAGCCATGTCGCTAGCCGCAGTCGGCATCGGCTGACCCCAGGCCCGTTCGGCTCC
>Ga0335085_10016646_pt1 | contig 10618 bp, 10 predicted proteins | sample Lox_Sample_45_FD_206712 | JGI IMG/M metagenome (GOLD analysis project Ga0335085, IMG submission 206712) | Soil microbial communities from Loxahatchee National Wildlife Refuge, Florida, United States - Lox_Sample_4.5 | ecosystem: Environmental > Terrestrial > Soil > Wetlands | place: USA...
CCATCTACCATCTCGAGCCGAACGTCAAGGATTCGCCGGGCGGCCTCCGTGATCTGCAGGTGCTGCGCTGGCTTTCGAAACTCGGCGCGGGCAATCACGAAGCTCCCGAGGGCGTACCCGTACTGTTCGAGATTCGCTGCTTTCTTCATTACCTCTCCGGCCGCGACGACAACAAGTTCAGTTTCGAGCGCCAGGATGAGATCGCGGCGCTTATCGGCTCGCTGACTCCGGAAGAGCTGATGCGCCAGTATTACCGCGCCGTTCGCCACATTTCGCATCTCGCCAACCGGCGTCTGGAGCGCTTCGAGTCCAAAGGCAGCGGCCTTTTTGCCAATTTCCGGGACAGCACACAGCGCCTCTCGAACTCCGATTTTTCAGTGCTGCATGGGTCCGTGTTTTTCCGCGCCACTCTCGCGCTTGAGTCCGACCCTGCACTGCTGATGCGGTTGTTCGAATTCATCGGGCGTCACGGGCTGCCGCTGGCGCCCGATACCGAGGACCGCATCGAGCGCTACATGGGCGCGTTCGAAAGCTGGATCCGGATGCAGCCCTCCATCTGGGTCCAGTTCCGCGCGATCGTCAGTCTTCCTTATGCGGCCAAAGCTCTGCGCGCCATGCACGAAACGCGCGCGCTCGAGGCCATATTCCCGGAGCTGCGCGAAATGGAAGCTCTGGTGATTCGCGACTTCTATCATCGATACACGGTCGACGAGCACACCCTCGTCGCAATTGAGAGCGTGCTCGACCTGCGCGGCCGGAAGAATGACGGCTTCGGTGAGCTCGCCATCGAATCGCCCGACCTCGACGTTCTCATCACGGCTCTGCTTTTTCACGACGTGGGAAAGGGGACTCCCGACGAAGGGCACGTTGACGCGTCCCGCCGTATCGCGGAGCAGGCACTGCGCCGCGCCGGTATCGGCGATCGCGAATGGCATACCATCGCGTTCCTGATCGCCGCGCACCTCGAGATGTCGGCAACGATGAATAGCCGCGATCTCTCCGATCCCTCGACCACGCGCGATCTGGCGGAAAAAGTGGGAACCGTCGAACATCTGCGCCTTCTGACTCTGCTGACTTACGGCGACATCAGCGCCGTCAATCCGGCGGCGATGACCCCGTGGCGGCGGCAGCTGCTTTGGAATCTCTACGCGCAGACGTACGCCGAGCTCACGCGCGAGCTCAGTACCCGCCTGCATATGCCGGAGACGCATACCGATCCGGCGATGACACACTTTCTGGAGGGTCTCCCCCCGCGCTATTTGCGGACGCACAGCAGCGAAGAAATCGCCGAGCACCTGCGGCTTGAAACCGAAGCCTGCCGCAACGGCGTGGCGGTGAAGCTGGCGAAATCGACGGCCTGGGTGCTGACGGTGGTCGCGCGCGACCGGCCGTTTTTGTTTGCATCGATCGCCGCCACCCTTTCCGGCTTCGGATTCAACATTCTCAAAGCCGAGGCGTTTTCCAATGCGCATGGCGCGGTGATCGACACATTTACTTTTGCCGATCCTTCCCGTAACCTCGAACTCAATCCCGACGAGGTTCCGCAATTCACGCGCACCATGGCGAAAGCGGTCAGGGGAGAACTCGACGTGGACCAGCTCCTGGCCCGCCGTCCGAAAGTGAAGCCGGACGCGCACGCTCTGGCCGCGGCGCGGGTGACCTTTGATAACACCGCGTCGCCGTCCGCCACGCTGATTCAACTGGTGACGCAGGACCGGCCGGGGCTGCTCTATGACATTTCGTCGGTGATTTCGCGGAACAAAGGCGATATTGAAGTCGTGCTGGTCGATACCGAAGCGAAGAAAGCCATCGATGTGTTTTACGTCAGAAAAGAAGGCAGAAAGCTCTCCGACGCGGAGGCGCGGGCACTCACGGACGCCGTCGCGGAAGCCGCAAAACCGAAATAAAGCCCGACGGTTCTTTATCCTCCTACCAGGCTGTTAAAGCGCTGATACCCGCCGCGGCTCACCGGAACCTTCGAGCCGTCGTTCAGAACGGCTATCCACGTGTCTTTGGTATTGGGTTCGATGCGCGCAATTCTTTCGATGTTGACCAGATAACCGCGGTGCAGCCGCACGAAGCGCTTCGGGTTCAACGCCGCCTCAAGGCTCGCGATGCTCTGCTGTTTGAGCCAGTTCTTTCCCTCGCTGCGCAGGGCAATGTAGTCGTCCTGCGCTTCGGCGTAGTCGAGTTTGCCCGCGGGAATGACGTGAACCCGGGTGCCGTCTTTGACGACGATTCGCTCCAGGTATTCGCCCGGCAGCCGCGCTGCCGCCTTCAGCTCGGCGGGCAGCGATGCAGGCCGTATTTCTCCCTTGCGCTGTTCGACCTTGCGCAACGCGGTGCGGAACCGGTCCTCGCTGTAAGGCTTGAGCAAATAGTCCACAGCCGCCGCTTCGAACGCGCGCATCGCGTACTGATCGAATGCTGTGGCAAAAATGACGGCAATTTCCGAATCGATCAGTTCCAGAACTTCGAAGCCGTCGAGCTTCGGCATCTGCACGTCAAGGAACATCACATCGGGCCTGTGTTCGGCCGCGGCTTTGACCGCTTCGAATCCGTTGGAGCATTCGGCCGCAATCTCGATACCAGCCTGGCGTTCGAGATATTCGCGCAGCACGTGGCGCGCCAGTTCCTCGTCGTCCGCAATGATGACTTTCATGATGCCCTTTTCTCATCGCGCACCATCGACTCTGAAGCCTGTGCGCCTTTTGCCGGAACAAGTACGGTCACGCGATAGGTGTCATCGCTCGCCTCGACATCGAGACTGGCGGCGCTGCCGTAACGCGCATCGAGCCGCTGCCGCACGTTGGCCAGCCCGATTCCGCTGCGGCTCGACGGCGCGAGGGGATCGTACGGGTTTTCGATAACGAACCGGAGTCCATCCTTCACGATGCGTCCCAGCATCCGGATTTCGCCGCCCTGCTCGAGCAGCGCGATGCCGTGCTTTACCGCGTTCTCGACCAGTGGCTGAATCATCAGCGCGGGCACTTCGCAGTCATCGCAGGCCGGTTCAATATCGATGGCCATCTGCAACCGGCCGCCAAAACGCACCTGCTCGACGCTGAGGTACATGCGCGTCAGTTCCATTTCTTCACTGAAAGGAATAAGCGTGCGCTCGCCCAATCGCAGTGACGTGCGCAGAAAATCGGCCAGCTGGATGCACATCTGGCGCGCGCGCATCGGATCGGCCGCCGTCAGCGAGCTGATCGAGTTCAGGCTGTTGAACAGAAAATGCGGATTGACCTGAGCCTTGAGCGCGCGCAGCTGCGCTTCCCGCGCCAGCAGTTCAGAGCGCCGCGAAGTCTGCGCTTCGATCACGACGTAGTGCATCGCGACGGAAAGCAGATAGATCATCGTGATCATCGCGCCCAGCACCGGAGCGGCCCGCGTGTATCCGCGGTTCAGTCCCGGCAGAACGTCGGACAAGCTGCTGACGTATGCGCTGGCGGCAATCAGCAGGCCGGCCGCCACCACCACAGCGGCAAGCGCGTGCTGTCCGAACAGCCGCCACGGATTGGTCGAGCGCAGCGGAAGCGCGCGGCACATGTACCACGGAGAAAGGCAAGCGAAGGCAAGAACCACGATGACCGGAACAATCAGCGTGGCGGTTTCGGACTTGGTCAGCGGGCCGGCGACAGATATGAGCAGCCCGAACATCAGCCCGAGCGGCGCCCACGCGGCAAGGTACAGCAGAAACGTTTTCCAGCTGCGCAGAAGCGGATGCATCAGTTGCGAATCTGGATGCCGCCGAACACCGCGGCGCCGGTCAGGATAAGTGTCGGCGGCTCGACGCCGGCTTCGGGCCGCGGCGGAATGGTGCGGTCATCGCACCCGCCCAGTACAGCGCTGGTTCTCATCTGCACTCTCCACGTGCGTGGAACGGTGATTTCGATGCCGCCGAAGACGGCGTCGGCCTTCAGTTTCACACGGCGGTCCGGCGTTGAGATGGCGGCTTCGGTCAGATCAAGTTCCACCGATCCGAATACGGCTTCCACTTTCCCGCCTTCGAACTGCTGCGTCTGGACGCGCTTGTTGATAGAACCGAACACGGTCGATTCGTGCAGTTTGTTGTTGTTGAAAATGCTCTCGCCCGATTCCCATCGCGATCTCCAGCGTTCCTGTTTAGCCGCCCAGCGTTCCTGGTGCGCCGCCCACCGTTGCTGATTCGCCGCGGCCCACCGTTCGCGATTGGCCTGATGCCGCGCCTGCCAGTCGGCAAAGTTCGGTGGCCGCACAAGCATCAGAATGCCGAACGCAATCAGCATCACCGGCCAGAACACGGCGCCGCTTACGTGCAGAATGCCGAGATTTCCCAGTATCAGGAGCCCGCCCCATGCGACCAAAGCGAATCCGAATATGACCGAGTGCGGATTTCTCCACCGTTCGAGCAGGGTCACGCCGAAGAACACGATAAAAATCGGCCACCAGGCTCCAAGATCCCGGATAGGAACGATCCCGACGTTGTCGAGGAAGAGAACGGTCCCGGCGATGATCAGCAGAATCGCGAACAACCCGCCGCGGGGCAGACTTCTCACCGGTCCGACCTCGCCCAGCGATAAAGTTCCTCCAGGCCCGCGGCAATGATGGTCACCGGCCAGAACTCCTGGAAGCTAGCGATGTGGATGACCTGAAACTGCCCCAGCACCAGCAGGGCGCCGGTCAGGATGAACATCAACGGAAGAAGAAGGTGGCTGGGGTGAATCAGTCTCATTTGTTTTACCTCATTTACCTCGATTCCGATGGTAAAGTGCGGCGTTTCGGGCCGCATCAGGCTATCGGCGAACGCCCCGGATTCACCGGTGAATGCCGCGCGACTCCACCGCATACCGGATTAATGCCGCCGACCGGTAGATTCCGTGGACGAATTTGCCGTAGGGGAGTGTCAGGAAGAACGCGAGGACGAGGCCCAGATGCAGGATCAGCAGCGCTCGCATGACCGAGGATTCCCGCAGTGCCAGCAGGGCCAGGCCGGACACCGAGGTGAGAAACAGCAGCACCAGGAACGACGAGTGGTGTTTCAGCGAGAAGAGCCCCAGTGTACCGGCGGTGAGAGCGATTCCGCCGGCAGTGCCGAGCAGGACGGGAAGGCTGAGGTAGGCGTAAGGAGCCTTCAGGTGGAGCGCGTAATGGTAGAACGCGGCGGTCGTAGTGGAGGCGAAGCAAAGCGCGAACCCATAGAACGTAAAGTGATGAAACCAGCGTTGCGCGCCGCGATGGGCGTAACGGAGCGTGAGGATGTCGCGAATCGGTCTGGCGGTCAAAGTGAAGCGCTCGCCGCCTTCGCGCCAGAACTTCAAAGCGCCGAGAATGCAGGCGACTGCTGCCAGCGCCGCAGCGATTCCGAAGAGCAACACCATGGTGGCGTGCGGCATGATGCTGTAGAAATCGCGTCCCGGGCGGCTCAGCGCGAAAGGGACGATCGCTCCGACAGCGACGAGCAGCCAGAAGGGAATCGGCGCCGGCCATGCGTATCGACGCCAGGACGCTTCACGGATTTCTTCGAGTACTTTCGGCACATCCACCGCGAACTCGTGCGGAGGAGCGTATTGGCAGGCCTCCAGGCACTCACCGCATTTGTGACAGAGGTTAGCCAGGTAATTGAGATCGGGCTGAGAGAAGGTCTGGCGGCGCTCCATTGCCGGAAAAACGGCACAGTATCCTTCGCAGTAGCGGCAGGCGTTGCAGATTCGGAGAATCCTTTCACCTTCGTGCACAGGCAGCCTCGCGACCTGCGATTTTCCCGAACACTGTCCCGATCGTCATACCGATTCCGGCGAGGTAACCGCGCCCCAGAATGTTGCCGGCCATCATCTCACCCGCGGCGAAAACGTTATCCATGCCGCAGACGGCGGCGCGTTCGTCGACCTTCACGCCGAGGTATGTGAACGTGATTCCGGGTCGCAGAGGATAAGCGAAGAATGGCGGCGCGTCAATGCGCTGCGCCCAGTTGCTCTTGGCAGGATTCAATCCGCGCGTGCTGCAGCCGTCGAGAACGGTGTGATCGAATGCCCCCGGCATCACGCCACTATTAAAGTTGCGCACGGTTGAAGCAAGAGACTCGCATGGCAGGCCGAGCTCCGTCGCGAGCTCTTCGATCGAGCCGGCTTTGATCGCCGGAAATACCGACGGCATGAACTTATCCACTACTTTGGAGTCGAATATCGACCAGGCGATCTGATCCGGCTGCTGCGCGACGAGACGTCCCCAGATGGCATAGCGCCTGGGCCAGAGGTCTTCGCCTTCGTCGTAGAAGCGTTCGCCGCGATTGTTCACGACGATGCCGAGCGGCAGGCAATCGAGGCGCGTAACAATGCCGCCGTCGAATTTGGGGGCGCGTCCGTCAATGGCGACGCAGTGGCACTGTCTGGGATCCCCCACCGATTCGGCGCCGCAGTCGAGAAGCATCCGCAGGACCTTGCCTCTGTTGAACGGCGTCCCTCGCACAATGAAATTTTCCGCTGCGGCTCCCCACGCGTCGCCCAGCCATTCGAGATTGGCTTCGAATCCGCCGGCTGCCGCGACGAGCGCATTCGCGCGAATCTCTACCGGCTTTCCATCCACAAGAACAGTAGCGCTTTCGAAACGGCCGTTATGGATCTGCAGCGCGACGGCTTCGGCGTTGTACCGGATTTCCACGCCGCGCGCCTGCGCCGCGCTGTAGTGCGAGTTCAGCAGAGCTTTGCCGCCGCCGAGAAAAAACGCATTCGTGCGATCGAGATGCAGAGTGCCTTCAAGCGCCGGCTGGAACCGCGCGCCATGGCGCTTCATCCATTCGACGATGCAGGCGGATTCGCGAATCGTCAGCCGCGCCAGCGTTTCGTCGGTTTCACCTTCGGTGACGCGCAGCAGATCGGCAAAATACTCGTCCTGCGGATACAGGGCGGCGTCCATGCGCCGCAGATTGCGCGTATGCCGGCTGTTTCCGCCGCGAAACTGCTTCGGAGCGCATTCGACAACCAGTACACTCGCCCGGCTTTCCCGCGCACTCAGGGCCGCGCAGATTCCGGCGTTGCCACCGCCCAGCACGAGAAGGTCCCATGACGCGCCAGCCACGATTACCGCTTTGCCCGCTGCCGCCGGAGATCGAGTATCAGGCGCATCACGCGATGCTCCAGATCGCCGCGAACGGTGCGGAAGACTTCGATCGGCTCGCCCATCGGATCGTTCACTTGCCATTCGATGAGTTTTTTCGGCGGCGGGCCGGGTAGTTTGAAGCCGGACATGTTGACGACGATATCGCATTCGGCAGCCATGCGCGGGCTGTAGAGGCGGGGCACATGGCGCGACACATCCACGTGCATTTCGCCCATAGCAATAACGGTATTGCGTGTAATGATGGTCACCGGCGCGATGCCGGAGCTGGACGCCTGCAGGACGTCGTTGCCGTAGTGATTCGCCAGAGCCTCTGCCATCGGGCTCCGGCAGGCGTTGCCGATGCAGACGAAGTGAACGCGCTTCAGAGTTTGCTGAGAAATAGTTTGTGTACCCGCGAATCCTGCGTCAGCTCAGGATGAAATGTCGCGACCAGATGCGGGCCCTCTTCCACCAGCACCGGGTCACCTTCATATTCTGCCAGAACCTTCACAGCGGGGCCGGTGCGGCGGATTTTAGGCGCGCGGATAAAGACGGCTTCGAGATCGCCGGCGCCCGTGCGCTTTTCGAAATCGGGGGCCGCATGAAGCGATGCCACACAGCTGTCGATCTGGCGGCCATAGGCGTTGCGTTCCACGGTAAGATCTACGACGCCGAAGCTTTCCTGCGATGGATTCTCGACTTCTTTCGCCAGCAGAATGGCGCCCGCGCATGTGCCGAATACCGGCTTCTGCCGCGCGAACGCGCGCAACGGCTCCCGGAGATTCATAAAGTCGATGAGCTTGAGCATGGTGGTGCTCTCGCCGCCGGGAATCACCAGGCCGTCGATATCCTGCAGCTCTTCGGCAGTGCGCACGAGAACCGGATCGGCGCCCGCGCTTTCGAGTGCTTTGGCGTGGGCTTCGAAGTCGCCCTGCAGGGCGAGGATGCCGACGCGGGAGCGCGCCACTACCAGCCTCGCGTCTGCATCAGTTCCGCTTCAGGAAGCTTCGACACGTCGAGCCCCGGCATCGCCATTCCGAGATCTTCGCTTGCTTCCAGCAGTTTCTCCGGATCGTTGAAATACGTTGTCGCTTTGACGATCGCCTTCGCGCGCGCTTCCGGATCTTCGCTTTTAAAAATGCCGGAGCCGACGAACACGGCCTCGGCGCCGAGCTGGAGAACGAGCGCGGCATCGGCGGGAGTAGCGATTCCGCCGGCGGAAAAATTCGGCACAGGCAGTTTTCCGTGCTGCGCAACCCACTCCACCAGTTCCAGCGGCGCGCCCAGATTCTTCGCTTCATGCACCAGTTCTTCTTTGCCGAGCACTGTGAGCTGCTTCATCTCTTTCACGATGGTGCGAATATGCCGCACGGCTTCAACGATGTTGCCCGAGCCCGCTTCGCCCTTGGTGCGAATCATGGCCGCCCCTTCGGCGATCCGGCGCAGCGCTTCACCCAGATTGCGGGCGCCGCATACGAACGGAACTTTGAAGTTCCGCTTGTCGATGTGGTGCTCCTCGTCGGCCGGGGTGAGCACTTCGCTCTCATCGACGTAATCGACGCCGAGCGCTTCCAGAATGCGGGCTTCGGTGAAGTGGCCGATACGCGCTTTCGCCATCACCGGAATTGAGACCGACGCCATGATCTCGCGGATTTTGCTGACCGGCGACATGCGCGCCACGCCGCCTTCCTTGCGGATATCCGAGGGCACGCGCTCCAGCGCCATCACCGCAGCGGCGCCGGCTTTTTCGGCAATGACGGCCTGCTCGGCGTTGACGACGTCCATAATGACGCCGCCTTTGAGCATCTCGGCCAGCCCGACTTTCAAACGGAATTGTTCGTCCTGCACCAACACTTTCTTTCGTCCTCCCTCAATAAATGTTCACACCAGCGCCGCTGCGAGATGCGGATCGCGATTCGCGCGCGCGCTCAGGGCGTTCTGAACCAGCCCGCCCAGAATTTCGATTCCCTTGCGAATCTCGTTCGGTTCCAGACCCGCAAAACTGAGCCGGAGCCCGGAATCCAGCGGCCGCGACACGGAAAAGTATTTTCCCGGCAGAAAATCGACGCCCGCCTGCTGCGCCAGCGCGCGGAGCGATACGGCATCGATCCCGTCGGGCAGCTCGACCCACATATTGATGCCGCCGCCGGGAATTTTCCATCTGCAGGCGCCGAGATGACGCCGGCACGATTGTTCGAGCGCGCGCAGTTTTTCTTTGGCGGCCGCTACCACTGCCGCCTGATGCCGGGCCAGCCGCCCGGACTCCGCAAAGCGCAGCAGAAACGCCTGCGAAAGCTGATCGGTGTGCAGGTCGGCGAGCTGCTTGAGCTCCATGGCGCGCGCGATCACCGGCCGCGGCCCGATAATCCAGCCGACGCGCATTCCGGGGAATGAAACTTTCGAAAAACTCCCCAGCAGAATCACATTCGGATCGAGTTGTTTGAGCCGGGGAAGGGGATCGCCGGATTCGTAGGCCAGTTCGGTGTAAATATCGCTTTCGATCACCACGCTTCCGGCCGCGGCTGCCATTCGCAGAAGCGAACTGCGGGCGTATACAGGAATGGAGGCGCCTGTGGGATTCTGAAACGAAGGCGTCACGACGAGCACTCGGGCGCCTGCGTCGAACGCGCGCTGCGCGGCGTCGAGATCGATTCCGTCCGCGTTCAGCGGAATGCCGATGAGCTCCGCGCCCGCCTCGCGGAAAAGATTCTTAACGCCCGGATAAGCCGGTTCTTCTATCGCCACTTTGTCGCCGGCCCGCACGAGAGCGCGGCGCAGCAAATCGAGCGCCTGCTGGCATCCGTTCGTGACGAGGATGTCGTCAGATTCGCGCGCGATCCCGATTTCCCGCGCGCGATCCAGCAGGTAACGGCGGAGAGGTTCATAGCCTCCGGATGCACCGAGTTGGAGGAGCGTTTTCAGATTGCGGCTTTCCAGGACTTCGCGGCAGCACTCGCGAAATTCATCCGCCGGAAACAGTTTTTCCGAAGGCCGCGAGCTGGTGAAACTGAGAGGACAGCCCGCAGGAGTTCCTGCCGGACCCGACATCGACGGCGTCAGCGCACGCGACCAGTTCAGCGGACTGGCAAGCCTTTCAACGCCGCCACAGACGTAGCTGCCGCGGCCAACTTCGCCTTTGATAAGGCCGCCGGTTTCCAGAAGCTCGTATGCGGCCGAAATGGTCGTGCGGTTCAGGCCAAGCTGACCAGCCAATTCCCGGGTTGGCGGAAGCCGGTCGCCCGACCGAAGGTCCCCCGATTCGATCAGCCTCTGAAGATAACTTCCCAGCTGACGATAAATTGGAACACCGGATTGAATGTCAAGGTTCGGCCGGATTTCCATCGAGCGCAAAACCACTATAGCATGCAATTTGGACTGCCTTGTTCATCCAATCTGCCGCGTCGCGCTTCGACGGGTAGAATAGAAATCCCGATGCTTTACCGCCGCGTGGCGTTGCTGGCCCTGATCTCGTTTGCCATTCTGTGGGCTGGAAAAAAGAAAAATCCCGACGACATCACCCAGACCCTCGAGCTGCCCAAGG
>Ga0335085_10016647_pt1 | contig 10617 bp, 8 predicted proteins | sample Lox_Sample_45_FD_206712 | JGI IMG/M metagenome (GOLD analysis project Ga0335085, IMG submission 206712) | Soil microbial communities from Loxahatchee National Wildlife Refuge, Florida, United States - Lox_Sample_4.5 | ecosystem: Environmental > Terrestrial > Soil > Wetlands | place: USA: Florida...
GGACCCATATTTTCAGTCCCTCCTGGGTAAACGAGGCGCGCTTCGGCTGGATGTGGGTGGGTGGTGGTGAGGTCAGCCCGAATGCTGGGACCAATTTCTCCGGCGCGACCGGGTTGCAGGGTGTGACCGCCAACCCGCTCGACACCGGATATCCCGACGTGACCATCACCGGTTTTTCCGCGCTGGGCGAGTCCACGCAGTACGTCACGAGGCAAGACAACAACTACGAGTTCTATGACAACGCGGTGTGGCATCACGGGACACATACCGTGAAATTCGGCGCCTATTTCTTCCATCTGACGTTCGATCCAGTCAACGCTCAAAATGCCCGCGGCACTTTTGCATTTACCGGGAAATGGACAGGGAATGCTCTGGGAGATTTCCTGCAGGGCGACCCGAACCAGGGAACGGCGGGAGTTCTGGGGCGCGGGAACATAGACGGCCACACGAACTGGATGCACCTGTATCTCGAGGATGGCTGGCAGATCACGCGAAACCTGCATCTCGATATTGGACTTCGCTATGAGTACAACCAGAACGTCCGCGATTCGAATAACAACATGTCGATTGTGAATACGCTGGTGCCGGGCGGCGAGTATGTAATTGCCGCCAACCCCGCGAACCAGATTTCGCCGGTGGCAACGCCGTTGCTTTCATCCATTCCCATTCCTTACGTGACTTCCACGGAATTGGGCTGGGATCCAAGCCTGCTGGTATCGCGTCCGCTGCGTTTCGCGCCGCGAATCGGACTTGCTTACAGCTTTCCGGACAATAAGACCGTCGTTCGCGCTGGATTCGGCATCTACACGAACCAGGCGGCATACAACATTATCCAAACAGCCGCGCTCAACCTGCCTTTCTATTTCGCCAAGACGGTAACGAACACAACGGTTGCGGGCGGTCCTGGATTTAGCACTGAAAATATACTGACAGCGCCGGCAAACGGCTCGATCGGGGCCAATAACCTCGATCACAGCTACAAAATTGAATACAACGACGTATGGAACCTTTCCGTCCAGCGAAGCCTTTCGTCAACAACGGCCGTCCAGGCGCAGTACATCGGCTCCCACACCGTCCATGCGGACAACGAAACGTATCAAAACTTTTTCCCTGATTTCGCGCTACCGCCCGGGCCGAATCATGTGCGTCCGATTCCATCCATGAGCGGCTTCCCGGAGGTGGTCTGGAACGGCTGGGAAAAGTACAACGCGCTGGCATTGACGCTCACGCAGAGGCTCTGGAAAGGACTGACTGTTGGCGCCGATTACACATGGTCGAAAGCCATGGATGATGCGTCCAACCCCGGCGCCGATAATGCCGAGCCCAACTTCCCGCAGGACCCTGCCAATCTTGCCGCGGAGAAGGGGCTCTCCGATTTCGATCACCGCAACCGTTTTGTGACGAACTTTCTGTATGAACTCCCTTTCCTGAAGGGCACCCAGGGCTGGGTTCACACGGCCTTTGCCGAATGGCAGGTGGGCGGAATCTGGACGCTGCAAAGCGGATCGCCATTTACTGTGAATCTTTCGACTGACGTCGCGAACAATGGCGAGCCCCTCACGGCACCGTCGCAGCGGCCGAATTTGGTTTGCAATCCTAACAATGGACCCAAGACGGCGGCAAAATGGTTCAATACCGCGTGCTTCACCATGCCGGCCAACTTTACCTACGGCAATTCCAGCCGCGACAATGTGATCGGTCCGAGACTCGACGATTTCGACGGCACCCTACAGAAGGTGTTCCCGTTGCGCGAGTCCATGAACCTGCAGTTTCGGCTGGATGTTTTCAACTTTTTCAACCACCCGAATTTCAATAATCCGGTGGGCGCCGGAAGAACGTTCAGCACCTCTTCGAGCTTCGGCTCGATCACCAGCGCGCAGGACCCACGCGATATGCAGTTTTCCTTGCGGCTGGTGTTCTAGCTGCTGGGCTCTGGGATGCCCCGGCAAATCGCAGGAAAGGCATGCGAGGTTTCGAGCCGGGCTCAGCCAACGGCAGTTTTCCTATTTGGGTGCGGCGGGAACAGCGACAGGGGGCAACCGCTGCTCCGAATGCGCGGGAACGGCAATGGAGCGCGCCCCGTTTTTGCCGACCGAGCGGACGCCGAAAAAATGATTGTCGGTCGAAACGGCCTTAAGCACCACTTCCTCAGGTGCTTCCGTGAAACTATAGACCTGCCAGCGTGGACTTGTCGTTTCGCGCCAGAGAATTTCAAAACCTGCGCGATCCGCGTCATCGTTCTCGGTGATTTTGATTTTTGCGTCCGGCGTGATTCCGCCGGAAAGGACCGCGTCTGTGGGCGGGGCAGGCGCGAGCGCAAGCTGTCTCAGCGCTTCGGCGTTGTCGCGAGCCACGTTACCCATGAACTTGTAGCTCAGATATTTGAGCTTGTCGCCGTATTCGATTCCGTTTTCCATGCGCACCGTTTGATGCTGGTGGGTGTAGTTCTCGAGTGGCTCGGTAAAGCGGACCGCAGGCAGTCCCGCTTTGTAAAACGGATAATGATCGCCGCCGCGGCCGAGGCGATCGATGAAGAAGATCATGCGGATGGCGTCGCTGCCGTCGATTTCCTCGATGGCTCGGGCCAGTTCGCGCGAAGGCGCGCCCGCTTCGTCGTCGAACTCGCTGCCGGAAAACAGGCGCACGCGATGAGGTCCCCCGGGCGCGTAGTCTGCGCCAACGATGTCGTCGTCGAGCATGGCTGCCACGGTGTAGCCCTGCTCTTTGGTCCACTGCAGCATGTGCGTCGAGCCGAGCAGGCCCTGCTCTTCTCCTGAAACTGCGGCAAAAAGCAGCGTGGCACGATAGGGACCGTGCGTGCCCGAACCCGCGCGGCTTAACAGCCGCGCGCATTCCATGCTGACGGCTACGCCGGAAGAATCGTCATCAGCCCCAGGAGCGTCCAGGTCGGGATTCATCACATCCGACGCGCGCGAATCGAAGTGGCCGGAGACGATTACCAGTGCTTTCGAGAGCGCCGGATCGGAGCCAGGCAAGATTCCGTAAACATTCTCGAGATGTGCGGGCTTGTTGCTGGTTCGCGGGGAGGTCGCCTCAAATTTGTCGACGACCACTTGCAGCTTGCCGCCGGAAGATTTCGCAATGTCGTTCAAGCGCTCTTCCACAGCGTCACGCCCGCAGCCTACGCCGCGAACAGGGTCAGTCCATGAGGAAAGCGTGTTGCGCGTCCCGCAAGCCACTAGCTTTTCAACTAGCGCGCGCATGCCTGCTTCATCCACTTCCGCTCGCAGCACAGCGCCTTTGGGACGCGGCAGCAGCGTTGCGCCCTGCGATGGACGCGATTCGACCGGATCAAGCTGGCGTTTTTCCTGCGGATAGCTGACCGGAATGCTGAGCAGAACCGCCGCAGTAACAAGTGCTAGAAAGGGGCGGCCGGGATTAAAAACGCGACGCCGCATTTCAGCTTTCGGGCTGCTGGCTGCGCGCCTGGGTGATACGTTCAATGGTGGATTGCAGGCTGGCGGAATCCTCGACATTGAAGCAACGCACGGAGCGGTCGATCTGCCGCAGCAGGCCACAGAGAACTTTGCCCGGGCCCACTTCGACGAAGATGTTGACGCCGCGATCGATCATTTCGCGAATGGAATCGAGCCAGCGCACCGGCAGAGTGACCTGGCGAATGAGCGCTTCGCGCGCTTCTTCACCGGAGCTAATGGCTTCGGCATCTGCGTTGGTGATCAGGGGAAAGCGCAGCGGACCAAACGCAGCAGCCCGCAGATCACGCTCCAGTCTGCGTTGCGCGGGTTCCATCAGCGGCGAATGAAAAGGTGCGGATACCGGCAGTATCACCGCGCGCTTCGCGCCTTTTTGTGAAGCGAGCTCCACACCGCGCTTCACCGCTCCGGCGCTGCCCGAAATTACGGTTTGCTCGGGCGAATTCAAGTTCGCCGGTGTGACCACTTCATTATCGGCGGCGTGTTTGCACAACTCTGCAACTTCCGCGGGCGGCAAGCCCATGATCGCAGCCATGGCGCCTTCTCCGTGCGGCACAGCTTCCTGCATGTAACACCCACGGTTGCGCACGATTTTTACCGCGTCCGAAAAATCAAACGATCCCGCCGCCACCAGCGCCGAATATTCGCCCAGGCTGTGGCCGGCCACAAAATCAGGCTCAATGCCGCGCTTTTCGAGCGCCCGATACGCGGCAGTGGAAACGGTAAGAATCGCCGGCTGCGTGTTCTCGGTAAGCTTCAATTCCTCTTCCGGCCCATCGAAGCACAGTTTCGAAATGGCAAAGCCCAAGGCGGCATCCGCCGCATCGAAAATTGCGCGCGACTCCGGGAAATTCTCCGCGAGGTCGCGTCCCATCCCCGCGTATTGGGAGGCTTGGCCCGGAAATAAAAACGCAAGTTTGCTCATGATGGTTGCGGTTCGCCGCCAACTCTCAAACCGGTCAGCCGCGAGCGGCGACCGTGGCTATGGCGGAAAGCTCCTGTTCGATTTTCTCGTTAACCCGGCCCCGGCAAAGCTCCGTTGCGACGCGAATGGCATTTTTGATGGCATTCGCATTCGAGCGGCCGTGGCCGATGATGGTGATTCCGCGGACGCCGAGCAGGGGGGCGCCCCCGTATTCAGAATAGTCCGTGCTTTTGCGCAGACTGTCGAAAGCCTTTTTGGAGAGCGCATAGCCGAGTTGGGATCTCAGGCTGCTCTTGATGGCCTTCTTGAGCATGGCGCCGATCTGTTCCACTACGCCTTCGCTGAGCTTCAGCGCGATGTTGCCGATAAAACCGTCGCAGACGATCACGTCCACGTTGCCGCGAAACACATCCCGCCCTTCCACATTGCCGACGAAATTAAGAGGCGTCTGTTTCAGCAAGGCGGCAGCTTCGCGCGTCAATTCGTTGCCTTTGGTCTCTTCCTCGCCGATGGAGAGCAACGCCACGCGCGGCCGTTTGGTGCCCCAAATAGCGCGATAATAGATTTCGCCCATCACCGCGAACTGCTCGAGCTGTTCCGGTTTCGAATCCACGTTCGCGCCAACGTCCAACACGATGGAGACCTTTTCCTTCATGTTCGGAAACGCCGCAGCCAATGCCGGGCGATCCACTGATGGCAGAGTGCCGATCACAAAACGCGCCACGGTCATGGCCGCGCCGGTGTTGCCGGCGGTTACGAAGGCCTCAGCCTTGCCATCGCGCACCAGATGCGCGGCCGCATGCATCGAGCTGCCCTTCTTTCGCCGGAAGGCGTGCGAGGGCGAGTCCGTCATGCTGATGACTTCCTCGGCGTGGATAATCTCGATGGGGAGATTCTGGTGCCGGACGCGTTGCAGCTCCTGCCGGACGGCGGCTTCGTTGCCGACGAGAATCACACGGACGCCGAGTTCCCGCGCCGCGAGAACGGCTCCTTCTACTTCCGCCCGTGGGGCATGGTCGCCCCCCATCGCATCCAGAGCAATCGTAATCATTTCAGGTCCCAATGATGGATCGCGTAGCGAGTGCGAGGGAAACTTAGGCCGTCTTGGCCGACGTGTCAATCACTTCACGGCCGTTATAGAACCCGCAATGCGGGCAAGCCCGGTGAGGCAGCTTCTTTTCCTTGCAGTTCGAGCATTCGGCAAGCGAGAACTTGGAAAGATGGTCGTGCGCGCGACGGGTGCTGGTGCGCCGCTTGGAGTGACGTCGCTTTGGATTAGGCATTGATGCTCCTCATAGACAGCCGCACACACGGCGGCACAAAATGGACTCGTTAGTGTAACGTTTTATTGCTTTTTGAACCAGTCCTGCTTCAACCGGGCCAGCGGGGCGAGACGCGGATCGGAACCGTGGGCCTCGCAGCGGCATTCGTCGTTGTTCAGGTTCACGCCGCAATGAGGGCAAAGACCGCGGCAGTCGCTGCGGCAAATCACCTTCATGGGAATCGCCAGATTCACCTGCTCGGCCAGTACATCGGCCAGGAACAATCCTTCCCCTTCGAAGAAGGCGATCTCGGTATCGTCCAGATTGAGATGCAGCTCTTCGTTCTCGATAGCATTCATTGGCCGATAGTAGAGATCAAAGTCCCTGCTGATCTCCTCGACCACCGTATCGAGACACCGCGCGCAAACAAGCTCCACGCGGGTATGTAGGTTGCCGAACACACGGATCTGCCCGTCCACAAGTTCAGCCGTTGCACGCACTTCGAGGGGTTCAACCTGGCGGAACTCACCGGAGTGAAAGTCGAGAGTACCTGGCGAGTAGCTTTTCCGGATGCGAATCTTCCGGATTCCGAGTTCGTTTACGTCCAAAAACATGCTTTTTCACCGATTTACAGGCGAAAACTTATTATAAGGCGAGCGCCTGCTTTGTCAAGAAAGCAGGGGCGGCTGCGCGGAGAGGCTGACGCCTATTCGATAACGAAACAAAAAGGAACAAGGCAAATGCGGGGAAATTATTCCACCTCGGACACCGGAATCCTCAGGATTTCGCGGCACTGGCGCAGCAGAAAATGGTCGGTCATGCCGGCAATGTAGTCGCAAACTACCCGATGGCGGGGTTCGGCAGCAGCCATTTGGGCATAACTGGTCGGCATGCGGTCCGGATGCCCCATGAAAAACGAAAAGAGCGCATCGAGCGCGGCCACCGAGCGGTCGCGATCCTCGGAAATGGCCGGGTTCGAGTAGACGTGGCGCGTGAGAAAATTCTTGAGCGCGGCGCTTTCGGCCGCCACGCCGGGCGAAAAGCAGGCGAGTCGCTTCGGCTGCCGCCGCACATCCTCGACAGACTTCACTCCGCTGCCTTGCACTTGCCCGCGCGTCGATTCAATCAGATCGGTCACCAGCCGATCAAAAATTCGTCGAATGGTCTCATTAAACTTGAGTTTGCGGCGCGCTTTGAGATGGCTTTTCTCAACTTCTTCGTAAATTGCTCCGACGAACGGAACCTCTCTACATAAAGCCTCGACATCGACCAGCCGCGCTTCAAAACCGTCGTCCAGATCGGCCGTGTTGTAGGCAATTTCGTCCACGAGATCGATCAATTGCGCCTCGAGCGGCGGCCGCTGGTCCAGCAGATACTCGGCTAATTCCGGATTTTCCCCCGCGGAATAGTCGCGCGAATGCTTGATGATCCCCTCGCGCACTTCAAAAGTGAGGTTCAATCCGGGGAAATCGAGATAGCGCTGCTCGAATTTCTCGATGGTCCGCAGCGCCTGCAAATTGTGATCGAAGCGGTCGCCGTACTCGCGCATACGGCCGTCGAGTTGCCGCTCGCCAGCGTGTCCAAAGGGCGGATGCCCGATGTCGTGCACCAGCGCCAGCGCTTCGGCAAGGTCCGTGTTGAGTAGCAGAGCACCGGCCACCGTTCTCGCGACTTGCGCCACTTCCAGAGTGTGCGTCAGGCGATTGCGGAAATGATCCGAATAGCGGGTGGTAAAGACCTGCGTTTTCGCTTCGAGGCGCCGGAAAGCCCGCGAATGAATGACGCGATCGCGATCGCGGGCATATTCATTGCGATAAGGATGGGCCGGCTCAGGATACTTGCGCCCGCGCGAATCCCGCACGTCCATGGCGTAAGGCGCGTAGGCTGCGGGCGGTGACGTTACAGGTGCCATGCGCCGGCCCCGCGTTCAGGATTGGCCGGGCAGAAGCGCGAGTTCCTGCTCCGCCTGCTGCGCGATGGGCGTGCCGGGATATTCGGTATTGATCTGCTTAAAGTATTTGGCGGCTTCGGTGGGGTTCTTCGGGCTGTAGTGTTCTGCGAGCGCCAGCAGCACCACCGGCTTGGGCACCAGCACGGTCGGCTTAGCCAAAAGCTGCTGATAGAGCTTCAGCGCTTCGTCAGGTTTATTCGTGCGGTCCTGCAAACCAGCCAGTTCATAGCGCGCCATGGCGGAAAACTCTGGGTCGCCGCCATCGGCCACTTCCTGCAGCAGCTTTTTCGCGTCGTCGTTCTTATCCAGCCGTTCGAGACTGAGGCCTTCGTAATACTTGGCGAGCTGTCCTGGCCGCGTGTGCGGATATTGTGATGCAACGGCAGCGAACTTTTTCGATGAGTCGCCAAACTTGGTTTTGTCGTCGGTGTAAGTTAATTCACCCGGCTGAGCTGTTTCGCCCGGCGCAATCACGCGGGCCTGGAAATCGGCCATGGCATCGTCAAATGCGGCCGAAGCCCGCGTCGTCTGGCGCTCGGTGTAGGTCTTCCAGCCGAAAAATCCCAACGCCACTACTAAAGCGGCGATCACCAGATACATGGTCAACTGCTGGTGCGACAGCACGGCCTCTGCGCCGTGGGCGAAGGTGTCGCGAATTTCGTCCTTCTTTAATTCTTTGCGGGAAATATGAGCCAAGACTGTCCTCACATCGCTAAATACTGGGAAATACTGATCCTATCACAATTCCGTCCATGCCAGCGAACGCCCGGCTTATGATGGAAACGGCCGCTGCTTTCTCCACTTGTACCGTTCGCCGCCGGCCCGAAGAGGGTACGCATAGATGCCTCGTTGCCGCACATGCCGGCTGAAGATTGCAGTGTGCACCGCTCTGCTGCTTCTGATTTTCAGCGACTCGTGCGGAGCTTATTCGGTGATGTCGCACGAAGCGCTGATCGATTCGGCCTGGGACACAGCCATCAAGCCGCTGCTGCTGAAACGCTTTCCCGATGCCACGCCGGACCAACTCAGAGAAGCGCATTCCTATGCCTGGGGCGGAGCCGTCATTCAAGACATGGGTTACTATCCGTTCGGCAGCAAATTATTCAGCGATCTGACGCACTACGTGCGCAGCGGCGACTTCGTCGTGGCGCTCATTCGCGATTCACAAAATATCGACGAATACGCTTTCGCGCTTGGCGCTCTGGCGCACTACGCCGCGGACAACGAAGGCCACCGGCTCGCGACCAACAAAACGGTGCCGATGTTGTACCCGAAGCTCCGCGAAAAATATGGCGACGTGGTGGTCTACGACGAAAATCCCGCGGCTCATCTCAAGACCGAGTTCGGATTCGACGTGCTGCAAGTGGCCCAAGGGCATTACGCGCCGGACGACTACCGCGATCACATCGGCTTTGAGGTTTCCAAAGAGGTGCTGGACCGCGCCTTCCAGGAAACGTACTGCGTGAAACTCGACGACATTTTCACCAACTACGATCTGGCCCTCGGCACCTATCGCCATGCGGTTGGAGCGATCATCCCGAAAATGACTAAGGTCGCCTGGCAAACCAAGAAAGACGAAATCATGCAGAGCGATCCGAGCATGACGCGCCAGAAGTTTCTCTATCACCTCTCGCGTTCGAGCTATCGCAAGCGCTGGGGGAAGACATACGAGCAACCCACCATCGGCGAGCGCATCCTGGCCTTCGTCATCCGGATTCTGCCGAAGGTTGGGCCGCTAAGCGCTTTGTCCTTCCGCATGCCGACGCCGGACGCGGAAAAACTCTTCATGGCCAGCTTCATCGAGGCTCTTCACAACTATCAGCAGTATGACGCCCAAGTCCGAGCGAATGGCCATCCCGACCTGGTCAACGATAATTTTGACACCGGCACGGTCACCGGCCCCGGCGAATACCCCCTGGCGGACAAAACGTATGCCGATCTGCTCGACCGGCTGGCGAAAGATAAATTTGTGCAGGTAAGCCCTGAACTACGCGCGGACATCCTGCACTATTTCAACGACCCCGGTGCGCCATTTGCCATAAAGAAAAACAAAAAGCAGTGGGACAAGGTGGTCCGCGAAGTGAACGATTTGAAGACCGCCGATCTGTCCACAACCGCTAAACTGCTGAATTAAAAATGGATCTACAGTTATTTAGGTAGGTCTAGGTATTGACAGCTTGCGCTGGTTAAGCCTAACTTGGTGCAGCCCTCAATGGGAGAGCGTGTGTTCTTGATCCTTCGTAATGTTTTGGTTGCCCTGCTGGTCTCCGGACTTACCGTTTTTCCGGTGATGGCCGCGGGTGCGCGTCCACTCGGAATGGTTGTCACCGCTGAAAACGCCCACGTAAGCGGGGCGGTGGCCAGTGTCGGCTCGGATGTGTTCACAGGCGAAGTCCTGCAAACCGATCCCGGCGGAAATCTGCGGCTTAAATTCGGCATGACGCAGATCTATTTGAATTCCGGCAGCAACGCCACTCTCGGGCAGGAAGCCAATCCTTTGCGCGTGGTGCTGACGCAGGGCACCCTCGGATTCTCATCCGCTGCTGGCGCGCAATTCGAGGTGGAAACTCCGGTCGGCATCGTGCGGTCTGCTGATGGCCAGCGCGCATTCGGAGAGGTGACCCTGGTTGGCCCGAAGAAAATTCTCGTTGCCGCGTATCGCGGCACGCTGATCGTGAAGGGTGCGGGGATTGAGCGCACCATCACCGAAGGAAACGCTTTCAACGTAAGTCTTGCCCCCGATCCTGAACCGGCGGGCGCAGGCCCAGCTCCTGCCGCACCCAAACCGGCTCTGCGTGGCGGTGGCGGCGCGTTGATCTTTGACGCCGTGATTCTTGGAGCCGCTGCCGGCGTTGGCTACGCATTCTGGCACTACACTACCGAAAGCGATCCGGCTCCTCCCACGCAGTAAAGCATCAAAACGCGCTCTGAATCTTCTCGCTGCATTCACTCGGCTGTTCAGGTTGTTCCGTTCTAGTGAGCTTCACTTTGGTACAATGCTGTGCTCGTGTGCCGGCGTTCTGG
>Ga0335085_10016648_pt1 | contig 10616 bp, 8 predicted proteins | sample Lox_Sample_45_FD_206712 | JGI IMG/M metagenome (GOLD analysis project Ga0335085, IMG submission 206712) | Soil microbial communities from Loxahatchee National Wildlife Refuge, Florida, United States - Lox_Sample_4.5 | ecosystem: Environmental > Terrestrial > Soil > Wetlands | place: USA: Florida...
CCGTCCGGCTTGATCCTGGCCAGCTTGATCCTGGCCGGCCTGGCCGGTGAGCAGGGCGAGATTGGCCGCGAAGGTACCTGCCCGTTCGGCCAGCGGGACGCCGCGGAACGGGTTGGCCGGAGCGTCCGCCGGGGCGGGCACGTGCAGCGCACCGAGGAATCCGCCGACGGCGGCCGCCGCTTGCGTCGCATCGAAGGAGCTGGCCTGCGCCGCGGGCACGCCCGGCAGGTAAGGCACCACGCTCCAGAAGTACGGGTAACCGCAGCCGGGGACCCCGGTCCGTTCCGGATACGGGATGGGCAGGGGCAGCCGGGGGGCCAGCCCGGGCAGCCAGCGCTGCTCGTTCTTATTGAGCGCCGCGCCAAGGGCGCGGCGCGGCAGCCGCGCGACGAGCCCATCCCCGACCCGGTACAGCTCGTTGTCCCAGCCGTTCGCGAGGAACCCCACGGGCAGCCGCGCCAGGTCAGGGTGCTGACCGGCGAGCAGCCGCCGCACCAGAACCGCCGTCACCTCGACCTCGGCGGCCGGCATCCGGTTCGCAGCCACACCGGTTAATCCTGCCATCGAGGGCTCCCCGCAACATCATGCCCTCCTGCGGGCGGGCCGCCAGGCGGTCTGTATTCCGTATCGATACGCGTACGGCCTTTGGTGTGGCACACTGCGACAATGCGTAGCCTGTCCTGGCCGGGGCTGCGTCAGGTACCGGTTGCGGTCGCGGCGACGGGATGCCTGATCCTGGCCGCCTGCGGGGGCGGCAGCAGCAGCAGCCACCACGCCTCGGCGACCCCGACCTCGAGTGCTAGCGCGCCGGCCGAACCAACCAGCGGGCCGGCGGCCGTGGCCGCCATCACGGCCAATTGGAAGACGGTTTTCAACGGCAAGGCACCGATCCCGCGTCGGCTCGCCCTGGTACAGAACGGGCCGCAGGTGGCTGCGTTTGTCCAGGCTCAGGCCAAGACCTCGTTCGGCGTGGCCGCGACCGGGTCGACCGCGACGGTTTCCTCAGTAGCGATTACCTCGCCATCGCAGGCCACGGTGCACTACGAGGTCCTGCTGCTCGGCACGCCGCTGCTGAAGAACCAGGTGGGCACCGCGGTCTACCTGGACGGTATCTGGAAGGTAGCCATCGCAAGCTTCTGCGGGCTGGCCTATCTGGAGTACCCCAAGGGGAGCCCTAAGCTGCCCGCCGCCTGCCGGAGCTAGCCGAATGACCGATGCGCTCGCGCCCGCCCAGGCAGCCACGCTCACCTCGCGGCGCCGCCCCCTAGCCCTGGCCTCCCTGTGCACGGTGCTGTTCCTGACCTTCCTCGACAACACGGTCGTGAGCGTCGCGCTGGCCAGCATTCAGTCGGACCTGCACGGCGGGGTCTCCGCGCTGCAGTGGGTGGTCGGGGCGTACGCCCTGACGTTCGCCAGCTTCATGCTGGCCTTCGGGATGCTGGGCGACAGGTTCGGCCGCAAGAAGATCATGCTGGTCGGCGTAGGCGTCTACTGCGCCGGCGCCGCGCTGGCCGCGGTCGCTCCCGGCATCGGGATACTGATCGCGGCCCGGGCGGTCATGGGAGTGGGGGCGGCGGCGAGCGAGCCCGGCACGTTGTCGATGATCCGGCATCTCTATCCGGATGAACGCAGCCGCAACCGCGCGCTCGGAGTCTGGGCCGCGGTATCCGGGTTCTCGCTCGCGCTCGGCCCGGTCCTGGGCGGGGCGCTGGTCGGGGCGTGGAGCTGGCGGGGGATTTTCTGGTTCGACGTCACCTTCGGCCTCGCCGCGCTGGTCGTGGCGGCCATGGTCCTGCCGGAAAGCGCCGACCCGCAAGCGGGCCGTCTGGATGTGCCGGGTACCGTGCTCGGCGCCGGCGCGCTCGCCGCCCTGATCTTCGGCATCATCAACGGTGAGAGTGCCGGCTACTCGGCGCCGAGCGTGCTCGCGCTGTTCGTCGTGTCCCTGGCCGCCGGCACGGCCTTCGTGCTGTGGGAGCGCCGCGCCCCGTTCCCGCTGCTTGACCTGAGGTACCTGCGGGTCCCGCGGTTCGCCACCCCCAACGTGGTCGCGTACTGCACGTACTTCGCCACGTTCGCGATCTTCTTCTTCACCGCGCTGTACCTGGGCGTGATCGCCGGCTACTCCGCCTACCGCATCGCGGGCCTGTTCCTGCCGATGACCGTCCTGATGATCATTGCGGCGCTGCTGGCGGGCCGCTGGACATCCGCGGTCGGCGCCCGCTGGCTGCTGATCGCCGGCTGCCTGCTGTTCGCCGGCGGCCTGCTGCTGACCAACGTGGTGATCAACCCGAACCCCGCCTACCTCCCTCTCGCCGCCGCGCTGGGAGTGGCCGGCGTCGGGATCGGCACGTGCGTCGTGCCGGTCACCTCGTCCGTGCTCGGAGCGGTACCCGCCGAGCGGTCGGGCATGGCCGCGTCGGCCACGAACACCAGCCGGGAGTTCGGAGCGGTCACCGGCATTGCCATCCTGGGTGCCGTCGTCAATGCCGAGTTGCGGTCCGGGCTGGTCAGCCGGATGACGCATCTGGGCGCCTCGACCGCGCTTCAGCAATATGTACTTCAGGTGATCGAGACAGGTTCGGTATCCCTCCCCCATGGCGGCTCAACCGGGGGAAGCAGCCCGCTCGACAAGATTATCCAGGCGGGCTACGCGGCCTTCACCAGCGCACTGCACGACGCGCTGTATCTGTCGGCCGCGCTGCTCGCGGGCGCCGCCCTGCTCTCCGCTGTCACCTTGCGCCAGCGCCGCCACTCTGCCTGAGCCGTTCTCGCTCGTGCGGAAGTGCGTGTACCCGCGAAGCGGCTAACTTGAAATGCTGAGGACCTGCGCGTTGCCGTTGCCCTGGCCGTTCCCGTTGCCCTGGCCGTTCCCGTTGCCGTTCCCGTGGCCGTTGCCGTTCCCGTCGCCGTTGCCATTCCCGTGGTCATTCACCTGGCCGTTGCCGTTTCCCTGGCCCTGGCCGTTCCCGTGATCGTTCGCCTGGCCGTTGCCGTTTCCCTCGCCCTGGCCGTTTCCGTGGCCGTGGCCATGGCGGTTCCCGTTACCGTGACCCGTGTCCCTGCCATTGCGGTGCCGGTGGATCCTCTCTCGGTCGCTCACGGAGCCGGTGACGGTCCGCTGATTGCTGACGACCACCGGCACCGTGACCGTATCGCCGGGGCTGCTACCGGGACGGGCACTGCGGCTCGGGCTGGCGGAAGACGGCTGGTGAGCGGGCGAGCCCGCCGCGGTCCCGCTGGTCGAGTGTCCCGGCCGCACAGATGGCGGCGCGGCGGTCACATGATTGACCGACACGACGCCGACGGTAACGGCCAGCACCATGCCGATGAGCCCGGCAATCGCCACGGAGATAAGGACCAGGACTGGCCCGCGGCGAAGCCGGCGAGCGTCCGTCCGCCCTCGGGAGGCGGGCCGGGGCGCGGCGGGGACTTGCCGCCAGGCGTCATCCGCGGCAGGTGCCGGTGCTATCACCGGCGGTGGCGGCTGAACTGCTGCCGCGACGGCCACGGGATCAGGCGTACGGCCCGCGTCGACTTCGGAATCGTTCCGCAGATCATGTCGCAGCCGGCCCGCCTGCTGCGCGACCTCGGCAGCGCTGTCCGGTCGCCGGGCCGGATCCTTGGCGACGAGCTGCATCACCAGGGTGCTCACATCGGCAGGCACCGACCCGGGCAGCGGCGGCACTGGGTGGTCGCGGTGCGCGCATGCCACGTCGGGCGGCTCGCCCACGAAGGGCGGTGCCCCGGCCAGGCATTCGTAGGCGACGACTCCCAGTGCATACAGGTCACTGGCTGGCGCGGCCTCAGCTCCGGCGATACGCTCCGGCGCGAGGTATTCCGCCGTCCCCGTCACGATCTCAGTGACCGTGCTCGGCGTCGAGCCGATCGCGTGCGAGATGCCCCAGTCGGTGATCTTCACGGCCCCGCTGGCGGCCAGCAGGAGGTTTCCCGGCTTGATATCACCGTGAACCAGGCCCTTGGCGTGCGCCGCCTGCAGGCCGGCCGCGGCCTGAGCGACGACGTCCATGGTCCGCCCGGCGTCCAGGTGACCGTCGACCAGCACGCCAGCCAGAGAGGGCCCCTCGACCAGTTCCATCACCAGATAGGGCTGGGGCGCCTCGGCCGGCTCGTCGTAGTCATAGATGTGCGTGATGTTCTCGTGCCACAAGGCCGCGGTGTGCATCGCCTCGGCCCGGAACCGGGCCAGGGCTTCTGGCTGCTGAGCGTAAGCGGGATGCAGCAGCTTGACGGCGACCGGCCGCGAAAGGGCCGTATCGGTGGCGCGCCAGACCTCGCTGAACCAGCCGGTACCGATCGGCTCATGAAGCTGATAGCGGCCGGCCAGGAGCTTTCCGGCGAGGGTCATCAATCGGTCGTTACCCCTCATCGGCGGACTTTTAACTCGTCCTGGGCACCTTTGCTGCCATACCGCCGACCTAGCTCCAGCGGGATCGTCGGATGGACTGGCGAAGGAGCCGCCAGCCCGGTGACTCCCGACCCGTGACCCTGGTCTGATGCCTGGCGGCCTATACGTTCCTGGTCAGCAGCCAGAACGTGGTTCCGGTGCCCGCGCCGTAGGCGAGGTGGGCGCCGAGGTCCCAGGCCAGGGTCGTGGCGTCGTACTTCCAGATCGGCTGGTAGAGCCCGGCGATAGGCAGGGCGATGTAGTCGTTGGCGAACACCACGGCGCCGAACGGCACGCCGTACTCCGGACGCGGCGCGGGCAGCGATCCGGCCAGGATGCCGTAGGCCGCTCCCGCCGCCGATCCGTAGGCCCAGTGAGCGATGGTGCTGGTGAGCCAGGCCGAACGGTCGGGTAGCTTGCGTTGCGTAAAGCCCTCGATCACCCGCCGGGCCACCTGCCCCGGATCAGGAGCGGTCTCCCAGCTCTCGACCGGCGCGAATTCCCAGGCCAAAGGGCCATCCGTTCCACCTGCGCGGCGATATTTCAGGTACTGGACGGCATCCAGGCACACCGTCCCCACCGCCCCGGCCACCAGCCCGGCCAGCACGGCCGCGAGCGGAGTCATCGGGTTATTTCGGACGCGCATGGCGGGTCTCCCTCGTCGGATCTGTTGTCTGGGTCACAGCGCTCCGAGGCGGTCACCGAGGTTGAGCTCAAGCGGGCCGCGGGTCTGCAGCCCCTGGGCGAACAGGGCGGCCGTGCGGGCCTGGGCCGCCTCCGAGGCGACCAGCTGGCGGAACCGGCGGGCGTCGGCGCGGACCGCGTCCGCGCCGGGCAGGGTCAGCTCGTTCAGCACTCGCTTAGTCTCCCGCACCGCCCCGGCCGGAAACGATGCGATCCGCCGCGCCAGCCGGGCCACGAACGCGTCCAGCTCGGCGTCGGGCAGCGCCCGGTTGATCCAGCCGTACCGTTCGGCCACCTCGGCGTCGAAGTCGTCCGCGCCCAGGATCACCTCCATGGCCCGGCCCCGCCCGAGCAGCCGGGCCAGGTGCTGCACCCCGCCCGCACCCGGGGCCGCGCCGACCCCGGCCTCGATCTGCCCGAAGACGGCGGTCTCCCGAGCGGCGAACCGCATGTCGCAGGCCAGCGCCAGCTCGCTGCCCGCGCCGCGGGCCCGGCCGCGGACCTTCGCGATCGTCACCACGGGGACCTCGCTGAGCTTGTGCCACAGCATGCCCAGCGACGCGTCGCCCGGCCCGCCCGCCTTAGCCGCCTCGGCGGTGTACTCCGCGACCTTGGTCAGGTCGACGTGCGGCACGAAGTACTCCGGGTCGGCGCTCTCCAGCACCACCACCCGGGTGTCCGGGTCCGATTCCAGCGCGCCGATCAGGCTCACCAGGTCACGCACCAGCTCCGGGCCGATCAGGTTCATCGGCGGCGCGTCGATCACCACGCCGAGCACACCCTCGCCGCTCGGGGCGACCCGCAGCGTGCGGTACACCTGAGTCATCACTGGCGCCTCCCTCGCAGTTCCGTCAGGGACGACGCTAACCATTTCAACCGCGGCGTCGAGCCAGGGAAAACGCTGGTGGTATCACTGGTCCGCGCCGTCCGCGGTCATCGGGACCGGCTGCTGAGAAAGGAATGCAGGTGGCCGGCCAGGGCGGCAGAGTCGGCGTCTGCGCCGTGGATGTAGGTAGAGGCGCGGGTGCGGAGCACCGGCATGCCGAGGACGTAGAGTCCGGGGGCACCGGTGACCACGCCGCCGTCGTGGCGGATGTGGCCGGTGCGGTCGAGCACGGGGATGTCGAGCCAGGAGTGGTCCGGGCGAAAGCCCGTCGCCCACAGGACCGTGGCGATCTCCCCGCTGGTGAGGTCCAGTTCGAGGGGGGTGCGCGGATCGACAAGGGTGGGTGCGAAGCGGTGCGGCGGCGGGAGCTCCGCATCGAGGCCTGACGCGGTGGCCCACTCATCGGCTCGATTCAGGAACCGGTTCATCTTCAGGTCGGCGAGCGTGCACACGTTGGCGAGCGACCCGGAGAACTGGGCTACGCCGTCGACGATGCGGCCGAGGCGCCCCACGATGCGGACCCCCAGCGCCCCGAGCGTGTTCAGGTCGGTGATCGCGGCCTGGGAGGTCCCGGTGAGCTGCGGGGAGGGCAGGTGCCGGGCCCGGGTCAGGTCGTCGACCTGGTCGTAGCGTTCGGCTAGCAGGCCCGTTGCCTGCATCCACCAGAAGATGTCACGGCCGCGGTAGCTGCGGGGCAGGCGGACGTGTTCTCCGACCGCGAGAGTCACCGGGCGTCCTGACCGGTGGATCTCGGCGGCGAGCTGGACGCCAGTCGCCGATGCGCCGACGACCAGCACCCCGCCGTCGGGGAGCTGGCCGGGATCGCGGTAGGTGAGCGGGGTGAGCGTCGTGATCGATGCGGGGACGGCACCGGCGGCGGCCGGGATCGCGGGCAGGTTACACGCCCCGGTGGCCAGCACCACGGCCCGGGCGTCGAGGAGATCGTCGTTGGCCCGGATCTGGAAGCCCTGGGGCGCGGCGCGCACGGTGTGCGCCCCCGTGCCGGTGCACACCGGCGCGCCGACGAGGCTGGCGTAGCGGGTGATGGTGGCCACGACGCCGGCGACGGGCATGAAACCGTCGGGCTCGTCGCCGACGTAGTGGTGGCCGGGCAGGCGGGTCTGCCAGTTCGGGGTGAGCAGTGTGAGGCTCGGCCAGCGCTGGGTGCGCCACGAGTTCGCCACCTCACCGCGCTCGAGGACGATGTGGTCGATCGAGCGTTCGGTGAGGCGGCGGCTCATGGCCAGGCCGGCATGGCCGGCGCCGACGACAACTGCCGTGGTCTGGATCATGCGTGCGGCGAGGCGGTCAGGCCAGCTCGACGAGTACCTTCGTCGGGTTGGTCACGACATCGAAGACCGCCGAGCGCTTCTGCGACTGGGCGAGCAGCGCTTCGAGGTCCTCGCGGGAGGCGTCGGCGTCGATGGCGAACCGGACCGTGACCGCGTCGAAGCCGTTGCGGACATCAGGGTCGGCACCGAGGATGCCCAGCACGTTCATCTGGCCTTCGATGGTGGCGGTGACCGACCGGAGCTGGATGCCCCGGTACTGGGCGACCGCGGCGACGCCCGCGGTCAGGCACCCGACGAGGCCGACCAGCACATACTCCACCGGCGTGGCGCCGTTGTCCTCGGACGCGAAGCATTCGGGGTGGTCGACGTCGTACTCGTAGGTGACGCGGTGCTGTTGCTCGGCGCCGAGGCCGGTGAAGCCGGCCACGGTGGAGTGGCTGTGGGTGCCGTTGCGCCAGGTGCAGCTGGCCCGCCAGGTGAACTGGGCCCCTTCCGGTGTGGCGGACAGCGCCTCGCGCGCCCCGAGCAGGGCCTGGACGTTCACGCCATTGTCGACGGGATTGTCGGTGATGGTCATCGGTGTCTCCTTGGTTGGGATGGATCGGACATGGTCATCGGTTGTCCCGGCTCGGGCCGAGAACGACGGGGAGCGAGACTAGGCCGCGCAGGACCAGGCCGTCGCCGTGCGCCCAGGCGAGCGCGTCACGGTCGACGGCGAGCCGCAAGCCCGGGTGGCGGCCCAGCAGCTCTTCGAAAGCAACCCGGGCTTCGAGCCGGGCCAGGGGCGCGCCGAGGCAGTAGTGGATTCCGTGGCCGAACCCGAGGTTCGGCCCGTCGCGGCGGCCGATGTCGAGTACGTCGGGAGCCGGGAACCGGCCCGGATCGCGGTTAGCCGAGCCCAGGCTCACCAGCACCTGCTCGTGCGCGGGGATCTCGACGCCGTCGAGGGTCACCGGCTCAGTCGTCACCCGGAACGTGGCATGAGGGACCGGGGCGCTGAAGCGGATGAGCTCGTCGATCGCGGCGGGAAGCCGCCCGGGATCGGCCAGCAGCGCCTGGAGCTGGCCGGGATGATCCAGCAGGGCCACCACCCCGTTACCGATGAGGCTGGCGGTGGTGTCGTGGCCGGCGACCACGAGCTGGAACAGGCTCGATAGCAGCTCCTGGGTGGTCAGCGCGTCGTCTTCGGCGGCAACCAGCACGCTGACGAGGTCGCCGGCCGGGCTCTGGCGCTTGGCCCCGACCAGCTCGGTCAGATAGGCCACGATGCCGTCTGATGCCTCGACCGCCTCCCGTGGCGGGTCACCGGCCCATCCCGTCAGCAGCACCTGGAACCAGGCGTGCATTCGCGGGCGGTCGGCCGCGGGGATGCCCAGCAGTTCGCCGATGACCCCGAACGGCAGCGGGTAGGCATATCCCTCGATGAGGTCGACGGTGGCATGAGGGCCGGCGGCGTCCATCTCGTCGAGGAGGTTGCTGGCGATGCCCCGGATGGCCGGTTCCAGCGCCGCAATCGCGGGCGGAACGAAGGCCCGGGACACCAGCCGCCGCAGCCGGGTGTGGTCGGGCGGATCGACGTTGAGCATGTGCCGTGAGAACTCCGGTCCGGGCAGGCCTTCGGCCACGACATCGCCATTGTCCTGCAGGGCGGCGAGCATGTCCTTGGAGATGCGCGGGTCGTTGAGCGCGTGGCGGGCCGCGTCGTAGCCGAGCACGACCCAGGCCGGGTGACCGTCGGCCAGGCGCACCGGCTGCACTGGGCACCGGGCCCGGGCGTCGGCGAAATGGCCGAACGGATCATCCCGGATCGCCGGTGCCCAGCCCCCCCACGTCGCCAGGGTGTCAGTCATAGTTGCCCTCAGGCCGGTAGCCCGTGCAGAGCAGGTCGAGCCGGGCGATGCGGCCGCTCTCGTCGGTGTCGGCGTAGGCCTGCTGCTCGACGGTGAACCAGCCGCTGCCGAGCCGCTCCGCCCGGAGCCGGAGCCGCCAGTGCAGGTGCAGACGGCCCCCGACTTCGCCGACGGCGGCCTCGATGAGCTCGAAGTCTTCGGTATTGCCGAACCAGCGCGCGAAACGGTCGGCGATCGCCCCGGCACCGGCCCACTCCCGCAAGCCCGAAGGCAGCAGGGCGCGGAGGCAGGCGCCACCGGCGAGCGCGCCGCCGAGCGCGCCGAAGTCCTGGGCGGCAAGGCCCGCGACGAACGACCCGGCGACGGCCGGCTCTGGCCCGGCGCCGACCGTCCGGTGGTTGCGGACTGTCATCATGAAACTGTTGTACGGGCACGAGCTGTCATCGCGGTATCGGGGAATACCCCTACATGGGCGATACGGGGGGCTGGGCAGGCCAGTCCTCGCCAGGCCGGCGATGGCGGCGGCTTGGTGGCCCGTCGTATCCTCGGATATAGCCTCCTGGCTGCGCAGATAGAGGACAAGGGTGGGGGCAGTCGGATGCGGGACGCGGGGCGGGTATCGCACAGTGGCCTACGGTCGCCTGCCGATCTGTTCGTAGGCCGGGACGGCGAGCTGGAAGCCGTGTCCCGGATGCTGACAGATCCGCAGACACGGCTGGTCACGCTGACCGGGCCGCCGGGTATCGGCAAGACCCGTCTCGGCATCGCGTGCGCGTCGGCCCATGCTGAGCGCCGCGGATGCGCCGCGGTGTTCGTTGACCTGGCTCCCGTCCGGGATCCGGAGCTGGTGATGGCCGAACTGGCTCAGGCGATGGGCGTCGAGCCGCGGGGCGGGACGGATCTGACCGGACAGCTGGCGGCTGCGCTGGGCCACCAGGAGCGGCTGGTGGTTCTGGACAACTGCGAGCATCTCCTGGCCGCTGCCCCGGACGTCGGCCGGGTGCTCGCCGCCTGCCCGCGGCTGCGGGTGCTCGCCACCAGCCGGGAACGGCTCCGGCTGTCCGCCGAGCAGGAGTTCCCGGTCCCGCCGCTTGCCATGCCCGCGCCGGAGGACGTCGCCGACCTCAGTGGCCTGGCGGCGAATCCGTCGGTGGCGCTGCTGCTGGATCGTGCGCGCCGGACCAACCCGGGCTTTGACCTCACTGCGGCTAATGCGCTCTTGCTCGCCAACGCGTGCGTCCGGCTGGAGGGCCTGCCGCTGGCGATCGAGCTGGCCGCGGCCCGGCTGAAGGTCCTGACCCCAGGGGAGCTGGTGTTCCGGCTCGCCCGCAGGATGGAGGTGCTGGCCGGGAGCACGCGGGACGTGCCAGCCCGGCAGCGCGCGCTGCGCAGTTCGATCGCCTGGAGCTATGACCTGCTCGACGCCGGCGAGCGAGCGCTGTTTCGCGGGCTGTCGGTGTTCGCTGGCAGCTGGACGCTGGCCGACGCGAGCAGCG
>Ga0335085_10016649_pt1 | contig 10616 bp, 9 predicted proteins | sample Lox_Sample_45_FD_206712 | JGI IMG/M metagenome (GOLD analysis project Ga0335085, IMG submission 206712) | Soil microbial communities from Loxahatchee National Wildlife Refuge, Florida, United States - Lox_Sample_4.5 | ecosystem: Environmental > Terrestrial > Soil > Wetlands | place: USA: Florida...
GGTCCGCGAGGTCTGCCCGGAGTTCCCCGGTCACCCCCGGCACGTCCATTGGAGCATTCCCGATCCGGCCGCGGCCGGCGACACCGACGAGGCGAGCTATCCGGCCTTCCAGGCCACCGCGGCCGAACTCGAGGCCCGGATCGGCTTCCTGCTCGCCGCGATCGCGGCCACGCCGGCCCGTTCAGCCCACCAGGAGGCGTGATGACCACTCCGCACGACACCGTGAGCGTCCGTTACATGGTCGACGACGTCCAGGCGGCCGTCGACTTCTACACCGGCCACCTCGGCTTCGCCCTGCGGTTCAGCGCCGTGCCCGCGTTCGCCGACGTCGGCCGCGGTAACCTGCGGCTGCTGCTGGCCGGCCCGGCCAGCTCCGCGGGCCGGCCGATGCCCGACGGGCGCAAGCCCGGGCCGGGCGGCTGGAACCGCATCCACTTCGTCGTCGACGACATCGAGACGGAGGTCGCCCGGCTGCGCGCCGAAGGCGTGAGCTTCCGCAACGACATCGTCACCGGCCCCGGCGGGAGGCAGATCCTGGCCGAGGATCCCTCCGGCAACGTGGTCGAGCTGTTCCAGCCCGCGGCCCCGCGAGCCTAGACGCCGGCCCGGTGAGCCTGCCCGAGGACACCGGCGGCCGGCCCGGCCCGGCCCCCGAGCCGGCCCTGGCGCGGGTGTCGCTGGCCACGGTGCTGCGGGAGTGGGGCCGGATCGGCTGCATCGGGTTCGGCGGCCCGCCCACCCACATCAAGCTGCTGCGGGAACTGTGCGTCGAGCGCAGGAAGTGGCTGGACGCCCGGGAGTTCGAGGACGCGATCGCGGCCTGCAACCTGCTGCCAGGCCCGGCGTCCACCCAGCTGGCGATCTTCTGCGCCTGGCGGCTCCGCGGCCGTCCCGGCGCGCTGGTCGGCGGGGCCGCGTTCATCATGCCCGGGCTGGTCGTGATCCTGGCTTTGTCCGCGCTGTTCCTGGCCGGCTCCCCGCCGCTGTGGGTGCTCGGCGCCGGAGCCGCCGCCGGGGCGGCCGTCCCGGCGGTTGCCGTGCAGGCGGGGTGGTCGCTGCTCGGCCCGAGCTGGCGGGGACGTGCGCAGACGATGCGCTGGGTGGCCTACCTGCTGGCCGGAGCGGCTTCGGCCGCCACGATCGGGGAGTGGCTGGCGCTGATCCTGGTGGCCTGCGGCGTGATCGAACTGGCCGTCCGGCGCCCGCGTCATCACCCGGGCGCCGGCCAGAACGGCGGGCCGCGCGGCATCATCGCCCTGCCGGTCCTGGTCGGCGGGGCGATCACCGGCGGGGTACTGCTGTCGGTGGCCTGGGTCGCGTTCAAGGTGGGCGCCCTGTCCTACGGCGGCGGTTTCGTGATCATCCCGTTGATGCAATCGGACGCGGTCGGCCACTACCACTGGATGACCGCGACGCAGTTCCTCAACGCCGTGGCCCTGGGCCAGATCACCCCCGGCCCGGTCGTGCAGACCGTGGCGGTGGTCGGCTACGCCGCGGCCGGACTGGCCGGCGGCATCCTGGCCTCGCTGGTCGCCTTCACGCCGTCGTTCAGTTTCGTGCTGCTCGGAGCGAGCCGCTTCGACTGGCTGCGCGGCGACCGCCGGGCCCGCGCCTTCCTCGCCGGGGCCGGGCCCGCCGCGATCGGGGCCATCCTCGGCTCGGCCATCCCGCTGACCCGCGCGCTCACCGAGCCGTGGCAGTACGCCGTCCTGGCGGCCGCGCTCATCCTCATGCTCGTGCTGCGCCGCGGCGTCGTCCTCACCCTGGTCGCCGCGGGTGCGGTCGGGACGCTCATCGCCGTAGCGGGCGGGCGGCTGCCTCACTTATACCCCATAGGGGTATCATGGCCGCATGAGCGCAGCAGACATCCTCGTCGTGGTGGCGGCGGTGGCGGCGCTGGCCGGGCTGGGCTGGTTCTTCTTCGGGCCGCGCCGGGCCACGGGCGCGGCGCTGACCGGCGGGGTGCAGCGGCTGGACGTCACGGTCAAGGGCGGGTACCGCCCCGACGTGATCCGGGTGCGCCAGGGCGTGCCGGTCGAGCTGACCTTCGACCGGCAGGAATCCGGCGACTGCACCTCCCGCGTCGTGTTCCCGGACTTCCGGGCGAGCGCCACGCTGCCCGCCCGCCAGCGGACCACCGTGCGGCTGGATCCCGACCGGGCGGGGGAGTTCGGGTTCGCGTGCGGGATGAACATGATCCACGGCACGCTGCTCGTCGAGCCCGCCCCCGGCGGCCCGGCGCACGAGAGCACGGACCAGGCCGCGGCGGTCACGGAGGCGGCCGCCGCGCCGGCCGGGGACGCCGAAGAGGCCGAACGGTCCGCGGAGATCGCTGACCTGGCCCGCCGGGTGCTCGCTGGGGTGGCGCTGACGCTGCCGGTGCTGTATGCGGTGATGGCTCATGACGTGTTCCGGGCCTGGGCCCCGGCCGTGCTGCTGAACCACTGGGTGCAGCTGGCGCTGATCACCCCGGTGATGTTCTACACCGGATGGCCGATCCACCGGACGGGATGGCTGGCGCTGGCGCACCGTTCGGCGGACATGAACAGCCTGATCACGATCGGCACCGCGGCCGCCTACGGGTACAGCCTGCTGGTCACCGTCGCGCCGGGCCTGCTCCCGGCCGGGGTCCGCGAGGTGTACTTCGAGACCACCGGGGTGATCCTGACCCTGATCCTGCTCGGCCGGCTGATCGAGACCCGGGCCAAGGCCGGCACCGGGCAGGCCATCCGCGAGCTGCTGGGACTGCAGCCCCGCACCGCGCGGGTGGTCCGGGACGGCACCGAAACCGAGATCGCGGTGGACCAGGTCCTGGTCGGGGACGAGCTGGTGATCCGGCCGGGCGAGAAGATCCCGGTCGACGCGGTCGTGCTGTCCGGATCATCGGCGGTGGACGAGTCGATGGTGACCGGCGAGCCGATGCCGGCCGCCAAGCAGGCCGGCGACACCGTGATCGGCGCGACGGTCAACACCACCGGGTCACTGCGGGTCCGGGCGGCCAAGGTCGGCGCCGACACCCTGCTGGCCCAGATCATCGCGATGGTGCGGCAGGCGCAGGCGTCCCGGGCGCCGATCCAGCGGCTCGCCGACGCCGTCTCCGGGTACTTCGTGCCCGCGGTCATCGGCGTGGCGATCGCGACGTTCGCGGTGTGGTTCACCGCGGGCCCGGCACCCGCGTTCACCATGGCGCTGGTCGCGGCGATCGCGGTACTGATCATCGCCTGCCCGTGCGCGCTGGGCCTGGCCACGCCGCTGTCCATCCAGGTCGGCACCGGCAAGGGCGCCCGCGCCGGGATCCTGGTCCGGTCGGCCGAGGCGCTGGAGACCGCGAACCAGCTGGAGGTGGTGGTGCTGGACAAGACCGGCACCATCACCGCGGGACGGCCCGCCCTCACCGACGTCAGGACCACCGGGCGCTGGGACGAAGCCGAGCTGCTGGCGCTGGTGGCGGCGGCCGAATCCGACAGTGAGCACCCGCTGGCCGCGGCGATCGTCGCCGGCGCCCGGGACCGGGGCCTGGCCATCCCGGCCGCGGCCGGCTTCGGGTCGGTCACCGGCCAGGGCGTTCGGGCCACCGTGGCCGGGCACCGGGTCCTGGCCGGCAGCGCCCGGCTGCTGGCCGCCGCCGGCATCGGCACAGATGCCCTGGACGCGGCGGCGGCCGAGCTGTCCGGGCAGGGCCAGACCCCGGTGCTGGCCGCCGTCGACGGCGAGCCGGCCGGGGTTCTCGCGGTGGCCGACACCGTGAAGGAGGATTCGGCCGCCGCGATCGCGGCGCTGCGCCGCCTGGGCGTCGAGGTGATCATGCTGACCGGCGACAACGCCCGGACCGCCGCTGCGATCGCCCGGCAGACCGGGGTGAGCCGGGTGCTGGCCGAGGTGCTGCCCGGGCAGAAGGCGAGCGAGATCCGCCGTCTGCAGGCCGGGGGCCGCCGGGTCGGGATGGTCGGCGACGGGATCAACGATGCCCCCGCGCTGGCCGCCGCCGACGTCGGCCTGGCCATCGGCACCGGCACCGACGTGGCCATCGAGGCCGCCGACATCACGCTCGTGTCCGGCTCGCTGGCCGGCGTGGTCACGGCCATCTCGCTGTCCCGCGCGACGATGCGCAACATCCGGCAGAACCTGTTCTTCGCCCTGGCCTACAACGCCATCGGGATCCCGGTCGCCGCCGGGATCTTGTACCCGTTCTTCGGCATCCGGCTCTCCCCGGTCATCGCCGCCGCGGCGATGGCGCTGTCGTCCTTGTCGGTCGTCGGCAACGCCAACCGGCTGCGCCGCTACCATCCGGCGCCGCTGCCGCCGGCCGTCCCGGTTGAGGCCGAACCGCGGGTCGAGACGCCGGCCACCGCCGAGCCCACCCGCCCCGTGCGGGGGAAGGTACCCCACGGGAGTATGTCCAGCTGACCGCGAAGTAGACGGCGGGGGAAGCCCGGCGGCTGCTCCGGCACCGCCAGCGCCTGGCCGTCCGGCGTGAATGCCGCGTTCGTGTTGTTGAGCTCACTGTCACCAGGCTTAGGCGGGATCACATCGCGACCGCGTGGCCGCGCTCCTGGTGCCGGTGCGCTCCCGGCACGCTCCTGTGACAGCTGATCCCCTGCCTGCCGTCCCGGTTCGCTCGTTCATACGGCGTGGATGCCTCGTTCATGCCGTTCTTACGACATGGTGGCGGCATCCACGCCGTAAGGCTCCGGGCCGCCGTAAGGCTCCGGGCCGCCGTAAGGTTCAGGCTCGGCGGACGGCCGGGACCAGCGCCACCGCGATCACCAGCGAGACCGCCGCGCAGACCGCGCCCACGGCGAAGGCGCGGGCGAAGTCGTGACTGCCCAGATGGGCCGCGACCAGGCCGGCCCCCGCGGCGCTGGACAGGACGGCGACGCCGGCCGCGCCGCCGAGCTCGTGGAACGTGTTGACCAGCGCTGATCGCAGGCCGCCTTCGGCCGGGCCGGCATCGGTGAGCGAGGCGGTGAAGGCGGTGACGAACGTTGCCCCGATCCCGAGGGCGGCGATGCTCATCCCGGTCACCATCAGCGCGGGCTGGGTCCAGCCCGCCGCGACGGCGTATCCGGCGGCGGCCAGGGCCAGGCCGGTGACCGCGACGATCCGGGCGCTGACACGGGTCAGCGCCTGGCTGCCGGCCTGGGCCCCGGCGATGATCGCGACGGCGACCGGCAGGAAGACCAGGCCCACGTCCAGCGCGCTGTAGCCGTGCGCGTGCTGCAGCGCGAACGAGCCCACGAAGAAGCCTCCGACCAGCAGCCCGGTGGCGGCCAGCATGAGGAAGCAGCCGGCCAGCACCGCGCGCCGGCGGAGCAGGCCGACGGCCAGCAGCGGACGGCGGACCCGGCGCTCGAGCCAGGCGAAGACCGCCCAGATCACGACGGCGAGCACGAGCGGGAGCACCGTGGACGCGGCGGCCCAGCCGTGGCTGCCGACGTTGATCAGCCCGTAGATGGCGGCGGCGGTTCCGGCCGTGACCAGGATCCCGCCCGGCACGTCCAGACCCCGCTCCGCCGCCCCGGATGGCGGCCCGGCGGGCACGACCAGCGGTATCGCGATGAGCAGGGCGACACCGATCGGCACGTTGATGGTGAACACCCACCGCCAGCCCGCCTCGGAGGTGAGGACGCCGCCTAGGACGACGCCCAGCGCCGACCCGACGCCGGCCAGCGCCGACCACACGCCGAGGGCCTTGCCGCGGCTGGCGCCGGTGAACAGCGTCATCACGGTGGCCAGCGCGGCCGGGGACATCAGCGCGGCGCCGAGGCCCTGCAGCGACCGGCCGGCCAGCAGCGTGGCGGCGTCGCCGGACAGCCCGCACAGCAGCGACGCCGCGGTGAACAGGGCCAGGCCGCCCAGGGTCATCCGCCGGGCGCCGAACAGGTCGGCGATCCGGCCGCCGAGCAGCATCAGCCCTACACTAACTCATACACAGTTGTTCAAGAAAGGGGATTTCGGCATGGCGGCTCCGAGAGCCCAGCGGGCCGATGCCCGCCGCAACGTCGCCGCGATCCTCGACGCGGCCACCGACGGCCTGGCGCGCGATCCCGACATGAGCATCGCCGGCATCGCGGCGGCCGCGGGCGTGGGCCGGATCACCCTCTACGGCCACTTCAAGACGCGCGCCGACCTCGTCGATGCCGTCCTGGTCCGGGCCGTGCAGCAGTGCGACGAGATCCTGGACGCCACCGACACCTCCGGCGACCCGGCCGCCGCGCTGGGCCGGCTGGTGGCGTCGTCGTGGCTGCTCGTCCACCAGTTCCGTAATATCCTGCTGGCCGCGCAGCGCGAGCTCCCGGCCGAGCGCATCCGCGGCGTCCACGACCGTATCCTGCGCCGCGTGCAATCCCTGATCGAGCGGGGACAGCGCACCGGAACCTTCCGCCGCGACATGCCCCGGCAGTGGCTGATCACCACCACGTACAGCCTCATGCACGCCGCCGCGGAGGACGCCGCGGCCGGACGGCTCGACGCCGGGGACGCGGCCGGCCTGATCACCGCCACGCTGCTCGCGGCGTTCACCCCGGACGAGGGCGAGTGACCGTCCTGCTCACTCCGGCAGGTTCGCCATCTGCGCGTCCCTCGGCCCGGCCGGCGGCGGCATGTCGGCGATCTGCATCTGGAGCGCCATCACGGCCGCGTCGTAGATCCCCGAGAAGCTCGGGAAGGGCTGGATCGTGTCGCTCAGCACCGTGAGCGGGACGTGGGCGCGGATGGCCAGCGTCGCCTGCTGCATCCACTCACCCGCTTCGGGCCCGACCGCGTAGGCGCCGGTCAGCCGATCGCCGTCGCTGAGCAGCGTCAGGAACCCGGTGGATTCGGCGTAGGCGTGGGTGTAGGTGGCGGTCTTGGGCACCTCGGACACGGGCGCGGTGCCGCTGTACTGGGCCTCGACCGCGCCTACCGCCGCGGCCTGCGGATCCGTGTAGGTGACTCGCGGGACGGCTTCGTAGTTCGCCGGCCGCGCGTCGCCCGCGATGTTCGCCGCCACCACGTCGCCCTCGTATTCGCCCACGTGGGTGAGCGGCCAGATGCCGTTGACGTCGCCGATCGCCCACAGGCGCTCGCCGGCGCGCAGGTACTCGTCGACCGCGATGCCGCGGGGGTTGGCCTCGACGCCGACCGTCTCCAGGCCGATCCCCGTCACGCGCGGGCGCCGGCCGGTCGCGACCAGCAGCCGGTCGCCGCGTAGTTCGGTACCGTCATCGAACCGCAGGACGTATTCGTCACCCTCCCGCCGCGCGGAGCTGGCGTGCATGCCGAGCACCAGCTCGATCCCGTCCCGGCGCAGGGCCTCGCTCAGCGCGTGGCCCAGCGGCGCCGCCTCGCGGGGCAGCACGCGGTCGGCGCCTTCGACGAGCGCCGCCTCGCCGCCCAGGCGCCGCACGACCTGGGCGAGCTCCACGCCCGCGGACCCGCCGCCCAGCACGAGCAGGCGGCGCGGGACAGCCTTCATGCTCGTCGCCTCCCGGGTCCCCCAGACACCCTCGAGCTCACGCAGTCCCGGGACCGGAGGCACGATCGGATCTGAGCCCGTCGCCACGACGATGTGGTCCGCGCGGTGGCGGACGCCCTTGACCTCGACCACGCCGGGGCCGGCTAGCCGGCCCGTGCCGCGCAGCAGGTCGATGCCTCGGCTCGCCAGCCAGCGCTCCTGGCCCGCGTCGGAGTAGTCCGACACCATGAAGTCCCGCCAGGCCAGCACGGCCTGGACGTCCACCTGCGCGGTCGCGCCGGCATCACGCGCGCCCTGCACCGCCTCGCCCGGGCGCAGCAGCGACTTCGACGGTATGCAGGCCCAGTAGGAGCACTCGCCGCCGACCAGTTCGCGCTCGACGATGGCGACGCGCAGGCCGCGCGCCGCCAGCGCGGCCGCGCAGTGCTCGCCGGGCGCCCCGCCGCCGAAAACGATCACGTCGTAGTCCGTTGTACTCATCGCGGCCTCCCCTGGGAATCGTGTCAGGGACGACCGTAACCCGTGCGCCGGTGGTCACCCCAGGCAGGCCCCCTGGTGTGGTCCGGGCCGCGTCAGCCCGTCGTCCAGGGCCGGAGTTTCTCGGGGTTGCGCACGACCCAGATGTGCTTGATCCGGTCGCCCGCCACCTCGAACGCGAACACCGTCACGATGACGCCGTCCTGCTGGGCCACCAGCCCGGGCTGGCCGTTGACAGTGCGCTCCAGGAACGTCATGGTGCCGGGTGCGCGGTTGGCGATCTCGACCCAGGCCCGCGCGATCTGCGCGCCGCCTTCAATGGGATGCAGGAAGGTGACGGCGAGGCCGCCGCCGTCGGCGATCGCGGTGGCGTCGGGGTCGAGCAGGCCGATCAGGGCGTCGATGTCCTTGGCTTCCCAGGCTCGCTTGAAGGCCCTGACGATGCCGGCCTGCTGGGCGGCCGGGCTCGCGGGGGCCTGTGATGCGCGAATGCGACGGCGGGCTGAGGAGGCCAGCTGGCGGCACGCCGCCGGCGTTCGGCCGACGATCCCGGCCACCTCCGCGAAGGAGTAGCGGAAGACATCGTGAAGGATGAACGCGACGCGCTCGGCCGGGGTCATCGAGTCGAGCACGACCAGGAAGGCCATGTTGACCGACTCATCCAGGGTGACCCGGTCGGCCGGGTCCGCCGGGCCGCCCGGCGGCCCGCTGATCCACTCGGTACGTTCGGGCAGCGGCTCAGGGATCCATTCGCCCACGTAGGTCTCTCGCCGGGCCCGCGCCGAGCCGAGCATGTTCAGGCAGATCCGGCTGGCGACCGTGGTCAGCCAGGCGCCGGGGGATTCGATGGCGTCCTGCTGCTCCCGGGACATCGCGTACCAGCGGGCGTACGTCTCCTGGACGGCGTCCTCGGCCTCGGCCAGGGAGCCGAGCAGCCGGTAGGTGAGATTGATCAGCTGGCGCCGCTCGCTCATGATCGCGCTCAGGGCCGGATCGGGCCGGCCCCGACCTGAGTCAGCCGCGTCCGGCCCGGATGGGGTGGTCATGGTGTCGGCTCCCTCGGTCGCATCTGCCCTCACCAGTTCGACACGGCAGCGCACCGGAATGTGAGGCCGGCGCGTCGCCTGACATTCCGCGCGGTTGCGTTGTCGAACCATGCAACAGCAGCCCGGTGCCATCCGTACCGGGCTCGACAGGAAAGGGAAAACCGGTGAGTGACTTTCAGGCCATCGCTGACCGCGTGGAGATCGAGGCGCTGCGCGGCGAGTTCACCGACGCGGTGATGATGAACGACCACGACCGCCTCGCGTCGCTGTTCACACCCGGCGGCGCCGTGCGGATCCCGCTCGGCAGCATCGAGGCCGCCGGCCGGGAGCAGATCCGCGCCCTCGGCCAGCGGCGGCAGGCTCTCGCGGACTACTTCGTGCAGACCACCCACCCGGGCACGATCCAGCTGGACGGCGACACCGCGGCCGGCCGCGCCTACCTCAGCGAACTCATCCGCGCGCACGACGGCAGCTCGCATCTGAACTACTTCGTGTACCACGACCGCTACCAGCGCACCCCGGACGGCTGGAAGTTCACCGAACGCGTCGCCGAGTTCAGGTACCTCGACACCACGCCGCTGGCAGGCTCGGCGCCCTAAGACCCGTCACACCACGACCAGCCCAGGAGGCACCATGACCACCCCGATTCCGGCCGAACTGTTCGCTGACCCGGCGCCCGCGCCGCGCCTGGAGCGGGCGGCCGCTGCGCTGACGGCGCACGGTTTCACCGTCGAGATCCTCGACGACGCCGCGGCCGCGCGTACCCGCATCAAAGACCTGATACCCGAGGGCGCCAGCGTGTTCACCGGGGCCAGCGAGACCCTCCGCCTGTCCGGCATCGACGACGACATCAACACCAGCGGGCGGTACGACTCTGTCAAGACGCGCGGCCACGCCCTGGACCGCGTCCGGGACCTTCGCGAGATCTGGCGGCTGATGTCCGCCCCCGACGTCATCGTGGGCAGCGTCCACGCGGTCACCGAAACCGGCTCCCTCGTGGTCGCCTCGGCCAGCGGAAGCCAGCTGCCCGGATACGCCGGCGGCGCCGGCCGCGCGATCTGGATCGTCGGGGCGCAGAAGGTGGTGCCCGACCTGAGCACCGCGCTGCGGCGCGTCGAAGACCACTGCCTCCCGCTGGAAAGCGCCCGCGTCCAGGCGGTCTACGGGCAGCCCAGCGCCGTCAACCGCCTGCTCATCCTCAACGCGGAACCCCACCCGGGGCGCGGCTTCGTCCTCCTGCTCCGCGAAGCCATCGGATTCTGAACGACCGGCTGGCCGGAAACCCGGTTCAGGCCGGTGTCGTGGCCGGGGGCGGGGAGGCGGGGCCGGGGCGGTGCTTGCGGGGGGCGGCGGAGCGGGGCGGCCCGGCGCGCATGTGGTCGCGGACGCGGGTCATGATGTCGCCGAGATGGTGCAGGTCGTCGTCGGTCAGGGGGTCGAACAGCAGGCGGGTGACCTGGATGTGGCCGGGCAGGACCCGGTCGACCAGGGCCCGGCCGTTGCTGGTGATGGTGACCAGGGTGGCGCGTTCGTCGTCGGGGGAGGGGCCGCGGGTGATCAGGCCGGCCTTTTCCAGCAAGCCGGCCTGGTAGGTCAGGCCGCTGCGGCTGTAGACGACGCCGTCGGCCAGCTGGGTC
>Ga0335085_10016650_pt1 | contig 10616 bp, 7 predicted proteins | sample Lox_Sample_45_FD_206712 | JGI IMG/M metagenome (GOLD analysis project Ga0335085, IMG submission 206712) | Soil microbial communities from Loxahatchee National Wildlife Refuge, Florida, United States - Lox_Sample_4.5 | ecosystem: Environmental > Terrestrial > Soil > Wetlands | place: USA: Florida...
CTTATTTTTCCAACATCGCCGCGGCCGAATCAATCAGCGCCGCTTCATTCTGCAACGCAGCCGCGACCCGTACGATCTGTTCGTCCGCTTGTTTCCACTGTTTCTGTTCAATGGCCTCGCGGATTCCCGGCATGGTCTTCACCCCGTAGCCGGTGTACTGGCCGGGCGCATAGATCAGGTTCTTGAACCACGGACGCCCCGGCAATCCCTGGTCGGAGGTCAGCTTCCTCTCGCTTTGAATCAACAATTCGTTCAGCGGCCCGAGGGAACTGATCGCCATGCCGCCATTGGCTGTCGCCTTATCGAGAGCCTTCTGATAGCGCTCAACGCTCCGCTTCAGGGCGTCGTTGGCGTTCTGCAGGGGAGCGAAATTCAGGTAAGGCGGCACGGCTTCGGTTTGCGGCGGAACGTCGGGCTGCCTGGGATCGTTGGTCGCGCGGAAAACACCCTCTTCGATTTCTTTATTGCGCTCGCTGATTTCGTTCTGCTTGGCCTTAAGCAGTTTCTGCAGTTCGTCCTGATATATGCGCATGGTGTCAGCGAAGTCGCCGAAGTCATACGGCACGAGGTCGGCATCAGCCAATCGCATGGCAGAGATTCCTACCGTCTGCGACAACGCTTTGGCGTAGCTGAAATCCGTATCGGCAAAATGGGTGTACCAGTAGAAATCATCGTAGATCGAGTGATAGATGCCGCTGCCCCCCGATTCACCTTCATCGTCGAAGCCGAGATTTAAAGAAGGGATACCCAGGTGGTCCATGAAAACGGTCCAATCGGAACCGGAACCGATTGCCGGAATGCGCAGGTCCGGGCGCTGTCTCAGTTCGGCGCGTTCTTCCGGGGTTTGCGCATCCAGAATCCCTTTCAGTTGCGCGCGCTTCCAGATGGTGAGTTTCGTCTCCGGATCATCGACGTCTTTGGCAACGCCATTGATGAATTTTTCCAGCACGTGCGACCCGCCGGCTTCAAAATATCCCCGGGTGTTGCTATCGGTATTGAGATAGGCGACCGCATGCTGACGCAGTTCATCGGCATGTTCCTCGCCCCACTCGGTTGATCCCAGCAAGCCAGGCTCTTCACCGTCCCACACGCAGTAGATGATGGTTCGTTTTGGCTTCCAGCCCTGCTTCAGCAACTCCGACAAGCCGCGCGCCTCCTCCATCAGGGCATTCGCGCCTGAAATAGGATCTTCGGCGCCGTTCACCCAGGCATCGTGATGATTGCCGCGCACGATCCATTCGTCGGGATACTGCGAGCCGGGAATCTTCACAACCACGTCGTACAAGGTCTTAATATCCCAGTTCGCCTTGACCTTAAGATGCACTTTCGCGGGCCCGGGCCCGATGTGATAGGTCTGGCCGAGAGAGCCGCGCCACTCCTCCGGTGCGACGCGTCCCTTCAAAGCGGCGAGCAGCGGCTGGGCATCGCCCCAGGAAATCGGCAGCACCGGAATCTTGGTGATGGTGGCCGCCTCTTTCACTGCCAACCGCTTCGCGTCTTTTGTGGCGCCCACGCCCGGGGTCAGCGGATCGCCGGGATAGATCGGCATATCCATGACGCTGCCCCGCTGCACGCCCTCTTTCGGGCGCCATGGGCCGTCAGGAAACGTGTCGCCCTGGGCGTATCCGTCATCATTGGGATCGGAATAGATGATGCAGCCCACGGCGCCGTGTTCGGCGGCAACCTTCGGTTTGATGCCGCGCCACGAGTGCCAATACTTGGCAATCACGATGGCGCCCTTTACTGAAATACCCATCCGCTCGAGCTTTTCATAGTCTTCGGGAACGCCGTAGTTCACGAAGACCAGCGGTGCGGTGACATCGCCATCGGCGGAATAAGCGTTGTAAGTCGGCAACTGCTCGGCCTGCTGGTTCGAGGTGGGATCGACACTCAACGCGGGTTCCTGCAGCGCAGCCTTGAACCTGGTCGGTTCCACCAGTTCCACGAGGCGCTCTTTCGGCGTGGGGAAGAGAACATCGAAGGTCTCGATGTGCGCGTCCAGCCCCCATTCCTTGAATTTCGACAGAATCCACTCGGCATTGTCCTTGTCATAGGGGGATCCCACGTGGTGCGGGCGCGCCGACAGGCGCTGCATGTAGTCCCGCAAGTTTTGCTGATTAGGAAGAGCTTTGAATTTGGCCTCCCAATCGCGCTCGGTACGCGAAGAAGCGGCGGAATAACCACCCAGGATTGGAACCTCGTCAGAGCTGGCAGCCAGCATCAGCACACTGCCCAGCAGGACCAGAACCACGCGTGCGCCTGAGCGCATATGGATCATCCTCCCTAGAGCCAGACCTGTACCCGCGGAGTGACACGGATCGTGACAACGGTCACGTGATCAGTATTTTTGCGGCGCTGTGCATTATAGGGCGTTGGCGCCCGCCTGCGGCAGGAAAATTAGTGCGGGTCGGGCGAGGGGCCGAAGGTTAACGCCCGATTGCTGCGGAGCAGGGAAGCCGACGATTCGTCGGAATCGGGCGCGACCGAGGCGGTGGAGATGGGCAATTCAATGCGGCACAGCGGCCCGCCTTCGGAGCGCGGCTGGCTCATGATGCGCCCCCGGTGCTCTTGCACGATGCCGTAGCAGGTGCTGAATCCCAGGCTGGGAATGCCTGGCGCGCTGCTGCTGAAACCAAGAGCGTCCGGGCTCTCCTCGCCCGCCGCTGTCGAGGCTACGTCTTCGGAAAATTCCAACAGAACGAAATTGCCTTCGGTGCGGCTCGAAACCGTGAGGGTGGCGCCGCTGTCGGCCAGCATCTGGGCAAAGTTATTAGTGAGGTGCAGGCAGACCTGCAAGAGCTGGTTGGAATCCCCCAGCACCTGCGGCAGGCGCTCCGCCAGCCGGCTCTGCAGCTTGATATTGCGCGCGCTCAACTGCGGCTGCGCAAGTTTCAGCGCGGTGTGCGCCAGCGAGTTCAGATCCAGCAGAACTTTCTGCCCCGGAACCTGCCGGGCAAAGGCAAGCAGACTTGAAACCAGGGTCCTGGTGCGCCGCACCTGGTGCGCCATCTTCTCCGACAGCGTCCGGGCCGGTTCGTTCAGCGGGGTTCCCGCCAGCAGGTCGGAGTACCCCAGCATGGCGGTGAGGGGATTGTTCAATTCATGAGCTGCGCCTCCCACCAACTGTCCCAGTGACGCCATCTTCTCCGACTGCACCAGTTGCGTCTGCAGTTTCTGCAGGTTCTCGAACGAGTCCTGCGAGGAACGCAGCAAGTGCGTGAGTTCACGGTCCAGCAGGTGCTGCTTCAGAAACACCAGGGTTCCCATCACGAACATGGTGGCGAGCGTAACCACCAGGCGGAACGTCCGCACTTTGCCGGGCACCGAGCTGTCAAACAGCGCCCAGACCGCAAACAAGGGGAGCGAGAAGACGGCGATCATTCCCATGCGAGCCACCCACACTCCATGGGTCAGCGAATTGCGCGCCGGTTCCTGCTTGGGCGCAAGATCAAAAGCGATCAGACCGACCGCCGTCACCCAAGCCATGGAGGCTGCCAGGGGAACATCATAGAGACTCCCGGTGTAATAGATATTCTTTTCGATGGCCCAGTTCGCCAGGTAAGAAAACACCCCATAGGCCGCGGTCGCGCCGAACCAGTACGCGTAGATCCTCCGCCATCCTCCTTTGCTTTGCGACCACATCAACAGCAGTCCACCGAGAAGCACCAGTTTCTCGGTGAGATAGAGGACGTTGAGGTTGTGTTCGTAGAGCGTTTCATCCGGGGAGGCGTACTGCCAGGGGATGACCGCGAAAAGATAGAGGTATACCCACCAGGTCAGCAGCAGGGCAAAATCCAGTGAGCCCAGGCGCGTGGTGCGCTCGTCCTGCTCCACATGCGGCTGCAGCGCCAGGGCCGCCATCATGGGCACGATGTGCAGAAACAGAATGACGTCGCCGACAAAAGGATTGGGTACATCCTGCCGCAGATAGACTTCGAAGTAAATCCACAGCAGTTGATAAGTGAACCAAAGCGCCATCCCCATCAGGGTCAGGCACCAGAACAGGCGGATCCGGCCGCGTGTCGCCCACACGTTCGGCAGAAAGACCAGCGTCCCGGAAAGCAAAAGCGCCCCCTGCGTCAGATCGCTGACGGCAATCAGCGCCTGTCCGGGCCTCAACAGCAACCACGCCAGGCCCTGTATTACCACCAGAGCCGAGGCGGCTGCGATCCAGATTGCGGAACGTTTCGACATAGCGAGCCGTGAGCCAATTCTAGACATCAACCCCCGCCGGCGAACGTTACTCTCGTAACATGCTTTGCCGGTTTTTGCTACCATGCCATGAGCCCGTTCAGCGGGGCGAAACCCAAGTGGCACTTGTTCCTGGGAACGCGGAACCCTAGCATCGAAGTCATCCCCCTGCGGCGTGGCCGTAACTCAATTGACATTCCAAGCGCTCCGGCATCGATTCCTCTGGCGGTTGCGGGCCCCAAGCTCGCCCGGCGAAATTCGCCGGACTGAGCGGTGGCTGGCCAGCGCGCGCGTGTTTCTCGCCCTTTCCGCCTTGGTGGCCATCTGGCGCGATCCCAGCGAAGTCAACAACTCCGTCTGGGCTTCCGGCCTGCTGGCTTTTTACATCGCACAGGGCGTGTTCATCATTCTGCTGTTGCGCCGCCGCCAGCAATCTACCCCCGCGTTCCGGCTCATGGTTCACGGTGCCGATGTCGTCTGGCCCGCGGTCATCCTCACCTTCACTACCGGGCAGAGCAATCCCTTCTTCCTGTTCTTCGTTTTCGTTCTGGCGGCTGCCGCCTATCGCTGGGGCTTATGGGAGACAGTTGGCACCGCCGCCGCTGAAGTCGTTCTGCTCTGGGTGGAAAGCTTCCTTCTCAGCCTGGGATTTGCCGAATGGATCAATCGCATATTGCTCTCCCAGCACTGGCCGCTCATGCACATCGATGCCGTCGCTTTCGAGCCCAAGCGCTTGTTCATGCGCTCGGTCTACCTGATTGTGATGGGCCTCTTGCTCGGCTACCTGGCGGAACAGCAGAAACAGCTCCGCGCGGAAAAAGCGGTCATCGCCCGCGTCCTCGGCAAGGCCAGTGTCGAGAGCGGGCTGACTGGCACCTTGCAGGATATCGCCGGCGAGCTCATCTCCATGTACGGGGCGACGAGTGCCGTGATGGCCTCGCAGGAAGCCAATAATTATCGTGTCTTTCTGGGCGAGATTCGCGCCGCCGGCGGCGTCGCTCCGGTTTTCCGTTGGCTCGATTCCACCCCCTCTGACAAGGAGACCTTCCTCTCCGAATCGAGCGCGCACGCTTCGTTCGCCTGGCGCAGCGACAGCCATTCTTCCTTTCGCGTCATCGCGCTCGACGAAAGCGGCGACCGCCTTCGCAGCGCATCCGCCGACTACGCCCTGCGCCTGGCGCAGCGCCGTGATTTCCACAGTGTCATGTCGGTCGCGTTCATCTTCGGACGCGAATGGTGGGGCCGTATCTATCTCTTCGATCCCACCCTGACCGGGGAAACCGAAGAAGAACTGCGATTTCTGCAAGAGTTAGTGCGTCAGGTCGGCCCGGCAGTGTATAACGTTTATCTTTTGCGCCGCTTGCGCATGCGCGCCGGAGCCGTGGAACGCGCCCGCTTCGCCCGCGAACTGCATGACGGCGCCGTGCAATCGCTGATCGCGGTGGAAATGCAAGTGGATGTCCTGCGCCGTCAGGCGGCCAACGATCCGGCGGCGGTGGCCAACGAACTGGGGAGAATTCAGGGCTTGCTGCGCGAGGAAGTGCTGAAGCTTCGCGAGTTGATGCAGCAGATGAAGTCGCTCGATGTCGACTCCCGCAAGCTTTTAGGATTCCTCAGTGACGTGGTCGAACGTTTCCAGCGCGAAACCGGGATCTCCGCCCGCTTCCTTTCCGAGGTGGAAGAAGTCGAGATGCCTCCGCAGGTGTGCCGCGAGGTCGCCCGCATCGTTCAGGAAGGCCTGGTCAACGTCCGTAAGCACAGCGGAGCTCGCCAGGTGCTGGTGCGCCTGGGGCATGGTGACGGAAATTTGAACGTCATGATTGAAGATGACGGCCGCGGCTTCCCGTTTTCCGGACGCCTGTCGCAGGCTGAACTTGAGAAGATGAATAAGGGGCCCCTCATTATCAAAGAAAGGGTTCGCTTGATCGAGGGCGATCTCACGATAGAATCGAATCCCGGCCGGGGATCGCGCCTTGAGATACGCGTCCCGCAAAAGCGGGAAGCTACCTATGGACAATAAGAAACCACCCATTCGCATCCTGATCGCTGACGATCACCCGATTTTTCGCGACGGTCTGCGTCGTTTGCTTGAGGCGGAGCCCGGCATGAAGGTGATCGGTGAAGCGTGCGATGGCGCGGAAGCCGTGAAGCTGGCCCGTCAGTTAAAGCCCGACATCCTGCTGCTCGACCTCGCCATGCCCCGTCACCCCGGACTCGAAGCCCTGCGCGAATTGAGTTCCGGCCAGAACCAGAATTCCGTGCGCGTGATCTTACTCACCGCCGCCGCCGAAAAAAACCAGATCGTCGAAGCCCTGCAGCTCGGTGCCCGCGGCGTCGTGCTCAAAGACTCCGCCACCCAGCTGCTGCTCAAAAGCATCTACACCGTCATGTCAGGGGAATACTGGGTCGGCCGCGAGAGCGTCTCCAACCTGGTGCAGTATCTTCGGACGCTGGTTCAGTCCTCGGGGGAAGAAGCTCGTCAGAAGAAGTTCGGCCTCACCCCGCGCGAGCTCGAGATTGTCTCCGCCGTCGTGGCCGGCTATTCCAATAAGGAAATCGCCGAGTACTTCAAGATCAGCGAAGATACGGTGAAACACCACCTCAGCAACATTTTTGACAAGCTGGGAGTCTCCACTCGCCTGGAATTGGCGCTGTTTGCGGTTAATCAGGCCTTGCCCTTGAAGAGTATTGCTTAGCTGGTTAATGGCACTTTCGGGCCATAGCCTTCCACAACCGAGCTATTGGCTGGAAGGCCCCCGGAAAGTATGATTAGCCTACAAAATCGTAATTTGGGGATTTCGGCGTTGCTTTGCACCGGCGGTGAGGTTTGTCCTCAAATACGCTTTCATGATTAAGCGCTTCGGCGCAGGAGGGGAGCCCGTGGCTAGCTTGTTCCATCAGCTTTGGTCGGAGGAGCAGGGTCAGGACATCGCTGAGTATGCCGTGATGCTGGCCGTGATTCTGGTAATTGTTGTGGGAACCATCCGTCTGATTGGTTCGAACGCCAACAACGTATTTTCCGAGGTCGGCAGCTCGATCCAGTAGTCGGCGAAGACGCTCCCCGCACAACAAAAGTTCCGCGTCGCAAGAAAATGCGCAGGCTTGTGGCCTGCGCATTTTTATTTCCCGTGATCGCAGCGCACTACTTCACCGGTGCGCTCTGGGCCACCTTCTCCGGCGTATTCGTCGACAGCCGCGTCAGGTAAGGAAAGAACGGCGTCACTTCGAATGGCATCTTCTCCTGGGCGGAGGTCAGCGGCACCTGCTTGGCTTTGGTGAGTTCGCAGCGGTTGCTCCATGGATCTACCTTCACGCGTCCACCCAGGGGCAGGGCCGCGATCTGATCGACCCGCCGTGTCTCCAGCTCCGGAGCCTTCGTTAACAGCGCTGACATGCGGATTTCCTTCGAGGCCGCCAGGCTGTTGCCCAGATGGGGGCGAATCAGGTTTTTCAGCTCCGGCGCCCGGGCTTGCAGCGCCTTCAGGAAAAGACCCGCGTTGGCCAGCTTATCTTTGTAAGGAGAGTTGGCCAGCAGTTCCAGGGCTTTCTTGTCGGCGGCGGTCTCATCGGAAGCACTGCGCGCGAAGTCCAGCCGCTCGAAGGTGTCCTCGTCGGGGAAGAACATGCGGTCATTGAAAGCCAGCTTGGTGTCGAGCTTATGCCCCAGGGCGATGTGGCTGAGTTCGTGCGCCAGCACCATGGCCAGCGATGCCTCGTCGGGCAGCACGTCGATCAGGCCGCGGCTCACCACGATCGTGTGGCCGATGGTGAACGACTCCAGCGGAGAGGTGAGCAGCACCCGCGTCCGCACTTCGGGCACGATGTTCAGATTGTTGGTGACGATCAGATTGTTGACCACCGTCTGCAGCACTTTGTCGACTTCGCCTTCCGGAGCGATCAGGCCGATTTTTTGCAGGCGCTCAATGGCGTTATCCTCGGCCTCGCGCTCCCACAGCCGTTCGCTTTCCACCGGCGTCGCGTCCTGCCCCACGTCGCTCTGATCTTTCATGGTGTTCGAGTCCACCAGGATCTGCGCGAACTCTTCGTTCTTGTTCAGGGCTTTGACGTCGTACCCCCAGAGCCGGGTCTGCGCCTTGAAGTGCAGAGCGCCGCTCAGCCGGTACTGCAGGTCCGATTCTTCGCTGTAGATGTAGGCCGGAAGCCAGAGCCCCGGCCGCATGTTCAGCCGCCAGCTGTCGAAGTGCAGGTAGTACGAATACTTGGGATGCGGCGCGTACGTGCCGTTGAAACGCACGATGTTGTAGTCCTGGTCTTCCACCCACATCCGGCCTTCAAAACGGCCTTCGCCGGCATCGGGCTTGGGCTGGACGTCAATCACCAGGCAACGCACTTCCCCCAGGAACTCGCGGCGCACAAACGTGAAGTTGTAATACTTCTTCTGGAAGTCGTCGTCGAGCACCACCATCTGCGCGAAACCGAGCGGCAGAAAACGCAGGGAATACAGGCTGGTCAGCTTGTTGATGATCTGCCGTCCAAACCCCGGTTCCCCCATGAAGGAGCGATCATCGGCGCCGTTCGACATATCGAGACGGCCCAGAAAATACTCATCTTTCGTGGGAACCGTGGTGGCATCTTTGGTGTTCTTCAGATTCTGAATGTAGGTTTCCACCAGCGGATGCAGGTGCCGCATCTGCGCGTTGAAGTAATGCTCGCGCTCCACCACCCGGTCCATGACCTGATCGAAGGTCACCGGCGTCGATGACGTCGGAATACTCAGTTGCTCGGCGGCCGGACTGTGCTCGCTGCTGGCTGGCTGGTTCGGGTCTGCACCTTGCGCTAACGCGAACGCGGATAGAAACACTACGAGAACCGACAACAGAGGAGGTAATTTCATACTGCTCATAATTTCCTTCAAGAGGCCAATTGGAACACAATGTGCAACACCGCGCTGAAGTCCGCGGGTTGGCCGTCCCGCGTAGCCGGTTTGAATCGAATCTGCTCCGCCGCGCGAATCGCGGCATCATCCAGCCCGTGTCCCAGGCCTTGGATTACGCGATTCACGTGCAGTTTGCCCGATGATTCAAACACGACTTCCAGCAATACTTCACCTTCCACATGCAACTTGCGAGCTTCTTCGGTATAGACGGGAGTGGGCTTTGACAAAACCTCAGCCGGAGTGAGACGCGACGCCACTTCTTGCGGCTTGGGTTTGATCGAGGTGGTAGCCGCGGGATCGGAATCTCCAAAACCTGCCTGCCGCACGGTGCCGCGCGTCACATTGGCGCGTCCGCTGCCATCGCCGGTGGCGGTGCCGTCACCGAAGCCCGAACTGGCCACCACACCCTTCACGCCGCGCGTTCCACCGGTGCCGTTTCCATTGCCGCCGCCCGAAGGCAGATCAAACGAGCCGAGCTGCGCGATGGTGACGGGCTTGCCGTTATTTTCGCGCGCAGGAACACCATGGGGATCGCCAAATCCGCCGGTCTGTACCTGTTGCGGCGCCCGCGCAATCGTCGGAGTCGCCGAACTGCCCGACGAGAATACGTTGGTCTTCACCAGTTGCCGCGGGATCGCCGGGGCCGCCGGAGGCAGCGGCGCAGGCTGCTGCACCGCAATCTTCACCTCGGGTTGCGGCGTTTCTGCCGGAGCTGCGCTCTTCGGTGCCCGCAACGCATCCGACGGTAGGGGAGCAATCTTCGCCATCACGGGCGCCCGCAACACTTTCACCGGCGCAGGCTCGTGATTCACCGGAACGGGGGTAGAAACCAGCTCAATCGCGTGGTAATCGCGCGCCGGATTTACCAGCACCTGCGGATGCAGGATTGCCAGCCATCCCAGCAACAGCAGGGCAATGCTTTCCGTGCCCATGCTGAGCATGAACTCTTTCCACGGCGGACGCCGCTCCGGAAGCATTTCGAATAGGCCATGGTCTGGAGTCGGGTACATACTCGTCTGATGTCCAGCTACCGGGGATAGCTGCCTTCTTTTGAATTCAGAACCAACGCAAGGAAGGGCGCCTTTGCCGGCCATTGTAGGAACCCAGAAGATCGGCCGGAGTTTTCCGCCCCCCAAACGTCGCTCTTGTTAGAGCACGCCTGAGACCATTTTCGCTGGCGCAGAACGGAGGCAAATGGTTGCCCGGGAGTTACTTAGCCTTACGTCGAATTATGGTATCAGAACCCCTACCCCAAAACGCAAAGATTTTCACAGTACCAGGGGAGCAAGAATCTCCTACTTTCCCGCTTCTGACCGGGTAAAAACTACCTCTCCAGTCTTTCCTGTATGAGGCTGGGCCGATAGCTCTTATCGCAGCTGTCGGCAGCATTCTTCGCACCAGCCCCCGCCGCCGGGGCCTGGGATGTGCCAGGCAGAAGGGGGTGTGGGAGCCGCGGCGTGGGAGAGACAGCCGGAGAGCAGAACGGCGAGGACGACGGAAACTCGCGTGCCGTTCATGAAATCCCTAG
>Ga0335085_10016652_pt1 | contig 10615 bp, 10 predicted proteins | sample Lox_Sample_45_FD_206712 | JGI IMG/M metagenome (GOLD analysis project Ga0335085, IMG submission 206712) | Soil microbial communities from Loxahatchee National Wildlife Refuge, Florida, United States - Lox_Sample_4.5 | ecosystem: Environmental > Terrestrial > Soil > Wetlands | place: USA...
TCACATGCACGTAATCGAGCTCGGCTTCGAGTTTCGCCTTCAGCCGGTCGCGCAATCCACGTAAATAGGCCGCCTCCGAGTCCATCTCAGCGAGAGCAATCTCGCATGCCTTGCCCAAGCCCACGATGCCAGGCACATTCAAGGTGCCCGATCTCATGCCGCGCTCGTGGCCGCCGCCGTCAATCTGCGCGGCGATTTGCACGCGCGGGTTGCGCCGGCGCACATAAAGCGCGCCCACGCCCTTGGGACCGTAGATCTTGTGCGCGGAGATCGAGGCCACATCGACGTTGTCGTCGATCACGTTGAACGGAACTTTGCCCACCGCCTGCACCGCGTCGGTATGGAAGAGCACGCCCTTCTCGTGGCACATCCTGCCGATCTCGCGGATAGGCTGCAACACGCCGATTTCATTATTTGCGGCCATGATGGTGACCAGGATGGTCTTGTCGTCCATGGCCCGCTTCAAATCGTCCAGATCGATGATTCCATCGGCCTTCACCGGCAGATACGTCACGCGATAGCCGTACTTTTCCAGGCGCTTGCAGGTATCGAGCACTGCCTTGTGCTCGGTAACCTGGGTGATGATGTGGTTACCGCGCTCGCGGTACATCTCCGCAATGCCCTTGATGGCAAGGTTGTCGCTCTCGGTGGCGCCGGAGGTGAAGATAATCTCCTTGGCCGTGGCGCCGATCAGCCTGGCGATCCGCTCCCGCGCCGTCTCCACCGCCTGCTCCGCTTCCCATCCAAACGAGTGGTTGCGGCTGGCTGCGTTGCCGAACTTGCTCGTCAAGTAAGGCATCATCGCCTCCAGCACCCTGGGATCCAGCGGGCTGGTAGCGTGGTTGTCCATATAAATCGGCAGTGTGACATCCGCCGGCGACTCCGCTTGAATTCGATCCGTGCTCATCCTTATCTCCATCATCGACAGCGGAGCTTGCTATGCTCGCCGCGCAAAGTGGGTGTTAGCGATGCGAATAAGTACTCTATTGACCGATTCATTGATCAAACCCCGCTCCGCTCGCAACACGAACTCCGCTCTCTAAACCGTCAAGCTCACCAGTCCATGCGTCTCGCCCGCCCGCCCCGTGGCATGCTCATGCTCCGCCAGATCCTGGATGCTGATGCTCTTCAGAACTCCGGCTATCGTCTCGTTTACGCGCGCCAGCGGTTCCTTGATGGTGCAGTTTGAAGTCAGATCGCAGGCCTTTGCGCCTTTCGTACAGGAGGTGATGAACAACGGTCCGTCGATGGCGTGGATCACCTCGAAGGCCGAGATCTGCCGCGCGTCGCGAGCCAGGGCATAGCCGCCGTTCATCCCGGCGTGGGAGCGCAAAAGCCCTACCTTGGTCAACCGTTGCAGAATCTTGGCCAGCAGTTGCGCGGGAATCCCGTAGGCGTCGGCCACGTCTTTCGCGCTGTGCGCAGGGGATTCAGGGTGCTCAGCAAGATACTTGAGCGCCATCAGCCCATAATCGGCTTTCTTCGTGAGCTTTAGCATACAATATGCGACTTGTTCGGTCGGTATTTAGTATACGACCAAATTCGTCCGCAATACAAGCCCCAACTCGCCGAACCCGTGGGGTGGAGAATCTTGCTCTCATAACCAAGCGATCGATGAAAAATCGGTTTGCAATCGAGCAAAAGAAGGCTACAATCTGGCGGAAAGAGTAACTATAGCAATTTCCGATTGGCTGTTCCCGGAAGCTGGCCCCTCATGTCCGGGTTCCCGCCAAGGGTCTTTGTCGCTGAATTGTAATTCGATGCGACTCGCCAGGGCGGGAGCGATGGTCTTCGCTCCATCGGAAAGAGCATAGTAACTCTGTAGCTGCTGGAAATTGAACAGGCCCGAAAGCGATGGCAACCGCCTGCAGACACCCCAAGGTCCGGATCGTTTCCCGGCACGATGACACCGAGTATGTCGAGTGCCTGGAGTGTGGCGAGGTCTTCGATTCTGAAGAGTTTCGCGATATGGAGATTGAAGACACAGCTGGTACGGAAGATCTCCAGGACGATTCGTAGTGCCGCGAGGTTGGTTCCCTTACTTGGCGCCGTTGGCCGCCGGGGTACACGTGCGCCGCAAGCCCAGCCCAGCATCATGCAAGCCCCACGATGGTCAGAATGACTGCGCCGTGCTGACGCTCGACATGATACCGTCCTCTACCTAACCCAAAGTACTACCCAGGCGGGCAGTGTTCCGGCGATGTTGAACAGCATGTGCAGCAGAATCGCGGGCGCAAGACTGGCTGACCTCTGGCGGTAGTATGCCGCGACCAACCCCAGGTAGGTTGCGTATGCGACAATGGGCAGCGCGCCGGCACCGAGTCTTGGCACCAGCCCCAGGTGCATGGCCCCGAAAAACAACCCGCTCAGAATCATAGGATAATTTCGCAGCCCGCGTCCGGAGCATCCCGCAGCTCGCTGCAGCAGCGTTTGCAGCAGTCCGCGCGTCAAAATCTCCTCGCAAAAGCTGGAATAGATCCAGACAAAGACCACCGTTTGCAGCTTGGTAAAACCGAGAAAGTTGCCGGAATCGTGGCCGCCTCGCGCCGACATGGCGCTCGCTAGCCCCAAAGCCAGAGCCGGCAGAATCCACAAAAAGAACCTCCAGGTCGGTCTAAAAGTGCCCCAGGTGAATCCAAAATCCACCAGCCGTCCCTTCGCGAGCCATGCCATCAGGACGATGCACAGCACGAGATAGATCGATTGCATCGCGAAGACGCCGGGAATGAACCCCCCGCGCGGAAAATGAATCAATCGAACGCCGAAAAAGGCCGCAAGGAAGACGGCGGCAGTGAGGAGGAGAGCAAGAATTGATCGGCATGCGCCGCGACAGTCGTTCACTTACCCTCTCGGTTATCGCTGGCGTGGTTCGCGTTGGCCGTCGCGGCGCCCGCACGTCGCGAGACGACCCAGGCGTAATGCAAGCCCGAGATGACAGTAAGTATCATGGTGGCGCCGAGAGCCGCTTTTTGGGAGATGGCGATCCAATTGGCCGTGGTGAGCTGATGAAGCAGGACGGCCGCTACGGCGCATACCTGGGCAATGGTATTGGCCTTGCCGAAGATGCTCGGACGAAATTCCCGCCGGCCCACGGCCACGTAAAGAAGCGCCGCAACAATCAGGATGGCAACATCCCTGCCGAAGACCAGAACGGTGACGGTGACCGGAAACAGGCCTTTGTACAAAAGCACCAGAAACAGCGTGCTCAACAGCAGCTTGTCGGCTACGGGATCAAGATATTGCCCCAGCACGGTGCGCTGCTTCAGCATGCGCGCCATCGCGCCATCCAGCGCATCGGTCAATCCCGCGACCACGAAGAGACCGAAGCTGATCGCGTAATGCCCCGTAAGGATAGCGGCAACCAAAAATGGCATCAGACAGATGCGCAGGAGTGTGAGCAGATTCGGGGCGCTGCGGAACGGATTGAGGTGATGGTTCGGCTCTTCATCCATCACGAACAGTTGAGCGGCAGGTTTCATCGCCTCTTCCTTGCTCAAAATAATCTCCGGCGATCTCCAGGAGCATCTCGCGCCCGTGACGCTCTTTAAACCAAGCGTGCAGACCGTCTGCCGGGGAATGATGAAGCGCAGCACCCGGTAAAGGACTTTTCGCTCGTCAACGATAGTACAGCATCGCCCCCTGCGCAGTGCAGTCCTCGGCCTCCGCGCACGGCAGAAACCTCGACTGGGCTATTTACACATCGACCGGCAGCTCCGCCGAAAGAATATTCATCGGCGTCAATCCGCGCTGACGCAGGGCGCGAAGGCTCAGGGCGTCATGGCGCTTGGCCAGGCGGCGGCCGTTATGGTCTACCACCAGGCGGCAGTGGTACCAGGCGGGATCGTCAAAGCCCAGGGCGCGGTTCAGCAGAATCTGCCGCGCGGTGGACTTGAGCAGATCGGCGCCGCGCACCACCTCAGTGATGCGCATGGCGGCGTCATCGACCACGCAGGCAAGCTGGTAGCTCGGCACGCCGTCGCGCCGCCACACCACAAAGTCGCCAAAGTCCTTCCCGGCTACGAAGCGTTGCCGCCCCAGATTGCGGTCGACGAACTCCACCGCCTGGCCGTCGGGAACGCGGAAGCGCCAGTTGATTTGGCCAGGCGATTCAATGTCGCTGTCGGTGGGTCCGGGGAGCTGTGGCACGTGGCCCGTCAGGTGGCGGCAGGTGCCTGGGTAGAGAGGTTCGTCGTCGAGCGTATCGAATTTCCCCCCGCCATGTCCGGTCTGCACGCGCTCATGCGGCGCGCTCAGCGCGGTTTCAAGGTCCTTGCGCGAGCAGCGGCATGGGAACAGGAAGCCCCGGCGCAGCAGCCTGCGCCATGCCGCCAGGTAGAAGGAGCGGCGTTTGCTCTGCACGTAAGGCGCGAATTGCCCTCCCTTGTCCGGGCCCTCCTGCCAGCGAATGCCAAGCCAGCGCAGATCCTCGATGGCGGCGTCCGCGTAGGCGGGGCGGCTGCGGTCGGGGTCCAGATCCTCCATGCGCATCACCAGCGTGCCGCCGGCCGCGCGCGCGTGCTGGAACGCCGTCCAGAAGGTGCGCGCATGACCTACGTGCAAATAGCCTGTGGGCGAGGGCGCCAGCCGCCCGCGATAGCCCGATGCCGGCGATGAAGGAGTGCTGGCCATTCTGATGACGAGTGTATGCGCGCCTGAATCGGGCGCATATAGAAAGTTTGATTCCGGCGAAAGGGAGGAGGAGCAAGCTCTCAGCTCTTAGCTCTTAGCTCTCAGCCTTCGCCCTTCGCTTTTGGCTTTCCACCGAGCCTTCGATTTCTAACGCATCACCGCGCACCGCGACAGTCGAACTGACGGCTGGAAGCTGAGAGCTGAAAGCTGTCTTTACGGCTTCCACCGCAGAACCGGCTTGCGCGCTGCCTGCACCTCGTCGAGCCGCGAAACGCGCGTGGAATGCGGCGCGGACCGCACCAGCTCGGGGCTCTCCTCGGCTTCGCGCGCGATCGCGCGCATCGCCTCAACAAAAAGGTCCAGCTCCTCGCGTGATTCGCTCTCCGTGGGCTCGATCATCAGCGCCCCGTGCACAATGAGCGGGAAGCTGACCGTGTAGGGATGGAAGCCGTAATCGATAAGCCGCTTGGCGATGTCGCCGGTTTTGACGCCGTTCGCCGCCTGGCGCTTATCGCTGAAGACCACCTCGTGCATGGAGGGCATCTGGTAAGGCAGCTCGTATACGTCTTCGAGTTTTTTGCGAAGGTAGTTGGCGTTCAGCACTGCATCTTCCGTGGTCTGGCGCAGGCCATCGGGGCCGTTGGCCAGAATGTAGGCCAGTGCGCGGATAAACATTCCGGTATTGCCGTAAAACGCACGCACCCGGCCGACCGACTGCGGCCGGTTGTACTCCCAGTGCAGCCCGCCAGATTCCAGTTCCTTAGTCCCTGTTTCTCGAACAAGGACCGGGATTGGCAAGAACGGCTCAAGAAACGCCTTGCACGCTACCGGACCGGAGCCAGGACCACCCCCGCCGTGTGGTGTAGAGAAGGTCTTGTGCAGATTCAGGTGCATCACGTCCACACCGAAGTCGCCCGGCCGCGCCTTGCCCACCAGTGCGTTCATATTGGCGCCGTCCATGTAAAGCAGCGCGCCCTTGGCATGCAGAATGTCGGCAATCTCATGTATCCGGCTCTCGAAGCCTCCCAGCGTCGAAGGGTTGGTCAGCATCAGCGCCGCGGTTTCCTCGTCCACCTGGCGCGCAAGAGCTTCAAGATCGATGCCGCCGTCCGCGCCCGACTTCAGATTCTCCACCGTGTAGCCGCAGATGGTCGCCGTGGCCGGGTTGGTGCCGTGCGCCGAGTCGGGAATAAGAATCTTCTTGCGCGGGTTGCCCTGCGACTCATGCCAGGCGCGCGTGAGCAGGATGCCGGTAAATTCGCCATGCGCGCCGGCCGCCGGCTCAAGCGTGATCGCGTCCATGCCGGTGATCTCCAGCAAGCATCGCTGCAGCAGGTCCAAAACCTCTAAAATACCCTGCGCCAGCGACTCCGGCCGGTAGGGATGCGCCTCGGCCAGCCCCTCGATTCGCGCCACAAACTCGTTCACGCGCGGGTTGTACTTCATGGTGCACGATCCCAGCGGATACATGCCGAGGTCGATCGCATAGTTCCACGTCGAGAGGCGCGTGAAGTGGCGAATAATCTCGATTTCGCTCAGCTCCGGCAGCAATCCAGGCGTCTCGCGATGCGCCGCGCCCAGCAGAGCCTTCGCATTCACAGCCGGCACATCAAGTGGCGGCAACTTGTACGCCCGCTTGCCCGGCGCTGACTTCTCAAACAGCAGCGCCTCGTTCTGCGTCGGATGCGCGCGGACCTTGCCCAACGTTTGCGGACCGGGGGTTTGCGAATCTGTCGCCATTCGTTACGCCTCTTCAAAATCAATTGCTAATTCGGGGTTTTAAAACCAGGGCACGGCATCAACCGAGCCCCCTTCGTAACGGGTTTTGTAACCAGGGCACTGCATCAATCGGGCCCCTTCGTAGCGGGTTTTGTAACAAGGGCACTGCATCAATCAGCTCTTCGTAGCGGGTTTTGTAACAAGGGCACTGCATCAACCGTGCCCCTTTCGTAACGGGTTTTGTAACCAGGGCACGGCATCAACCGAGCCCCCTTCGTAACGGGTTTTGTAACAAGGGCACGGCTTTAGCCGGGCCGCAAATACTCATCAAAAATATTTCGGGGCTTTAGCCCCTGCTGATCTTCGCCTCCGCTTTCGTCTTCGCCAGGTTCCGAAAACAAAATGGGAACTCGTCCGCAGAGGCCACCAATCCTACTTTCACCGGGTTCTGCGCAATGTACTCACGATGAGCCCTAAAACTCTCCCGGTTCATGACCTGTTCTTCTGTGAAGCCCCTTTGCCAAACTTCGCCCTTGTAGCCGAATTCGTGTGACAGCCGGTGAGAGAACCGGCCCTTGATTAGCTGCATGGCCTTTTCGATGGTCATTTCGTCGTAAACGGTCAGCAGCAGATGCAAATGATCCGGCATGACCACAAAATCGTGCAGTTCAAATTTTCGTTGTGCGACGAGCGAGCGCAGCACATCGACAAGAAGTTTCGCGTTGCGCTCCGATTGCAAAAGCCTGCGTCCCATACTGGTTCCTGTCGTCGCAAAAAACGTTCGAGACAGATTGAGGATATTGGCTGCAGATGCATTTCGGCCGGGATGCGCCATCGCAGGGGCTAAAGCCCCGCTCTCCTCTCAATTGCCGTGTCGGCCCGGCTAAAGCCGTGCCCTTGTTACAGAACGACTATTTCGATTCGTCGTTTCCATATTCAAAATACCAATTAGCCCATCCAAACAACAAACCGGCACAGAACCATTGAATTGCTTTGGCAATGACGATCGAAAGATTCAACTGTCGATGTTCGAGGAGACCAAAACACCACAATTCAATCTCTCGCCGATCTGAATATCACTGTTTCGAGTCATTTCGGAATTGCCTTTCGTTCCTGCGCCAGGCTGATAACGAGACAATAAAGCAAATCAGACACCATATTAGAGTGATAAACCCTAAGAACAATGGCGAATGGTACACACGCTTGTGAAAGACCAGGAGTTCAATACAAGAGTCCGCGAAAGTGCAACAGATACCGCCTAGGACGGTCCTGTAAAGAATGAATTTTGTCTTTCCGTGCTTGCGCATCTTGTCCCAGATTTGACGCTGCTTCTCCAGGTCCGACAGATCATGCGCGTTGATCAATCTCGCACCTCCCAGGGCATGCGCATCTTAGGTCGCTGCATTCCAAATCGGCGTGCCTATGCCTCCACCTCCACGCCCGCCAGCACCTTCGCCGCTGCATCAATCGTCTCGCGGGCCATTACTTCTGTCGCGCACCACAGCGTGCAATTCTTAAGCTCCGGATACCAGCGGCTCAACTCAATGCCGCCGACGATCTTGTTGTCGAGCAGCCGCTTGCCCCATGCCGCCGGGGCCTCATCGGTCTGCAATACAAACTCGTGGAACCGCGGCGCGCCCGCAAAGCGCAATTTAGCGCCTGACAAACTGCCCAGCGTCTTCGCCGCGTAATCGGCCTTGGCCAGGTTGTGCTCGGCGAGTTCGCGGATTCCCTCCTTGCCGTAGACGGCCAAAAAAATCGTCGCCATCAGCGCCACTAAAGCCTGATTCGTGCAAATATTCGAGGTCGCCTTCTCGCGCCGTATATGTTGCTCCCGTGTAGCCAATGTCAGCACGAATCCGCGGTTCCCCGCTCCGTCGACCGTTTGCCCTGCGAGCCGCCCCGGCATCTGGCGCACATATTGCTCCTTTGCCGCAATCACGCCGCAAAACGGCCCGCCATAACTAAGCGCCACGCCGAAGGACTGCGCCTCCATGGCGACGATATCGGCCTCAACCGGCGCGCGCACGATGCCGAGCGAAACCGCTTCAGCGATCGACACAATCATCAGCGCGCCTTTGGCATGCGCAATTTCGGCGATCGTCGGAATGTCTTCGATGACGCCGAAGAAGTTGGGGCTTTGGATCAGCACGGCTGCGGTTTCTTCTGTAATCGCCGCATTCAGGGCATCGAGATCGATGCGGCCGGTCTCGTTGTCGTAGCCAATCAGCGTCACCGGCAGGCCCTGGTGCCGGGCGTAGGTGGCCAAAACCTCGCGGTATTCGGGATGCTCCGTCCGAGCCACGACTGCCTTCTGACGCCCAGTCACGCGCGCCGCCATCATCACCGCTTCCGAGGCTCCCGTTGACCCGTCGTACATGCTGGCGTTGGCCACATCCATGCCGGTCAGCTCCGCGATCATGGTCTGGAACTCGAAGATGGCCTGCAGAGTTCCCTGCGCGAGCTCAGCCTGATAGGGCGTGTAGCTGGTCAGGAACTCGCCGCGCTGGACGAGGGCGTCAATGAGAACGGGCCGGTAGTGCCGATAGGCGCCCGCCCCCAGAAAACTGGCGTAATCGGTCGCGTTCTTCTGCCCCATGGCGCGGAAGTAGTCCACGATCTCGCTTTCGGCCAATTGGCGCGGCACTTCGAGGTCGCGGTTCAGGCGATACTCGGCGGGAATCATGGCGAAGAGATCATCGATCGACCGCGCACCGATCTCGGTCAGCATCTGCCGGCGCTCTTCATCCGATTTAGGTAGGTAACGCATAGGTCAGCTTTCAGCCTTCAGCTATCAGCTTTCAGCCCCAATTCGAATCGCGACTCGCGTCGGGCAAACCTGGGAAGTCCCCATCATTTGTTATTGCCTGGCCCTCGCGTCGAACAGCTTACGGCCGAGAGCTGAAAACTGACAGCTAGTTCGTCTCTTCCGCAATAAACGCCTCATATGCCGCGGCGTCGAGCAAGGTGTCCAGTTCTGCCTTGTTTGAAAGTTCCACTTTGATAATCCAGGTGCCGTGGGCGTCCTGGTTGATCTTGTCGGGCGCGGTCTTCAGCTCTTCGTTGACTGCCGTCACCTTTCCGCTGACGGGCGAATACAGATCGCTGACTGCCTTCACGCTCTCGACCGAGCCAAAGACAGTGTTGGCCGTGACCGCATCGCCCACCTTGGGCGTGTCGACGTAAACAATGTCGCCCAGCGAGTTCTGCGCATAGTCTGTGATGCCGATCGAGCCAATGGCGCCTTCAACCGAGATCCATTCGTGCTCGCGAGTATAGCGATAGTCCGTGGGGTAGGGCATTTGAGGTCGACTCCTTGAAAAGACCAGAGAACAACAGAATAAGCCGTGGGGGTTGACGGCAGTGAGGAAAACAGGGAGCAGAAAACGGGACTCAGGGCTAGGGAATTGTTGCCTGGACCAGGTGCGAGCCTCGAAAAGTTCCAAGGCAATCCGATGCGCCTCAGTCCCTCAGTCACTTGGTCCCTAGGTCCCTCGGTCCCTGCTTTTACCCCATCACAATCACCGGCTGGAAGAGCGTACCCGCTATCCGGCGGGCGATTCCGGCAAGCTCGTGCGGCCCGGCAAAAACCTTCACTAGAGGAGCCCCGGAGAACTCCTGCAAATTGGCCTGCGCCCCGTTGCGCAGCCGGCCCAGAGCCATCGCATCGGCAGTGACTGCGGGCATCTCCGGCAGCAGAGCGCGCGGGTGGACACACACGGCCTCAAGCGCGGCAATACTGCCGGCGGCATCTCCAGCCAACGCCTCAAGCTCTTCGAGCGTATGCGCATCGGCCAGCGTAAAAACCCCGGCTCGCGTGCGCCGCAACCGGCTCAGGTGCGCCCCGGCGCCCAGGTCCTGCCCCAGCTCGTGCGCCACCGAACGCACATACCCGCCAGAGCTGATATTCATCGTGAAGCTGGCCTCGGCGCCCTCCATCGCAAGAACCTCAAAGGCGTCGATTCTCACCCGTGCCGTTTTCAGCTCCACGGGCCTGCCCTCGCGGGCCAGCTTGTATGCGGGCTTGCCTTCGATCTTCTTTGCTGAAAACGCCGGCGGCATCTGCTCGATCTCGCCCTTGAACCGCTGGGCTGCCGCGCGAACCCGCTCCAGCGTCATAGTCTGCGCCATTTCGCTCCACCGATCCGGCCCCGCGGGCTCGCCGTCGGCATCGTAAGTATCGGTCGCGAATCCGAAGCGGATGGCTCCCGTATAGCTCTTCTCAGCGGCGGAAAAAAACTGCGCCAGCCGTGTGAATTTGCCTATC
>Ga0335085_10016653_pt1 | contig 10615 bp, 12 predicted proteins | sample Lox_Sample_45_FD_206712 | JGI IMG/M metagenome (GOLD analysis project Ga0335085, IMG submission 206712) | Soil microbial communities from Loxahatchee National Wildlife Refuge, Florida, United States - Lox_Sample_4.5 | ecosystem: Environmental > Terrestrial > Soil > Wetlands | place: USA...
CCGGGTCGCTACACGGGCCTCTTCTTCCTCGACGAGGCGACCGCGCTCGCCGCCGGACACCGGCCCTGCGCCGAGTGCCGGAACGCGGACTACCGCAGCTTCCTCGGCATCACGGGCACTTCGTCCGCCGACGGGCTCGACGGCCGCTTGCACGGGGAGCGGCTCGGCGAGGCCGTCGCGGGTCGCCGCCTGCACGAGAGGCGCTTCGAGGATCTGCCCGTCGGCGCGTTCGTCCTGCTCGACGGCACGCCGTATCTCGTCCTCGAGGATGCTCTGATGCGCTGGTCGCCCGGCGGCTACACCAGACCACAGGCCCGGCCGCGCGGACGTGCCCTCGTGATCACACCCCCGACCACGCTGACCGTCCTCGACGCGGGCTGGGAAGGAAGTGCGCCGCTCCTCCATCCCTCGAGCGGCACGGCCTGAACGGGCCGCTCACGACTGCGGCCGCGTCGGCGGGATCACCGCCCCGATGATCCAGAGCAGCGGAAAGATGAACCCGAAGATGAACATCACCCAGTGGCCCTTGCGCAGACACGTGATTCCCAGGACCACGAGCAGCACGATGTACAGGATTGCGAGCCCGCCACCTATGCCCCACCACATTCGCAACCTCCTTGACGGTCGAAAGAGCGCTCACCATCTCACGCCTCGCTCCTCTTCACATCGCCACGAAGGGATGACGTTCAGAGCCGTGAACTGCGGCGTCGCGCTCAGATCCGGCCGCGGGCGCGGTCGATGAGGCGTGCGAGCACGTCCGGATCCTGCCGCAGCCCGTCGTGCTCGAACTCGTTCGTCAGCCACATCCGAAGGCCGCGGATCCGTGCCGCGGTCTCCTCCGAGAAGACCCGTTCCACGTACATGTCGTCGGCGTAAACGGCCGCCGCGACCGGCACCTCGTTCGCTTCGAGCCGCTCGCCGTCGTAGAGCGGCGGCCACTCGTGCTCGGCCAGGAGTTCCGCCGCCTCCCGCAACGGCGCGAGCGCGCCGTAGTCCTCGAACATCCACGTGAAGACCATCTCGCCGGTGAAGAGCTCCGGCGCCGAGGCGAACTCGTCGGGCATGACGCGTTCCGCCGCCCAGCGTGTCGCGCAGCCGTCGGCGTAACACGCCTCGTGCACGATCGCGTAGAGCGGTTTGCGCGCGAAGGAGGTCTCGGCCTCGACCTCGTGGAGGAAGACCGGCGAGTCGGGCGGGAAGTCCAGGAGGTAGTGGAGACGCTCGGCCCCGTCGCTCATCCCGAGCACTGCCCCGATCTGGCGGAAACGGCGGCCCGTGAGGACGTCTCCCGACGGCAGGCGCAGCTCTTCGGCAGCCAGCCGCTCGTGGAGTGCGCGCACCCGTCCGAGATCCTCGGGATAGCGCTCGTAGAACCGGCGGTTCCGTTCGCGCACGCGCTCGTAGGTCGCGCGATAGACGTCCTCGGTCGGCCGTGCGACCGGCGGCAGGCCGCCCGTGAGGAAGGCCTCACGCAACCCCTCGGGGAAGAACGAGAGATACGTGCAGACACAGAAGCCGCCGAAGCTCTGCCCAAGCACGCTCCAGCGCTCTCCCCCCAACTCCTGCCGGATCGCCTCGGCGTCGCGGACGATCGAATCGGCGCGATGCCGGAGGAGGTACTCGTATTGCTGCTGTGGCGTCATTCCGGGCAGCGTCCCCACCGGAGTCGAACGCCCGGTGCCGCGCTGGTCCAGCATCAGCACCCGGTAGTCCTCGAGAGCGCGCGACAGCCAGCCGGGCGTCTTGGGCGACGTTGGCCGCGGGGCATGGACCCCGGGACCGCCCTGGAGGTAGACGAGGAACGGGCGCTCCCTGCCATCGCTCGCCGCGATCTCGCGGGCGAAGACCCCGATCCTGTCCCCGCCGGGATCGGCATGATCGAGCGGCAGCGAGAACTCGTGGTCGATGACCACGAGCCCGTGCACCTCATGCGTGACGGTCACAGGTCTCTAGCCGAAACCGAGAATGAACTTGGCGTCGTCGGACATCCTGTCGGGCGTCCAGGGCGGGTCGAACGTCAGCTCGAGCTCGACGTTCTCGATCCCCTCGACCTGCCGGACGGCACCGTCGATGTCCTGCGCGATGAGCGGGCCGGCCGGGCAGCCCATCGAGGTCAGGCTGTACGTGACCCTGGCCGTCGAGTCTTCCACCTCGACCTCGTAGAGGAGCCCGAGGTCGACGATGTCCATCCCGAGCTCGGGGTCCTCGACCTGGCGGAGAACCTCGAACACCTCGTCGCGCGTGGCCATACAGCCAGTCTAGAGGCGCATACCATGGAGACGTGCTCGGCAACGCCGGCGACGTGGGTCTCACCGTGGTTCTCCTGGTCGCGGCGATCGGGCCTGTGATCTTCGTGGCCTGGTTCGCCTGGTGGTTCCTCCGCGCCGGCAAGCGCTACGACGAGCGCGAGCGGGCGGCGGGACGCCGCCCGCCGCCCGGTTACTGAGCGCCGCCCTAGGCGGCGGGCTCGATGTTCTGGTTGATCCGGAAGACGTTGTCCGGGTCGTACTGCGCCTTAGCGCGTGCAAGCCGGTCGTAGTTCGAGCCGTACATCCCACGGACGCGGTCCGGCTCGTCCATCGCGAAGTTCGAGTATCCGCCGCCGCCCATTGCGTACGGCTTGAGCGCGTCCGAGTACGACCGCACCCACTCCGTGATCGCGTCCGCATTCGCCGGATCCGGATCGACGCCGGCGAAGACGGCTGCCCAGATCGCGTCACGGTACGACCATGCGGTCGCATCGTTGGCGATGCGCGACGCGGAGCCGTCGATCGCGTAGAGGTGCATTGTCGACTTCCACGTCGGCATCTTCGGGCCGTACTCGACGTGCACGGCAATCGCCTCGTCCGGGATCTCCCGCATGAACTCGCCGCGCCAGTACCACTGGTCGCCGGCCGGGTAGACCGCGTCGAATGCGGTGTTCCAGGCCGGGAGCGGCACCGGAGCAATGCCGTCGAGGAGCGGCGTCCCGAACGATCGGGCCTCCCGCAGCGCCTCCGACTCCTCCTCTCCCGCCTGGGTCCAGACGACGCCGCACACCTTGCGGAGATGCAGCTCCTCGGGGAACGGCGGGCCGGGTGGAATCGAGAGAAAGGCGAAGAAGCCGCTGACCTCGTCAGGCAAAGACGGGAGGAAGTCTCGGTACCAGGTGAGCACCTCCGCCGCATCGCCGATGTCGTAGAGCACCGGCCCTGCGAGGACGGTCGTGACGGGATGACAGCGGAACGAGAACTGCGTCACGACGCCGAAGTTGCCGCCGCCGCCGCGTAGCGCCCAGAAGAGCTCAGGCTCTCGCTCGGAGTCGGTCTGAACGACCCTTCCGTCGGCGAGCACGACGGTGGCTGCGACGAGGTTGTCGATCGTCAGCCCGGCCGAACGTGTCAGGTGGCCGACCCCACCGCCCAGCGTCAGCCCGCCGACGCCGGTGGTGCCGATGATCCCCACCGGAACCGTCAGCCCGTGCTGATTCGTGGCCTCGAGCATGTCCTTGAGCAGCGCCCCGCCGCCGACACGGGCGATCTTCGCCTGCGCGTCGACCTCGATCCCGTTGATCTGCGAGAGATCGACCACGAGTCCGTCGTCGACCGAGCCCAGTCCGCCGCCGTTGTGCCCGCCGCCGCGGATGGCGATCGGCAGCCCGCGCTCACGGCCGTAGCTCACCGCCGCGGCCACGTCACCTTCGTCGACGCAGTACGCGATTGCCGCCGGATGCTTGTCGATCATCCCGTTGTACAGAGCCCTCGCGTCGTCGTAGTCGGGCGCACCCGCTTCCACGACACGTCCCCTCACGGAGGACGCCAGGCCCTCGACCGAAACTGCCATAAGTTCGCCTCCCACTCGGTTTGGCGCGGATGCTACGCCGCCCCCGTGCGGAATGAAAGACGCTTCGGTGTGCGATCAGTACCCGAGCAGGCGCACTTCCTCCCGCCGCTCGCGCGCGAAGAAGTGGATGCCGTCGACGAACCGCACCCAGTTGCAGCGCGTGCACATGACAAGCGAATGCGTCCGCGCGCTGTCGGCGAGGAAGCGGACGCCGCGCAGCAGGTCGCCGTTCGAGACGCCGGTCGCGGCGACGATCACCTCGCCCGGCGCGAGATCCTCGGTGCGGAAGACGCGCTCATAGTCCTCGATTCCGGCCTGCCGCAGCTCCTCGATCTCCCGGCGGGAGGTGGGCCAGAACTGGGCCTGCAGCTCGCCGCCGAGGCAGCGGAGCGCGGCGGCCGAGAGCACGGCCTGCCGGGTGCCGCCGATCCCCACCGCGAGGTGGTCGTTCGTGCCGCGGATCGCCGCCGAGACCGCCGCCGTCACGTCGCCGTCCTGGATCAGCTTGATCCGCGCGCCGGAATTGCGGATCTCCTCGATCAGGTCGTGGTGGCGCGGACGGTCGAGGACGATCGTCGTGACGTCGTTCACACGCCGCCCGAACGCCTCCGCGATCGCCTCGATGTTCTCGCCGACCGGGCGGAGGAGGTTGATCGAGCCGCGGGCGAGCGGGCCGACCGCCATCTTCCGCATGTAGATGTCGGGCAGCGCCGTGAAGCGGCCGGGATCGCCGACCGCGATCATCGACATCGCGCCGTTGCCGCCGCGCGCGACGATGCCGCGGCCCTCGAGCGGGTCGAGCGCGAGGTCGACCTCCTTCCCACCACCGCCCACGATCGCGCCGGGAGTCAGGCCGCCCGAATCGTCGAGCGAGCCGAAGACCACCCGGCCGCTGATCGACAGGATGTCGAGCGTCGCCCGCATGCCGGTCGCAGCTGCCTCCTCCGCGGCCCCCTCGTCGGCACGGCCGAGCCAGCGCGCCGAGACGAGCGCCGCCCGCTCGGTCGCCCGCAGGTAGGCCTGGCACTGGCAGGGCTGCTCCTCCTCGGCCGCGTACTCCACGCTCTCGCTCACTGCGTGACCGTCCGAGACTGCTCCGCGGCGTCGAGGACGAGATCCGCGACCATCCTCGCCGCCTTGTCCGCGTCCTCGTTCTCGATCACCGTTACTCCGGCGCGCCTGGCGCGGGCGACCACGAGCTCCTGCAGACGGCGGATGTCGGCGAAGCGCTCGATGTAGCGCGGCCCGGGCCGGCGCTCCGAGTCCTCGTCGCGGAAGCGGAAGTGGCGAACGTGCTCGTCCTCGTCCTCGATCGCGAGGACGACGAAGACCGAGACGGCCTCCTCCGGCCGAGGAAGCTCGACCATTCCGGGGACGAGGTGGACACCCTCGAGCACGAGCGACCAGCCCTCGTGGAAGGCGCGCTCGGTCGAGGCGCGGACGCCGACCAGGACGTTTCTCGCCTGCTCGAGGAAGCCGAACTCGAGCGGGTCGTCGGCATCGGGGAAGGCGTCGCCCGCCTCGAAGCTCGACTGGTGGATCGACGGCATGAAGTCATTCGAGAAGAAGGCGCGCATCGTCTGTCGCACGAAGTCGGTCGACGTGACGCGGGTGATGCCGAAGCGATAGGCGAGCTCCGTCGCGACCGTCGACTTGCCGGTGCCGGTCGCACCGCCGATGAAGAGCATGATCGGCAGGTCGAGCTCGCGGAGCTGCTGGTAGCGCCGCAGGCGTTGGATCGACTCGCGTCCCTCCTCCTCGCCGAGCACCTCGACGGCGAGCTCCTCGAGGCGCTCGAGCTCGATCTCGCCGCGGCCGCGTTCCGTAAGCTCATCGCCCACCCGGCTCGCGAGCGCGTATGCGCGGTGGCCGGCGACACCGGCCGCCATCAGCGAGCGCGCCATGAGCCCTCGCGAGTACGGGAGCCCGAGCTCTCCGCCGCCGAGCGGGAGCGGCATGATCCTGCGAGGCTCGTTCATCCCCGCTCCCGGCGCCGGCAAAGCCGGCGCCTACGCTCCTTGGTGAGCTCCGTCGAGCCTACGCTCACGCCCGACTCCGATCCGGCACCAGGGCAAGTACCCGCTCGTCGAGCTCGGTCGAGACGACGTCGTTCGCCGCGAGGACGACCTCCGCCCCACGCGCGATCGCGGCCTCGGCGACGACGTCGACGGCCGCTGCCTTCAGCTCGACGAGGTACACCTCCGCGTCGACGTCCTCGAGCTCCGCGCGCAGCGCGTCGCGCCGCGCGAGGTTCCGTGAGACGTGGACGATCTCGGCGTCGAGAGCGTCGGTCGGAGCCGGGCCGGTCGTGAAGACGGCGGTGCGTCGGCCGCCGAGCGGTTCGGCCGGACGCAGCCGAAGCTCGGCCGCGACGACGGGCACGTCCGAGATCGAGCGGATCGCGTCGCGGTCCGAGCCACCTGTGTCGACGACGAGATCCGAGATGAGTACGCGATAGGCGTTGAGGCCGGCGCGTGGATCATGTCCTGCGTTCGTGACCAGGATCCGCGCATCCGTCTCGACCGGAGGCAGCGCGGCACCGCTGCCGTCGAAGACGAGCAGGTCCGGGTCGAGCTGGGCGGCGAGCAGCGCGCCGTCGAGGACGTTCGAGGTGAACGTGGCGCCCGCGAGCCCGCCGCCCGCCCGCCGGCAGCCGATCGCAGGGACGCCCGCGAGCGCAGCCGCCTCGAAATGGTCGGAGGCGGCGTGCCTTCCGGAACGCGAGAGAGCGAGCAGGTCGTCGAGCGTCGGCGGTTCTTCGAGGAGCTCCGGCTCCGCAGGCCCGCCGCGCCCCATCGCCACGACGGCGACGCGGCGCTCGTGACCGAGGAGACGGGCGACGTGCCCCGCGACCGCCGTCTTCCCGACCCGTTTGCCGAGACCGATCACCGCAAGGGACGGGCTCGCGACGCGCTGGAACGAGGGCGGCTCGAAGCGGAAATCGGCCCCGGCATACGGCACCCCGAGCGCGAGTGCGCGTGACGCCCAGAGGAACCGCTCGCTCGGCCCGAGCACCGGCTCGTCCGAGAGGTCCACCACGAGATCCACCTCGACGTCGTCGAGTGCGGCGACGAGCGGCACGCCGTAGTCGTCGGCGCCCGCCTCCCGCAGCTTCTCCGTCCCTCCGACGAGCAGCGCCGCCACGACCTCGTACGGGAGCGCCTGGAGCGCGTCCCGGACCACCGGGGCGTAGTGCTCGCCGTCGATCAGGACGAGAGCCCGCACGCTCACGACGAGCGCACCTCGTCCTCGATCCGGGCCGTGTACTTCTCGTATGTCTTGGTGTCGGTCGAGAACTGAATGATCCGCTCCTGCCCGTGGAACGGGTAGCGGCGCCACACGTCGACGTGCGTCCCCTCGACCTCGACGACGTTGTAACAGGGCCGTCCGTTGCCGCGCAGGCGCGACGACGAGACCGTGCCGGCGTTGACGACGAACAGGTTCTCGAGCCGCCAGGCGTACGGGACGTGCTTGTGGCCGGCGAGGACGAGATCGACCTGCGCCCGCTGCAGGCACTCGAGCGTGTCGCCTGCGTCGTTGACGATGTTCCGCTCACGTCCCGTCCCGGGCACCGGGAGCAGGTGGTGATGGAGGACGAAGACGCGAAGCGACGCGGGCTCGGCGAACGCCGCTTCGATGAAGCGGTAGCGGCCGCGGCCGATCTGGCCGTTGTCGAGATCGGGCTCGCTCGAATCGACCGCGACGATCGTGGCCTGGCCGACGCGGAGCACCGAGTTCCGGTCGCCGAAGAGCTCCTCGAAGTGGACGTAGCCGACGTTCCGGGAGTCGTGGTTCCCCGGGATCACGACCATCGCCTCGCAGTCGATGCGGTTCAGGTACTCGCGCGCAAGCACGTACTCGTCCTTGAAGCCGTTCGTGGTGAGGTCGCCGGAGATCACGACGACATCCGGCCGCATCTCGTTCACCTCGGCGATCGCGCGCTCGAGGTGCTGAGGGAGAAAGAACTGCGGCCCGCAATGCAGGTCCGAGAGCTGCACGATCCGGAACATCGCGCGGAAGGCTACGCGGTCGGGCGGTCTCAGAGCGACACGGCGAGGAAGCGCTCGATCATCGCGTTCACCTGCTCGGGCACCTCGAGCTGCTGGAAATGGCCCGCTCCCACGGTGATGCCGACCTCCAGGCCGGGCTTGAGCTCGCACAGCCGCAGAACGTCCGTGTCCGGCCCGAGCTCGCAGCGGAGCAGCAGCACGGGAACCTCGCAGCGCGCGAAGGGCTCGCGTCCGTTCCACTCGCTCACGCCTCGAATCACCGCCGCCGCGACGGGCTGCGACGGGACGCACATGTGCTCCACGATCCAGCTTGCAAGCTCTTCGTCCCGCGCGCCCATGTCGTGAACGTACGCGCGACGGATCTCCTCTCCGTCCGGTCCCTCGAGCTGCTCCGCGAAGCCGCGGAAGAACTCCACGGTCGCCGGCATGGGGTCGATCGGGCCTGGGTCGACGAGGACGAGCGCGCTCGGGAGCGACGGGTGACGCGCCCCGAGCTCGACCGCGATCATCCCGCCGAGACTGTGGCCCACGACCACCGGGCGCTCGATCCCGACCGCGGCGCAGAACGCCGCCACGTCCTCGGCGAGCTCCGAGATCGCGTAGCCCTCGTCGGGCGCGTCGCTTCGTCCAACTCCGCGCAAATCGAGAGCCGTGACCGCGTGAGTGCGCGCGAAGTGGTCGAACTGCGGCTGGAAGACGGTGTGATCGCAGCACCAGCCGGGGACGAAGATCAACTCGGGAACACCCCTCCTCCTCCGCTCGTAGTGCAACCTCACGCCGGCTAGATCCACGTACGGCACGACCTCGCAATCGTCTCAAGGAACGGCGCGCGGATCCAGAGCATCGCTTGTGCGGATTGTCTCGGCATCCGACGGCGCAGCTACCTTGATCGCCGATGGAGCTTGAGCTCCCGGTCTTTCGGGCGTACCGCGGCAGCGAGCCGCCGCGATTCGCGAGTCCCGCGGAACTGGAGTGCGCAAAGGTGCTCGACTACTACGACATCGCGTGGGAGTACGAGCCCAGGACGTTCGTGCTCGAGGAAGACGACGCCGGGCGCGTGACCGAGGCGTTCACACCCGACTTCTATCTGCCCGACCAGGAGCTCTACGTCGAGATCACCGCGATGAAGCAGTCGCTCGTCACCCGCAAGAACCGGAAGCTGCGGAAGCTGCGCGAGCGGTATCCGGACGTCAAGATCAAGCTCTTCTACCGGCGCGACCTCGAGCGCCTCGCCCAACATTTCCACCTCGACCTCGCAAGCTGACTCGGGGCGGCGCTTGCCCGACGAGCGGATCGGTGAGATCCATTTCTCCGCGGCGGAGATCGCGGCTCGGGTCCGGGAGCTCGGAACCGAGATCGGGCACGACTACGAGGGCCGCGAGCCGGTCCTTGTCGCCTCGCTGAAGGCGAGCCTCGTCTTCTGCGCCGACCTCTCGCGCGCGATCCCGATCCTGCATGCGCTCGACTTCGTCGAGCTCGCCGGCTACGGCAGCGCGGTCATGGGCGGGCACCAGCAGATCCGGGTGCTCAAAGATCTCGATCTCGACGTCCGCGACCGCGACGTTCTCATCGTCGAGGACGTCGTCGACACCGGCCTGACGCTCAACTACCTCGTGCGCACGCTCGAGCTGCGAGGCCCCGCGTCGGTCGCAGCGGTGACCCTGCTCGACCGCCCCTACCGGCGGCTGGTCGAAGACCTCCCCGTGCGCTACGTCGGTTTCGCGGTCCCGGACGAGCTCTACGTCGGCTACGGGTTCGACCTCGAGGAGCGCTACCGGGAGCTCCCCGACCTACACCTGCTGCATCTCTGATCTCACCGCGCGGCCGGCGTTCCGCTCATCTCTTTATTCGCGGGTGATTTCCGGCTTTGCCGCTGTCGCGGCCAGCAGAAGCTCGAGATGGGCCCAGCGCGCGTCGATATCCGACTCCTCCAGCGCGTCGAGCTCGGCGGCCGTCCCGGGGTTGCTGCGTTGGAGGGACGCGAAGCGATTTTCCTCGGCGAGGAAGTCGTCGATCGGGCGCTTGCGCCTGGAGTCGAGCCGCAGCGGCTCCGCGTTCCGCGGGTCATAGCGATAGAGCGGCCAGTAGCCCGTGTCGACTGCGTCCTTCTGGTGCAGCATTCCCTGCTCCATCTCGATTCCGTGCTCGATGCAGTGGCTGTACGCGATCACGAGCGCCGGGCCGGGAAACTTCTCGGCCTCCCAGAGAGCCCGCACCGCCTGGGCGTTGTCGCCACCGAGCGCGATCTGCGCGACGTAGACGTCGCCGTAGCCGATCGCAATGAGGCCGAGATCCTTCTTGCGGGTGCGCTTGCCGCCCGAGGCGAACTTGGCGACCGCACCACGCGGCGTCGCCTTCGAAGCCTGGCCGCCGGTGTTCGAATAGACCTCGGTGTCGAGCACGAGCACCTTGACGTTGTGGCCGGAGGAGAGCACGTGGTCGAGGCCACCGAAGCCGATGTCGTACGCCCAGCCGTCTCCGCCGACCAGCCAGACGCTCTTCTCGACGAGCGCGTCTGCGAGCAGTGCGAGTCGCCGCGACGGAGCATCCTCTCGGCCCTCCAGGAGTGCCTTCAGCTCCGCGACCGATCCGCGTGCCCGCTGCAACGCCGCCTCGTCCGGCTGCGCGGCGCGCAATCCCTCCTTCAGTGAGGCGGGCAGGTCGAGCTTCTCGAGCAGTCCGAGTGCCTCGCGTCGCTGCTGATCGAGGCCGAGCCTGACTCCCAGGCCGAACTCGGCGTTGTCCTCGAACAACGAATTGGCCCAGGCGGGGCCGCGTCCGTT
>Ga0335085_10016654_pt1 | contig 10615 bp, 8 predicted proteins | sample Lox_Sample_45_FD_206712 | JGI IMG/M metagenome (GOLD analysis project Ga0335085, IMG submission 206712) | Soil microbial communities from Loxahatchee National Wildlife Refuge, Florida, United States - Lox_Sample_4.5 | ecosystem: Environmental > Terrestrial > Soil > Wetlands | place: USA: Florida...
TTGGCTCTAGATGGGCATCGTGCCCACCGGAGATCATCTGGAGCCGCCATGACGACCGGGCCCCGCCCAGCCGCTGGAAGCGCACCCAGCCGCAAACGGGACAAGCGCCTGCTGCTGCCCGTACGCGAAGTTGCCGAGATGTTCGGCGTGTCCCGTTCGACCATCGTCCGCGCCTACGAGTCGGGCGAGTTCCCGGCCGTGAAATTCCGGGGCACCTACCGCGTGCCGCGTCGCTTCGTCGACGACCTTCTCGGTGCTGCCATCCCTGGCCGGCTGGTGGTCGTGGAGGAGTATGCGGCCGAGTGGACAGCCCGCAACGGCGCACTGCCGACCCCCGAGGCGGTGGCCTGATGACGGCCCCCCGCTCGCCGCGGCGGCCGGCGCCGTTCCGGCTGCCGTGGCTGCGCACCAGAGTCACTTGCCGGCCGGTAATCGGTGACGCTCTCCTATTGCAGTACCCGGAGGTTGCGAAGGCTCTCGCCAAGCGCAGCCGCAGCGAGGAGGCCGTCGACCGCATCGCCGGCTCCGGGCGCATGCAAGCGCAGGAAGGTGCGGGGAAGTGACCTGCGTGGCCATTGCGTGTCCGAACGCGCCGCGAAATCTCTCAGATTCCCGGCATGGTGCCCGGCTTTCCGGCACGGCTGACCTGCAATTCCGTACGATCGCGGGCGTGGCCGAACCTGTCCGGCATGCCGGGAACAACACTGCTAATGCGGTTGGGGTCTACAGCCCCTCCGGGGTTCAAATCCCCGAGCCTCCGCTCCTCCTGCCAGGAGTGTCCCGAACCTGCTGCTGTCGGGAGACTCCTGGTTTTTGTCGTCCAGGGCCTCCTGTCCGCTGGCGCTACTCGGTGGCCTTGGGGTGGGCAGGACTGGCATGGGCGATCCACACCGCGTGTTTCTCATCGTCGGGCAGGTACCGGATCCGGCCGCTTCCGCTGACCTTGACCTGCCATTGCTCCGGGTCGCGGCCTCCGAACGAACGGGTGGCCAAACCACCCCGCAGCCGGTCGAGCGAGTCGTCACGGCGCCGCCGACCAGTGCAGGGTGAAGCTGTCCAGGGTGTAGCCGAACGCGTTGACCGTAGGCTGGATGAAGTTGGTGCGGATCATCTGGGCGGCCTGGCTCTCGGCCGCGTTGATGAGCGGGCGGGTTACCTGCGAGACGTGGTTCACCCGGTAGAAGGCGATGCTCTGCGCCTGGGAGTACAGGACCGACTGGGCGAATTGCGGCCGGATCAGCGCGCCGCAGCCCAGGCCCGGGTACGTCCAGCTGTGCTGGGTGTCAAGCGGCTGGGACAGGGTGTTGTCGATGGACACGTCGTGGGCGCTCTGCGGGAGCTCCGGCGGCGGCAGGGCCATGGAGATCGCCACATGGCCGGGCCTGCCCGGCTGGGGTTTGCTCAGAACCTGCAGCCGGTAGTGACCTGAGGCCGCGGTCCACCAGGACGGGCCGGGATTCAGGTTGACCGAGGCGGAGGCGTGACCGACGGCGTAGAACGTGCTGGAGTACCAGCAGGGCCACGGGCCGATGTTCTTGGATACCTTGTGGGTGAAGACGAAGTTGAAGTTCTCCGTGCCCAGCGCCGGCTTGGAGATGCCCTCGATCTTCTGCAGCACCCACGGCCCGATCTGCGCGTTCGTGGTGCTGCCCGCCGTAATCGTCTGCCAGGGCCAGGCGAAACTGACATGCGGCAGGTGGACGTTGAAGCCAAGGAAGTGCAGCGCGGCCGACAGTGCCATCAGGACCACCGAGGCGATCACACGCCGGAAGATCAGGCCGACCAGCACCACGGCAGTGGTCCACTTGACCCAGCGCGGAACCCAGCGCCGACTCGCGCGCGGCCCGCGGGGCGGCCGCCGGGCATCGTCGGTACCAGGGGTGTTCTCCGCCCCTGACCGGCCGGGCGCCGGGGCCAACCAGGGTGGCGGCACCTCTGTCGGAGCGGATCCGGCGCCCGGCCTCTCGCGCCCGGCCCCCAGCTGCTGCCAGCCGCCGTAAACGTCAGCGGGCGCCCAGGCCGGCTCGGCGGGCGCCGGCCTCCGGGTGGCGAGCGAGCTCAGCAGGAGGATCAGCAATCGAACCATCGGTTTCCCCAATCCCTTGCATGCCATGGCGGGCTAGACGGTGGCCGGGTAATTCAGGCTCAGTACGACGGGTACCGCGCCGAACGGCCCGCGGAATCTGGCGCCCGGCCTGTCCGGGGCGTTCGGCTCGGCAATCTTGGGCCAGCGCATGCTGGTGTGCTGTTCGGTCAGGCCCTGAACGGAAAACGGAAATTCCATGGCCGAGGTGTTGTGCAGTTTGAGCAGGCCGCCCCAGCGAAACGCGGCGAAGACCCGGGCCAGCTCGAGCACCGACAGCTCGACGGGAACGGCCAGGTCGATCTGGTAGACCTTCCCGGCAAGGGCCACCAGGTCAGTGGCGCACTGCGTCAGTGCCTCGGATTTGGTCCAGTACACGGTGCCGTCCGTGTTGACGGTGCCCAGCTTCTCGCCCTGCACCGGCGAGTAGCGTGGATGAGCCTCGCACTGCATCCAGTCGCATGCGGCCAGCAGCTTCCACGAAATTCCGCAGCTGCCGGCTACGTCCCGATAGATGAACTCGGCCCGGGCCAGCGGTTTCCTGGCCGTAGCGAGGAACGCGTTCCGGACCGCCGCGGGCATCTGCGGCTGGTAGCGGGCAGCAGCCTTGCGGGCCTTGGGGGTCGAGCCCTTGCGCTTGCGCGGCTTCTGCCCGGCCGCTGACCGATCCGGCAGCGCCCAGTCGGCACGCGCCTTCGCCGCCGGGGAGTTCGCGGTCGGCGCGGGCTCCGCGGTCGGCGAGTGGTCGGCGGCGACCGTGGCCGGCGGCTTCTCGGCCGGCGCTTCGGCGCGGAAGACTGCCGCCAAATCGGCCACCACCTGAGTATCCGAGGAGGAGTGCAGCCGGGCCGCGCCCGGGGACGGGCGCAGCTGAGCCGATGTGTGCGCGGATGTGGAGCCGGGCCCGGACGGGATCCCCGGAATGGCCGCCTGGTTGGGTGGTGTCACCGGTGCGGGTGCCGGGCCGGAGGGCTGCGGCGTAGCGAAGGGATGGGGCACCGTGTGCGCTGGCCGGGTCGCCGCCCCCGGTGCCGCCGGCTCTGCCGCTGGGGTCGCGCTTGTCGCCGGCTCGGCCGTCGGCGGCCAGGCGGTCGCGCTCGGGGTTTGCGCCGGCGCGGTGGCTGCGGGCTTTGCTGCGGGCGGCCTGGCGGTTGCGCCCGGGGCGGTCGGCTGCGGTGTGGCCACCTGGGGGCTCACCGAAGGCCGGGCGGAGGGGGTGGCGCCGGGCTTGGCGGTTCGCCCGGGCGTGCGCGGCGCCGCCGTGGCCCTCGCCGGGCGGGCGGCGCCGGACGGCGCGCTCGCGGACCGGGCGGCTGCGGCTGGCTGAGCGGCCGCCGTGTCGGCCGGTGCGGAGGGGGCCGCTGCGGCCGGGTTAGCCACGGCCGGGGCGGCCGCCGCGGCCGCCGCGCCCGCGCCCTGGGCGCCGGCGTCGAAACGGTACAGGTTGTAGCGGTGCATGAGGCTGATCAGGTTGGCTCCGTAGTCGGGATTGGTCGCGTACACGCCCGTGAGCGCCCGGGCGAAACCGTCCGGCGCCTGGCGGTCAGCCATCGCCGCCGCGTAGTACCTGCTGGTGGCCAGCAGCTTGCCGTGATCGTCGATGCTCTGTGCCACATCGTCGTAGACGCGGAACTGAGCAGTGGTCGTGACCCACTGGCCGTTCTGGTACTCCCGTGTCGGAAAGGAGTCGCTGCCCGCCGGCCCGAGCCCCTTGATCCCGAACAGGTTGTGGTCCTGGCTGGCCAGCGCGCTCTGGCCCCACGCTGACTCGTCGATGGCCTGGGCGATCGTCACCGCCGCCGGGACGCCGTACGTGCGCTGGGCAGCGATCGCCCCCGGCGCGACGTGGCTGATGAACGCGAGCTGGGCGGCCGTCCCCGGTGACGATGCCGGAGCCGGGGCCGGCTGGTGCCTGCTGTAGCTCGCAGACGGTGGGGTGGCCGGATCGCTCGCGGACGGTGGCGTGGCGGGAACGCTCGCGGACAGTGGCCTGGCTGGATCTCTGGCGGAGGCCGTGACCGGCACCCCGGGGATCGCGGCATCCAGTACTGTCGGCTGTCTCGCTGCGGGCTGGCCCGTGCCAGGCCCCGCCGAACCGGCGGGATGGTCGGTGGCCTGATGCCGGGCGGCCGGGTTCGCGGCGGCCTGCCGCCCGGCCCCACCGGACGTGGCCGGACGGTGCCAGGAGGCGACGGCCGCGGCCACCGGGACACCGGGGATCGTCGCCCCGTCGGCCTGAACTGCCGCCACGGAGGTATCGGACACTGTGGCCCCCGCGCCGGGAATGGCCGCCAGGGCTCCGGTGGACTGCCCGCCGGCCTGCTGAGCAGCGTGTGCGTGCGAGCCGTTCGGTGCCCTCGCCGGTGTGCTCGCGCCCGCCGCCGAAGCCGGCCGGGTACCGGCCGCCGGGGTGGCGGCCGCCAAGGTGCCTGCCGCCGAACCGTGGTCGGCCGGCAGATCTCCGTTGCTGACAAACCCCGCCACGCCCTGGGCAGCCAGTGGTCCCGGGTACTCGTGGGCGTTGACCGAGAAGTTGGGTAGCGAGTCGCCGCCGACCGTGTACAGGACACCACCGGAGTACTTCGTCACGACCTCCACGTGGCCGTCGAACAGGACCCAGTCGCCGGGCAGCGGTTCGTAGCCGTCGCCCAGCGGGTGCCAGCGGTGATGCGCCTGTGCATCCTGCAGAACCGACGTGATGCCGGGGGATGCCGGGTTCGCGTCGACCCGCACATCGGCCCAGTCCTGCAGCGGCCACGGATAGCTGGAGCCGCCGGTCACCCAGCTCTGCCGGCCCATCAGCTGAGCCGCGAGCTGCAGCGTCATGCTGGCGAAGGCCGCGCATGATTCGCCATGGTCGGCCCCGTCCGCGCTGTCATGCTGCCAGATGAGCGCCTCCATCTCCGCGGGGGTCTTGCCCTGCGCCATCCGGAGGTAGTAGTTCGTCACGCTGACGATGGCCGAACGCACGGCCGAGTCGTCCGAGCGGGCCGGGCGGGCGGCGTGGTCCAGCGCGGTCAACGTCACCGGGAGGCCGGCCGGTGACGCGACGTGATCGGCGGTGCTGGGGACGAAGGCGAAGCCTGTTATCGCCCCGCCCGCGCTCAGGCTGACCAGCGCGGTCGCCTGCCGCCACCAAGGCTGACGCGGGGAATTCACAGAATCACCTTCTTCCGCGATTGAGCCCCGGATCGGGCGCCGGGGGCGTCGTGCCAACGGCAGGGCGGCCGGGCTCACAGGTTCGATTGCGAAAGGTGCATGAGAATCACCTGGACCTCCGGATTTCCCGGATTTCCGGCGTTTTCGAAAAGTAGCGCGGCGTTCTGCGCGGCCTGTGACGTCGCGCCGACGGCCCACTTCTTGTAGACGTCCTCGACCAGGGCCGCCTGCTGGGCCGGGGTCGTGACCGTGCTGGCACACACGCTCGGGAATCCCTGACGTGAGGTGATGGCGGCCGACCCGGTATAGCGGACGCAGTTCGCGGCGTAACTTTCCAGTCCCGGCTGCACCGATGGACTCCCGTTGGCCCCGATGACGGACGCACCGCCGATGATGTTGTTAATGGCGCGCGCGGCGACCTCCAGGCTGTCGATGGGGTTCACCGGGTCGTAGGGGTGATGCAGGTTCAGCGACCAGGCCACCTCCGCGCCCTGCGCGGGCGCGATCGGCTCCAGCCCCACCCGGCCCGTCTTGGGGTCGTTGAACTGTGGATTACCCGAGCTGGCCAGCAGCGCGAACACCCAGAGGATCTGCTGGGTGCCCTTGGCGCAGGCGAAGTTGACCTGTCCCGGCTCGGAGGCGACGTCGGGGTTCTGGCACGCCGTGGTGATCTCGGGCTGCATGGTGGTGACGCTGGCCGGCCAGGAGGCGCCGCCGCTGACCAGGACCGTCGCAAGGGTGATGAGCAGCGCCAGGGTGGTGGCGGCCGCGCCGAACGCGACCTTGTGCCGGCGGACGAGGCCCGGGTGGTACGCGCTGCGGCGGCCGTGGTTAATGAGCTGCGACGTACGGTCCTCGGTTGCGGACGCCTCGTCTGCCGAGCCGCCCGGGTAGTCGGCGAAGGCGTCGTCGGCGAGAACGGTGCCGCGGCCGTACCCCCGGCCCGGGACCGCCGGCTCCGGGACCGCCCAGGCCATGGCCGTGCGGTCCGCGGGCGGCACCTGGTCCAGGTCGTCCATGTCGTCCAGGTCGGCCCGGCGGTCGTGAAACGGGCGGGCCGCAGCCTCACGCGCCAGCACCGACTGGGCAACCCGGCGTTCGAACTCCTTGATGCTCTTCATAAGGACCGCCTCGCGAGTGCGGTGGCTGATGCGGGGGTGGGACGCGGTTCCCGGCCGGTGCCGGGGGAGGGAGGTGCGGCGACCCCGGCCGCGTGGATACTGAGACGACGTGCGAACAGGACCAAAGCCCGGTCAGCGGGCGCGCGCCCGGCGTCACTGGGTGTCGCCAGCGCGGCCCGGATGATGCCCGCTGACCTGGTCTCGTTCATACGTCGCGCCTCTCTCATGCCAATAATTAGAACATAAGTACGACAAAAGCTCAATCGGATTGTCGTAGGTCCATGGTAGACGAACACAAGTTCGATGACGGCCCTTTGCCGGTGATGGATCAGGGTCCGCAGACTCGTCCGCGCGGCCCGCCTCCGGCGTCAGCAGAGCCGACTAGCCCAGCTGGCCGCACTACGGCAGGCTGGGATCTTCGGCGGCCATCATCACGCCGGCGTCGACGCCCGAGATTCCCTCGGCGGTGAAGAGCCGGTAGCCGATCCCGGCGCTGCCCAGCGTGCCGGCCGGAATGACGTGCGCGACGGCCGCGGCGGCTAGGTCGATGCGGAACAGCCGGGACAGGCTGGGCGTGCCCTCAGGCCGCAGCAGCGCCCGGGTCAGAAGGCCGTAGCAGAACAGCGAAAGGCCCTCGACGACCAGGCCGGCCGCCAGCCAGCCAGTAAGCGTTCACCCCGCCGAGCAGGTACAGATCTTTGCTCGCGCCGGTCAGTTCCGGTACCACCAGGTATTCGATGATCAGCGCCACGATGAAGATGGCGACGCCGCGGCGCAGCGGCCTGGCGACCACGGGCAGCCAGCCGCGCCAGCCGGGGGGGGCCGCTCCGGCGGCGTTTCCCCGGCGTGCCTGCGCACCGGAGAGCACCGCTCCGGCGGCTGGGCCGGGTTCAGGCCGTCCCCATCCAGGGGCACATGACTCACGTCTACCCCAGATCAGGGACAGAACGCGCGCCAGCGTGCCCCGCCGGCGGCGCGCCCGCTACCGGGCGAGGGTGGCGTAGGCGACGACGTTGTTGAGGTAATGGCCGGTCGCCGGGTCGAAGGTCCCTCCGCAGGTGATCAGGCGCAGTTCCGGGTCGGGGGCGGGCCCGTACACATCGGCCGTGGGGAACGCGACCTTGGCGTAGGTCTGCACCTTCGTGATGCTGAAGACCGCCATGGTGCCGTCGGCGCGGCTCACGTAGACCCGGTCCCCGGGGCGCAGGGTGGCCAGCCGGTAGAAGACGGCCGGCCCGGTGAGGGAGTCGACGTGGCCGGCGATGACGGAGGACCCGACGGCTCCGGGCCGCGGGCTGCCGGTGTACCAGCCGGCGACGGCGGTGCTCGACGGGACCTGCAGCGATCCGTCGGGTTCGAGGCCCAGATGCACCAGTGACGTGCGTACCCCGATCGCCGGAATGCTGACTTCGACCGGGAGAGCCGGCAGCCGGGCGGCCGACAGGCCGCCCGGCTGTTCTGCCGTCTCGTCCGGTACCGGCACGATCGACGGCCTGCCGATCAGGCGCACGGCCGGCGCGTGGGCAGGGCCGGAGGTGGCCAGTCCCGCCGCCGCGGCGCCCACGGCCAGCAGGCCGACCGTGAGCGCCGCTATGGGCAGCAGCCGCATGCGCGGCTTCCTCACTGATGAGCTCCGGCGCGGCCGTACCGGGAGCGGCGGAGGCCGACGAAGCCCGCCAGGGCCAGCAGCAAGCCGCCCGCCAGCGTCAGCAGCCACGGTGCGGAACCGTGACCGGTGCTGCGCGCCATCCCGCCGAATCCGGTCGCGGCACCGCCCATCGGCATCGTCTTGCTGCCCGCGGCGTCGGTCAGGTTGTCGACCTTCAGGCCCGAGGAACCGTCCAGCACGACGATCGTGTGGACCGTGTCGGCGGACAGGGTGACCGGCATGGAGATGTCGCCGCTCGCGGAGGTGAACGTCACCGTTCCACTGCCTGGCGAAAGGGCCACGTAGTTCGTGGCCGAGCCGAAGGCCAGCTGGTTCGCCAGAACATCCGATCCATAGCTGACCGTGACGAGGTGATCCTTGAGTGACGCCTGGATCACCCGTACGAGCGTCTTGCCCATCGGGGCGGACAGGTCATCCTTCAGGACCTGCAACTTCAACCCGGAAGCCGGCCCGACGCCCGCCACGGTGTAAGAGTCACCGGCGGTCACCGAGAAGCTGGTCGAAAGCACTGGGGCGCTCGATGCGGGCGCGCCGGCCTGGCGCATCGCGACCGTGTACTGGCCCGCGGTGACGGCCATATAATCCGAGACGTTTCCGTAGGAGACGTGCTTCAGCACGGTCGGGTTGCTGTCATTGCCGAACGGATACATGTAGACGTCAACGGCGGGCGTATTCGGCGACAGGTGCGCGCACCGGACCCAGCCGACCTGGGCCGCCGGAGCGCTGGTCGACGCGGAAGCCGCCGGGCAGAGCGCGGCAAAAAGGGCAAGAGATCCCCCCAGCAGCGTCAGCAGCGCGGAACGTCTGAAGAATCGCAAAAACGGTCTCACGGTTACTCACCTCTCATTTCATGAAATGCCCGCCCCGAGGAGAGACGCCCCTGATGGTGAACTCCTTCACCACCAGGGGGCTATGGGTTATGAGGAACTTCCGGACAGCAGCCCCTGCACGCTTGGCGCGCCGAATTCGATGCGCAGCACACCGGGGCCCCCAGGATGGACGATGGTCGCGCTGTCGGGCAGATACGGCGTGTGTTGGCTCCGCACCTGGTCAAGGTCGGCGGTGAGGGCAGCGTCCTGGCCGTCGGCGCCGGTGATGGTGACCTGCCGGAGCTGCACCGGCGCCCCGGGTCCGGTGGCACCGAAGGAGCCGACGCTGACGGAGCGCTGGGAGACCAGCCAGGCCAGCGTGACCAGCAGGCGCGCGTCCACCTGGCCTGCCGTGATCTGGCGGGCCGCCGCTGCGGTGGCGTGGAAGCGCGGGTTGTGCAGCAGCTCGGCTCCCGCCGCCTTCCGGGCGGTCAGGTCCGGCTGCTCGGCCGCGCGGTAGGCAGCGCCGCCCTGGTTGGCGATGGCCCGGACGTCGACACGGACGGCCCCCGAGCCGAAGCTCGCGATCAGCGCGGGCGCGTACACGGTGGTGAGCTCACTGCCGAACTCACTGCGGACCGAGGGGGACGCCACGATCACGTCGGCGCCGAACGGATTGGCCCCGGCCGACTGCAGCGGGAGCAGCCGCCCGGCGGGGATGCCCTGTCCCAGCAGCGCGGAGCAGATCACCGGATCGCAGGCGACGATGTTGTCGCTGCCTACCTGCTGCGCGACCCAGGCGGCCGCCTGAGTGCGGGCCGCGGTCGCCGCCGACAACGATGACGTGCCGCCGCTGCCGGGCTTGGCCGCCGGTCCGGCCGCGGATCCGGCTTTGTTGAGCACACCGGAAACCTGCAGTGCGGCGAGCGCCAGGATGGCCACGGCCAGCACGATGGCGGCCAGCCGCCAGCGCCAGGCGCTGCGGGACCGGGCGCGGGCCGACACCTCACTGGTGGCGCTCCCGGCCCCGGGATGCGGGCGGCGCCGGCCGATGCCGATCCGGCGGAGGCGGCGGCTGACCCACAGCTTGATCGTGGTAGCCAGCACCTGGCCCCACGACGGCTCCCGCGTATCCGCGGTCGGGCGGGCGACGAGTCCCGAGGCCCCGACCGCGACGCCGGCCCGCTGCCCCGGCTCGGGTCGCGTCTGCGCGGGTATGGCCGGGGGTTCAGTCGGCCCGCCGCCTGCTGGGTCCTCGTGGCTGCCGGGCTGCCCGGTGCCACCGCCAGGCGGTCCGGATCCGGCCACCGGTTCCGCCGCGCCGCCGGACGGCTTCGCGATGGTGCTGCCTCCCTCGGTGCTGACGCTGCCTGGTGCGGCCTCGCGCGACCCGGCTGGCTGGCGCACGGCTGACCCGGACGCTGCTCCTGCCGCATCGTCCACGAGGATGCCGCCGTCAGGCGCCAAGCCACGGTCGTCTTCGCGCATACTTGCTACCCCCACCACCGCCAGGAGGCATTGCGGCTAGTTTGGCCAAGCACAGCACACCACAATCCCATATATCAACTCATATGACCAATCGCTATGATCTGTCACTTATTGCAGTGAACCGGGACGTACCGGAACCGGAGCCCGGTCCCGGCAGATCTCAGGGGTTTGCCAAAGTCGTAGGCGGTGTTTAGCCAGGCGAGAGGGCTGTGAGGTCCAGGATCTGGAGTGCGCGGCAGGGGTCCTGGGCGCAACGGCGGGTCTCGGCGGTGTAGCTGGTTACTCC
>Ga0335085_10016657_pt1 | contig 10614 bp, 6 predicted proteins | sample Lox_Sample_45_FD_206712 | JGI IMG/M metagenome (GOLD analysis project Ga0335085, IMG submission 206712) | Soil microbial communities from Loxahatchee National Wildlife Refuge, Florida, United States - Lox_Sample_4.5 | ecosystem: Environmental > Terrestrial > Soil > Wetlands | place: USA: Florida...
CGACGGCGTCGGGAATCCCGGTGCGCCCCTTTTACGGGGAGCCCGCTCCCGGCGAGTTTCCCTTCACGCGGGGTATCTCCCCGGACGGCTATCGGAAACGGTACTGGACGATGCGCCAGTACGCGGGTTTCGGCTCGGCCCGCGAGTCCAATCGCCGGTACCGCTACCTGCTCTCCCAGGGCCAGACGGGCCTCTCCGTGGCGTTCGATCTGCCCACCCAGATGGGCTACGACTCCGACGACCCTCTCGCCCGAGGCGAGGTCGGCCGGGTCGGGGTCGCGATCGCGACGCTCGACGACATGCGCGTCCTGACCGACGGCCTGCCGCTCGACGAGGTCTCCATCTCGATGACGATCAACGCCACGGCCTCGATCCTGCTCGCTTTCCTGCTGGCGGTCGCCCGCGAGCGGGGCGTCGCCTGGGAGAGCCTCTCCGGCACGATCCAGAACGACATCCTGAAGGAGTACGTGGCCCGGGGCACGTACATCTTTCCACCCCGCCCTTCGCTGAAGCTCACGACGGACATCTTCGAGTTCTGCGGCGTGAGCGTCCCGCGCTGGAACACAATCTCGATCTCCGGGTACCACATCCGGGAGGCCGGCTCGACGGCCGTCCAGGAGGTGGCGTTCACTCTGGCCAACGCCGTCGCCTATGTGGAGGCCGCCCTGGCCCGGGGCCTCGCGATCGACGACTTCGCGCCCCGCCTCTCCTTCTTCTTCAACGCGCATTCCAACTTCTTCGAGGAGGTGGCCAAGTTCCGTGCGGCGCGCTCTCTCTGGGCGACCATCGCCCGCGACCGATTCGGCGCAAAGGACATGAGGAGCCTCCGCCTGCGCTTCCACACCCAGACGGCCGGATCGACCCTGACCGCGCAGCAGACCGACGTCAACGTTGTGCGGGTCGCGCTGCAGGCCCTCGCGGCGGTGCTCGGGGGCACGCAGTCGCTCCACACCAACGGCGCCGATGAGGCTCTGGCCCTGCCGACGGAGCGCTCCGCGCGGCTGGCACTGCGGACGCAGCAGGTCCTCGCCGCGGAGACGGGCGTGGCCGACGTGGCCGACCCGCTCGGGGGCTCCCACCTGATCGAGGAGTGGACCCGGGAGATCGAGCGCCGGGCGTCGGCCCTCCTGGCGAAGGTGGACCAGCTCGGAGGCGCCGTGGCCGCGATCGAGAGCGGGTTCTTCGCGCGCGAGATCGAGGAGGCGGCCTATGCGGCGCAGCGCGACATCGAGGAGGTCCGGCGTGTCGTCGTCGGGGTCAACGCCTATCGCGAGGAGGACGACGCGTCGCCGCCGCTCTTGACCGTGGATCCCGAGATCGAGAGGGAGCAGGTCGAGAGACTGCAGGCTTTTCGCGCATCGCGCGACGCTCGCGGCTGCGCGGCGTCGCTCGAAGCCCTCTGCCGCGACGCCCGGGAGGACCGGAATCTGGTGCCCGCAATCCTCGCCGCCGTCACGGCCCGGTCGACCCTCGGCGAGGTCGTGACGGCTTTGAAGTCGGTGTTCGGGGAACACGGCGTCGGCCGTTAAACGAGGCTTAAGTCCTCGAAGTAAAGGCCCTTGCCGTGTGGAAAAAGATTGGAACGGCCGCCGGCGCGCAAGTTCCGATTGACGAAATTCTGGCGTAACCCTTCAAATCACTGATGCATCGGGGCTTGCGAGTTCGCACAGGACTCGGTGCAAAGCGCGCAGCGAGGCCTCGATTTCGCGGTTTTTCTGCTGTTTCCGCAGGCATTTCGACAGGCTTTTCCGCCGGCACTTCGGAAAACTCCAAATGGGCCTGCCGCTATTGGGCTTTTGCCCGGCTCAGGCTCGTTCCGGCGGCTCGAAGCAGCGCCGGCATCGCGCCTCGTAGAGGCCCTGGGCGCCCACCACGACCCGCTCCGCGCTCTCGACCAGGCGCTGCGTGTTGTTGGCAGGCGAGCCGCACCGCATGCAGATCGCCAGCGTCTTGGTGACGTCCTCGGCGATCGCCATGAGGGAGGGCATCGGCTCGAACGGCTCGCCGCGGTAGTCCTTGTCGAGCCCGGCCACGATCACGCGCTTGCCCTGGTCGGCCATGCGCTCGCAGGCCCGCACGACGCCGGCGTCGAAAAACTGGGCCTCGTCCACGCCCACGACCTCCGTGCGGTGGTCGAGCTTTTCGAGCAGCTCCCCGGAGGAGGAGACGACGATCGAGGGCAGCCGCATCTCGCTGTGGGACACGATCTCCGCCTCCCCGTAGCGCTGGTCGATCGCCGGCTTGAAGATCTGGACCCGCTGGCGCGCGATCATGGCGCGGCGCAGGCGACGGATGAGTTCCTCGCTCTTGCCGGAGAACATGCTCCCGCAGATCACCTCGATCCAGCCGAGCTGCGTCTTCACGAGCGCCATGGCGGGCGGATGTTACCGGATTCGGCTTCAGGCCAGGCCGACCCTCGGGCAGAGGGAAAGCACGACACAGGCCTGGCACCGGGGCGAGCGGGCGGCGCAGATGGCGCGGCCGTGGGCGATGAGGACGTGGGCTCCCATGGTCCGCCGGCCCCGGGGAAACAGGGCATTCAGGTCTCGCTCCACCTTGACAGGATCGGACTGGCGCGTGAACCCCATCCTCCTGGCCAGGCGCCCGACGTGCGTGTCCACGACGAAGCCTTCGTCCTTGCCGAAGGCGTTGCCGAGCACGACGTTGGCCGTCTTTCGGCCCACGCCGGGGAGCCGAAGGAGCGCCTCCATGGAATCCGGCACCTGGCCGCCGTGCTCCGCCGCGACGGACGCCCCCATGCGCCGGAGGTTCCTGGCCTTGGCGTTGAAGAAGCCGGTCGACTTGATGTCGTTCTCGAGCTCGCCGGCAGGCGCCCGGGCGTAGTCGGCCGCCGTCCGGTATTTCGCGAAGAGGCCCGGCGTGACCAGGTTGACGCGGATGTCCGTGCACTGAGCGGAGAGGATGGTCGCGACGAGCAGCTCGAGGGGATTCCCGAAGGAGAGGGAGCACTTCGCTTCGGGATACGCCTTTGCGAGGCGCCGCAGGATGGCGGCAGCCCGACGCTTCTTCGCTCCTTCTGTTTCCTTTTTCCTTGCGGGCTTCACGCGCCCGCGATTCTATGCGCGGCGTGCTGCACAGGTCCTGCTGCATTGACGCCTTCGGGACGTGGTGATATCTACGAAGGGTTCCCTCACGGAGAAACCGCCATTTCGATCCGACTCGCTCTTCGGCGCCTCGCCACCGCGCTCGCCGCTCTCGCGCTGGCCGGCGCCCTGTCCGCGCAGACCCTCACGATCCTGCACACCTCCGACCTCCACGGCCACGTGGATCCGGCCGACGAGCCGGGAGGCCGGGATCGCGGTGAGGGCCTGGCGCGCGTGGCGACGGCCGTCCGCGCAGTGCGCGCCGAGGGGCATCCCGTTCTGCTCCTCGATTCGGGGGACACGATCCAGGGCACGCCGACCCAGGCCCTCGTATTCTCGGGGGCCATCCGCTCCACGGCGGATCCGACGGTGCGCGCGATGAACCTCGTGGGATACGCCGCCATGGCCGTCGGCAACCACGAGTTCGACTTCGGCCTCCCGCGCTTACGGAGCTCGCAGGCCGAGGCGAAGTTCCCGTGGCTCTCGGCCAACATCGTGCGCACCGACGGCAGGCCCGCCTTCGAGCCCTACGCGGTGCGGACGGCCGGGGGCGTGCGCGTCGGCATCCTCGGCCTGACGACGCCGACCGTTCCGTTCTGGGAGGCCGCGGCGCACGTCGAGGGCCTCCGGTTTCTCGACGCCGTGGAGGCGGCGAGGAAATACGTGCCGATCCTGCGCGGCAAGGAGCGGTGCGATGTGGTCGTCGTTCTGACGCACCAGGGCTTCGAGAGGGACCTGGACACGGGCGCGGCTCGGGAGGGAGGCGTTTCCTCGGAGAACCAGGCGTATGCCCTGGCCACGGAGGTTCCAGGGATCGATCTGCTCCTGACCGGCCACACCCACATGGCGATCGAGCCCCGAAAGCTCGGCCCGACCTGGGTTTCTCAGCCCGGCCGATTCGGGAACACGCTGACGCGCTTCGACCTGTCTTTCAAGAGGACAGGCGGCAGGCTCGCGCTGGCCGCCGTGTCGGGCCGGAACCTGTCCATGAAAGACGTCGCGCCGGATCAAGCTGTGGTTCAGAGCACCGCGGCGGAGCGTCAGGCCGCCCTGCGCCTCCTCTCCGAGACCGTCGCGACGCTCGAGCGGCCGGTCTCGTCCCGGTCGGCCCGGGTCGCCGACACGGCCCTGCTCGACTGGCTCCACGCCGTGCAGCGGGAGCAGGGCCGAGCCGACCTGTCCTTCGCCTCCCTTCTGCCAGGCTCCCTGCAGGACTGGCCGGCGGGACCGCTCACGGAGGGCCAGATCTGGGATTTCTATCCCTACGAGAACACGCTCGTGACGGTCCGGGCCACGGGCAAGCAGGTCCGTGAGGCCCTGGAAGTCGCGGCGCGCTGCGTGGGCGGGGTCGCGGTGCAGGACGGCGCGCCCGTCTGGCGGCGCAGCGGCTCCGTCTGGGGCTACAACTGCGACACGCTGGACGGGGCGGACTACGCTCTGGACCCGATGCGCCCCGAGGGCAGCCGCGTCGTGTTCCTGCGGCGCGCCGGCAGCCCCGTCCAGGACGAGGACACGTTCACCGTTGCGCTCAACTCCTACCGCGCCTCGGGCGGGGGCGGCTACGAGATCTGGCGCGGCTGCCCGCGCGTGGCCGATTCGCCGGTCTCGCTGCGCGACCTCCTGATTGCCGACGCGCGCAGGCGCGGCACCCTGAGGCTTCAGGTCAACCAGAACTGGTTCCTGGCGCCCTCCCTCCCGGAGGGCCGGTTCACGTCTAATTGAAGCCGGCCGGGACATAGGGAGGGGGTACGGGGAGAATGCCGTTGCGAAGGCAGGTTCTCCTGGCGGCGGCGCTCCTGCTCATGGCGGGATTCGCCGGCGCCCAGGGTGTGACGGGCTCGATCTCCGGCGAGGTCGCCGATACGACCGGAGCGCCCCTGCCAGGGGCCACGATCACGGCCACCAACACGTCCACCGGCGCTTCCCGAAGCGTCCTCAGCGGCCGGACGGGGCTCTTTTCCTTCCCGCTCCTGTCCGTCGGGCTCTACGCGGTCGCAGCGGACCTCCCGGGGTTTGCTCCCCGCAAGATGGCGAGCGTCACGGTCTCTGTCGGCGCCGACACGACGCTCAAGATCGTCCTGGAGCCCGCAGGCGTCTCGGCCGCGGTCACGGTGTCCGGTGAAGCGCCCTTGGTCGAGACCACGAAGTCCGAGGTCAGCTCGACCGTCAACGAGCGGGCCATCCAGAATTTGCCGACCAACGGCCGCAGCTTCATCGACTTCGTGCTCACGACGCCGGACGTCGTCAAGGACAATTTCCGCGTCGGCGACCTGGTCTTCGCTGGCCAGCGCGGGACGTTGAATAGCCTGGTCGTGGACGGGGGGGATAACAACAACACCTTCTTCGGCCAGGCGCTCGGGCGCACGGGGACCGGGCGAGCGCCTTACCAGTTCAGCGAGGACGCGGTGAAGGAACTCCAGGTCAATTCCAACTCCTATTCCGCCGAGTACGGCCGTGCCGGGGGAGCCGTGATCAACGTCGTGACCCGCTCAGGGGCCAACGACTTCCACGGCAGCGCGTTCTACTACTACCGTGACAAGGACTTGAACGCGAAGGACTACACCGACGCGGTCAACGGGCGGGCGAAGGCTCCGTACCACTACGACCAGTTCGGGGCGACGCTCGGCGGGCCCATCGTGCGCGACCGGCTCTTTTTCTTCGCGAACTACGACGGCCAGCGCAACCAGACGCCCAACACGGTCATCTTTCCCCCGGCCGGCGTGACGATCCCGACGGATCCGGCCAGCCAGGCGGGCTTCGCCAAGCTCGTCCCGCTCTCCGACAGCTGGAACCGGAATCAGAACCAGGACGTCTTCCTGATCAAGCTCGACGGCCAGGTCGGAGATGGCAGCCACGTCTCGGTGCGCTACAACCGCCAGAACTTCGACGGCGTGGGATTCGAGAACGGCGGCTCGAGCAATTCCCTCGAGCACACGGGCGACTCGCTCGTCAAGACGGACACCGTGTCGGCCGCGTTCGACAGCAACCTCACGGCCTCGACCTTCAACGAGCTGCGGGGCCAGTACGCCCGCGACAAGGAGCCGGGCACCGCCAACGCCACGAACCCCGAGGCCACCGTCCAGCAGGGCGGGACGACGATGCTCGTGATCGGCGAGAATTTCTTCTCGCCCCGCGAGACCACGATCAACCGCTACCAGATCGCCGACACGGGGACGTTTCTACTCGGCAGCAACACCCTGAAGGCCGGGTTCGACTACCTCCACGACGACATCCTCAACTACTTCCCGGGCAACTTCTTCGGGTCCTACACCTTCACCAGCCTGGCGTCCTGGAATGGCGGCGTCCCGAACGGGCCGGGCGAGCGCTACGTGCAGGCCTTCGCCGGTCCGGGGACCACGGGTCCCACGACCAACCCGAACACGCGCGACGTCGCGGGCTTCATCCAGGACGAGTGGAGGATCACTCCCGAGCTGACCGTCAACCTGGGGCTGCGCTACGACAAGCAGCTCATCGCCCAGCCGACGGTTCTGAATCCCGATCCGCAGCTTCTCGCGGCGGGCCTGCGCACCGACGTCATCCCCCAGGACGGCAACAACTGGGCGCCGCGGATCGGCCTCGCGTGGTCGCCCGGAGGCAACGGCCAGACAGTCGTTCGCGGAGGCTACGGGTTCTTCTACGGCCGAACGCCCGCCATCATGATCGGGACGGCCCACTCGAACAACGGCATCAACGTTCAGACGCTGACCTTCACCGGCGCCAGCGTTCCGACCTACCCGAACCGCTTCGACACGCCGCCGGCCGGCGGCGCCGCGTCCTCGCCGACGATCCTGCTCTTCGATCCGACCTTCAAGAGTCCCAGGGTCCAGCAGGCCAACATCGGGATCGAACAGGTTCTGACGCGCGACCTGTCGGTGGCTCTCAACTACCTGCACGTCCGCGGAGACGACTTGCCACGCTCCACCGACATCAACATTGCGCCGTCGGTCATGACGACGGTGCCGATCCAGGGGGACGGCGCGTCGGCCTCGTTCAAGAGCTTCACGGGCGGGTCCAAGCCTTTCACGAACTTCTCCCGGATCATCGAGTTTCAGAGCTCGGCCATCTCCGAGTACAACGGCCTGACCATCGAGTTCAACAAGCGGTACGGCGACAACTGGCAGGCGAGGCTGGCCTACACGTACGGCAAGGCCACGGACACCAAGTCCGACGCCACGGCCGTCGTCCCCAACTCGACTGACGACGCGAAATTCGCCTCGGATCCGACGAACTTCCAGGTGGACAACGCTCCCGCCGACAACGACGTGCGCCACCGGATCGTGTTCTCGGCTGTCTGGAACCTTCCGTACGGCCCCGGCATCTCGAACGGGTTCGTGAGGGCGCTGGCCTCGGGGTGGACGCTGTCCGGGATCGTCTCTTTCCAGACCGGGATGCCGTACTCGCTCACCGTCAACGGGGACTTGAACGGCGACGGCAACACCCGCAACGACCTCGTGCCGGGTACGACCCGCAACACGCAGCGGCTGCCCAGCCTCTTCTCCGTGGACCCGCGCATCACGAAGTCCATCCCGATCGGCCTGGCGAACCTGGACATCATCGTGGAGGCCTTCAACGTCTTCAACGCCCACAATGTCGTCGGGCTGCAGTCGAACGCATACCGCGTCGTGACCGTCGCCGGGCAGACGATGCTCGCTCCCGTGTCGACGTTCTTGAAGCCGTGCGCGGGAGGCCAGGGCTGCACGGCCCAGGCGCCGCTGACGTCGTCCACCGGGCCGAGGATCCTTCAGCTCGCGGCGAAGGTGAGCTTCTGACTAGGCGGTGCGGCGCCGGAGGGGAACGATGTTCCCGAGCCCCCGGGCGGCCTCGAGGCCGTCGGCCCGGGCCTTCTCGACCGTGCCCTCGAGGGCCTTCAGGAGCCGGTCGAGCTCGGCCGCCAGGGTGACCGCACCGCGTCTCTCGGCTTCCCGGCGCGTCCTCCGGAGTCGCCGCCGGAACAGGCGCACGTCGTTCCAGCGCCCGAGGGCCTCCTGCGTCGCCTTGAGCCGATCGGCCGCCGCGGCGGCGCCGGGCGTGTGGAGCAGTGCGAGATCCTCGGCCACGTAGCGGGCTTTCTTGACCGTGATCCGGTATCGGTGCAGCTCGTGGTTGCTGCCGCTCTCGGGCAGCCGGGAGACCCTGCGGTCCATCGCCTGGCGCTGGCGCAGGAGCCGGCGAGTGAGCCCGGCGTTCCCAGGCCCGCCCCGGAGCGTCAACCGCCTGATGAGGCGCCGCATGCGTCGCCCGTTAATTGTTTTCTGAGCGTCGCGCGCCCCGCTCGCCAGCATCCGATCCCAGCGGGCGTCGAGGCCGGCGGCCACGTCGGGAGAGAGGAGCCCGAGCTCACGCACCCGCGCGAGCAGCTGCCGGTCCACCTCGAGCTGCCGGCGCTCCGACAGGGACCGGACGAGCGTCCGGGCGCGGCGCGAGAGCTTCCTCCTGCCAGCCGCGGACGCCGTGGCGATGAGCCGCCGCAGGGCCACGCGGACGTCGTGCAGCCCTTCGGGATGCCCTTCGCGGAAAGCGGCGATCGCCTTCTTCAGGGCTCGCCGGCGCTCTCGCCAGAGATCGACGTGTTTTGTCTCACGGGTCCGCACAGGGGGCGCTATTATAGGAGCACGCCTAAGCGATCCAGCTTCAAACGGATTTCACGCCGGGTTCATGGCGTGCACCTGCTCTCCCGCGAAAATCCTCCTTCCGTGAGGAAGCTCGCCGCGATCGACATCGGCACCAACAGCATCAAGCTGCTGGTGGCCTCGGTGGAGGACGACGGAACGCTGGAGGTCCTTTCCCGAGAGAAGGCGATGGTCCGCCTCGGGAGCGAGACCCTGCTCTCGGGCCGCCTGTCGCCGGAGGCGATCGAGGCCGGCGCCTCGACCGTCGAGCAGTTCCTGACGGTCGCGAAGGCTTCCGGTGCCGACCTGGTGCGCGCCGTCGCGACCTGCGCGGTGCGGGAGTCGGCCAACTACGTGGAGTTCATCGAGGCGGTCAGAAGGCGTACCGGGGTCACCGTGGACGTCATCTCGGGGGAGGAGGAGGCGCGCCTCATCAACCTGGCCGTCCGGAGCGAGTTTCCGGCGAGCCTCGACCCGCTGTTCCTCATCGACATCGGGGGGGGCTCCACGGAATTCGTCATCTCGGACGGGAATCGCGTGCTCCTGACCGAGAGCCTCCCCCTGGGCGTCGTGCGGCTCGCCAGCCGCTTTTCCAGGAGCGATCCCCCGTCGGCAAAGGACTTGAAGGAGATGAAGAAGGCGATCCGAGCGGTCGCACGGAGAGCCGCCGAGGCCGTTCGCCGGACCGGGTTCAAGACCTGCGTGGGCTCCTCGGGCACCATCCAGTCTCTTTCCCTCGTCTACGAGGCCGCCGTGCGTGGCCGCGAGCCGTCCATCACGGGCCATCGGCCCCTGACGCGCGCGGGCTTGAAACAGGTCAACCGACTCCTGCGTCGCACCACCGAGAAGGAGAAGCTCAAGATCCCGGGACTGGACCCGCGGCGCCGCGATATCGCGGCACCCGGAGGCCTGCTGCTGGCCTGGATCCTGAAGAGGACGGGAGCGGAAGCGATCGTGGTGGGCGACCGCGGCCTGCGGGAGGGCATCCTGCTCGACCACGTCGCCCGGCAGGGCCAGCGCCGCACCCTCGACCGGGACGTCCGCGCCCGCAGCGTGGACCGGCTGCTCCGGCGCGGCAACGCGGAGGTGCTGCACGCGGCCCACGTGGCCCGACTGGCTCTCGAGCTCTTCGACCGCACCCACTCCCTGCACCAGCTCACGGCCGCCGAGAGAGAGTGGCTGCAGTACGGGGCCCTGCTCCACGACATCGGCTGCTACGTCGGTTACGCCAAGCACCAGCGGCATTCGTACTACCTCATCACTCACGGGGACCTGACGGGGTTTTCGGCCGAGGAGGTCGAGGTGATGGCGTCGCTGGCCCGGTATCACAAGGGCGGAGGGCCCAAGGAGTCCCACGAGAACTGGCGCCGCATGGATCCCTACCTGCGGCCGGTGGTCGAGAAGCTGGCGGCGCTCCTACGCATTGCCGACGGGCTCGACCGGAGCCACCGGCAGCTCGTCACGTCCGTCACGTCGTCTGTCCGCTCGCGCAAGGTCTTCTTCGAGGTCACGGCGCGCGGCGACTGCGAGGCCGAGCTCGACGCTGCCGTCCAGAAGGCGGATCTTTTCGAGCGCGTGTTCGATCGCCGGGTCGCCTTCCGGGCCGTGCCGGCCAAGCGCGAGGAAGCCGTCCATCAGAAGGATCTTGATATCGTGTCCGCCGAGGCTCTCTGGGGCTGACGCGGGGCCATAAGGAGAGACGGTCGTGAAGGAACACTTCTCGGAACAGCTCGAGCAGCTTCGCCGCAACCTCATCCTCATGGGAGGCGAGGTCGAGCGGCAGATCCAGCGAGCGATCGAGGCCCTGACCGAGATGGACGGCAGCAAGGCCATGTCGGTCATCGCGGCGGACGAGGAGATCGACCGCATGGAGAACGTCAACGAAGAGCTGGCCATCAACC
>Ga0335085_10016658_pt1 | contig 10614 bp, 9 predicted proteins | sample Lox_Sample_45_FD_206712 | JGI IMG/M metagenome (GOLD analysis project Ga0335085, IMG submission 206712) | Soil microbial communities from Loxahatchee National Wildlife Refuge, Florida, United States - Lox_Sample_4.5 | ecosystem: Environmental > Terrestrial > Soil > Wetlands | place: USA: Florida...
CGATGGCGCAGGCCTACCCGACCAAGCCCGTGAGAATGATCGTCGGCTTTCCGCCCGGCGGCGGCACCGACGTGGTGGCACGGGTGATTTCGCAGAAACTCTCCGAGTGGTGGGGCCAGGCAGTGACGGTCGAGAACCGGGCCGGGGCGACCGGCACGATCGGCGCCGACGCAGTGGCAAAAAGCCCGGCCGACGGCTACACGCTGATCATGGGCCACGTTAATTCGCACGCCATCGCGCCCAACCTGTTCGCCAAGCTGCCCTACGACCCGATCAGGGATTTCGCCGCCGTCGCCTACGTCGGTTACGTGCCGAACGTGCTCGCCGTGCATCCGTCGATCAACGTGAAGTCGGTGAAGGAGTTAGTCGCGCTGCTCAAAGCCAATCCAGGTAAATACAACTATGCCTCGTCCGGTAACGGCAGCACACAGCACCTCGCGGGCGAATTGTTCAAGCAACTCACCGGCACCAATATCGTCCACGTGCCCTACAAGGGCAGCGGCGACGCGATCAAGGATCTGCTCGCCGGCGTGGTGGCGATGAATTTCGACACCATGCCGCCGGTGCTGCCGCACATCCAGGCGGGCAAGCTGCGCGGGCTGGCAATTTCCACGCCCAAGCGCCTGCCACTGTTACCGGACGTGCCGACCTTCGTCGAAGAAGGCATCAACGGCTTTGACGTCGCCAACTGGTACGGCATCATGGCGCCGGCCGGCACACCGCGCGAAATCGTCCAGAAAATAAATCTCGACACGAACAAAGCGATGCTGGTACCTGAAGTGCGCGCGCGCCTGGAATCGGTCGGCACGCAGATGCACGAGCAGAGTCCGGCAGAGTTCGAGGCCTACATGAAATCCGAAGTCGCGAAGTACGCCAAGCTGATCAAGGACATCGGCGTCCGGATCGAGTGATGGCGGGCGGCTCGGTCCTCGTCGAGCGCGACGGCTTTATCGCCACCGTCACGCTGTCCAGCCCGGGACGGCTGAATGCGCTCGACAAGAGCATGTGGGCTCAGCTGGGCGCAGCCATGCGCGATCTCGGGGCCGATGACAGCCTGCGCTGCATCGTCATCCGCGGCGATGGCGACAAGGCCTTCGCCGCCGGCGCGGATATCGCGGAGTTCGGGAACGAACGCGCCAATTCAGCGCAGGCGAAGGCCTACAGCCTGGGCGGCATCGGCTGGATGCATTCGGTGGCTGAGTGCCGCCACCCGACCGTGGCCCTTATCCAAGGTGCCTGCGTAGGCGGCGGCCTGCTGATCGCCTCGCAATGCGACCTGCGCATCTGCAACGAGTCGGCGCGCTTCGGGGTGCCGGTGAAGAAGCTCGGCCTCACGGAATCCTACGACGAGCTGCAGGGCATGATGCGCGTCGCAGGGCCGGCGGCTTCGTTGGAACTGCTGCTGGAGGGTCGGATCTGGAACGCGAAGGAAGCCTACGAGAAAGGACTGGTTTCGCGCGTGGTGCCTGACGCGACCGTCGTCGATGAAGCCTACGCAACGGCGCATCGCATCGCCGATGGCGCGCCGCTGGTGGCACGCTGGCACAAGAAATTCGTACGTCGTCTTCTCGATCCGCGGCCGCTGACGCAGGAAGAGCGCGACGAGGGTTACGCCTGCTTCGACACCGAGGATTTCCGCGAGGGTGTAGCCGCCTTTCTCGACAAGAGAAAACCGAAATTCACCGGCCGTTGAACAGCGACCGCCGTGTAGTCAGTTCTTCACTCCCATCATATGGTTGGGCAGCCAGGTAGCGATTTCGGGAAAGAAGCAAAGGATCACGATGGCGAGGAACATGCAGAGCACGTAAGGGATCGTGCCCCAGATGATTTTCATCAACGGAACATCGGGCGCGATCGAGCTGACGATGTAGATATTGAGGCCTACCGGCGGGTGAATGAGGCCGATCTCCATGTTGATGGTGAGGATCACGCCGAACCAGATCGGATCGAAGCCGGCGGCGGTGACAATGGGAAAAAGGATCGGGCTCGTCATCAGGATGATCGCCGCGGGCGGGATGAAGAACCCGCACACCAGCAGGAACAAATTGATCATCCCCATCAGCACCCAGCGGTTGAAGTGCGCGTCGGCGATCGCCTGCGCGAGCGTTTGGGTCAGATAGAGCGACGTGAGCATATAGCCGAAGAGCGTCGCCGCGGCGATGATGGTGAGGATCATTACCGATTCCCGCGTCGTCTCGCGCAGGATCGTCCACCAGTCCTTCGCCCTCCACATCCGGTAAATGATTACGGCAAGCGCCACGCACAGCGCCGCCCCGACGCCGGCCGCCTCTGAGGGCGTCGCCACGCCGCCATAGAGCACCCACATCACGCCGACGATGATGGCAAGAAAGGGCGCGATCTTGGGAATCGACCCAAATTTTTCCTTCCAGCTGTAGCGGAAGTCTGGCGCGTGCGAGCGGAAACCGCGCCGCCACATGTCGAAAAGCGTCCAGAGCATGAACAGGCCGGTAAGCATCAGGCCAGGCATCACGCCGGCGAGAAACAGCCGCCCAATCGAGGTCTCGGTCGCAATCCCGTAGAGGATGAAGGTAATGGAAGGTGGGATGAGGATGCCGAGCGAGCCGCCGGCGCAGATCGACCCGGTGGCGATCTCGTCCGGGTAGCCGCGCTTGCGCATCTCCGGAATGCCCATCTTGCCGATGGCCGCGCAGCATGCTGGCGAGGAGCCGGTGAGCGCGGCAAACAGGGCACAGGCGCCGAGGTTCGAGATCACCAGACCTCCCGGCAGCCGGTAGAGCCAGCGATCAAGCGCCTCGTACAGGTCCTTCCCCGCAGGCGAAGAGCCGATTGCAGCACCCATCATCACGAACATCGGGATGGCGACCAGCGTGAACTCGTCCAGGCCGCCCCACATCGTCTCGGCGACCACTCGCATGCCGTCCAGGCCCTGGAAGACCAACAGGAAAATGATCGAGATCGCCCCCAGGCCGAAGGCCACCGGTATCCCTGACAGCAGAATGAGGAGTGTCATGACGAGGACAATCGCGCCCTGCATGGTCGGGCTCATGAGTGCGTCCTCTCCTCGCCGATCCCGAACGGCCTGGCGTGACCGGTGAGCAGGCTGATGAACTCGACGACGTACTGCAGAACAAGCAACCCGAGCCCGATCGGCATCGCGCCCAAGGGAATCCAGAGGCGCGCGCGCCATACGGTATCAGAGCGCCAGTTGCCCGCCCAAGCCTGATGCCAGTATGCGGTGCACAACGCGAGCAGGACGACGCAGAACGCGATGGCGAGCAGCATGGTAGACACTGCCAGCCAGTAGCGAGCACGCAGCCCCAATTGCAGCGGCAGCATGTCAACGTTGACGTGCCCGCGTGTCTTGAGCACGTAGGCGCTGCCGATGAAGGTCGCCGACACGATGCAGTACGTGACGACGTCGATCTGCCATATGGTGGTGCGGTTGAGCAGGTAGCGCTCGATCACCATGTCGCAGATCACGAGCACGCCAAGCGCGATCAGCCCCGCAGCCACCACGCCGGACAGGCGGGAGAGCAGGTCAACCGCGCGGAAGAACGCATTCAAGAGCTTCAAGGGCTTGTGTGCCGGCATGGGCGTTTGCACAGGGTCGGGATCAGCCAGGTTGTACGGCTACAAACGCAAAACGGCCTGCGGGCATGCCGCAGGCCGTCCGGTTCAGCCCGCTATTTGACCGACAGCGCCTCGTCGATCAGGTTCTGCCCGTTGGGCACGTCCTTCGCGAATCTCGCGTAGGCGCTCTTCCTCGCCAAGTTAACCCACTCGTTGTATTCGGCGTCGCTCAGCGTGACCACTTTCACCTTGTGGTCCTCGAAAACCTTGACCGCCTCGGCGTTCACTGCGTCGGCCTTGCCTTCGTAGTAGGCCTGCGCATTCTTGCCCGCCTTCAGGATGGCATCCTGCTGCGGCTTGCTGAGCTTGGCAAAGCTCTTCTTCGACATCAGCATCGGCTCGTACATCATCCACAAGGCGTTGTTGCCGGGAGCCGTGAGGCAACTGGTTACCTCGTAGAGCCGCGTCGAGGCGAACGTGCCGAGGCTCGTGTCGGTCCCGGTCACCACGCCGGTCTGGAAGGCGTTGTAGATCTCATTCGACGGAGGGCTGACGATGCTCGCGCCCGCCGCCTCCCACATCGCCGCGAAGGTCGGGCCCGCCGCGCGGAACTTCATGCCGCTCAGGTCGCTCGGCTTCACCACACAGCCACTTTTCGCCGCCATGCCGCCGGCAAACCAGGCATCCGACAGTACGATCACGCCGTTCTTTTCGATCTCCCCGCGGATGTCCGTCATGAACTTCGAATTGTTCACCCGCTTCGCGCGCTCCTGGCTTCGGATGAGGCCGGGCATCAGCGTCGCGCTGAAGGTCGGCACCTTGCCGCTTGCGTAATCGAGCGGGAACAGCGAGATGTCGAGCTGGCCGTCCACCATCGCGTTCCATTGCTGGTTGGGCTTGAACAGCGACGCGCCCGGGTAGACCTGGACATCGAGATCGACGCCTGCGGCCTTGGCCTCCTTCGCAACCATTTGTACCATGTCGTCGCGCACATCGCCTTTGCCTCCGGGAAACTGGTGCGAAGCGCGCAGCACAGTAGGACCGGAAAATGCGGTGCCGGTGAATGCGACGCCGGCGAGGGCCGCGACAATACCAATTCGTTTGATCGTGATCACAGGGTCTCCTCCTAGAGAAATGCGTATCGAACAGCGGTCGCTATCCTAGGCCGCGAAGGCCCATGGCGCAAATGGTGCTGCGCAGCGCAAACCGCGTTCAGAGAATACCCTCAGCCCGCAGCCTCGCGATCTCCACGTCGCTCTTGCCGAGGATTCCTTTCAGAACTTCGCCGGTATGCTCGCCGAGCAGCGGCGGCGGCAGGCGGTATTCAAGCGGAGTTCCCGAGAAGCGCATCGGGCTGGCCACCAGCGGCAGCTTGCCGGCGGCGGCATGCTCGAGCTCGATTTTCACGCCGCGCGCCTGGACCTGCGGCTCCTGGAAGACCTGCGCGATGTCGTTTATAGGCCCGTTCGGTACACCGGCCCCTTCCAGCAGCGCAAGCCATTCGGCGGTGGTTTTCTTTCTGAAGATTTCCTGGATCAACCGCGTAATCTCCGCGCGGTTCTCGACGCGCTTGCCGTTGGTGACGAAGCGCGGGTCATGCACCAGCTCTGGGCAGCCGGCCGCCTCGCAGAACTTGCGGAACAGGTTGTCGTTACCGCAGGCGATGATAACTTCGCCGTTGCTGGTCTTGAACGGCTGGTAAGGCACGATATTCGGATGCAGGTTGCCGATCCGCCCGGGCGGCGTGCCGGTGGCGAAGTAATTGGTGTTCTGGTAAGCGAGCAGCGCGATCTGTGAATCGAGCAGCGCGAGGTCGAGGTGCTGTCCCTTGCCAGTATGCGCGCGGTTCGCCAGCGCCGCGCAGATCGCGATCGAGGCATACATGCCGGTAATGATGTCGGCAATCGGCACGCCTGCACGCTGTGGTCCGCTGCCCTGCGCGCCGTCTGGCTCGCCTGTGACGCTCATCATCCCACCCATGCCCTGAATCATGAAGTCGTAGCCGGGACGCTCGCGGTAGGGGCCGGTCTGGCCGAAACCGGTCACTGAACAGTAGATCAAGCGCGGATTTGCCGCCTTCAGGTCTTCATAGCCCAGGCCGTAGCGCGCGAGGTCGCCGTGCTTGTAATTCTCGATAAGCACGTCGCACTCGCCGGCGAGCGCCCGTACGAGCGCCTGTCCATCGGGCTTGGCGACGTTCACGGTAATGGATTTCTTGCCGCGGTTCGCCGAAGTGAAATATGCGGAATCCTTCGTCGGGTGCCCCTCCCGGTCCTTGACCCAGGGTGGCCCGAAAGCGCGAGAATCGTCGCCGACCTTCGGCCGTTCGACCTTGATCACCTCGGCGCCGAGGTCTGCAAGGTTCTGTCCCGCCCAGGGACCTGCGAGAACGCGGGACAGGTCGAGGACGCGTACGTGCGATAGCGGACCGGCCATGCGCGTTACTTCACGACCAGGTTGTTCTGGACCCGCTTCACTCCCTTGATGCCGCGGGCGGCCTTCCCTGCCTGCTCCTTGACCGCGGCGGTGTCGACGAAACCGGTTAACAGCACACGGCTCTCGTAGGTCTCGACCGAAATCGAAGTCGAGGGCACGCCCTTCTCGGTCAGCAGCGCGGCCTTGACCTTAGTGGTGATCGCGCTGTCGGCCAGCACGCGCGCGTCGTTGTCCTGATTAGCCTTGATGAACTCGTCGACGCTAAGGCGCCCGTCCTTATTGGCGTCGAATTTCGTGAAGCGCTTGGCCAGTTCCTTTTCGCCCGCAACCTCCTGCTTGCTCAGAAAGCCATCGTGGTTCTTGTCGAGAACATCGAAAGCCTGGTTGCCGGTTTGCTTCGCCCACGCCGTAGCGGCGAACAGAGCCAGCGAGGTAACAAGCAGCTTATTCATTGCACCCTCCGTGGGAATCGAAGCGCGAATCTACCAGAGGTTCGCCAGCATGCGCAGACCCAGTCCGAACAGCATCAGTGCAAACACGATGCGCAGGCGTTTCACCGGCAACCGGTGCGCGAACCGCGCACCGAGCGGCGCCAGCGGCATGCTGGCGGCAACGACGATCGCCAGCGCCGGCAGGTAGACAAAACCGAGGCAGCCATCGGGCAGTCCCGATACGCGCATGCCGTTCAGCACATAGCCGGCAGTCCCGGCAAGGGCGATCGGAAAGCCATTGGCTGCGGCCGTGCCAATGGCGCGTTTGAGCGGTAGGTTGCACCAGGTGAGGAACGGGATCGACAGGAAGGCGCCGCCGGCCGCGAGCACGCTGGAGATGCCGCCGATCGCGGCGCCGGCGCCGAAAAGACCGGCGGCACCGGGCAACTGGCGCGACGGCTTCGGCTTCACTTCCAAAAACATCTGCGTCGCCGCATAGAACATGAAGGCAGTAAAAAAGATCGCCAGCGCCCGCGTCGGTACGTAGCCGGCGACCAGCGTTGTCGCAAGCGCACCGGCGACGATGCCCGGCGCCATGGCGAAGGCGACTTTCCAGTCCACCGCCCCATGGCTGTGGTGCGCACGCACGCTCGACAGCGACGTAAACACGATGGTCGCCATCGACGTCGCGAGCGACAAGTGCATCATGTGCTCAGCCGGGAAACCCTTGGCCGTGAACACGAACACGAGCATCGGCACCATGACCATACCGCCGCCGATGCCGAACAGCCCGGCCAGGAAGCCAACAGTCATGCCGATCACCAGATAGGCCCACCACCATTCCATCAGGCGGATCCGAGCAACCGGCCGACGAGTTCGGCGAAGCCGGCGCCCGCGGCGCCGCGCGTGATGTACTTCGGCTCCGCATCCAGCTTGCCCGCAAAGCGCGCGACATTGGCGACGCCCACCGAGCAGTCAAAGAAAGAGAACATCGGCGCGTCGTTCGGCGAGTCTCCGGCGAACGCGAAGTCTCCCCGCAATTGCGCCACGCCGCATGCAAATTCTTCCGAGAACAGGCGCTTGGCCATCGCCAGCTTGTCGTAGGTTCCTAACCACCCATTGACATGGATGGAGCTTATTTTCGCAGTCAGCCCTTCCTTCTGCATCAGGCCGGCGATGCGCGCAGCGGTTTCCAGCGGCAGCGGCGGTACGTCTTCGCAGAAATCGATCGCCAGGTCGGTTTCCCGATAGGGCTGGTCGGAAGCGAGCGCGCATCCGGGGATTTCGGCGAGGATGCGCCTGCCGATGTCCTCCAGCCGCGCGCGATTGCGCAGGCGCGTCACTTTATCGTCCTGGAAGTGCTTCGCCAGCTTGCCGTCCACGTAACGAAAGTAGAAAGCACCGTTCTCGCCGACGACCGCATCCACCGGCCACATGCGCGCAATGTGATCGCACCAGCCGGCCGGGCGCCCCGTGATCGGCACGACAACCCTGCCGGCGTGCTGCAAGCGCTCCATAGCAGCGTAGGCCTCAGCGGTGAGCTTGCCGTCGGTGGTCAGGGTCTCGTCGATGTCGAACAACAGGCCGCGCAGGCGGCCCGGTTCGCCCAGTTGCGCCAGCGGTTTCATGCGCGCCCGAGAACTTGCGCTACCCGCTCACGCTGCACCTGGGTCATCAGCAAGCCGGACTTGGTCCGGCGCCACAAGATGTCTTCGGCCGTCTGCGCCCATTCGTTCTCGACGAAGTAGCGCACTTCGCGCTCGGTAAGGCCGGCACCGAAGTCTTCGCCCAGCTCGCCGTCGCCCACCACCGTCTGCGCATGCGTGCCGTGGCGACGAAAAATCGGCCGCAGCATGGCTTCCGAAAGGTGGGGATGATTGGCAAAGAACGCATCCCGCGCCTCGGTGCGCGGCACGCCGCCGAAATCGCTGCCAGACAAAGGTGTGCGGCCTGTCCAGGCGGGCTTGAGACCGGGAAAGTAGGGTGCAAGCTTGTCCATCGCGTGCTCCGCAAGCATCCGGTAGGTGGTGATCTTGCCGCCGAACACCGACAGCACGGGTGCGCGGCCCGCTTCATCGTCCACGCGCAACGTATAGTCGCGCGTGACCGCCGAAGGATCGGCCGAGCCATCGTCGTAGAGCGGGCGCACGCCGGCATACTTCCAGACTACGTCTTGCGGGCGCGCCGGCCGCGCAAGATACCGGTTCACCGCCCGGCACAGATAGGCAATCTCTTCGGTGCTCGCCTCGGGGCGCGCGTCTTCGTCCGTTACTGCGATGTCGGTGGTACCCACCAGCGTGTGCAGGTCGCCGTAGGGAATCATGAACACCACCCGGCGGTCGTCGTTCTGCAGGATGAAGGCGTGCTCGCCCTCGTAGAGTTTCGGCAGCACGATGTGGCTGCCCTTCACCAGGCGGACGGTGTCGCTCGAAGGTTGGCACAGGTGGCCGTTCAGCACTGATTTCACCCACGGCCCGGCGGCATTGACTATCGCCTTCGCCTCCGCCTGCTCACCGTTCGACAACGCGGCGGTCCAGGATCCCTGCGTACGCTTCGCTGAAATGCACTCGGTGCGCGTCAGCACGCGCACGCCGCGGTCGCGCGCGTCCATCGCATTCGCCACCACCAGGCGCGCATCGTCCACCCTGCAATCCGAATAAACGAAACCATGTTTGAGCTGCGGCTGCAATCCCGCGTTGTAGGGTGGAATGTCCAGCCGCACCGCCTTCGAGCCTGGCAGGCTGGCGCGGCGCGACAGGTGGTCGTAGAGGAACAGCCCGGCGCGGATCATCCAGCGCGGCCTCAACTCGGGCACGTGCGGCATGACAAAGCGTGCGGGCCAGACCAGGTGCGCGGCGACCCGCAGGAGCACCTCGCGCTCGGCGAGCGCTTCTGCCACCAGGCGGAATTCGTAGAGTTCGAGGTAGCGCAGGCCGCCGTGAATCAGCTTCGACGACTGCGACGAGGTCGCGGAGGCCAGGTCGCCTCTTTCCACCAGCAGCACCGAGAGGCCGCGCCCCGCTGCGTCGCGCGCGATGCCCGCGCCGTTGACGCCGCCGCCGATCACCAGAAGATCGTATTTCTGCAAGCGCGGGATTATACGGCCCGCGGCAGCACGGCTTCGAACGCCGCACCTCCGCCGCCGGGAAGATTCTCCGCACGCAGCATGCCGCCGTGAAACTCCACGATCAGGCGCGCTATGTAGAGTCCCAATCCCAGGTGCGGCACGCCGCCGGAGCGCACTCCGCGCAGCGAAACCATCGAATCGAACAGCGAATCGCGGATCGCATCGGGCAGCGGCGGACCCTGATTTTCGATTCTGAGGACTACCTGGTCTTCTTTCGGCAGCAGGAGAATGCGAATGGCCGTACCGGCCGCCGCAAAGTCGGCCGCATTCTCCACCAGCTTGTCGAGCATCTGCGCGAGCAAATCGGCGGCGCCCGTCACCGGCAATGGTTCGCCGGGCACGGTGAGTTCGAAGCTGCGGGGCGCGTAGGCAAGCCGGTAGCCCTCGACACAGCCTCGCACCACCGAGGCGGCATCGAAGCGTTCTCGCCCCGCAGTGGATAGTCCCTGTTCGAGGCGGCTCGCTTCGGTCATGCGTGAAAGGATCGTGCCGAGGCGAGCCAGGCCCTCCTCGGCACGTGCCACATAGGTGCGCGTCTCCTCCGCCGTGCGTGCCGCATGCAGGTTCTCCAGCGACGAGCGCACCACGGCCACCGGCGTGCGCAGTTCGTGAGATAGCCGCCCGGCAAGCGCCTCCAGATAGGCGTTGTAGCGCGCAAGCCGCCCGAGTACCGTGGTGAAACTGCGCGACAGGTCGCCGATTTCGTCGGCCGCTTCGGATGCCGTCGTCAGCCGCGTCACCCGGCCGCGCGCGTCGATCGCCGCTTCGGCCTCGTTGCTGAGGCGTAGGATCCGGTTCGATATCCGGCTCGCGAACCACAGCAGCACGGCCGCCACCAGCGCGAACACGGCAAGCGTCACCACCACCAGTCGTTCCAGCGCCTGGCTGCGCAGCGAGGCGATGCGGTTGGTCGTCTCTTCCACGACCACGGCGCCGACCACCTCGTCGCCCACCCAGATCGGCTGCGCCGCGGAGACCACGACCGCGAGCCCGTCGCGCGTGTTGCGCGTACGGGTGGCTGGCGCTCCTTGCAGGGCGGCCGAGACTTCGCGGCCCGCGGCTAGCGCG
>Ga0335085_10016659_pt1 | contig 10613 bp, 3 predicted proteins | sample Lox_Sample_45_FD_206712 | JGI IMG/M metagenome (GOLD analysis project Ga0335085, IMG submission 206712) | Soil microbial communities from Loxahatchee National Wildlife Refuge, Florida, United States - Lox_Sample_4.5 | ecosystem: Environmental > Terrestrial > Soil > Wetlands | place: USA: Florida...
ACCCCCTCCCGGCCCCAGATTTCACCCTTCCCGGCCTGGACGGGCGCTCGTACTCCCTCGCGAATTTTCAAGGCCGCCACGTGCTGCTGTATTTCTGGGACATGTCCGTGCCTTCCTGCCAACCCGGAGTGGAGCAGTTTCAAAAAGACTATTTCACCTGGCTAAGCCAAGGCGTACAAGTAATCGCCCTCCACGCCAATACGGCGGCGGGCGAAGACATCGTGCGGGACTACGCAAGGAAGATGCGGCTGGATTATCCCGTCCTCCTCCCCACCGAGAACGTACTTGGCAGCTACAATCTCCTTTACCGCTACCTGTTCGATCGGCGGCGCAATCTGGGAATTCCCACCACCTTTCTGGTCAATCCGGAGGGCCTGATTGTGAAGGTGTATCAGGGCCCGTCCGATGCTTCAACGGTCGAGGACGATCTGCGCCAAGTCCCGAAGACCGCGAGCGAAAGGCAGAGTCGCGCCCTTCCCTTTCCGGGGAGGTATTATGGAGGTGGATTTCACCGCAACCTGTTCACTTATGGCGTAGCCTTTTCGCGGGCTGGATACTACGATGAAGCCATCGGCTGGTTCCAACAGGTCATCCGGCAGTATCCGGAATACGCTGCGGCCTATTACAACCTGGGAACCCTTTACCTGAACCAGGGCAAACTGCCGCAAGCCGAAGAGCATTTACGGCGGGCCACGGAACTGACTCCCGGGGACGCCAGCGCCTGGAACAACCTGGGGATGGCCGCAGCCCAAGCCGGGCGCTCCGACGAAGCGATCAAGTACTTCCAGAAGGCCATCCGGCAAGACCCTCATCATGTGATTGCGCTCGAGAACCTGGGAAAGCTCTATAACGATGCCGGGCGATTTGAGGACGCTCAGAAGATTTTTACCCGCGTCCTGGAAATTGAGCCGGACAGCCCCGAGGCGAATTACCACTTGGGGATGCTCTACGCTCAACATGGCGATCCAGAGCCCGCGCGCGCGTTCCTGGAAAAAGCCGTACAACTCCGTCCTGTTTACCCTGAGGCCCTCAACAACCTTGGAGTACTCCACATACGGACCGGAAAGCTCACTGAGGCCCAGGCCGCCCTGGAAGAGTGCATTCGGGTGGCCCCAGGCTTCGAGGTCGCTTATTTAAATCTCGCCAAGGTTTATGTTTCCATGGGAAAGCCCGAACAAGCTCGCGCCACGCTCCAACATCTCCTGGCCCTTCGCCCCGGCGATCCTGCCGCACAGCAGGCCTTGCGCGATTTGGCGCCGTAACGCCTCTCATCCCGAAGGTCCTCGGTGGGCAGAGAAGCTCTTGTGGATACGGTGTACCGAACCGATGCGCTGCAAGTTATTTACTGGGATGCAATAAAGCCACGGAGACCGGGACTCTTTCTTCACTTCCGCCGAGGCGAAGGGACAACAGCACGCTCGCAGAATTGATCGGAATTGACCACGGATTCGTCCAACCAGGAAGAAAATGACCAAATGATGTCCCGTCAATCGGGAGCGATATATAATTATGCCAACTGCGGTCGAAATTTCTGCTTGACAAGTGCACCAAGCTGCGATAAAGAGGCTGCATCATTTGCATTCCATGCAGCGGGGCGAATTCATGCGCGCCCTGCGATCAGGAACGGTTGTATGTTATCAGAGCGTTTCGGAAGGCCGTCAATTGTCCTGCAAGATTTGAATCCTGTGCATAATCGTTGGGTCGGGTGCTATCTCAATCTCACTAGTGATTAGGAGGGAAAGGGCATGCGAAGACTGTCGATTATTCTGTTCCTGCTAATGTTGGGAACGATGGTCCTCTGTTCAGGACCACCGGCATTTGGTCAAGCGGTGACGGGGAGCATAACAGGGTATGTCACGGATCCCTCCAGCGCCGCCATTCCCAACGCCAAAGTGACGGCGACGGACGTTCACACCAACGTTGCAACCTCGCGCAGCACGGACGCTAGCGGGTTGTATCTCATCACCAACCTTATCCCGGGCACTTACACGATCAGTGTGGAATTGCAAGGATTCAAGGGTTACAACCAGCCCGGTATACAGTTGGAGGTTGGCCACACGGTGCGGACGGACGTCAAATTGGAGTTAGGGGAAATAAACCAGCGGATCACCGTGGAAGGATCGACCGCGGTACTCGAAACCGAAAAGACCGATGTTTCGCGGGCGTTCGCGGCGCAAGAAGTGGCAGCCCTGCCGATCGTCAGCCAAAACGTGACGCAACTCTTCACGCTGGTGCCGGGAGCGGTGCGCGACACTTTCCAAATGGGTGAGGGCGAGAATCCCAGCCAGAACAATCGTGTCTACGTGAACGGCGCCTGGTCGGGAGCCCAAACCTACACGCTGGACGGAGTTTCCGACGTCGCCTATGGCTTCGCGGGGGTGCAGGTCATTGTCCCCATTCAGGACAGCGTCCAGGAAATGAAGATCACCACCTCGAACTACGATCCGGAATTCGGCCAGACTTCCGGGATGGTGGCGCAGTACATTACCAAGTCGGGCACGAATCAATTGCACGGGTCTCTGTTCTACTACAATCGGAACAGCGCTACCTTCGCGGCCGATCCCCTCACGGAAAAGATCGCCGGCACGGGGCCGAATGGCAAGGGCCTGGGGGCGGCGCCTTCCAACTTCAACCAATGGGGTTTCAGCCTCGGTGGTCCCATCAAGAAAGACAAGGTGTTTTTGTTCGGGGCGACGCAGTGGAACCGCCTTCGGCAGGGGTCCTCGCTGATTTCCACCGTGCCGGATGCCGCCTTCCGCCAGGGGGATTTCAGCTCACTGGCATCGACCAATCCGATCTTCGATCCCGCCACCGGAGATCAGACGACGTTCCTGGGACGTCAACAATTCTCGTACGGCGGGACGTTGAACGTCATTGATCCTGCTCGCATTGACACCGTCGCCAAAAACCTCCTGGGCATTCTGCCCCTGTCCAATACCGGTGCTGCTGGTGCAACCAACAACAACTACAACGGCGGCCTCCACGAGGTCTTCAACCAATGGCAGGTGGATACCCGAGGCGACGTCAATATCTCTAACAAAGACAAGGTGTTTGCCCGTTACAGCATGTTTAGGGGATACCTCACGAATCCCCCCCTGTTTGGCGTTGAGGCAGGAGGACCGAGCGGCGGTTCGCTGAGTCCGGAAACGGCGAACAGCACCTTGCAACAAGCCGCGGTCAATTGGACCCACACTTTTAGCGCGACCCTGCTTGGTGAAGTTCGGTTTGGTGTCAGTCGTTTTCGTTTGGACGCCTTCCAGGCAGATTCTGCCCTTCAAACCAACAATAAAGTAGGGATCCCCAATATCAATACCGGTGACCCCCTCAACGGCGGCCTGGCCGGAATAACGGTCGCCGGTCCGGTGGGTGGGTGGACCATGGGGATCCCCTCCGGGGTCGGCATTCCCCGCTTTGACCGCACCACGAACTTCGAGTGGATCAATAACTGGTCCTGGATGCACGGCCCGCACCAGGTCCGGTTTGGATTGGATGTGGTGCGCGAGCGCTTCAATTTCGAGTCCGTGAACGCCAGTTCGCGCGGTAACTTCAATTTCAACAACACCCTTACCGCAGATCCCAATACCACCACTTCGGGTTTGGGGATGGCGGCCTTCCTTCTGGGGATGCCCACCGAGTTTGACCGCGCCATCTTCACGCAATTTCCCGAGGAGCGGCAGACCCGCTGGGGCCTCTATGGGCAGGATACATGGCATGCCACCAAGAAGCTCACCCTGAGCCTGGGAGTCCGTTGGGATAAGTACACTCCCATCACGCCGGGCAGACCGGGTGGAATTGCCAATTTTGACCTCTCCACCGGCAATATTCTCCTGGGTGGCCTGGGGAGTGTCCCCGCCAGCACCGGGATCTACACTCCCAACACCGACTTCGCGCCCCGGCTGGGCATCGCTTATCAATTGACGTCCAAGACGGTCGTCCGTGCCGGTTTGGGAAGAAGTTATTTTGGCTCCGGCTATGACGCCACGTTCTATCATCTGACCAGTTTCTACCCGATCGTGGCGCAGCAGACCATCAACGCGGCGAGTAACTATCAGGAGGTGTTCCCCATCGATCAGGGCCCGCCTAACAGCACTCCGCCGGCGCTACCCTCCACCGGCATCCTTCCCGCGCCCGGCGGGCAGTTGATGAAAACTCGTCCGTTCAATTGGCTGACCGAGACGATGGATTCCTGGAATTTTATGGTGGAGCGACAATTGAGCCGCGACACAGCGCTCACCGTCGGATACGTCGGGTCCAAAGGGACACACCTTTCCTGGAGCCCCAACGTGAACGCCGCTAATATTGGCGACGTGAATCTGGCGGCCCGTCGTCCTTACACTGTAAAGTATGGTGTCAACAGCATCGCCTACGAATGCAACTGTTCGGATTCGAACTACAATTCGCTGCAAGTTCAGGCCCGGAAAACCTACTCGAGTAATTTGGCCTTGACGGGGAACTTCGTATGGCAAAAGGCCATGGGGTATAACACCAACGACCCCTTTAACTCGAGACTGGACTACGGCCCGGGAGCCAGCAACATCAACCAGGTTGAGCGCGCGGCCACCTTTACGTTGGGATTCAACTATCTTCTTCCCTACGGAAAGGGACAACGCTGGGGTTCTAACGCGAACGGTGTCATGAAAGCTACTCTGGGAGGATGGGAATTCGGCGGTACCATCGTTCTCGAATCGGGTGGCGTGCTGAGTCCGAATTCCAGTGCTCCCATCAATGCTGACATCACCCAGAGGCCGAATACCGTTCCGGGCTGCGATCCCGCCAATGTACCTGGGGGGAAAAATCGGAACGAGTGGTATAACCCTGCCTGTTTCACCAAGTCAGACGCCATGCACATTGGCGATGCAGGGGTTGGCTCAATGAGAGGCCCTTCCATCTACAATGCGGACTTCGCCGTTTCCAAGAACTTTGACTTCTCGAGTTTCTTGAATCGCGAAAAGACGACCGTGGAGCTCCGCATTGAAGGCTTCAACGTCTTTAACCTGACTAACCTGGGAAGCCCTGGTGACGCTACGTGGATTGGGACTACCGTGGACAACGCTTCCGCCCCGGTGATTACCAGTCTGCAGCCTGGCTTCCCCATGCGCCGCTTCGAGTTCGGACTGCATATGTCGTGGTGACGACGGGGATGTCGGGTGATCGTAGCACAACCTGAACCATTGGGCGGTCGGGGAGATAAAAGGCTCTCCCCGACCGCCGCTTTTCCGAAGATAAGCTGGCCCCTGGCGGTTGGGCTCCATGCCGTCGACTTATTTACCCGCAGGTTACCTCGCTCAGTGAAGTCAAGCTGTGAAATTTGATTACGAATTGGGACCCCCTCACCCGTCGCGCCCCGGCTGATGAAGGCGCCGGATGCGCGCCACCCTCTCCCCCAAAGGGGCGAGGGCAGAGGATTTAATTCCCCTCTCCCCTTTGGGGGAGAGGGGCCGGGGGTGAGGAGGTCCGCATAACTGGAATAGATAATCGTCTCTGCGAACCGCGGCACATAGTACGGCGTGTGCCGGCTTGAACACCGGCGCGGCGTCACGCTGCAATGACAGATCGAGGAGGGCGACATGAAGAAATCAGATCGACGCCAATTCTTGCTGAGATCGAGCACTAGCGTAGGCCTCACCGTTGCCAGTCCGGGTGTGCTTTCGCTCATCGATGCGCTGGCAGCGCCGGGCACTGAAAAGCCACCCAAGCAAGCGGGGGCGGCCTCGCCCATTACCGGAAAGCGGCCTTTATACAATACGAATTTGCAGACGGCAACTGGCCTGGGCGACGAACCCGCGGGCTTTCTCGACAAGTTCGGTCAACTGAAAACGCGCCATGCCGAAGTGCAGGTGGAATTGGGCTCGCCGCCGCAGGCTCTCACCAAGGAGGCTTGCTCTCAATCGCTCGCATCTGGTTATCTGCCTATTGTGACTTCGGAAGTTCGTGGCCCGCAGGGCTCTTTCCGGTGGATCACCTTCACGTCCGAGGCGGACGACCAAAAAGCCGACTACGTGGGGATCGAAAAGGCCAGGGAGGGAGCTCGCATCACGCTTTGGTTTCCCCACACGACCTCGATTCAAGTCAACAACGGGACGGTGACCAGCGGCGACAAGGTGCTGGCTCTGCTGCCCGGAGCGAAGGTCGTGAGCGTCACGCAGGCCAAATACAATTACCTGACCCCGGAGGCGGCGCCCATCCTGGGCCCGTACATCGATTGGGGCGACGGGCACACGGAAGAACCACCCAAACCCCTTCCGGGCTACGACCCTGCCTTCAGCGGCGGCCGCGGCGGCTATCTGAACCGGGCGATTGAGTACAGGTTTCCCGTCGAAAGCGGCAAGACTTACCACGTTTACTTGGGGGTGGTGCGGAACGAACGGTATAACCCCGGCGATTCGCTCGCAAAGCTCTCCGTCAACGGCGATAGCCAAGTTGTGGATTTGGGCTTGCTGGAGAAGGGCAAGCCCGCAGTGCGGGAATTCGTTGTGTCCTCTGTGCCCGGCGAAATCCGCGTTAAATCCGAGTGCGACGCCTCCTCAGCGGCGCCTTATCGCGGGTCGATGCTCCACGGCATCTGGATTCTTGATTCCCCCGCCAAGACCGATGATGTGCGGGCCGGCAAAGTGAGCCAGCAGGCGCGCTTCTATGTTCAGTGCGGCAAGGAGGCGAAACGCGACGCGGCCTGCTCCGTCGTTCTCGATTTGGCCGCGCAAAAGGCCGGAGCGGAGACTCTCTGGATCAAATTGCCTTACGACCTGAACCAAGCGGACTCGACACGCGCGGCGTCGGTTACTCCTGCCTCGGCACGGACTGCGGCGCAACAACACTGGGACAGACTGCTGAATTCCGGGGCGGAGTACACGACCGGGGTCAAGCGCCTGGACGACCTCTACAAAACCTCGTTGATTAACGTCTATCTGCTGCGGACGCGGTACGCGGGTGCGGCGAACAACGGCGAAGACCTCTTCGTGGTGAAGCCCGGAGCGGGTGATTACGATGCCTTCTGGTACCGTGACGGCGCTTATCTGGTTACCGCACTGGATCTCGCGGGCCACGCGGACGACGCGGAAAAGTCCCTGCGCTTGTTCTGGCAACAAAACCTCAGCGGCATCTTCGCTTCCTACGCGCAGCAGCGCTGCGGCGTGTGGCAGGCGCCCAATACCGAATGGGACGGGCAAGGGCAAGCATTGTGGGCACTGGTCAATCATTATCAGGTTACGGGCGATAAGGATTACCTCCGCACCGTCTATAGCGCGATTCGCCGCGGCGCGCAGTGGATCAAGAACGTCACCGAGCAGACGCAAATCGTGAACGAGAATGGCGAAAAGCCGTGCTACTTCGGTTTGATTCCGGCGGGAGAAGGCGAGGCCATCGGCTCGAACACCTACTTCTACTATCACGACTTCTGGGCCGTTATCGGTTTGCGGCAGGCCGTCGCAGCGGCCGAGGCTCTCGGTGAGGCTCAGGATGCCGCGTGGATGAAGCAAACCTACGACGAGTTTTGCGCGAACCTGCTCGCTTCGGTGAAATACGCCTACCAGAGGGCGGGGAACAACCAGGTGATTCCTGCCACACCTTTCGATCCGGCGCTCGACATTTGGGGATCGATTACGGCGCTCTACCCGGCGCGCTTCCTCGATGCGCAGGACCCGATGATGACCAGCACGCTCGATCGCATGGCGAAGCACTGCCAGGAAGACGAATACACCTTCTTTGTCACGAAGAAAATCTGGACCTACATCACCGCCGACTGGGCGATGTGCTACCTGCTGCGCAACGACCTGCCCATGTTCTATCGCCTGTTCAATGGCTATGTGGCTCACGCCTCACCCACCAATGCGTGGATCGAGGAGATCTTCCTGCATACCCACTTCGGCACCGGCGACATGCCGCATGGCTGGGCGGCGGGACAGTACGTTCTGCTGCATCGCAACGCGCTGGTCTATGAGAACGGCAAGAAACTGGAGCTTGGCTGGGGCGTTCAACCGGATTGGCTCAAGGACGGCGCCAAAGTCTCCGTGAAGCAGGCGCCCACCATTTTCGGCAAGGTCCAATACGATCTGCAAAGGTCAGGGTCAACCCTGAATCTGGATTACACTCTCACGCCGGCGCCGGGCCAGGCAGCTGCGGAGGCTGTCCACCTGCACGTTCCCAATGTCGGCGGGCAGATTACCACGGTGCGCGTCAATGGCAAGGAGCGCAGCGTTTCCGCGGGTGAGTCGACCATCTCGTTGGACTAAGAACAAAGGAACTGAACATGGATACCAAACCCAATCGTCGGAAATTTCTTAAGACGGTCGGAGCCGCGGCCGCGGGCGCCGCTCTCGGCGGCTCCGCTGCGCCCACAGCGGCGCACGCCGCGACGGCGGAAGCCGAACCGAAGGCGCAACTCTTCCAAGACGTGGATTCCGCCATCGACTTCCGCTATTCGCCCCTCGCCTACCAGACGGCGTTCTGCTTTCCGGACGATCCGCACAAGAGCTTGGTGGGCCAGATGGGCGAACTGCGCTGCGGCCACCCCGGCTACGATGGGAAAGGGCTTCACTGGTTTTCGGAAAGAGTCGGGTTTTCGCTTTTGGGAATGGAGCCCGATCGCATCGAGTACCAACGCCTGGAGGCTCCCGGCATTCCCATCATCCATACTCGCATTGCCCGGCCAGATGCTTTCCTGGAACTCACCACCTTCGCCACAAACCTGCCTGAAGAGGGCCGGGTTGACAATGTCATCCTGGAAGTCGTCCCCTCTACCGCGAAGTGTGTCCACGCCATTCCACGGATTACGATCAAGTCCGAGAATGCGATGGCGCTCAAAGAGGGTGGGGGCGTTTTCACGCTTTACAAAGGCTCACAGCCATTTCTCATCATTGCCGCGCGTTTGGAGACGGAGGACTTCGGCTATCAGAGGGCTTATGGGCTGCCGGGAGGGTTGGCAACGGCCCGCAGTCCGTTACGATATTTTGTCCGATTTCCCCAGGAAGGACAAAACGTTGAGAAACTCAACCCCCACCTGAACCATCCCGACAAGCTTCTGGCCGCCGCGCGGGAGTTTTGGGCCACGTGGTCCCCTCTGGGCACGAAGGCCACCTGGAACGAGCCTGAGCGCTATGGCGAGTTCCTGACCGCTTGCGCACGGAACATTCTCCAGGCTCGGGAGATCAAGAACGGCAAGTTCAATTTTCAGGTGGGCCCCACGGTTTACCGCGGGCTCTGGGTGGTGGACGGCAACTTCCTGCTCGAAGCCGCCCGCTACCTGGGTTACGACGCTGAGGCGCAGCAGGGGCTTGAGGCCACCTGGTCCTGGCAGCGCCCCGATGGCGGCGTTTTCGCAGCCGTGCAGAGCGAACACTGGAAAGATACAGGTATTGCCATGTTCAGCTTGGTTCGCCAAGCCGAACTGAGCCAGGACTGGACCTACTTCCTCAAAATGCAGCCCAACGTGCTGCGCGCGGTTAAGTTCCTAAGTGATCTGCGTGACAAGGCCAAGGCCGCGGGCGGCGTGATGGGTAACTACGGGCTCCTACCCCCCGGTTTCGGCGACGGCGGCCTAGCCGGCGTTCGCGCTGAGTTCACCAACACTGTCTGGGCGCTGGCAGGACTCAGGGCGGTCACCGAGGCTGCCGACCGCCAAGGCCTTTCCGGCTTCGAAGGCGCCAGGAAGTTTTATGCGGAACTTCGGGCATCGTTCCTGGCGGCGGCGCACGAGGAAATGCGCCAGCACCCGGGCGGCTTCTCCTACCTGCCCATGCTGCTGAAGAGCGACGCGCAGTGGTCGGCGGCCGACGAGTGGGACCGTCCGCGTCCGCAGGCGGCGCAATGGGCCCTTTCGCACGCTATCTACCCCGGGCTGGTGTTCGATAAGGACGATCCGATCGTGAAGGGACATATTGCTCTTATGCAGTCCTGTACGCAGGAGGAAGTCCCCGCTGAGGCGGGATGGATCGCCCACGGCGGCCTATGGACGTACAATGCGCCGTTCGTCGCGCATGTCTACCTATGGGCGGGACTGGCAGACTGGGCGCGGCAGACGTTTGTCGGGTTCCTCAACCACGCGAGCCCGCTCTACTGCTGGCGGGAAGAGCAGCCCTTGCGCGGGTCGCTGGTGGCAGATTACGTCGGCGACATGCCACATAACTGGGCGAGCGCGGAGTGCGTCATCTATTTGCGCCACATGCTGGCGCTGGAGGACGGGCCGTCGCTGCGACTGCTCGACGGCATGGGCGATTTTGAACTTGCCCGCAGGTCCCCGTATCTGATAGCAGGCACGCCCACTCGCTTCGGCCGTATCTCATTGAATCTCGAACCATTAGAGGGCGGCTGGAGGCTTGACTTCAAACGGCTCACGGGGCCTCATCCCGAGGCTGTCAGTCTGCCGGCAACGCTGGGTTCAAGATTCCGGCTGGCGGAAGTGAAAGGCGCCGCGTACCGCTCCGCGGGCGCGAAGGTTATCGTCGCGCCTGAGTCGCCCGCGTGGCAGGCGGTTTGGAAAGGTTTGTGAACGACGGCTGGAAGACTGGAGTTCTCTCTGTTGTGGTTTCGTGTCTCTTCCCCCCTGTAGTCCAATGCATTTCGAGTGGCGCCAGGGTTTTCACCGCCCGGAGGTGGTCCATGATAAGTAGGGTTCCTTT
>Ga0335085_10016660_pt1 | contig 10613 bp, 14 predicted proteins | sample Lox_Sample_45_FD_206712 | JGI IMG/M metagenome (GOLD analysis project Ga0335085, IMG submission 206712) | Soil microbial communities from Loxahatchee National Wildlife Refuge, Florida, United States - Lox_Sample_4.5 | ecosystem: Environmental > Terrestrial > Soil > Wetlands | place: USA...
ACACGCCGTACGAGAACGTCACCGGCCAGGCCTACCCGCCGATCTTCGCGCTGGCCGGGCTGAACGACACGCGGGTGACGTACCACGAGCCGGCCAAGTGGATCGCCCGGCTGCGCGCCACCGCCAGCGGCGGCCCGTTCCTGCTCAAGACCGAGATGGAGGCGGGGCACGGCGGCCGCAGCGGCCGCTACGACGCGTGGCTGGAGGAAGCCCTGGTGCTCGCCTGGGTGATCGAGACCGCTGGCGGCACAGCGTCTAGTGGAACAGGGAGCTGACCGACTCGCCGTTGTGGATCCTGCTGATGGCCTCGGCGAGCGCCGGGGCCACCGACAGGACGGTCAGCTTGGGGTGCTCGGCCTCCAGCGGCGCCGTGTTGGTGCAGACGATCTCGGTCACGTCGGCGGCGGCCAGCTTGTCCAGCGCGTTGTCGGCGAACAGCCCGTGCGTGCAGGCCACCGCCACCGACCGGGCGCCTTCCTCGTGCAGCCGGTCGAGCAGCTCGAACACGGTGGTGCCGCGGGAGATCTCGTCGTCCAGGACGATCACGTCCCGGCCGGACACCTCGCCGATGATCGCGGTGATGTGCACCTCGGTGTCGCTGATCCGCTCCTTCGCGCCCGCCGCCACCGACAGCCCGAGGCGGCGGGCGAAGGCCGCGGCGCTCTTGGCGTAGCCCAGGTCGGGCGAGACCACCACCGCGTTCGACAGGTCCCGCTGGCGGAAGTGGCCGGCCAGCTCGCGCAGCGCGTGCAGGTGGTCGACGGGGACCGAGAAGAACCCGTGCACCTGCGGCGAGTGCAGGTTCAGGGTGAGCACCCGGTTGACCCCGGAGGTGACCAGCAGGTCGGCGATCAGGCGGCCGCCGATGGAGATCCGCGGCATGTCCTTCTTGTCCGAGCGGGCGTACGCGTAGTGCGGCAGCACCGCCGTCACCCGCGCCGCCGACGCGCCCCGGGCCGCGTCCGCCATCAGCAGCAGCTCGACCAGGTTCTCCTGCACCGGCCGGACCAGGGACTGGATCAGGTACACGTCCCGTTCCCGGCAGTTGGACTGGAGCTGGACCTCCAGGCAGTCGTTGGCGAACCGCTTGACCTCCACCGGGCGCTGCGGCACGGCCAGGTGCGCGCAGATCTCGGCGGTCAGCGCCGGGTGCGAGGTGCCGCCGAAGACGGAGATCTCACGCATCGCAGTTGCCCTTTTTCTCCGGTTCGAACGGCGTCAGGCCCAGGCACTTCCTGATCTGCGCCTGCACGTCGTCAGGACCGGGGCGGGCGTCGATCGTGAACACGTACTCCTTGCGGCGGAAGATCTCCAGGACCCCCTCGGCCTCCTGGTGCCACTGGTCCAGCCGGACCTCCAGGGCCTCCTCGGTGTCGTCTTCCCTGGTGATCAGCTCACCCCCGCACATGTCGCACTTGCCGGCCTCCTTGGGCTGGCTGTCGATCAGGTTGTAGTCCATGCCGCAGTCCGCGCACAGGCGGCGGCTGAGCACCCGGCGGCGGACCTCGGAGTCGGGCAGGTCGAGCACGATCACGGCGTCGATGTCGTAGCTCTCCAGGAAGAACTCGGCCTGGCCCCGGTTGCGCGGGAACCCGTCGATGATGAAGCCGTAGTTCCAGTCGTGCTGGGTGAGCCGGTCCCTGACCACCGCCTCCACCAGGTCGTCGCTGACCAGCTCGCCTTCGGCCATGGTGCGCCTGACCTGGGCGCCGAGCTTGGTGTGATTCTGCACGTTCCAGCGGAGTATGTCTCCCACGCCGATGTGCACGAGATCCAGGTCCTCGACCAGCATCTTGCTCTGGGTGCCCTTGCCGCTGCCCTGCACGCCCATGATCACGTATTTGCGCATGTCATGCAGCCTAGTGCCGGGGCAGTCCGAGCCGACGCTCGCAGGCCCGCCGCATCCGCGGGCTGAGCAGGTGCCCGAGCTGCGGCCAGTCGTCGCGCAGCCGCTCGGCGTTGAGGAAGCGGGCCACGTCGTTCCGCCGTCCCTGGCTGATCACGATGCTGTACAGCAGCAGCCGGGGATCGGTCCTGGCCACGTCGAACTCGCGGAACTGGTGCCAGCTCAGGTGCACCGGCAGGACGACCGTCCCCTGCCAGGGGCCGTGCAGGTCCTCGAGCCGGTCGGGCAGCCGCCTGGCGGGGGTGGTGATACCGGAGCGCAGACCCATGCAGGAATTATCCACGGCCGGCGCTACCCTGGCGGCATGGAAAACGCGGGCCCGGGTGACTCCGCCGTCACCGAGACGCCGGCCGCTGCGGCCGGGGCGCCAGGTCCCGTGTGGCATTTCCTCCTGCGTCCCCGGTGGCTGGGCTGGCACCTGCTCATGGTGGTCTGCTTCTGGGGCATGCTGTGGCTGGGCGACTGGCAGTTCCGCCGCGCGATGGCAGGCAACGCGCTGAGCTGGGCGTACACCTTCGAGTGGCCGCTGTTCGCGGTCTTCGCGGTGGTGTTCTGGGCCAGGACGATCAGGGACGAGTTCCGGATCAGGCGGGGCGAGCTGCCCGATCCGCGGGCGGCCGCCGCGGCGGAGAGCCTGCCCGCCGGGGTCACCGGGACCGAGCAGGTCCGGGTGATCCAGGCCACCCCGGCCGGCGCTCAGGACGGCGACGAGGACGAGGAACTCAGCGCCTACAACGCCTACCTGGCCCGGCTCAACGCCGAGGTCAAGGACCACGGCCGGTGGCACGGACTGCGGTAGCCCGTGATCTGGCGGTCGAGGACGTCGATAGGAGAACCAAGTGGAAGCGGCGGTGCTGCGGTACCGGGTAATGGCCTACGTGACCGGCGTGGTGCTGGTGGTGTTGTGCTTCGTCGGCATCCCGCTCCAGGTGGCGGGCCATCCGGCGGTGGCCAACGACGTCGGCGTGGTGCACGGCATCTTGTACATCATCTACCTGGTCACCGCCTGGCTGCTGGCCCGGAGGCTGCGGCTGGCGGTCAAGCCGACGGTGATCATGCTGCTGGCGGGGACCATCCCGATCATGACGTTCATCGTCGAGCGGTGGGTCACCCGCAAGTTCATCGACCCGGCGCTGGCCGGCGAGGCCAGGCCCGCCGCCCCGGTAGGCCGGTGAGCGACCACTACTTCTCGCCGCGGCCCGGCGCGGCCCACCGGCCCGGCCAGGTCCGGGTGATCCTGCCCGACGTCTATCTCGAGCTGGCCACCGACGCGGGGGTGTTCTCCCCCGGCCGGCTCGACCCGGGCACCCGGCTGCTGCTCGAGGAGTCCCCCGCGCCGCCTGCCGCCGGTGACCTGCTCGACCTGGGCTGCGGATACGGCCCGGTCGCCTGCGTGCTGGCGGCCCGCGCGCCCGGCGCCGCCGTGTGGGGGGTCGACGTCAACGAGCGGGCGCTTGAGCTGTGCGCGCGGAACGCGCGGGCGGCGGGCCTGGCCAACGTGCGCTGTGCCGCCCCCGGCGACCCGTCGCTCCCGGCGCGGCTCGACGCGATCTGGTCCAACCCGCCGGTCCGCATCGGCAAGGACGCGCTGCACGGGCTGCTGTCCGGCTGGCTGGGCCGGCTGGCCCCGGCCGGCCACGCCTACCTGGTGATCGGCCGCAACCTCGGCGCCGACTCGCTGCACCGCTGGCTGGCCGGGCAGGGCTGGCCGGTGACCCGGCTGGCCGCACGGAGCGGCTACCGCCTGCTCCAGGTAGACCATCAGGCCGAACGGGCCGGGGTGACACCCTCGTGAACCCGTCCGTGCCCGACCCCGCGGGCGCCCCCAGGCAGCTGCGCCCCACCGAGGTCAAGCGGCTCAACCGCGAGTGGCGCCGGGCCAGCGGCACGCGCCTGGCCCTGCTGCTCGACTCGGTGGGCCAGCCGTTCAACGTCGGCTCGATCATCCGCACGGCGGCCGCGTTCAGCGTGGAGCACGTGTGGCTGTGCGGCAGCACGGCCCCGCTCAGGCATCCGGGCGTGGCGAAGACCGCGCTCGGCACCCAGCGGCTGGTCGAGGCCACGCTGGAGCCGAACCCGGTGGCCGCGGCCAAGGCGGCGGCCGCCGCGGGCCTGCGGGTGGTAGCGGTCGAGCTGGCCACCGGCGCCGTGCCGCTGCCCGAGGCGCCGCTGGACGGCGACGTCTGCCTGGCCCTCGGCAACGAGGACCACGGCTGCACCGCGGCGCTGCTGGCCGTGGCCGACGCGGTCACCTACATCCCGCAGTCCGGCCGGGTCGGGTCGCTGAACGTGGCGGTGGCGGCCGCCGTCGCGATGGCCGAGGCCCGCCGCCGGGCCTGGTCACGGTGATTCTGGCTGGGCCGTGAGCCGGGCGCGGACCTCCTCGGCTTCCGGAGTGCCCAGGCGGGCGAACAGGGCCAGGGCACGCTGCCAGTGGCGGCGGGCCCGGCCTTCGGATCCCATCGCGTGGTAACCGCGGGCGATGCCGTCATGGGCCCGGGCCTGCTCGTACTGGTCGCCGATCCTGCTCGCCAGGCGGAACGCGGCGGTGTACCTGGCTACCGCCAGGGCGCCCTGGCCGACGGCCAGGGACAGCTCCCCCTGACCGCTGAGCGCCTCGGTTTCCGTCGCCAGGTCGCCGAGCTCACGGCTCCACGCCAGGGCCCGCGCGAGCCGGTCCCGGGCAGCAGGAGCCGCACCTGCTCGGCTGACCCGGCGTTGTCCAGGACCACCAGCATCCGCCGCCCGGTCAGCAGGCTCCGGTACAGGGCGGCGCGCTCGTCCGGCTCCGGGGGGACGTCAGGACCGGGCACGCCGAGGGCCCGCAGGAACCAGGTCAGTGCGCTGGCCGCCGGCACCGGCCGGTCAGGGTCATAGCCGCGCAGGTTCACGTACAGCTGCCCGTCAGGGAAGCGCCCGGCGGCCCCGTGCGCCCAGTGCAGGGCCAGCGCGGTCTTGCCCACCCCGGCCGTCCCCGCTATGGCCGATATCACCACCGGCCCCAGGGAGGTGCCCGCCGGGCCGAGCAGCCGGGTGAGCACGTTCAGCTCGCGCGCCCGGCCGGTGAAGCCGGGCACCGCCGGGGGCAGCTGCCGCACGGCGGGCGCCGTCTCGCCGGCTGGCTCAGTGCCGTTCCCGCCGAACGGCCGCAGGGCCGCCTCGAGCAAGGCGATCGAGCTCCGCCGCGGCCTGAGGGTGATACCGCGCTCGATATCGCTGATCGCCCGCACGCTCAAGCCGGAGAGCTCGGCGAGCTGCTCCTGGGTCAGCCCGGCCCGGACGCGGAGGATCCGCACCTTTCCTCCGGGGCCGCCCGGATCACCCCGGTTCACTCCGGGATTCTGGCAGCCCCCGCAGGCTGGGGGCAAGCGGCGGGACACGCGGTTCTGCCGGTCAAACCGCAGGCGGAACTTCATGGTCCGCACCGCCAGCGGGGGCCATGGTGGCTGGTGACAGGCACGACCGCGGGTCGGGGCGGTAGTGATCGGAGCTTCCTCGTGGCGGCAGGAAATGTCGGCCAGCTGATACGCGAACGCCGGACCAGCATCGGCCTGACGCAGCGGGACCTGGCCGCCGCGTCCGGGATCAGCATCGGGGCGCTGCGGGATCTGGAGCAGGGCCGGACCCGGTGTCCGCGCTGGGGCGCGGTGGCGGCGATGGCGACCGCCCTGGGCATGGACCGGCACCAGCTTGCCGCCCTAGCCAGCACATGGAGCGGCGGGTCCCCGGACCGTGATCACGAGGATGCGGTCCCGCTGGCCGGTACCGGGATAACGGGGCCCGGCGTGCGGATCGGCGTGCTGGGTCCGCTGACATTGGAGGGCGGCGGCGCCGTCGCGGGCCTCGGCGCAGGCCTCGGCCCCGCCCGGCAGCGGGCGGTCCTCGGGTTGCTGGCGCTGCACGGTTCCGCCGGGGTGTCCCGCGACGTGATCGTCGACGTGCTGTGGCCCGAGCGCGCTCCGCTCAGCGCTTCCGCGCAGGTCCAGGGCTATATCAGCCACCTGCGGCGGTTCCTGGTCCCGGCCGGGTGCGGCCGCGGTCCTGGTGAGCCGGTGACGCTGGCGGAAGGCTGTTACCGGCTGAGCCGCGGGATCGGGCTCGACCTGGCCGATTTCCGGCAGCTGTCACGGCACGCCGGCACGGCCGGGGCCCAGGGCCAGCCGCGCCTTGCCTGCGCGCTGTACGAGCGGTCGCTCGGCTTGTGGCGCGGGGACGTGCTGGCCGACGTGGACCTGCTGCAGGGCTACCCGGCGGCCGCCGAGGTCATCAGGTGCCGCGGCGACGCTGTGCTCTGCTTCGCCCGCGCCGCCGCCTCGCTGGGCTGGCAGTCACGGGTCCTGCCGCACCTGCGCCTGCTGTGCGCCCGCGAGCACTTCAACGAGCCGGCCCATGCCCACCTGACCGGCCGTCCTGGCATCTGCCCAGGTGCGGGTGGCCTGGGCCCCCGGTCCGGGGCCGCGCGGCCGTCCGGCCGGACTACGGGCCGTCCCGTACCAGGTCCGGACCCGGCGTTGACCGCCACCGGGGCGGACCGTAGCGTCCTGCCGTGTCCCTTTACGCCGATGCCCAGCCGGCCGCCCGTGACATGCGCCATTTACCCGCATACCTGCCCAGCGGGCATACTTGCGGTCGTGCCGGTACCGTTCCTCGACACGCCGCGCCCGCACGCGTTCGCGCACCGCGGCGGCGCGGCGCACGCGCCGGAGAACTCCTGGACGGCGTTCGAGCACGCCGTCAAGCTGGGGTACGCGTACCTGGAGACCGATGCCCGGGCGACCTCGGACGGGAAGCTGATGGCCTTCCACGACCGCACGCTCGACCGGGTGACCGACGGGTCCGGGCCGATCGGCTCCCGGACCTACCAGGAGGTCAAGGCGCTGCGGGTGGCCGGCACGGAGCCGGTGCCGCTGATCGAGGACCTGCTCGGCGCCTGGCCCGACGTGCGCTTCAACATCGATCTCAAGGACGAGCCCGGTATCGCGCTGCTCGCGGACGTCCTGCGCCGGACCGGGGCGTGGGACCGGGTCTGTATCACCTCGTTCTCCGGCAGCCGGCTGCGGGCCGCGCGCGGGCTGCTCGGCCGGCCGGTGTGCATGGCGACCTCGCCGGCCGTGATCGCCGCGATCCGGTACGGCGGAGGCCTGTCCGCCGGGCGGCTTGACCGCTGGCAGGTGCGCTGCGCCCAGGTGCCGGGACGGGTCGCGTCCCCGTCGTTCATGCGCCGGGCCCGCGCCCTCGGCCTGGACGTGCACGTCTGGACCATCAACGACCGGGCTGAGATGGCCCGCCTGCTCGGGCTGGGCGTCGACGGGATCATGACCGACGACATCGAGGCGCTCCGCGAGGTCCTCATCGAGCGAGGTCAGTGGCACCCTCGCGGGCCGTGAGCGGCGCCGCGAGCCAGCCGGACGCGATCTTTCTGCCGAAATACGATTGGGTAACGCCCGCATGGGGAATCTTGTCCGGGTATTCAGCGTTGTTTGAAAGAACCGCTGACCGCCTGGGAGGCAGCAAGCATGGCCGAACGCGCACTTCGCGGCACCCGGCTCGGTGCGACGAGCTACGAGAACGACAGGAACACCGACCTGGCACCCCGTCAGGACGTCGCTTTCAACTGCCCGAATGGACATCATTTTAGCGTGCCTTTCGCCGCCGAGGCGGAACTTCCCTCGACGTGGGAGTGCCGTGTCTGCGGGGCGATCGCGATCGCGGCGACCGGGGAATCTCCCTCGCCCAAGAAGGCCAAGCCGCCGCGCAGCCACTGGGACATGCTCATGGAGCGCCGCACGGTAGAGGACCTCGAGGCCGTGCTGGCCGAGCGCCTGGAGATTATCAGGGAGCGCCGGGGCAGCGGCCAGGACACCGGCCGCCCGCACCGCCGGAGCGCCTAGCCCCGCTGAATCGCTGACATCCGGCACCCCGGGCTGCCCCGGAAGCCAGGGGTGCCGTTATTCATGCCGTGCGGTCAGCCGCGCCGCCGGCGCAGGCGCCGGGCCACGCCCCACTGGGCCACCCGCCAGAACGCCTCGCCGATGATGCTGTTGCTCATCTTGGAGGCGCCGTGCTCGCGCTCCACGAACGTGATGGGGACCTCGACGATCCGCAGGCCCGCGTCGGCCACCCGGATGGTCAGGTCGATCTGGAAGCAGTAGCCGGTCGACTCCACCTGGTCCAGGCTGATCGTCCGCAGCGTCGCGGCCCGGTAGGCCCGGAAGCCGGCGGTGGCGTCCTTGACGCTGAGGCCGAGCATGACCCGGGTGTAGATGTTGGCGCCGCGGGACAGCGCCTCGCGGGACTTGGGCCAGTTGACGACCTTGCCGCCGCGCACCCAGCGGGACCCGATCGACAGGTCCGCGCCGTCCACCGCGCCGACCAGGCTGGGCAGGTGCTCGGGCTGGTGCGAGCCGTCCGCGTCCATCTCCACGATCACGTCGTAGCCGCGCTCGAGCGCCCAGCCGAACCCGGCGATGTAGGCCTTGCCCAGGCCCGCCTTGTCGGTCCGGTGCAGGACGTGCACGTGCGGGTCGGCCTCGGCCAGCTTGTCCGCGATGTCGCCGGTCCCGTCCGGGCTGTTGTCGTCGACGACCAGCAGGTCCGCTTCCGGCAGCGCCGCTCGTACCCGGCCCGCGATGGACTCCAGGTTCTGCCGTTCGTTGTACGTCGGCATGACGATGACGATCCGGCCGGCGGACGGCACGGCCGGCAGAGCCGACGGCTCGGCGGACGGGTTTGGCTCGGTCACAACCCCTGCCTATCGCTGTGGTGGTTTACAGGCCGTGCCCAGCCACGGAGGGCTAGTCACCGACAGTGCAGGCCATGATATCCCCGTCGGCCCTCGCCGGCCGACCGCCATCGCCTGGCCGTCCCGGCGCCGTCTGCTCTTCGCCTCCGCCTGGGCGTGCCCCCCCAGTACGTAACGAATCATCCCGCGGATTCGTGCCCGGAGCGCGATCTTGCTCCCAGGGAGGCGCCGGGGCGGGTCACCGGAGAGAAAGGACCCGGGCAGCACCTTCGGACCGGAGGCCGTCCCGTTGGCCACGAGCTTGGTCCCCGTTGTCTACTGGGCGCCCGGGCCCTTTCCAGGCCCAACCCCCCGTCCAGCCGGCTGAGCGCGGCGGGCCCTTCCTGCCCGTTCTAGTGCCACGCCTGGTCCAGGGGCGGCTGGCTGCGGGCGCCCCTGCCATGACATAGCCCGAACCTGATGAGCCTGCCGGTCCGGCCAGCGAGCCCGGTGCTGGACTGATCAGCAACTTACCCCTGATCCGGGCGATGTCAACCGCCGGATCTGACACTAAGCGACCGAGGTATCGTTTTCGACTACGTACAGTGACGAGCCGTCTCGCTGAGGGTCTAGACCACTCTCTCGGCGCAGGGGTCTATACCTTTCGCGCCCAACGAGGAAAAATAAGCAGCGGCCGCCCCGTTGCGTACCGTGCTTTCGGGGTATGGATCACCCACTTAGCTTCTCCCGATGTCCGCCCGGCCGGCCTTCGGCCGGCCTTCGGCTCCCCTGGAGGTGATTGCATGGATGGCAGCGCCGACCGCTTCCTCGACCTGATGCACCAGCTGGAGGACTTCACCCGCTCGGTATCGCCCGAGCAGGCGCACACTCAGTTCGACGAGACGACCCTCCAGCTGTTCTGGATGCGCTGGCCGCAGCTGTCCGCGTGGGCGGGCTCGCTGTGGCGGCTCCTGTCCGAGGAACTGGCTGGCCCGTCGTCGCCGCACGACGAATCCGAGCTGTACGAAATCGGCGAAAGTGGCTGACACCGCCCGCCGGTCCCTCACGGTCGGCGACCTGATGCACGCGCGGATGGTATCTACCGGCCCGGATAGCCCGGTGGCCGAGGCGGCCGCCGAGATGGTGCGCGAGAGCGTGGGCTCGGCCCTGGTCATGCAGGGCCCTTTCCTGGCCGGCATCCTGACCGAGCGGGACGTGCTCAAGGCCGCGGCCTCGGGGGCCGACCTCACCGCCGTGCCAGTGTCGGCCTGGATGACCAGGGACCCGCAGTCGGCGCCGCCGGACACGCCGGTCGAGGAGGCGGCCCAGATCATGCTCCTGAACGGCTTCCGTCACCTGCCCATCGTGGAAGGACGGCGCGTCCACGGCGTGGTCAGCCTCCGCGACCTGTTCTCCGCACGGATCAGCCGGCCTCCGCAGCCGCGCAGCGCGGCGAGCTGACCAGGCTCCGCGGATCCCTCAGATACGGATCTGGCAGCGTACCCTGCGGTCGACGATCGGGGCGAGCAGTTCGGCGCGCACCCGGGCGTGCTCCGGGTGCGCGAACCAGCGGCGGTAGCTGTCCTCGTCGTCGTAATCGGCCACGATAGCCAGGTCCATGGCCCCGTCGAGCAAGCCGATGTCCCGGCCGAGGCGCATGTTGCGCCGTCCTTCGGACGGAATCGTCGCGAGAGCGGCGCGCAGCGCCTCGACCTGCTCGTCGGTCACGCCAGGACGCAAGGTGAACAGCAGTATCGTCTGGATCACGGGTTTCTCCTCAGCAGCTTGTCGAGGCGGATAGGCAGGTCGCGGACCCGGATCCCGGTGGCGTGGTGGACCGCGTTCGCGATGGCGGCGGCGGTGCCCACGATCCCCACCTCGCCGATCCCCTTAGCCCCGGCCGGGCCGAGTTCCGGTTCGTCCTCAGCGAGGCACACCGCCTCGAGGTCCAGCACGTCCGCATGCGCCGCGATGTGGTATCCGGCC
>Ga0335085_10016661_pt1 | contig 10613 bp, 9 predicted proteins | sample Lox_Sample_45_FD_206712 | JGI IMG/M metagenome (GOLD analysis project Ga0335085, IMG submission 206712) | Soil microbial communities from Loxahatchee National Wildlife Refuge, Florida, United States - Lox_Sample_4.5 | ecosystem: Environmental > Terrestrial > Soil > Wetlands | place: USA: Florida...
TTCCTGCGCGATCATCGAGTCGGTTTCTGCAACATCGATCAACCGATCATCGGCCACTCTCTCTCCCCTTCCGCAGAGGCCACCTCGGAAGTCGGCTACGTTCGCCTTCACGGTCGCCGTTACGACTCCTGGTTCGACGACGATCCTGCAACGCCTCCGCACGAACGGTACAACTACCTCTACTCCGCCGAGGAACTCGATCCTTGGGTCGCTCGTATCCGTTCCGTCCGCGCACGCACCCGTGACACCTACGTGATCACCAACAATCACTACTTGGGCAAGGCCGTCGTGAATGCCCTGGAACTTCTCAGTATTTTGCAAGGAACCAAAGTGAAGGTGCCCGAACCTCTGCGCCAGCATTATCCGCAATTGGATCGCATTGCCAGCGAAGCCCCTGCCGAACCCACGCTCTTTCCCTTGGGTTCGCTGTCACCTTCGTCCCCCAAAAAGTGAACTTTTTTCAGTATATTCTCTCCCGGCCGAGATTCCCGCGATCCTAGCCACAATTACCAGCCCATTTGACCCATCCGCGTCAGGATAATTGCGCTGTAGTTGTTCATCCGCTCCGGTCGACGCTTCAGCGGAGCCGGCAGAATTGCCGCCAGCCGTGCCGCTGGTTGTCGGCCGATATTGCGCGCGGGGGTCTCGTCGTAATAACGACACGCCGCATCTGCGCCATAAATACCCGGACCCCATTCGACTACGTTGAGGTAAATCTCCAGAATGCGCTTCTTGCCAAGGACGATTTCGGCCACCGGTACCAGTGTGGCCTCCACTCCCTTGCGGAGGATCGAACGACCCGTTCCAAAGAATAGGTTCTTTACAAGCTGCTGCGTAATGGTGGACGCCCCGCGCGTGCGCTCTCCTTCCAAATCGTCTTGCGCAGCGATTTCCATCTGGTGCCAATCGAACCCATGGTGCTGGTAGAAGTTGGCGTCCTCCGCGGCAATTACCGCGTGCTGGAGATCAGGCGAGATTTGGCTGAGTGGAATAAATTTGTAGCGCTCCCGATACGGCGTGTGGTGAATCCAAGCCTGTAGCCGTCGCTGGATGTGCACCACCGTTGTCGGTGGGTCGATCCATCGCGCGGCCACAAGAGTCAGTGCGGCAAGCAACCAAAGAAGCCCCGCGCCGATCACCAGCCATCGAATGAAAGTTCGGAGGAAACCCGTCCGGCGTGCGGTCTTGGTATCCGTGTCCGGCGTTGCGCTCATGTTTCACATAATAGCTTGCGCTGCCTTGTCACGGTTGGGTGATCTTGCGCGCCCGGACATACCCGCTTTCGAAAGAACACACCAATCTCACTCATCAGCCAACTGCAGAGCTGTTGCGTGGACAGACAAACCTCGTGTTCTACGGAGTTTCTTGCTCGTTATTCGTTACTTCTTGAACAGATTTTCGAACGCTTGCCGCGCATCCAGAGGGCGCGAAGGAGTGGGCGCCTCGGCGGGGGTCTGCGCAGGCTGCATGTACGTAGTCGGTGCCGTGTCTTTTTCCACCGTCGTACGAAATTCATAAAACGTGCAGTCGTTCTTCGTATCCTTCGGCGATATCCTTGCCGGTATCGGTTGCGTGCACTCAAACTGTGCGCCCGAATCGAAATAGCGGCACTGCTTGCAGCAATGCAACTCAAAATTGCACTTTGGACATTTCCCGCCTGGATCGAACCCGGCCACCAGCACCGCGCCGCAATTCGAGCAGCGCGCCCGGGTTACCGTCCCCACCATTCGCGGTGTGCGCGGCCCCAGATGATCCGTGGCTCCTCGCGGTCCGCCCTGCGGCGGCTTGCGATCCCTGTCTCTTTTTTCGTGCTTTTCCTGCTTTTCGGCATCACGATAGCCGCGGTGACCGTACTTGCGATCCACAAACGCCTCCGTCCGTCAGTCGCACCGGACTGTAACTTCATCTTTCCACTTGAGTGGTTTACTACGCGTCTTTTCCCGAGTTGTATCCAATCGGATTGCTACAAACGCTCAGCACACCAGTCTTCCCCTTTGAAGTTATTCTGGAATGCTGCTTTGCGAGAGCAGAAGATGGGACATCTATGTTTGTAATCCTCTGGGAGTTTGAAGTCAAGCCGGGAAGTGAAGACCGCTTTCTAAGAGCCTACGGGCCCGACGGTGCCTGGGTCCAGCTCTTCCAACGCGATCCCCATTTTCAGGGAACTCAACTCCAGCGGGATCCCGCCCGCCCTCTCTATTACTTCTCCATCGACTTCTGGGATTCCGAATCCGCCTACAATAGCTTCCTGGCGGCAAATCAGTCCTCTTACTTAGAACTGGACCACCGCTATGCGCAACTCACGCTCCACGAGCGCCGGTTCCTCTCCTTCAACCTCCCGCCTTCTTCGCCGACTTAGACAAACAGTCCAACCAGTCCATCCGGCGGCAGATCCTTTTGCACAATCGTTTTCGGTGTGCCCGCAGCTCGCAAAACAGCTTCGGCCGCCAGGTACCCGCTTCGTACCGCGCCTTCCATCGTGGCGGGCCAGCCGGTGGCAGTCCAATCTCCTGCCAGAAACATATTCTTTATGGATGTCTCTTGTTTTGGACGCCAACGGTCCACTCCCGGTTGCGGGGAAAATGTGGCCGCCGCCTCTTTTATCACCGTGGCTTTCACCAATGTGGCTTCCTTCGCCCGTGGCAAAGCCTGTCTCACTTCTGCCAGGCATAAATCGATAATTTCTTGCCGCGGTTTCTGCAGCAGGTCGTACGACGCGCTGACCACCAGTTGTAGATATTGCCCTTTCGTCTTGCCGCCCCCGTTGCGCCCGGCATACAACGCCGTCTTGTTGAAAATCCACTGCGTCGTCGTGTCCAGCAACGTCACGAACGGCTCACTCATTACCTCTCGATCAAACCAGAAATGCACTCCGGTGATGGGCGACACCTTTATCTTCCCCAATTGTGCCAGCGCAGGTTCCTTCTCCTTGACTTCCGCAGGTAACAGATTTGTCAAACTTTCGTGTGGCACACAGAATACGTACGCGTCTCCCGACTCCTCCCGCCCGCCGTCGAACTCCACGCTACTGACCTGCCCACTCCCAAACTTAACCGCTCGCACCGGCGTCCTCAGATTCACTTCCCCACCGCGCCGCTCAATCTCCGCCTTACATCCGTCATACAACTCCGCTAGCGGCACCGCCGGCACTCCCATCCGGTAACCTGTGCGATTCGATAGAAACCCTTTCCAGAACACGTCCACGCCAAACCGCGCATCGGTGCGATCCAACTCTTCATCCAGCGCGCTCACCAACACCACCCTCCAGAACCGCTCGATCGCGCCCCGGGTTTGCTTTCTCTTCTGTAGCCATTCCAACATCGAGATGCCGCCCGGCGTAGCGAGATCTTCGGTGTGCCCCTTACCCCGCAGAATATCCAACAGCGCTCGGGCGATGCTCGTCTTATCCGCGTGGCTCAGCGGCGCAAACGTCAGAAACGAGCCCGTCATATGCAATGGCGCTGGTAGCAAACCCGCCTTCATCGTTCCGGTTCGCCCCTGCGGATCCTGAAACAGTAGCCGGTCGAAATAACGAATCTTGCCCTGTGCTCCCACACGCTTGTAAAAATCTTCCAGATTTGTGCAGCAACCCAGTGTCACATGCTGACAATTGTCCACGTGTTCGCCGTCCGGCAACACATACGAAGTTGCGCGGCCTCCCAGAAATGGCCGCTGTTCGAACAACCGTACACGCCAGCCTGCTTCAGCCAGCGAGACGCCCGCTGACAGCCCCGCTAGCCCGCCGCCGATCACGATCACGTTTGGCAAGAATATTCTCTTTCGTGTGGCGCCCGAACCGCGCCTTCGCTACCAATTTCAACTTCTCCGCTTTCGTCAGCCGCACCCGGCCGCTGAAAACGTCAAAATCGAGGGACTCGATGCGCGCCAGCAGCGCGCTATACGTGTGCACCAGCAGCCACAGCGTTGCCCGGCTATCTTCTTCGATCATTCCCAGTAACGCCGCGCCTTCTTCATACAACTTCCACGCGCGCTCCGCCTCAAACCGCAGTAACTCCCGCACCCCCAGGCTCCCTTCTTTCCGCCCCAGATCTTCCCGCGTCACGCGGTAGTGCTGCAGGTCCTCCTCGGGTAAATAGACACGCCCGAGCCCGCTGTCTTCTTTCACATCGCGAATGATGTTGGTCAACTGAAATGCCAGTCCCAACTTCTCCGCCATTTCCAGCGCCCGAAAATCGTGAAAACCAAAAATGTGCGTGCACGTCAGTCCCACGGTCCCGGCCACTCGGTAACAATATTCCTTCAACCGCTCGAACGAGGAATAGGTCTGGATCGTCAAATCCATCTCCGCACCGGAAATCAGATCGTGCAGATAACGAGTCGGCATCTTGTATCGCTCGATCGTATCCACCAAGGCGGGTAGAATGTCTGCCGCTCCCTTTAATCCCGCAAACGGGGAAGCCATCGCCGCGGAACCTTCCACTACTTGCTCTTGTTTGTTAATCGCTTGATCCAGGGCCGCGCGCCATTTTGCCAGCCCGCGCTGTTTCGCTGCCAGATCCGCCCCTTCATCGGAAACATCGTCGATGAATCGCATGAACGCGTAGAGCGCAACGATTCCATCCCGTTTCGGTTTTGGTAGTAGAAAAAATGCCGGGTAAAAACTGCTGTGCGCCTGACGGGCAATCCGGTGACATTCTTCGTACGATTCGGGCACATCCAGCATTTCTTCCTGATGTGTCCCCGTCTCTTCGCTCGCTCGTCGTGCTTCAGTTATCGACGTTGGCGTTTTCCCCAGCACATGCGCTACAATCGCGCGCCCCAACAATCGCACCTGCTTGCCCTTGCTTACTTCTGGGCGCCGGTTCAACGTGTCGTAACCGATCGCTTCGATTGCATCCAGTACCGCCATGCCGCCCCGGCTGAACATCGCTAAATCCACGCTCAACTTCCCTTCCACCATCTTCGCCAGCGGCATGCCCTTCCGGAACAATCCACGCGTGTACTCGATCAATTCCTTCATCAGCACCACGTACCGCTGATCGAATTTCTTTTCGACAATTTCCTGCTCGCTCAGTCCATGCGCGGCGGCACGATCCAGCGGAATATAAATCCGTCCCTTCTCCAAATCCCGCGAAACGTCCTGCCAGAAATTTGCCAATTGCAGCGCCGTACATGTTGCGTCCGAAAGGGCTTGCCGCTCTTCATCCCGATAGCCGCATAGATATAGGACCAGCCGGCCCACCGGATTCGCCGAATACACGCAGTAATCCAGAACCGCATCCCACGTCGCATACCGCTTCACCATCTGGTCTTGCCGGAACGCCTTCAACAGATCCGCGAACGGCTTTTTCGGCACTTCTTTCGCCACTACGGTCTCGCGCAACGCCACCAACACGGGGTGCGACGGCCTGCCTTCATAGCACGCGTCTAATTCCGTTTCCCACCATCCCAGAAGTTCCAGCGCCCGGTCCTTCGCCGGGATCTCATCGCCCAAATCATCCGCCCACCGGCAATACGCATACACATTGTAAAAATGCTGATGCAATTCCTTCGGCAGCAGCCAGGAAACCACATTGAAGTTTTCGTAGTGATGGGTCGCCAGCCACTTCGTATACCGCTGCGCCGCTTCCGGCGTACACCCATTCGCCGGTAGTTTTTCCATCAGCGACAATTCGCCTGGACGCAACATCAGTAGAAGGGTTTCCTGTTTCCTTTGCTTAATGCGGACTTGACCCGTTCGATGGTCTAACTTTCACGAGTCACAAATCATGAATCATCCGTCGCAAAACTACGGCCGCACGGCCAGTTTGATCTCGCCGCTCCGCGATTTCATCCGCGCGAATGCCTGCGGCAGGTCTTCCAGTCGAATCTCTTCGGTTACGAATTCTCCCGCGGACACATCTCCGCGCCGCACCGCTTCCAGCGCCTCGCGAATAAACCGCGGCGTGTGGTGAAACGGAGAAATCATCTTGATCTCGGAATAGTGAATCATCGCGGGTTCGATCTCCACCCGCGTCCCCGACGGCAAGCCACTAAAGAAGTTAACCACCCCTCCGCGGCGCACCATCTTTAACGCCTGTTGCCACGTCGCGGGATTCCCGGCCGCTTCCACCACCGAGTCCGGTCCCCGCCGTTCTTCCGTCAAATCACGCACCGCGGCTACCACATCCGGTATTTCCGTCACGTTAATCGTGACCGCGGCACCCAGCCGCCGCGCCACTGCCAACGGTCCTTCACGCCGTGCCAGCGCCACTACCCGCACACCGCGTCGCGAAAGCATCCGCACATACTTCAATCCGATCGGCCCGCACCCAATCACCGCGCAAGTATCGCCCGTCCGCACTTCCATCTCGTGAATGCCGCGCAGCACGCAGGCCAGCGGCTCCACAAACGCCGCGCTGTGATCGTCCACCGAGTACGGCACTTCCAGCATGTTCTCCCGCACGATTCGTCCCGGAATCCTCATGTACTCCGCGTAGGCCCCGTTATTGAACAACAGGTCGTCGCAGAGGTTCTCTTGCCCGCGCCGGCAATGGTAGCAGCGGAAACAGGGCGCCGAATTCGCGGCGATTACCCGCGTCCCCAATCGCCATTTTGCGTCCACGCGCTTCCCCATCGCCACAATTTCGCCCACCACCTCATGCCCGAATACGGCTGGAGGCTGAATCATCTTCGCGTGGTACCCGCGCTTCCAAACCTTCAAATCCGTTCCATCCGTGAGCGCCAACCGCACCCGCAGCAGCACCTCATCGGCGGCCAACGCCGGCACTTCAATCTGCTCGATCCGCAGATCTTCGCTGCCGTACAGCACCGCCGCCGTCATTTTCGAAGGCACCGATATCCGTACGGGAGCCAGAATTTCTTCTAGGCCGTTTTCCGTCTTTTTTGTGGACGCTGCTCTCATGAGTGCGTTATCAGAATCTTCAGTGATTCTTCTGTGGGCCGGTTAGCCAGCTCCAAGCCTTCTTGGATTCTAGCTAATGGGAACCGGTGCGTGACAATTTCCATTACTGGCAGTTTCTTCTCCAGCACCAGCGCTGCTGCTCCTTCTTGGATGTCTACAGCCGCACTGTAGCTGCCTAGGATTTCCTTTTCGTCAATCCCTACGGCCGCCGCTGGAAACTCGATCTTTGTCACTGGGTCGTTCGCAGCGAATAACAGAACTCTTCCCCCCGGTCTCGCCGCTGCTAACGCTTCCACCACCACCGCGGGATGCGCTACAGCTACAAGCACCGCATCTGCCCCACGACCCCCCGTCCGGGTCCGCATTTCTTCCACCAGCTTACCACTTAACGGGTCAAATGACTCTACCGCACCAAGTTCCAGACTCTTGCCGCGCCGCGTGGCCATAGGGTCACTCGTATAGATGCGCGCACCCGTGGTTTTGGTAACCATTAATAACTGCAACCCGATCGGTCCGCAGCCCACGATCAATACGCTTTCTCCACCAGCCACTCGCGCCTTTTGCACCGCCTTCACAATCGTATTGATCGGCTCGATAAACGTAGCTTCTTCGAAACTCACCTTGTCCGGCAAGGCCACGATTCCCCGCTCCGCCACCCACGGCATCGCCTTCACATACTCCCCGAATCCGCCGCCGTTTGGTGTGAATCCACCGGTCAGCCCGGTCGTCTTGTACTGTTTGCACTGCGAAAACAGCCGGTTCTTGCAGTAAAAGCACTCACCGCAAGGAATGTGATGGAAGCTCATCACACGGTCGCCCAGCTTCCATTTCGTGACTCCTCGCCCAAGCGCCACCACCGTTCCCGCCAATTCATGCCCCAGAATTTGCGGTGGTTCCACATACCGCTGAAAAATCTTCTTGATGTCCGTCCCACAAATGCCGCACGCCGCCACCTTAATCAGCACTTCCCCATCCCCGACTTCGGGCACAGGCACTTCTTCCACCTTCACTTCACCCTTTTCCCGATATACTCCTGCGCGCATCGTTTTCGGTATGGGTCCTGAGCTTCTCACTTGCTCCACCACTGTTCCCGCTCCACTCATCCGGCAGCGACCTCCTGCGCGTGATCAGCTTGGCTCCCAACGTTGATTTGCTGAACGTAACTGTCCAGAAAGTTCGCCAGACGCTGCGCCGCATGCCTGCTCTGTTTGGCGAACCGCAGCAGCGCGGGGAGCACCAGCGGATTCTTCGCCAGCTCCAGGATTACCTTCGCCACGCTCACTTCGTTCGTCTTGGACAATGTCCGGTTAAAGTCAATCGGCAAGTCTTCCTCTGCCGTATCGCTGATCGCCCGCACCACTACCGCACGCGCCCCCCACGCATTCGCCTCTCTCACAATTTCGAAACTTTCCATGTCCACCGATTGCGCTCGAGACGCGCAGTTCTGCTTTTGGCTCGCCTTTACAAATACCCGGCTGGTGGTGAACAGGCAATCGGAGCAAATTGCCCCGGCAGCCAGCGCTTTCGTTCTTAATTCCACGTCCACTTTCAACTCGTCCGTCTCACCACCGGCCCGCGGGTATTCCACAATCAGTGACTGCGGGGCGATGATGTCTCCCGGCGCCAGCCCTTTCTGCAAAGCCCCTGCCAATCCGCTCGATATGCATATATCAAAATGTCGGTCATCATCCGCCATCCGCATCATCAAGCCCATCGCTTGCGCGGCCGCTTCCGTTCCAATCCCTGTGACCATCACGGTTATTTCCGTACCCCCTACCTCAGTCTTCCATAAACGCAGCCCATCATAGTCAATCGAACGAAACTTCCGCATGTTTCGCCATGCCGCGAATTCCGCGTCTACCGCAAATGTCACCAGGACTCTCATCTCTGCTTCGTTGCTTCGTTACCTCATTCCTTTATCTCATTCACTTCCTTCAACTCACGCTGCCATCTTCATCTTCTTCGCTCTTCCCGCCTTCACATATCCGTTCGCCTGATACCAGCGTACCGCGCGCTCCAGTGCCGCCGCTACCGGCCCCGGCTGAAATCCCAATTCCCGCTGCGCTCGCGAGCTATCCACAAACATCTTGTGTTGCGCAATCCGCACGCCCTCCACCGGAATTCCCGGCTCTCGGCCCATCAGTCGCGAAAACGCGCTTTCCACGTACGCTACACCCAGCGCCACCCCATGCGGGATTTTCATCGCTGGTGCTCGCAAGCCCGTAATCCCCGCCAACACATCCAACAGCCCCTTCAGCGTCAGGTTTTCCGCTCCCAGCAAATATCGTTCACCGATCTTCCCCCGCTCCGACACCAGCAAGTGTCCTGCCGCGCACTCTTCTACTCCCACGAAATTCAGTCCCGTCTCCACATACCCCGGCATCTTCCCATTCAGAAAGTCCAGAATGATTTTCCCCGTCGGTGTTGGCTTCCAATCCCATGGCCCCACCGGTGTCGTCGGCATTGCCACCATTGCTGGCAATCCTTGCCGCGCCGCTTGCAGCACTTCCTGCTCCGCCATCCACTTCGACCGCTTATAGTGCCCGATCATCTCTTCCAGCTTTGCCTCGGTAGCCTCGTTCGGCAATTCCGGCCGGTCCACCGCAATCGTAGCCACCGTGCTGGTATAAACCAGTTGCTCCACGCCCGCGGCCTTCGCCGCTGCTAGCAGGTTCTTCGTTCCTCCTACATTCGAATCATAGATTTCCTGCGGATTCTTGGCCCATAGCCGGTAATCCGCCGCTACGTGGAACACTCGCTTCACATCGTTCATTGCGCGTTCCAGCGACGCGGCGTCCCGCAAATCCCCGGTCACATATTCCAGGGGCAGATCGCTGATCGCCCGATTATTGCTGGACGGCCGCATCAGCACGCGGACGCTTTCTCCGCGCGCCACCAACTGCCGGGTCACGTGGCTTCCCAGAAATCCCGCGGCTCCGGTCACCAATGTGGTCATGCCTTGCGCCTGCTTTCGCGCTTCTCGCCCAAGCTCCCGCCCATTTGCCACGCTAACATTTTCCAGATGTCCCCGGCCTTGGGATTCATTCCCAGCAGCGCCGCGGTTTCATAGCCTTCATGACACTGACAATTCTCACATCGCGGATTCAGCCCCCGCCCGTAATTCTCCCAAACCGTGTTTTCCATTAACGCGCGATAGCTGTCGACGTATCCGATGTTCAGCAGGCTGCAAGGGCTCGACCAGCCTTGTGGTCCATACATCGGTCCTCCCCACACGCTGCAATCCAATTCCCTTTCGCCCCGCAAATATTCCAGATAGATCGGCGAAATCATCAGGTTATATCCGCTCAGCCCCGCCGTCGCCTCGCGAAACTTCCGGTGCATCGCTGCGTGGAATTCTGCACTGCCGTCCCGGCACAATTTCTGCTGCGGGTAATGGGGCAAAAGCAGGTAGCCGTCCACGTGCATCGCGTGCAGCCTCTCGTATAGCGCCGCCAAATCGCCAATCTCCGTTTCCGGGCAAATCGTGCTGCTCACCACCACAAAAAAACCGGCATTCTTCGCGGCCTTAATACCGTCCAGCGCTTCCGCAAACAACCCCGTTCTGTTTGCACGCGCGTCATGCACTTCTTGCGTCCCATGCAGCTTCACGTTCCAGAAAAATTTCGTGTACGGAGGAATCATGTGTAGCCGCCGCCGGATCAATGCCCCGTCTGTGCACAAGAACAGATGGCGGCCGCGCTCCAGAATGGCCCGCGTCAACGACGCAATCTCCGGATACTCTAGGGGC
>Ga0335085_10016662_pt1 | contig 10612 bp, 10 predicted proteins | sample Lox_Sample_45_FD_206712 | JGI IMG/M metagenome (GOLD analysis project Ga0335085, IMG submission 206712) | Soil microbial communities from Loxahatchee National Wildlife Refuge, Florida, United States - Lox_Sample_4.5 | ecosystem: Environmental > Terrestrial > Soil > Wetlands | place: USA...
CCGCGGCGTCGGCGGAAGTCGCCAAGAACACCAACGCCCTGTTCGGTGCCGGGATCGGGCTCGGGCTCGCCATCATCGGGGCGGGGATCGGCATCGGCCGGATCGGCGGCCAGGCGGTCGAGGCGATCGCCCGGCAGCCCCAGGCCTCGGCGGACATCCGCGGCGCGATGATCCTGACGGCGGCCCTGATCGAAGGCGCGACCCTCGCGGCCCTCGTGTTCGCGCTGCTCTTCAAGCTGATCTAGTCAATGCTCGCGTTCACCCTGCTCCTGCAGGAAGCCGGGGGAGGCCGTGGACCCTTCACCATCGAAGGGGGCATGGTCCTTTGGACCCTGGTGGTCTTCTCGTTACTCCTGGTCCTGCTATGGCGCTTCGGCTGGCCCGCGATCGTCGCCTCGGTCGAGGAGCGCGAGCGGAAAATCGCGCAGCAGTTGGCCGATGCCGAAAAGGCCAACGCCGAGGCGGCGCGCCTCTTGGAAGAGCACAAGAAGACCCTGGCCGGCGCCCGCGCCGAGGCGCAGGAGATGATCACCAAGGCGAAGGCGGTCGCCGCCAAGGAGGCGGAACAGCTCCTCGCCAAGACGCGCGCGGAGCAGGAGCAGATGCTCGAGCGGTCCCGCCGCGACATCGACGCCGAGAAGGAAAAGGCGATCGTGGCGCTGCGCCGCGAGGCAGTGGACCTCTCTATCGCCGCCGCATCCCGCCTCGTGGAGTCGAACCTGGACTCGGATGCTAACCGCCGCCTGGTGATGGAGTATCTGGCGGGGGTCGGGAAGACGCATTGAAGGCCACAACGATTGCCCGCAACTACGCCGAGGCCCTGGTGGCGGTGGCCCAGGGAAAGGCGAAAGGGCAGATCGAGCGCTACGGCCAGCTGCTCGACGCCGTGGCCGGCGCCGTGCAGTCGGACGAGCGGATCGCGGTGACGCTGGATTCGCCGCGGGTTCCGAAGGCGGAGAAGGCGAAGCTCCTGTCGGAAGCCCTGGCGGACGTCGCCCCTCCTGAGTTCGTGCGGTTTCTCCAGGCGGTGGTGCGCCGGGGGCGGCAGGGCCTGCTGCCCGAGATGAGCGAGGAGTACCAGTCGCTCGTGGACGAGATCCAGGACCGGGTGCACGCGGGGGTAACGCTCTCGGTGGAGCCCGACGCGACGTTGCGGCGCCAGGTCATCGCCAAGCTCGAGGCGGCGCTGGGAAAAGAGGTCCGGGCGCGCTTCCGTGCCGATCCCGGGATTCTGGGCGGGGTGATGGTGCGGGTCGGCGATCGGGTGTTTGACGGCACGTTGCGGCGGAGAATGACCGTCTTGAAAAGAAGGATGCTCACCGGCGAATAAAGGCAAACGCAAGACGGTAGAGGAAACGACGTACGAAGAAAGGCGTGAGGGAAAAGGCGTAACGGCCCGGGGATCCGCTCCCGGGCCGTCGTCGTTACGGGGTCCGCTTCGCTCTGTCTACGGTCCGTAGCGCACTCCCAGGGCCACCGTTCCCCGTCGCATCGCCTGCACTGCGACTTGGGACGGGAGATCCGATTTCTCCAGTGCCGATTTCGTCACCACGCCGCTGCCGCGTACGACCAACTGGATCCGGCTCGCGAGCGGTACCTGGACCGACGCCGCTACCTGTCCGCCTGCCACGGTCCGGTTCTCTCCCAGGATCGTCCAGAGGTCGACCACCGGGCCGGCATGCAGGTTGAACGACACACCGGTACCGGTCACGAACAGGCGGTAGCCGACCTCCGGAGCCGCCTCGATGAGCATGGTGCGCCCCGTATCGTTGAAGACGAACGTGTACGATCCCTCGACTGCGATCGGGGGGGTGGCGTAGGTCAACCCGAGGTCAACCGTGAAGCGGCCGAACCGCCAACCGGGGCGAAGCGTGAGCTGGGTGGGCCGGTACGGCCGCAGCGAGCCGACGTCGGCATTCGAAGTATCCTGGGATGTTCCCCCCATGAATCCGAGGCCCAGCTCCGCGCTCACCCCGAACTGCGCGGCGGCCGGCGGCTGGAGCAGCAGGGTTCCTGCCATGACGAGGGCGAGACTGCGCATCGTGATCGCTCCGGCGGAGTCAGGGCTGAACCATCTCCAGATTGATCCAGCCGTTGGTGATGTTGTTGTTGGCCTTGATGAACCAATTGTAGCCCGGATAGAACGCGCCGACGATCCGGTCCTCGACAGCGTTGCCGATCAGATCATCGTTGGTCTTGATCCACGAGGCGATCGTGGTCCAGATGTTGTGCCCGACGGTGAACGCATCGAAGTAATTGGTCTTGACCTTCAGGGTGTCTCGGCCGCCGGTGAGGCTCTGGTACACGCTGTCCACGTACCGCAACATCCCGACGATGTCGTCGTGGTTCGTCTTGATCTGGCACGCCGTGTCGTCGTCCTCGAGCGCGAACACCCGGATCCCCTGATTGGGGTGCGCTTTGCGGTAGTTGAACAGCTGGTCCTGGCTGAACAACAGCACCCTCCCGCTCCAGTCCAGATCATTCTGATCGAACGTGTACGGGCCGCCGGCGTGCTCCCCCGCGCACTGGTAGTCGGTGAGCGAGTCCGTCTGGCCGAGCTGCCCCAGTATGTGGATCTCAAATTCGGGGTCGCCCTTCAACCAACTCTCAAATGTCTGCACGAAATGGGCTTTGGTCATGTACAACCCGGCGGCCGACACCCCCCCGCCCCCTCCCGTGGTGCAGTCGATGAGGCATACCATATGCGATGTGCGGGAGAAGTCGGCTTCCTGCGGCTCGAGGGCGATGACCGGGGTGGCGGGCGGGGTATCGAGCGACAGCACACTGCGGTGCCCTTCGGGATCGTAGGCGATGGGCCTGTCGTGATCACCGAGCGCGGTGGCGACGAGGACGTTCAGGTCCCCCGACCACGCCGCCCGGTGGGCCTTGACCGGGAGGTAGAACTCAAGCGGCTGCGTCGCCCGGGCCGCGATGTCGAGTGCGGTGTCGGCGACCGCATTTTCCTGTGCGATCTGGCGCAGCGCGCGCCCCCCGTTCGCCCCAAGGAAGGTCTGGAACTGCAGCTTGTGCTCGGTGAACGGGGAAGCATCGAGCTGCGCCTTGATGTAGGCCCGGAACGCCGGGTTCCGGAGCGCCCGGGCGAAGCCGCGGGCCAGCGCTTCCGGCGGCTGCCCCGGCGACGGCGGGGCGGTGAGCGAGACGACGGGGGGCATGCCCGGCGCCGGCGGCGCGGCACCCGCACTACTCACCTCCGTGGGCCGGTCCGCGCAGGCGGCGACGGCGAGCGCCGAGCCCAGCAACAGGTACTGCCAATGCCGTGTCATGGGGCCACTCCTGGTTATGAGGAGGGCCCAACCTGGCAAGGAAGACCGCTGTCACTGTCGCCGGATTCGCGCGAGTGCACCCCGAAACACGCAAGGCTCCCCAGGCTCCCGGCGCGACAGTAGTTTCCACCCTCCCATGCTTCCCCTGCTCGTCCTGATCGCGTCGGCGGACACGACCCCCCCCGCCCCCCCCGCCCCCCTCGCCCCCTCCGGCTACTGGCAGCAGCGGGTCGATTACCGGATCACGGCGGCGCTGGACGAGCCGACGGGCGTTCTGACCGGTCACGTGCGGATCACCTACGTCAACCGCTCGCCCTACGTGCTGCGCGATTTCTACGTGCAGCAGTATCTGAACGCGTTTCGACCGGGATCCCGCTGGGCGGCGGCGGACTCGGCCGAAGGCGTGGTCCGGTTCCAGCACCTGAAGGACCCCGACTACGGCTTCGAGCGGATCACCGCGGCGACGGTCTCCGGGGTCACTGCGAGACCCGATTATCCCTACGCCCCCGACTCCACCGTCGCCCACTGGACCCTCCCCGCGCCGCTCCCCCCCGGCGACTCCACGGTGGTGGAGATCGACTGGCAGGCGCGGCCCTCCACGCTGCCGCGGCGACAGGGCCGGGACGCCAAAGGCCGGCGCTTCGACTTCGCGCAGTGGTATCCGAAGGTGGCCGTCTTCGACCGCTACGGGTGGGAGGATCACCCCCTCTACCCGGCGGGGGAGTTCTACGGGGAGTTCGGGACCTTCGACGTGACCCTCGATCTCCCGGAGGACCAGGTGATCGGTGCGACGGGCGTGCCGGTCTGCGGTGACCCCGGGTGGGCACGGGCCGCCGCGGTGTCTGGGGCGTTGATTGATTACCAGCGGAACTTCTACGGCGACGTCCCGCACGACTGTCCTGCGGCGGCCCCGGGACGCAAGGCCGTTCGATTCCGGGCCGAGCAGGTGCATCACTTCGCATTTTCACTGAACCCGAAGTACCGCTATGAGGAGGGCCGATGGGGTCGTGCCGTGGTGCGGGTGCTCTACCAGCCCGGTGATTCGGCGAGCTGGGGCCGGGGGGTGGCGGTGCAGCGGACCGAAACCGCGCTCGCCTGGCTCGATTCGCTGTACGGCCCGTTCCAGTGGCCGCAGCTCACCAACGTGCACCGCATCGAGGGGGGCGGGACCGAATTCCCGATGATGGTGATGAACGGCGGGGCGTCCCTCGGTCTGATCCTGCACGAGGTGGGGCACAACTACACGATGGGGATGCTCGCGAACAACGAATGGCGCGAAGGGTGGCTGGACGAGGGATTCACGAGTTTCCAGACGGGGCTGTATTTCGAGGCCCACGGCGGGAACCCGGGGCACGCGGGCATCGAGCCCTGGCTCGCGACTCTCGATGCCGAGCGCTGGAGCGAGCCGGTGTCGCTCGTGAGCGAGCGTTACCGCGATTTCGCCACCTACAACACGATGATCTACACCAAGGCCCAGCTCTTCTACGAGGAGCTGCGCTACGTCGTGGGGGACGACGTGCTGCGCCGGATCCTGCGCACGTACTTTGCGCGCTGGCAGCTGAAGCACGTCGACGAATCGGCGTTCCGCGCCGTGTGCGAGGAGGTCTCGGGTCAGGATCTGGGGTGGCTGTTCGGGCCCTGGCTGCACGGCACGCCTTTGATCGACTACAAGCTGCAAAGCGTCCACCGGCGCGCCCTTCCGGACGGCCGCTGGGAAACCACCGTCGTGATCGAACGGCTGGGCGACGGGATGATGCCGATGGAGATCGCCGACGATTCGGTGATTTACGCCCGCGCCACCGGGCAGCCGGCCGAAGAGCGCGTGACGTTCCAGAGCGACAGGAGGCCCGGCCGCCTGGTCCTCGACCCGCGGGCGCGCGCCCACGACTGGAACCTGCTCAACAACGCGGAACCGCGGTGGTTCAGCCGCACCCGCCGCGAGTGGCGCCTGGACGACCCCACGCGCGAAACGGTGCGGCGCGATCGCCTGGTCGTGGGCTTGTTGCCGGTGGCGTGGTCCAACGATGCCGGCGGCGTAACGCTCGGGCTCCGGTCGCGCAGCAACTACCTCGAATCCTACGAGCGCCATTTCTTCCTCGCGTCGGTCGGGACCAAGGCGGACGCCACGAACCGGTTCAGTCTGTACGGCCGGATCACGAACCCCCTGTGGTGGCACATCCCCCGTGCCGAGACGCAGCTGGCGGCGTGGTACGTGGAGGGCCGGGCGGGGGCGGCGGTCTCGGTCGATCGCTCGCTCAAATCCAGCTTCGCGCAATCGAGCGACCCGCACGTCGGGTTCGACGCGCAATGGATGGCGACCACGGATGTGTCCTACCTCGACCGGCGGCTGTGGAGCGACGCGGGGACCGTCGAGGCGGGTCCCTGGTGGTCTACCCGCACGACCCCCGGCCGCAACGTCATCACGGCGAGCCTGATCACGCACGGAGGCGTGCTGTACCGCGTCCCGGGAGCGGGGATCACGACGAGCCATCGCTACGACGTGGACGGGTACCTGCGGGCCACGGGGGAGGCGAGCCTGCGGCGCCCGTTCCTCTGGAAAGGATCGAGTCTCGGCGTACGCGTCTTCGGCGGCGTCTACCTGAGCCCGTCAGCGCCGCCGCTGCAGCGGCGCATCCTGGTGGCGGGGGCGGACCCCTACGAGACGTTCACGAACCCGTTGCTGCGCAGCGCGGGGGCCCTGTTCGTCCGGCCGGACTTCTTTTACCATGCCCCGGGCGGCGCGAATCTGCGAGGGTTCGTGCCCTCCGCCGGAGGACGCTGGGCGACCAGCCTCAACCTGGAAGGGGCGCAGGACATCCTGACCGCCCGCTCCGGATTCATCCGCCGGATCGCGGTCTTCGGATTCGCGGACGCCGGCCTGGTCGACTCCGCCGCGGTGCCGTCGTCTCCCGCGGGGCACGCCTACACGACCCTCTACGACGGCGGCGTGGGGGTGACGAGCCGTCAGGTCGTGCGGGACCTCGATTGGACCTTCCGGCTCGAGTTCCCGTTCGTGGTGAACCGCTGGGACTACGCGGCGGATGTCCGGGAGGGCGAGGCGCGCGCGGCCTTCCGGTGGCAGGTGTCTCTGGCACCGAGCTTCTGACGTGGACCACGCCGACCGTCGCGGCTTCTTCCGCGATGCCTTCGGGAAAGTGTTCCAGGAGGTCGCCCGGCGCACCGAGGAGAAGGTGGCGCCGCGGCGCTGGTTCCGGCCGCCCGGCGCCGCCTCCGAGATCGCGTTCGTGGCGTCCTGCACCCGGTGCGGCGACTGCATCGACGTCTGCCCGGTCCATGCGATCGTGAAGGCCCCGGCCAATGCCGGGCTCGCGGCCGGGACCCCGATGCTCGAGCCGGACCGCCAGGCCTGCGTCGTGTGCGAGGACATGCCGTGCGCGCGCGCCTGCCAGACCGGGGCGCTGGTCGTCCCGCCGGACGGGTGGGCGGGGATACGACTCGGGGTCCTGACCCTGGACCCCGACCGCTGCATCACCTTTCATGGCGCGGCGTGCGGGGTGTGCGCGCGGGCCTGCCCGGTCGGCGAGCGGGCGCTGGCCATGGATGCGGGCGGGCACCCGGTGCTCAAGCCGGAGGGGTGCGTCGGGTGCGGGGTGTGCGTGACGGCCTGCGTGACGAGTCCCAGTTCGTTCGACCTGAGGATCATTCCATGAGTGACGTACCGTACCGCGTGGACAAGCCCTGGGGCCACGAGCTGATCTGGGCCCGGACCGATCGCTATGTGGGCAAGATCCTGCATATCGAAGCGGGTCACGTGCTGAGCCTGCAGTATCACAACAAGAAGGACGAGACGATTTTCGTGCTGCAAGGCGAAATCCTGCTGCGGCTGCAGCGGGGGGAGACGCTGATCGAGCGGCGGGTGGGAGTGGGAGAGTCGTTTCATATTCACCCGACGCTGATCCATCAGTTCGAGGCGGTGGTGACGAGCGACCTGCTCGAGGCCTCGACGCCCGAGCTCGACGACGTGGTGCGGCTCAAAGACCGGTACGGACGGGTCCCCCCCCCATGAAGGTCATCGTCCCCCTCGCCGGGAAAGGGACCCGGCTGCTGCCGCTGACGCAGCGCGTCCCCAAGCCGCTCGTGCACGTGGCGGGGCGGCCGGTCATGGACTATGTCATGGACATGGTGGCGGGGCTCGAGGTAGACGAGCTGATCGTCATCACCGGACATTTGAAGGAGGCGGTGGAGCACTACATCCGCGACCACTACCGGGTCCCGGCGCGGTTCGTCGAGCAGCGCACCCTCGACGGGACCGCCGGCGCCATCAATCTCGCCCGGCCCTGGGTGGACGCGCCGGTGCTCATCATTTTCGTCGATACCCTGTTCGACGCCGATCTCTCGGTCATCCCGAAGACGACCGCCGACGGCATCATGTGGGTGAAGGAAGTGGAGGATTATCAACGCTTCGGCGTGGTCGTGACCGATGCGGCGGGCTACATGACGCGCATCGTGGAGAAGCCGCAGACCCCCGTTTCGAAGCTCGCCAACATCGGGCTGTATTATGTCAAGGACTGGCGCGCGCTGTTCGAAGGGATCGCCCACGTGCTGCGGCAGCCGCCGGGGCAGGGAGGGGAGTATTACCTGACCGACGCCTTCCAGTACATGATCGACAACGGCCGTCGCATCCTCACGTCGCAGGTGGCGGGGTGGTACGATTGCGGGAAGGTGGACACGCTGCTCGAAACCAATCGCCACCTGCTGGAACACGGTCGGGGGCTTGCACCCTCGCCCGTTCCCGGCGTCGTGATCCGCCCGCCGGTGCGGGTCGAATCGGGGACGACCCTGCGGGAAGCGACGATCGGTCCCAACGTCACGATCGAAGCCGGCGGAGTGATCTCGGAGAGCACGATCGAGAACTCCGTCGTCGGGCGGGGCGCCCGCATTTCCGGCAGCCGGATCTCGGGGTGCGTGATCGGGGACGATCAGGTGCTGTCGGACGCCACGCTGGCGGGTTCGGTGGTTGACGCGGGACGGGTGCAGAAGGCCAAGTAGTTACTGCACCGTTACTTACATTTCCGTTGAAAAAAGTCGGAACTGATCTAGCTTACTGACCGTTCAGTAACTAAGGTTCCGACTCCATGCCCCGTCGCTCTGCCACCAGTTCGGTTCGTCGCCGCGCGCGCGCGGCCGCGCCGCGTCCCCGCTGGCGCCGTCGCAAGGAAGCGCGTCCCGAAGAGATCATCGCCGCCGCTCTGGAGGAGTTCGGAGAGCGCGGGTTCGCCCTCACCCGGCTCGAGAATGTCGCCCGCCGCGCCGGCGTCACCAAAGGCACCATCTATCTGTACTTCCCCGGCAAGGAAGCCTTGTTCAAGGCGGTCGTGCGCGAGACGATCGTCCCCGTCATCGCCGAGGGAGAAAAGCTGGCGCAGTCCTTCACCGGCAGCGCCCGCGAGCTGTTCGAGGAGCTGGTCAGGAAATACTGGAACCTGGTGGGTGAGACGGCGGCGATCGCCATCCCCAAGCTCATGATGGCCGAGGCCGCCAATTTCCCCGAGCTCACCAAGTTCTACTATGAAGAGGTCGTGACCCGCGGTCACCGGCTGATGGCGGGGGTGATCGAGCGGGGCATCAAGACCGGAGAGTTCCGCCGCGTCAACGTGGCGACCGCGGCCAAGCTCGCCATGTCCCCGCTGCTGCACGCCGCCGTCGCGCTGCGGGCGTTTGCCGTCTGCATGCCGGAAGGGCTGGACGTCCAGACCTACCTGAACACTCACATCGAGCTATTCCTCCATGGCATCGCGAATTCGTAGCGTGGTGATCGCCGCCGTGCTCGTGGGCGGCGCCCGGTCGGCGGCGGCCCAGGGCGCGCCGTCCTCCCTTCGCCTGAGCTTCGCCGAAGCGGTCCTCCGTGCCGGCGGCGCCGCCCCTCCCGTGGAGCTGGCGGGCCTGCGCAATCTCGAAGCGGAAGCGCGCGTGCGCGAAGCCCGGTCGCCGCTGCTCCCGGACCTCGCCGGGACGGTCTCGTGGCAGAACCGGACGTTCAACAAGAACTCGCTCGGCTTCGCGTTCAACTTTCCCGGGGCGCCACCGGACCTGATCGGTCCGTTCAACCTGTACGACGCGCGCCTGTCGGTGACCCAGACGCTGTTCGACTACTCGAGCTGGCAGGCGGTCAAGGCCGCCCGGGAGGCGTTGCGCAGCTCCCAGGCCGACAGCGGCGCGGCGGCCGAGGGCGCCGTCGTGAACACCGCCGGCGCCTACCTCCGGGCCCTGCGCGCGCAGGCCTCGGTGGCGGCGCGGCAGGAGGACTCCAGCATCGCGGCCCAGCTCCTGGACCTCGCCCTCGCCCAGCAGAAGGCCGGAGTGGTCGCGGCAATCGACGTGACGCGGGCTCGCACCCAGTTCGTTGTGGCCGAGCAGGGGCAGATCCAGGCCCGGACCGCGTTCGATCAGGCCCGCATCGACCTGTCACGCTCCCTGGGCCTCGGCCCTGAGACGACGATCGATCTCGCCGACACGCTGACGGCGGCCTTGCCGGTGCTGGCCCTGCCGTTGCAACGGGACTCGATCGTGGCCTTCGCGCTCACCGGTCGACCCGACCTCGCGGCCGAGCAAGCGCGCGGCGATGCCGCCCGGCGCCAGAGCTCGGCGATCTCGGCGGAGCTCGCTCCCCGGATCGCGCTCGCCGCCGACGGCGGGGGCAACGGCCCCACCGTCGGGAGCATGATTTTCACGCGCGAGGTGGGGATCCAGCTCGTGTGGCCGATTCTCGACGGCTTCCGGCGCGAAGCGCGGAAAGACGAGAGCAACGCGCAGGTGAGCCAGAGTGACGTCCGGGTGCGGGAGCTCCGCCTTCAGGTCGCGGCCGATGTCGACGCGGCGCTGTTGCAGCTGCGGTCGGCCGAGGCACAGGTGGAGATCGCCGGCGAGCGGCTGCGCCTGGCGCAGGACGAGCTCGATCAGGCGCAGGAACGGTACAAGGCCGGCGTGGCCGGCAATCTGGACGTGATCACCGCGCAGCAGTCGCTGGTGCGGGCGCGGGACGTGGACATCGACGCGCGCTTCGTCGCGGCGGCCGCGCGGGTGGCGCTGGCCCGGGCCGCCGGGGTCGCGCGGTTGCTGCACTAACCCCAGACAGGATGTCGAGGACAGACGCATGACGACGACGATCGAGCCGGACACGGCGCCGCAGACGGCGGCCTCACCGGCGCCGCGGCGCCCGGTAACGCCGGCCCCCGCCGCTCCCGGCAGCCGCAAGCGGATGATCTACGGGATTCTCGGGCTTGTGGTGCTGGCGCTCCTCGCCGGCGGGGTCCGGGCCTGGTGGTTCGGCCGCAGCCACGTGACCACCGACAACGCGCAGGTGGACG
>Ga0335085_10016663_pt1 | contig 10612 bp, 11 predicted proteins | sample Lox_Sample_45_FD_206712 | JGI IMG/M metagenome (GOLD analysis project Ga0335085, IMG submission 206712) | Soil microbial communities from Loxahatchee National Wildlife Refuge, Florida, United States - Lox_Sample_4.5 | ecosystem: Environmental > Terrestrial > Soil > Wetlands | place: USA...
CCGATTCTGGACACTCTTCACATCTCAGTCACCGACCCCGCACGGCGTGTCGCCCCGCATCTCCCTCACCAGGCACGAAACCCCGGTCAACGATCTAGGACCGGACCGCGGCCGGCGAGGGGAGTGGCATGAAGATCGCACTGGACCCGTACATGCTCCGCCGCGTCCCGCTGACCGAACTGCCCGGCGTGGTGGCCGACCTGGGTTATGAGTACATCGAGCTGTCGCCGCGGGCGGACTTCACCCCGTTCTTCCTGCACCCGCGGGCGAACTCCGGCCGGGTGCGGGATTTCAAGGCCGCGCTGGACGCGGCCGGGGTGGGCTTCGATGGCATCGCCACCGTCTGCGTCTTCGCGTGGGAGGAACGGGCCCGTGAGTCGTGCGCCGGCAACCTGGAGAAGGTGCGGCAGTACCTGGCTAAGTACTCCTGAACGGCCTGTTCCCGGCCTGCGTGCCGCTGGAAGGGGTGCCGCTGGAAGGGGTGCCGCTGGAAGGGGCGGAACCGGACCGCGCGGCGCGGGTGGCCTGGGTCCGCGCGGCGCGGGTGGCCTGGGTCCGCGCGGCGCGGGTGGCCTGGGTCCGCGCGGCGCGGGCCAGGGCGGGCAGCCGGCCCAGCAGGTCGTCGGCCTCGGCCACGGTGCGGTCCTGGACGCTGGCGGTCACGCGGCGGCCCGCGACGTCCAGCCGCACCGAGGCCAGCCCGAGCCGCCGCTGCACGGGGCCCTGCACCCACCGGACGCTCTGCAGCTTTTCCAGCGGGATCCAGGTCGTGGTCCGGCGGAGCCGGCCCCGGGCCGCCATCACGTAGCGGTCGTCCCCGCCCCAGGCCAGGAAGTGGTACTGCAGCGGCGCCTTCCAGCGGGCGTGCCCGGGCGGCTTTTCTGACGGCGCCGGGGCCGCGCTGACCAGCTCGCCGAGCATCTTCGCCGCGTCCGCACGGGTCCCCACCGGGACGAGCGGGCGCAGCCGCCGGCCCTCCGACCGGTTCTCCCGTCGCTGGCGCGGCCCGGCCACGTCGATGGGCGCCACGGCAGCGTTGGAACATACGCGGCGGCGGGCGTCGCCACCGACCGGGTGCCGGGCGCGGTTCTCACCTTGCGGCCGCAACGTGCCGGCAGATGAAATGGCAGAAGATGCCGCCACGACGCGGACTGATAGGCGATGGTTTCGCTGCTGCCCGTGGGGGAGGGCCCCGGCAGGAGGCGGCAACTACTGTCACGCCCAGGCCAGCGGCCACCAATCCGAGGGCGGAGATGCCGCTGGCTTCCTGCACGATGGCGGGACTGAAGCCGGCGGCGCGGCAGGAGGCGATGAACTCGCTGGATCTCGCTCCTTACCCTGCCCGGCTGCGGGCTGGCCGGGAAATGCCGCATGACCGTGCTCGTAATATCCGATCACGTGCGCGAAAATAGCCAGGTGGCCCGGCGTCCGGGCAGCAACGTGAGTTTTCGCGCGACCCGGGCGGTGTAAAGGCTGACGGCGGCATCGCCGTGACCGACAACACGAGGAGGCAGCGTTGCCAGGTGAGATCGTGCACATCGAGATCCCGGCGGACGACACCAAGCGGGGTCAGGAGTTCTGGGGCTCTTTGTTCGGGTGGCGGTTCCAGGCGAACCCCGGCCCGTTCGAGTACCACACGACGCAGATTGGCGGGGAGCAGGGCGCGGCGATCACGAACATGGAGCCGGGCAAGCGCGGTACGCGGCCGTACTTCGCGGTCGACGACATCAAGGCTGGTGCCGCGCGTGTGACGGAGCTCGGCGGGGAGGCAGGCGAGCCGATGCCGGTTCCGGCCATGGGCTGGTTCTCGACCTGCAAGGACCCGCACGGGAACGAGTTCGGGCTCTGGCAGACCGACACATCGGCCCCAGCCCCGACGCAGTAAACCGGCGCAGCAGAAAGGTCAGGCCTGCTTGTCACGGCAGCGGCCTTACGCTCCGTGACAAGCAGGCCTGGCCTCGCGCCCGGCTGGGTTCTGAGCGCAAGATCGTGGCCGCGGACAGTCACAGCTCTTCGGCAGACGCCGAGACTCAAAGCGCGGTGAGAGCTGAGCGCCGGAGCCATCGGTCGATGGCGTCGCCGACCGCCGATGACTGCGAGGGCGGGTCGTCAGTCGTGGATGGGCCGGTTGCCAATCGCGCCGACCATGGCGGGGTCGCGGTGGTCGAAGAACAGGGTCGCGCCGGTGTCCATGGCCGCGATTCGGGCCATCTCGCCGTCGGTGAGGGTGAAGTCGAAGACGTCGAGGTTCTGCGCCATCCGCTCGGGCCGGACCGACTTGGGGATGGCGACGACGTTGCGCTGGGTGAGCCAGCGCAGCACGACCTGGGCGACGGACTTGCCGTGGGCGGCGCCGATCTCGGTCAGGGCGGGGTCGGAGAACAGGTTGTTGCGGCCTTCGGCGAACCCGCCCCAGGACTCGTGCTGGACCCCGCGCTCGACCATGAGGTCGTGGTCGGCCTGCCGCTGGAAGTAGGGGTGGGTCTCGATCTGGTTGACCGCCGGGGTGAATCCGGTGCGGTCGATGAGGTCCACGAGCCGGTCGGGGTAGAAGTTGCAGACGCCGACGGCCTTCGCCAGGCCCCGCTTGTTGAGGGCACGCATGGCGCGCCAGGAGCCGTAGTAGTCGCCGTAGGGCTGGTGGATCAGGTACAGGTCGAGGTAGTCGAGGCCGAGATGCTGCAGCGAGGCGTCGAACGCCTTCTTGGTGTTCTCCTCGCCGGTGTCCTGTACCCACAGCTTCGTGGTGACGAACAGCTCCTCGCGGGCGATGCCGCTGGCGGCGATGGCGCGGCCGACGGCTTCCTCGTTGCCGTAGGAGGCGGCGGTGTCGAGGTGGCGGTAGCCGGCGGCCAGGGCGTCGGCGACGGCCTGCTCGGTCTCCTCGGCGGGGATCTGGAAGACGCCGAAGCCGAGGATCGGCATCTCGACGCCGTTGTTGAGGGTGACGGTGGGAACCTGGACAGACACGGTGGAACCTTCTTCTCGCAGATGATGGAGCCGCGTGACCCGCTACGAGGCGAGCCAGGCCGGGCGGGGTGGGGCCCTTGGCGTTGACTCCACGAAACCCCTTCTCGCGCGCCTGCGGGAGTGACGGTGTTTCCCGGTAATGCCAGACCCTCCCCAGCGCCGTGCCCGGGTCGTACGGTCGAAGGCATGGAAAACCGGGACGAGGTCCGCGACTTCCTCACCAGCCGCCGGGACCGGCTCACCCCCGACCAAGCGGGGGTCCCGCGCTACGGCGGCCGGCGCCGCGTCAAGGGGCTGCGCCGCGAGGAGGTCGCCATGCTCGCCGGCATGAGCACTGACTACTACACGCGCCTGGAGCGGGGGAACCTCTCCGGCGTCTCGGACTCAGTCCTCGGCGCGCTGGCGCGCGCCCTGCAGCTCAACGAGGCCGAGAGGACGCACCTGTTCGACCTCGCCGCCACCGCCAACGGAGCCGGCCAGACGGGGCGCAGTGCGTCGGGCGACCCCGGACCCGGTCGGCCGCGCTGCTCCTCGAGCCCACCCCGCGTGCGGGAGGGTGTGCTGCGCGTCCTCGACAGCATCAGTGCCCCCGCCTACGTCCGCAACAACCGCATGGACGTCCTCGCCGCCAACCGGCTCGGCCGGGCTCTGTTCGCCGACGTCTACGCAGAGGGCGCCACCGGCTTCAACCTTGCCCGCTACCTCTTCCTCGACCCGCGTTCCCGCGACTTCTACACCCAGTGGGACGTCGTCGCCCGCGACTCCGTCGCCGCCCTGCGCATCGAAGCAGGCCGCAACCCCTACGACCGCGGCCTGACCGCCCTGGTCGGTGAGCTCTCGACCCGCAGCGAACAGTTCCGCACCTGGTGGGCCGCCCACAACGTCAAGTTCCACACCACGGCCGCCAAGACGCTGCGCCACCCCGCCGTCGGCGAGCTCGAACTCACCGGCGAAGCACTCACCCTCCCCGGAGGCCACGGCCTGACCATCATCACCTACACCGTCGAACCCCACAGCGCCTCTGAACAGGCCCTGAACTTCCTCGCGAGCTGGAGCGCGCAGGCATCCCCAGCGAACCCGCGCAAGCCCGAGACCATCGAGGAGACGAAGTGACGACGGAACAGCGACGCCTCGGCAGCACTGGGGTCTGGGTCAGCGAGCTATGCCTGGGCACCATGATGTTCGGCGAGTGGGGCACCAAGGACCACAACGAGAGCATCCGGATCATCCACCGCGCGCTCGACGCCGGCATCACGTTCGTCGACACCGCAGACGTCTACTCCGCCGGCGAGTCCGAGGTCATCGTCGGCAAGGCCCTCACCGGGCGACGTGACGACATCGTCCTCGCGACCAAGGCGTTCATGCCGATGAGCGACGACCTCAATCACCGTGGCAGCTCCCGCCGCTGGATCATCCGCGAGGTCGAGGACTCGCTGCGCCGGCTCGACACCGACTGGATCGACCTTTACCAGATCCACCGCTGGGACCCCCAGACCGACCTCGACGAGACCCTCGGCGCACTCTCCGACCTGGTCCACCAGGGCAAGATCCGCTACTTCGGCCACTCGACCTTCCCCGCCTCGGCCATCGTCGAGGCCCAATGGACCGCCGAGCGCCGCAACCGCGAGCGGTTCGTCACCGAGCAGCCGACCTACTCGATCCTCACCCGCGGCATCGAGAACGACGTCCTCCCCACCTGCCAGCGCTACGGCATGGGCGTGCTGTCCTACAGCCCCCTGGCCGGCGGGTGGCTCTCCGGCCGCTATCGCCAGGACGCCACCCAGGGACCCATGTCAGTCGCCCGCCAGCGCCTGGCCAACCGGTTCGACCTCGACCTGCCCGACAACCAGCGCAAGCTCGAAGCAGCCGACCAGCTCGCCCGGCTCGCCGACGACGCCGGCATCAGCCTCATCGAGCTCGCGATTGCCTTCGTCCTGCGCCACCCCGCCGTCACCTCGGCCATCATCGGCCCCCGGACCATGGAACACCTGGAAGCACAGCTCACCGCTACCGACGTGCACCTCACCCACGACGTCCTCGACCGCATCGACCAGATCGTCGCCCCCGGCCTCACCCTCAACCCCGCCGACAACGGCTGGGTCAGCCCCGCCCTCGACCCGACCGCCCGCCGCCGCTGACGGCCCGGTTCTCGGATCCGCCGCGTGGACTGTCCAAGGACTGAGATGCCCCAAACTTTCCGGACAGGGGTCCAATAGGATTCTTATCTGGAAAGGAACGGGATCGAGTGCCGGGAAAATTGAAAAGATACACTCCCGAGTTTAAGGAGCAGGCCGCCAGGAAGGTGGTCGATAACTCACTGCCCATTGCCCAGGTGGCTCGGGAACTCGAAGTGAATGATACGACTCTGGGCTTCTGGGTGAAGGCGTACAAGAAAAAGATCGCCGGGCAGCCGATCCCGGAGGGCACGCCGGATGACGAGCGAGTCCGGGAACTCGAGCGCCGTAACCGCGAGCTTGAAATGGAAGTAGCGTTCCTCAGAAAAGCTGCGGCGTACTTCGCGAAGGAGCAACGGTGAGCGAGAAGTACGCGTTCGCCGATGCGGAATGCGCCACCCTGGCCGGGGATGAGGCATGCGCTCCCACTGTCACCCAGGCCTGCGAATGGCTGGGAGTCTCGAAATCCGGGTACTACGATTGGAGGTCGCGGCCGCAAAGTGCGGCCGCGCGGTCATCGCCGCCACCCAGCGGCCACTGGCCGCCAGCACGCTTGGCGAGCCCTCCGGAACCCCCGCCTGGAAGACCATTCCGTCATGGGCGGTGATCGGAACCGCCGACAAGGTCATCCCGCCCGCTTTGCTGGAATCCATGGCCAAGCGCGCCAAGGCCCACATCACCAAGGTCAACGCCGGACACCTGTCCCTGATCTCCAACCCCGGCGTCGTCACTCGGGTCATCATCGAGGCCGCCCGCGCCACCGGCTAACCGGCCACCGTGACCAGCCGGCCGGTGCCCGGCACAACCCGTTCCACAGGTGGGGCACCGGCCGGCGGTGTGTCTTCTCCCTCACCCCGGACAGCCCGTCACCGTGCGTGACTTCGGTGGCGCAGAGCAGGTGGGTCCACCGGGGCGCCGGATCCGCCGTTCTGCTCGGGCTGGCGATCGGCGATGTGTGCCGGTGACCCGGCCCGGAGGATCGTTCTGTACGCGCAGGGACTGCGCGGCATACGGGTAGCGGTGGCGTCCAGGCCAGCCGCTGTGTCACGGGAGTGTCTGCCAGTGCCCGCAAGACGGCTCCTCGGTGGACCCAGCACTGCAGTTTGCGCTGTTCTAGCATTTCGCTCGGTCACAATGAATCCGGCGGGCGGCGCTTGTCGATGAGGCAGACGTAGGACTTTCGGCAGGCCGGCCGGGCCGCATGACTGTGGATGCCGGTTTCCCGGATGGTCACCTTGGGCTGGACGACTACATCCGCAGAGATTTACATCTGCCAGGTAGCCAGATCATGGAGCCCGGCTGGAGTCCAGGCTTTGCCTGGCTGCCGAGGAGGTGGGCATGGGCGAGCTAGCCATCGCGGTGCGCGGACTGCGCAAGAGTTTCGGCGCGAAGGAAGCGGTCGCCGGGATAGACCTGGACATCGCGGCGGGTTCCTTCGCCGGGCTGGTCGGGCCCAACGGGGCGGGGAAGACCACGTCCCTGTCGATGATGACCGGGCTGCTGCGGCCGGACATCGGCCAGGTGCTGGTCACCGGGCTGGATGTCTGGGCCGACCCACCCGCCGCCAAGGCGGTCATCGGCGTGGTGCCGGACGAGGCCCGGCTGTTCGACCGGCTCAGCGGCGAGGAATTGCTGGAATACGCCGGGCGGCTACGCGGCCTACCCATCGGCGAGGCGCGCTCCCGGGCCGCCCAGCTGCTGGACGTGCTGGACCTGACCGCCGATGCGAGGCGACTGGTCGCCGACTACTCGGCCGGCATGCGCAAGAAGATCACACTCGGCTGCGCCCTGATCCACAACCCCTCGGTGCTGTTCCTGGACGAGCCGCTCGAAGGCGTGGATCCGGTCTCGGCCGACGTGGTCCGCCGGCTGCTGACACGTTTCGTGGGCTCCGGCTCCACCGTGCTGTTCTCCAGCCACGTCATGGAGCTGGTCGAACAGGTCTGCGACCATGTCTCCATCATCGACAAGGGCCGGATCGTGGCCACCGGAACCATCGACCAGATCCGGGGCGGCAAGACCCTGCAGCAGGCGTTCATCGCCCTGGTCGGCGCGAGGGCGAGCGGCGAGGAGGGACTGCCGTGGCTCGGCTCCTCGTCCAGCTGAAGCTGCGCCTGCTGCGCAACGCGCTCCGCTCGTCCACGTCGGCTAAGGTCGCCTTCATCGTCAGCACGATCTTCGCCGGGCTGGTCGCGGCCGGTACCTTCGCCGGCCTGGCCGTGCTGCGCGGCAACGGCGCGTCGGTCGATCTGACCACTGTCGTGTTCACCGTGTTCGCGTTCGGCTGGCTGATCCTGCCGCTGCTCGTCTTCGGCCTCGACAGCACCCTGGACCCCGCCACGCTGGCCCTCTACCCGCTGCGGACCCGCCCGCTCGCGGCCGGACTGCTGGCCGCCTCGGCCACCGGTGCCTGGCCGCTGGCCAACGTGGCCGGCCTGCTCGGCGTGACCGTCGGGCTGGCCAGCGGCGTCCCCGGCGTGCTCATCGCGCTGCTGGCGGTGCTGCTGGAGGTGCTGTTCTGCATAACGCTGGCCCGGTTCGTGACCACGGGATTGGCTCGTCTGCTGCGCTCACGCCGTGGCCGGGACCTCGCCGCGTTCCTGGTCATCCCGATCTTTGCCCTGTACGAAGCCTTTACCCAGGTGGTGCCGAAGCTGACCGCCGAGGGCAAGCTGACCGCGGCGAGCTTTGGCGGCATCGACGCGTGGCTGCGGTGGCTACCGCCGGGCCTGGCCGCGCACGCGATCCAGGACGCCTCGGACGGGCACGCCGGCATCGCGCTGGTGCGCCTGGCGCTGCTGGCGGCGGTCATCGTCGTCCTCGGCTGGCTGTGGATCGGATCGCTCGGCCGCGCGCTGGTGACGGTCGATACCACCACGCAGTCCTCGGCGGTGCGCGGTGCGGCGCTGCCGTTCGCCCGGTATGGGCTGCGTGGCACGGTGGCCGCCCGGTTCTGGATCTACCAGCGCCGCGAGCCCCTGTCGCTCATCTACTGGGGCATCACCGCGGTGATCATGGTCGCCGTGTGCGTCAGCACCATCCTGACCCCGAGATATTTCGGCCCATTGCTGGCCAGCGCGGCCTTCGGGACGGCCTTCGTCGCCGTCTTCCATTCCAACTCGGTCGGGATGGGCGGACCGGGCTTCAGCCTGGAGGTGATGGCGCTGAGCGGCCGCCGCGCGCTACGCGCCTACTTCTCCGGCCAGAACATCGCGCTCGCCATGATCGCCGTGCCGCTGCTCACGCTGATCTCCTTCGGCCTCGCGGTCGTGGCCAGGCATCCGGCGGACGGATTCCTGGCCATGGCGGTGGATCTCGCCGGGATCGGCGCGGGCCTGGCCCTGAGCAACTTCTTCACCGCCACTCTGCCTTACCCGGTGGAAAAGCGGGCCGGGAGCCCCACGCCCCGGGCCGTCAGCGGGTATATGGGCCAGGCGCTCGGGGGCACGCTCGGCAGCATGCTTGGCACAGGGCTGGCGGTTACCCCGGTACTGGTCGCCGCGGCGCTCACCCGCCCGGATCCGGCGGCCGTCCGGATGCCCGTGCTCCTGCTGTGCGCCGCCGGATACGGCATCGCGCTGGCCTGGACCGGCGTGCGGATCGCAGCCCGCGCAGCTGAGCAGAGGCTGCCGGAGCTCTACCAGATCGCCGCCCGCAGCAAGCTGTAATCGAATCCGAACCCAAACTCCACCCGCCCGTTGTCTGGGCTGCAGATTCTCTGCTTGCGAAGTCCGGCGGAGCGCAGCCAGAACACACCGATCTGTATCCGGTTTAACGGAGGGCACGCGCTCTCCCCTGGCATCCCGAGTCGGCGTTCTCTGCAGCCCAGATACGAGAAGCCCCCGCCTCTTCCGGTTCCGGGAGAGGCGTTCTCGCTGTCGTTTGTAAACGAGGCGGGGTTATGACCCTCCGGCCGATGGCTGTACGACCTCTTCGGCAATGAGCCGGGATTCGGCCTTCCCTGGTCGCCTCTCCGGCGGAGTTGGCCTAATCCTAATGGCTCTGGTACCGCGTGGCTTGCGATGTTCCGGCTGGGCTGCTGGCCGTGATCTGGTTAGGCTGCCGTGAGACTGCCGGTTGCTGGCGCCAGGGATGCCTCAGCCAGAGACGCACCGTCAAGAGCGATGCCTCCATCCCCGGCTGGTAGGTACGCTCGGTGGCCAGCGTAGTTACCGTGCCTGGTCGCGCGCCTGAAGCATCCGGGCAGTGGCCGCCCCGTTTTCACGCGGGCACGCGCTGGGAGTCGGCTATGCGGTCGAGCCAGTCGCCGAGCAGGGTGCGCTCGGCCGGGGTAACCGGCAGCTTGACCTGCGCGATCCGGTCCAGCCCGGCAATCCCGGCTGGCGTGGCAGTCATTTGCTGCCCCCCACGGCCCGCGTGGCGGCGCCTGACGCTGTCCTGCCCAGGGCTGTCCGCTGAGCTGCGGACCCCTTTACTGCCATCGGTCCCCCTTACTGCCGGCTGCCGCCAGGCCGCCGCTAACCGGCAGGTTTCCGGCCATCTTATGGGGGGTGCATCCACCAAACCACATCGCCAGCCTGATACCGGACGCCCTGCGCCGCCGGTAAAACGCCAGGGCAACCGCCGTTCGCGACCGCCGCAGGATCCAGTTCCGGCAGACCTCCAATCGTCCAGATCCGGACGCTCTGCGCGCGATAACCGGCCCCGGCTGCACCATGCGCCAGCCGCGCCGACTCGGCGATCCGGAGCTGCGCCGCTCTGCAGGCCCGTCACAGTCGGTTAGCCCGCCTCGACATGTGGACCGCGCGCAGGGCCGCCGATCTGATCGGCAGGCTCGTTGCCTCGGTAGGCACTCAGGGCCGCGCCGTGACGGGTGATCTGTTCGTCGCTGCGCACTTTGCCCGACGCATCGCCAACGTCCGCTTCTGCGTGTGAGCGCGCCGCCGATTTGGGCCGTCCGCACACGGCGCTGTTGGGTCAATGCTTGCGGGACGCGCTAGGTTCTCGCGCTCTAGTCATCAGCTCCTGGCTGAGGAACAGCAGCACTGGCAGCAGAAGGCTCAGCACCACATTTTGAAAGCTTAGCCACCTAAATGCTATGGCAGCAGCACTGACGAATGCCGACAGGACTAGGACCACCGCCGCCCAATGGAGCTTGACCCATCCAAATATTACGGATTTCCTTGGTTGGCTAACTAGTGAGCGCAGAGATCGGCCTCCCGCGCTTTTCCTTCGGACGACGGCAAGATCTGGCAAGAACGTAACCGAATCACCGTGTCCCAGGAGCGGCAAATATTTCAAATCAGTGATAACGGATACCGCATACCATGCGGGCCAAAATCGAGGGTGCGGGAATCTGGCTAGGACTTGGCCACTCTCCTGTTGGCAGCTGAGTGGGTAGCATGAACTCGAATACTTGCTGCAGCACTCGGCCGGGAGGTACGCGAGGGTTTCGAAGCAGCACGCTGGCCCCGCAGGCAAGGAAGGCCACGATTCACCGCGGCATT
>Ga0335085_10016664_pt1 | contig 10611 bp, 7 predicted proteins | sample Lox_Sample_45_FD_206712 | JGI IMG/M metagenome (GOLD analysis project Ga0335085, IMG submission 206712) | Soil microbial communities from Loxahatchee National Wildlife Refuge, Florida, United States - Lox_Sample_4.5 | ecosystem: Environmental > Terrestrial > Soil > Wetlands | place: USA: Florida...
AATTGGCACCCCCAAATCAGATGACCGGCGGGTTCGGCATCTCCTTCAAGCGCTTCGCGATCGCCAGGCAGGCGCAGGTCTGATGAAAGGTCGTCGTGAAGGCCACAATGGGTGCCCCAGTCGCGTGTAATGTGCGAGCGCAACGATCCATGAACTCGGCCCGCCAACTTCGACTCTGGAGCATCCGCCGCAACATCTCCGGCGGCATGACGCTGCCGAGAACGTTGCGGACGTATTCGTGCTCAGGGGGGAGTTGGCCCGGAAAAACCTGGTCAGCGAAAAACCATTCGCCGGCCATGGAGTCTGCCGGCGTCTGGTCCGAAATGTGGGTGTAGAGATCGTCGCCGACCTTTTCGGCGAAGTCAATGTTGAAGTAGTGGATGCGGGATGAGTAGCCGCAGCGTGCGAGCCCTGCCTTGAGCAGACTTACGCCGATCGCGGGCCGGGCGATATCGGCGAATGGGACTACGGCAAATGCCACGTCCATGCCGTTTGCGCTCCTCTCCGACTACGTCTTCGCTGAATTTAATCGCGGGAACTCAGCTTACTGACCGAAGCCGCCGAAGTTCCCACTGAAACCACCACCCGATTGGGCGCACGGCCCGCAACTACATTCGAAGCACTCACCGATGATGCCTCGATTGATGATGGGATTAATGCCACGCGGACTGATGGAGCGGCTGACCGCCCTTGCAACAGCGCAGACCTGGGGTGAGAGCTGGGGCGCGGCAGAAGCTGGTACAGCGGCTTCGGCCAAAGGTTGGCCTGCCACCAAGCTACTAACCTTGTGGTAGGCCTTCATTTCTTCTTCGGTGATGTGTATTTTGGAAAGTTTCTCTTCGAGTTCGGCCACGCGCATTTCAAGGGTCTTGGGCTGATCAGAACCTTTATGTTCCGCCATTATGGTGGACTCCTTTGTTGTAAGGTATGGACTGCCAGCAAATTTTTTACACTTGATTCTGAATTACGTCAAGAGAAATCTAGCTAACCTCATATACGACGAAAAGATATGTCATTGAGCTGATTGACATACATCATTTTAAGATCTTGGATTTGGCAGGGTCGGGAGCAGGCCCCGCAACCCGGAAGTCATTCCGCCATCGCGCGTCGAGTTCGCGCCGCATCACAAGCCATAGTGCCCAAAAGCTGACTAGACGAGGCCCAAGCGTTCACGGATAACCCGCGTGGGAGTGGGCACAACGGGTCACACCTGCACGCCGTTTACGCGCTTGGCCGGGGTATACGCCAGGTTGAGGAGGCGAATCTTGTGGGACACTTAGGAGGGGTTCAAAGTCCGCGAAGGCATTGTTACGGGCGGCAGACAAGCCGACGACCGGGGTGCAGGTCTTATTCGCGCTTCTGGAAGATCACGATGTGTTGTGAAGGTAGTGTTTCCACGGCCCGGGCGTATGCAAGCCCAACCACCTTCATTTCTTTCCGTAGCTGCTTGACGCTCATCTTGTGCACTTCCTTGATTCGGACGCTGGGATCTTCCTTTCGATACTCGACAAAGATCACGCGCCCGCCCGGCTTCAGCGCTTCGCGGACCTTCGTCATGACCTCATAGGGATAGGCGAGTTCGTGGTAGACATCCACCATCAGCACCATGTCAACGCCGCTTGCAGGCAGTTTGGGATCGGTGTCGCTACCTTTCATCTCCTCCACGTTGGTCACTCCCAACGCGGTGCCGCGCCGTCGAAGTGCTTCAAGCATCTCGTCCTGAATTTCAACCGCCAGTACCTTGCCCGTCTTGCCGACTTTAGCTGCAAGGCGGAACGTAAAGTAGCCAGAGCCGGCGCCCAGGTCCGCCACCACCTCTCCGCCACGAAGCTCCATCGCGTCAATCACCACCTCAGGATGCTCCTGCTCTTCGCGCTCAGGGCGATCGAGCCAGGCCATGCCACCCGGCGGCATGACTTGAGCGATCTCCCGACCCAGATAAAATCTTCCTGTCCCGTCCGGATCGTGGATGGCACGGACTTCATAGAGGGCTTGGGGTTGCGGGCTCGAAGCCTGATGCTCCGCCATGAGCCCTTCCTGAGCGGCCCGAGCCGCCGGAAGTTGGCTCTGCGATGCAAACGCGCCCGCGGTGATCGATACAAGGGTGAGGGCAATTGCGGCCCGGTGGCGTTTGAAATCAAGCATATGCACCTGTTCGCTGTGGCGACCATAATTGAAATTGTGTGCCGCGCTCGCCCGGCATGGCCAGCTTACCTTAGAGGCCGAAACTGGGAATCCCCGACAGCAACATATCACGAAGCCGTGCCTTCACCACAAAGGACTACACGAAAACATTCGGAAATAGCCGACCATGCTACAACGCGCGCAACGGCAACGCATGATCAAATCTCAAGGGTGATGGGGTCGCGCGGACGCGAAAATGCTGACGCTAGCGCTTGGTTGAGTTAATAAGCGTAATTATTAGTGGCTCTCGGAGGGCGGGGCGTTAGCCCCGCCGGCAGACAGGCGTAGGTTTTGGGCTTCAGCCCCTGAAGCAACGGTGGCTTCAGGGCCTAAAGGCCTTTTCAACGCGCCACCTGGCAGCGGCGGGGCCAAAGCCCCGCCCTTCAATAAATGCGGCTACTACTGCAATTAAGCATGAGCGAGACGATTAAGAGGTAAGAATTCTGCGCCCGATCGGCTTGAGCGCGGGGCAGAGAATATAAGACCAAGATACGGGCATCTGGTGTACAATAGACAAGGATGGTTGTTAAACAAAATCTGCCGTGCGACCGGCAGGCATTGCAACCCTTGGCGTTAAGAACAGAAAGAGTAGTGTCGCCCATCGTTAACTGTGATTGAATTCCACGAATTGTCGTTCCGATCCTTCGATAGGGGCGCCCACGCCCTCTTCTCGGAAATGACAGCGCTTCAGGAAACGGACGGCTGATTCCAGCCGCCCCTTGAGGGGAGAAGCTTTTGCCACCTATGCTCCAGGAACAGGATGACCGGGTCCGCAACCTCATCGACTTGGGGAAGGACCGCGGTTATGCCCTTTATGACGAGGTGAATGACATCCTGCCGTCCGCCAGGCGCACATCGGCAGAGGCCAAGAGCCTGTTCTCCGCCTTCGAGCATCACAACATCGATGTATACGAAAATACTCCCGTGGCCAAGGCGGCTCGCGGTGGCCCGGGCAATATTGAACACGGGGAATCCAAAGAGGGGGAAAATCCCGCCCGCAGCGAAGAGATCGAGATTGACGAGACCGCACACCTCGTGGACAAGACCACTGATCCGGTCCGGGTATATCTGCGCGAAATGGGCCGTGTTCCGCTGCTCAAACGGGCAGGTGAGGTGGCCATTGCCAGACGCATGGAGCGTGGCCACGCGCTGGTGCTCAAAACAATTTCCCGCTCACCGATTGTGCTGAGAGAGATCATTGAAACTGGCAGAGAGTTGCGCGCCGGCACACGTTCGATTCGAGAGATTGTCCATTTTGATGAAGAAGAGCTAACGGAAGGGAAAATCCGCAAGAAGACCCGCCTTACGCTGCGGATTATCGATAAGATCGAAAAGCTTTACGCTGTGGGGCTTAAGCAAGCGGATTCGTTAAAGAAGATTCCGCGATCAAGCCAAACTGCTCATCTGCGGGCCCGTTACAAGTTGTCGCGGACGCGTGTTGAGATGTCGCGACTGGCTCGCTCAATTAACCTCCACCCCCTCGAAAGGAAACGGCTGATTGACAAGTTGCGGCACGAAGTCGAGCGGATCGATTCCCTGGGGCACGAGTCCCCGCGGCATGAGTCGCGCGGCGGCTCCGCTCATGGGAAGGCCGCCGCAGTACGCAAGCATCGGCCATCGCGCCGCTCGCAGTTAAAAGCGATCGAGGAATCAGGGGAAGTCGGGCTGACTGCCCTGAAACGTTCACTCGCCGTAATCCGGCGTGGCGAGGCGGATGCCGAACACGCAAAGAAGGAACTGACCGAGGCAAACCTTCGCCTCGTGGTGTCCATTGCCAAGAAGTACGCGAATAGGGGCCTGGAGTTTCTCGACTTGATTCAGGAAGGGAATATCGGCCTGATGAAGGGGGCCGACAAATTTGACTGGCGTCGCGGGTACAAATTCTCCACCTATGCCACATGGTGGATTCATCAGGCAGTCTCACGGGCGATCGCCGATAAAGCACGCACGATTCGAGTGCCTGTACATATGTTCGGGGCGATCAATAAGCAGATTCGCACCAGCCGGCAACTTGTCCAGGAGTTGGGCCGCGAGCCCACCGCGGAAGAAATCGCTCAGCGCTTGGATGTAGCTGTCGAAAAGGTGCGCAGCACCAAAAAGATTGCGCAGCAGCCCGTTTCCTTGGGGACACCCGTTGGCAAGGACGGAGAAACAGCCCTCGGTGACCTAATCGAGGATAAGACTTCTGCCTCGCCGTCGGACGCGGTCATCCGCCTTAACCTGAAGGAACGCGTGGCCTCGATGCTGAAGACGCTCACGGCGCGCGAGGAAGCAATTATCCGGATGCGGTTTGGCCTGGGCGGTGATAGCGAATGCACTCTTGAGGAGGTCGGACGCACCTTCGACGTCACTCGCGAGCGCATCCGCCAGATCGAAGCGATCGTGCTGCGAAAACTTCGCCATCCGTCGCGGTCGGGCCACTTCCGGCTCTTCGTACAAAGCTCTTTGTAAGAGAAACCCGGGGGCGCACCGGTGTTCGAAAATGCAGCTCTCCGGCAATGTAAAGCAGTCAAAGGAAAAAAATGAAAAACCTCTTTGTTGGCAATATGAGCTTCCAAACTACGGAAAGCGAGTTGACTGCGCTATTCCAAGGATTCGGGCAGGTTACGCGCGTCCATGTCGCGATGGATCGGGAGACTGGCCGAGCGCGCGGTTTCGCCTTTGTGGAAATGCCCAATGATGAAGAAGCGGCCAAGGCGATTGCCGCCCTCAACGGAAAAGAGGTCGGGGGCCGCGCTATAAAGGTGAACGAAGCGCGCCCCAAGACGGATCGCCCCCCCGCGCATCGCAGCGGAGGCCGCGGGCAAAAACAAGGCGGATTCTCCAACGAGGATTACCGCGAAGCCCCGCGCCAGCCGCGTGAACCTCGCTGGTAGTGGCGCGCGAACCGCGTGGGATATTGTCAGCCTACATTCAGATTTGAAGGAGACCCGATGGCCACTACGTTCCTGAAGCGCCAGAAGGAAATGAAGAGATTGGAAAAACAGCGCGAAAAGGCCGAACGCCGCGCCCAGAAGAAACTTGCCAGAGGCGCCCAAAGCGAACCCTCGGTCGAAAATTTAAACTCGGCCGACAGCGAATCCTCCATTGCCAATGTACCCACACCCCCCGAGCCGGTGCCGCATAACTGATCCCGGGGTTTTGGCGCAGCCCCTTCTCTCACTGCGGGGGCATGCCACTCACAGCGGCCGGCCTTCTAGCGCCCCGAATATCTCATCATGACGGGCCCTTTTCTGACGTCTACCAGCGACAATTTGGCGTCCACCCCATCGGACAATTTGCACCCTCGTTTTCAGTTTGCCGAAGGTTGATTGTAAGTGGGCTTCTTTTCAGGATGTTGTCAGCTTTGGGAGGAGAAAAATCGCTTATCCGACTCTTTATTTTCGATCACTTCTCAGCTTAGGTCAGCTTGTCCGATAAGGGACATAAAGCCCCAGTGCCATGGGTACAGTTTGTCGGTCTGCATCGTGGTCGACATAAACTTGCCGCCGGTGTGCGCTAGGAGCCAAAGGCAGGCCTGGTCCCCCTCCCACCTGTTAATACTAGCCTAAATGGTTAGTCTTGTCAAGAGGAAAATGAAGTTGGATCCGCTGGCCCCAAAGACGGGGCCCACGGTCCGAAAACCGTCACCGTGAAATGGGGAAGGCTTTAAGTTACCGACACGGAAATCTGCGCCGTATGGGTGGCGGTGGGGGATGTGCCGATTATGGTGACCGTCCCCGATTCCGGCTGGGGCGTTGGTGTGCCCATGCCGCTACTCCCTCCGCCGCAACTGAGGCTGGCCACCACGAGGGCAGCAAGAACCGCGCCGAGCGCCACCAGCCGCAGGTTCCACAATTGGGCCTGCACGATGCCGGGGCGCAGTTTGGACGGGGCGATCAGCAGCAGGCAGAGCATGGCGACACCGGCGACCCCCCATCCGCCGAAGCGAGGGTTCCGGGGTGGCGCTGGGTAGGATGTCGCGGCGGAGGAAGCAGCAATGGTAACCGTGGCGGTGTTGCTGCTGAGGGCCCCGACCGAGCAAGCAACTCCCGAAAGCGTGCTGGAGGCGCTACAGGTAAAGGTCACGGTGGCGGAGAAGTTGTTGATGGGTGTCAAGGTGAGCGTGGATGTGCCGTTGCCGCCCGGGGCGATCGTAAGGGTGTTGGGCGAAGCGCTAAGCGAAAAATCCGCTGGGGCAGTGGTAAAGCTCGACACGGCGGACCAAGCCCCATTTTGACCGCCGCCAGAGGGCGGCAGACCCTGCACCTGCCAGTAGTAGGTAGTTCCCCCGCCCAGCGCGCTCGCGGCAGTGGTAAATGTAGCCGCCGTTGTCGTCATAATGATGGCGCAACTTCCGCAGGTCCCTGCCAGAGGGTTTGTAGGCAGCGCCGCTTGCGTGGTTGCGATTAATATTCGATAGCCGCCATTCCCTGCGACCGGTGACCAAGTAAAGGTAGGCGGAAGCGAGACAGCCGTCGCGCCATCGGCGGGTGCGGTGAGCATCGGCGCTGTCAAGGTTCCACCGGTCGTGGTGAAGGTAAAAACGTTTGACCAAGCGGCAACTCCGGAGCTGGAAATGGGCTCAATGGCCTGCACCTGCCAATAGTAGGTGCCTTCAGACAGAGGACCCGACGGAGGATAGGAAGTCGAATTCTGGCCGGTCATATCAACAACCGTGCATGCGCTGCAAATGCTTGTGGCAGGATTCGTCGGCAGATCGGCCGGGCTGCTTGCAATCATAATCCTGTAACCGGCGTTGCCCGCCACCGCCGACCAAGTGAAGGTGGGCGAAAGCGCCACCCCCGAGGCTCCGTTGGTTGGAAACGTCAGCGTGGGCGCAGGCAGGTTTCCCAAACCCGACGAATTCCACAAGGTAACCAAGTTATAGGCGTCAATCGACCCGAGGCCGCTGCCTTGATCATACCCGATGCCGGCCGAATAGCCGATCTCGCCGCCGTTGGCACAATCTAGGGTTCCGATTGTGCACGGCACCTTGTTGTTTCCGGTGGTGATGTCGTGAAAGGCCGCTGGCGATGTGGATGCCATGGGATAAAGGATTTGGTTAATATTGCCCCACGTTGATTTCGTATACTGGTTGATAAGGGCGACAATCCCCCCGAAAGTGGGCGCTCCTATAGAGGTTCCACCGGCCACCGTGAGCGTCAGGTTAGTTTTGCGATATCCGATGACACAACTCCCCTGCACACAGATTAGGAGGCTGTCATGCTGAACGGATGCGTTCATCGATAGATCCGGAACATCGCGAAAGTTATCGTTGGGAGTAATCCCTGTCTGCCAGGTGGGCTTGGGATAAATTGTGCTCACACCGCCGCCCCCAGCCAGCAGCCCGTTGGTGGTTGAGGTGTCGTTCCAAACCATCTCGGGAATATAGGAAAGGGCGGAAGGTGAAACGTCAACACCAATGGGTGCGGGGAGCCAGTAATTCCCCGAGCCTTCATTGAACTCCGTTCCGCCAATAGCTGTCACCAGCGGAGAGCTGGCAGGGAAATCTACCGCCAAGCCTCGCGTGGCGGAGGTCACAATGTTTGTCGAGGAAGAGTAGTCACAATCTGCCGCGCCGCTGTCGCCGCTGGCGACGACAATGGTCTGCCCTTGAGCGTTCGCCTGAACGGCGAGGGTTGCAAAACTCTGTCGGCCCGCCAGACTCCAGTTGGCTTCGCAGTTGCCGTAGCTGATAGTGATCACCGGAGCCAAGTTATGATCAACAGCGTACGGGAGCGCTTGATTGAAGACCCCGTTGCTGGGGCCACCGTTCACGTAGATAATCGTGGCGTTTTTGGCCACGGCGCCGGACCATTCGACGTCGAGGCTGGCTTCATAGATGTCAGGGGAGATGACTCCCGGATCCGGAACGCCGGGAACCAGGATTACCTGGGGAGCATTCACCGGCAGGTTAGAGATGCTGCGGAAGGTGGTGACATCGCTCGCGGGCCCCCTCCCATCGGAGTAGAGGTCCGTCTGCCCCATCACGGCGATAGACTGCCCAGTGCCATCAATCGGGTTGTTCCCGTTGTTGTAAAGCGCATTCACGTCATAAATAACGGCGAAGTCCGCCGGCGCTAAGAAGTTCTTGCCGCTGATGTAAGAAGTGAAGTTGGGCTTAGGTCCCGCCTCCACCCGGCGGAACACGCTGTGCGGCCTGGGGCCGTAGTTATCAAGCGAGGTAAAGCCCAGCACCACATCGCCGAGGACGGCGGGGACGGCAGGCTCCGACGCGATGCCAAAGTAGGTTTTCCCGCCCACAGAGTAATAGTGAATCTCCGTGTGAAAGGCGGCCTGCACCTGGGCGGCGGTGCCGGAGAAGCTGACCCAATTGCGGCCGCGGGCCGTCTGGGTTACCGTAAATCCCTGCGACTGCAACCAAGCAACGATCTGGGCCACATCGCTCGGGCTCATTCCGAAATTATCCGCAAACTGCTCCGGCGTCAGCCAGTGATGATAGAGGGGCGATGAACGTTCCTGTTGCTGCTCCAGCAATGCTGTTAGATTAGCCTGCTGATCCTCCGTAGGCTTGAACATCAGGGTGATGTTTTCTAGTTTCAGGGTGTCCCGGACCGGACCTTGATCGTTCTCGGGCTGGAACATGGGACGCCGGTTGCCCTCCAGCCACACGGCCGGGGATTCGGCAATGGGACCGGCAATGCGGTCCCGTTTGGGCGATTGCGTAAAGGAAATCCGGCCAAGCCCGCAGACCAGTCCCAGGATCGCGAGCCCATTCAGAACGAGGATTGTATTGCGTCGCATTAATCTTCCGTCCGTCGACCGTAGGGCCGACCTTTAGGTCGGCACATGCTAACCTAACAGGCTGATGAAAGAGCCCTCGGGCGCGAGGCAGCGGCGGGTTTACCCAAAGCTGTCCAAATCAATGAACCCTCTGAGTTCTAGCCTCGGCTCCGCCGACTGTGTCATGAAAATGCTCCCCTCCTCAGGTGAGGAGGGGGCAGGGGGTGGTGCTGATTGCGATTTCAGGTTTGCGGCCTCCGAAGATGACCACTCCGGCGCTCGGCGCGCCACCCCTCCTGAATCAGGGGAGCATTTCCGTCTTTCGTGGCGAGCCGAGGGCTCATGGGCGTCTTTGCGGTAGGGCTCTGCCACGCGACCATTGTCAAAAAATCGGAAGTTTCGTCACACTAGAAAGCATAGTACCCGAGTTCGGCGGCAGAAGGGGGTACGCCGGACGGAACGGATTCCCCCGCGATCCCCGCATATATGGTCTTACCATAGAAGAAGGGCAGTCCGAATTCCACAAAGTCATTCGACGGACCTGTCCCGCTAATACCCGCCAGGTTGCTAAAAGCAGTAAGGCTGGAATTACTCAGCAACGTTTGGGCGTTCCCAACAGCGATGGAAGCATTCACAGCAGTCCCCTGATATCCCGTGTTTGAAACGATGAAGTTGGTAATCGAGCTTGGACAATAGTAATTCGTATAAGTTCCCGAACAACCGGGAACTGCAATTGCGGTGGGGTCCAGGAAATAGGTGATGGGGGATGCCGAGTCCATGAAGGCTGGGTACGGCACATTATTGTATGTGCTTTTTAATGCGTAATATCCCGCGAAGCTACCGGATGGCCAGAGCCCAAGTGGGTAGACATTCGCACTCCCGAGCGCGTTGTCAGTCTGGGTTCCAATTCCGAAGGTTAGCAACCCGGTGGCCGAAGCCGCTCCGCTCGTCGAACCCAATGCGTTCATCGCGAGCATCACCCCGTTGTTGTCGCCGTTGAAGAACGCGACGGGGTTCGAAACCTGAGCCGCCGTGGGGACTGCTGCCGCGCTGGTGCAAACGGTGCTGCTGGAGCAGAGCCAGTAATAGGGCAGGACCGGACTTGCAGAGCAGAGAATCCCGCAATCCTGCTGTGCGGTGCCAATACCCAGGATGCCGTTCGCCTGGAGCGCCGTGGAAGTGCCGACGGTACTGCCGCCGAGGGGGTTACAAACGCTGCTTACGTTAGTCGGTGCGGCGTTACTATCGATGATCTGGATCGGAACATTCGTAGCATTCTCTCCCGCCATCGAGACGGCTGCCTGCATTACTGGTCCCCAAAGGTAGGTGCCATCGGCATACTGGACGCACTCATACACCGGGTTGCCGCTCCCCGTGACCGGGGTGAGGTTAAGGCTACTAACTCCCGGCGCGGAAGCGAGGATTCGCAATCCCGAGGAACCCGTATCCACTTGCACGTCGGGGATGGTAACGCAATGGGTGGTGCCGCCCGGGTTACAGACCCGCACCGAAACGTAAGCAAAGTTCACGGCATTGTTGGCCGGTCCGGCATTGACCGTCACGGGTAAGGTGTTGGCCACCGGCGTCGGTGTGGTGGTAGTCGGCGTGGTGCTGCTACCGCTGCCGCAACCCGCCAAAAGGGTCAATCCCATCACGACAGCAAGAATTCGGCTCAGCGATGCGCATGTGGGTCGACTTATA
>Ga0335085_10016665_pt1 | contig 10611 bp, 7 predicted proteins | sample Lox_Sample_45_FD_206712 | JGI IMG/M metagenome (GOLD analysis project Ga0335085, IMG submission 206712) | Soil microbial communities from Loxahatchee National Wildlife Refuge, Florida, United States - Lox_Sample_4.5 | ecosystem: Environmental > Terrestrial > Soil > Wetlands | place: USA: Florida...
GATCTGGAAGCGATGCTGCCCGCACTCGGCGTAGTTTTGCCTTCCGGATCAAGATTGCAGGGAGGCACCCTATCCACCAGTCTGACGATCACCGGACCAGCGAACAATCCCATCATCGCCGGGCCCATACGCCTCTCCAATTCCAAGCTGGCCGGGTTTGACCTGGGGTCGAAACTCGCGGCGATTTCAAAAGGGAGCGCCGGAAACACCGGAACCGATACCGGCATTCAGAATTTCAGCGCCAATGCGCGAATGTCTCCCGAAGGCGTTCGAGGGGAAGATATCAACCTGACGGTTCCGGCGTTCGGTGTTCTCACCGGCAGCGGCACGATCAGTCCAGCGGGTGTGCTTGAGTTCAAGATGACGGCCAATCTCAACGGGGCCGTATCCACAGCCGTGACCCAATTGGCGCACTTAGGCAACAAGGGCGTGGTGATCCCGTTCTTCATCCGCGGGACCGCCTCCAATCCGGCTTTTGCGCCCGACGTCAAGGGAATGCTGACCACCACCCTGGCTGACCAGTTGAAATCAAAGCTCTCCAGCAAGTCCTCGTCGACTTCCAGTCCTGGTGCGAAACCATCCCTGATGGAGAAATTCAAGGGATTATTTCATCGGAAAAAGAAGAAGTGATGCCCGGCGGCAGACTCGCATCTCTAATGTTGGCCTGGGCCTAACAGCGGTCTCAGATGTAGCCGAGCCCAGCCAGGCGATCGTGAATTTTCTTTTCGCCTTCGGCATCGTCCGGACCGGACGATTTCTTTTCCATTCCGGCAACCAGAGAGCGGCCTTGCATGGTTTCCGGAATCTCGTACCCGGCCAGATCCAGTAGGGTGGGAGCGATATCCAGCAGGCGTGCGCCTTGGTATTCGCCGCTCAAAGGACAATTTGGCGCCGCCAGAATGAACGTTCCATACTGTGCGTGATTGCAGGCATCGGGGCCAGTATCGTTCTCCTGCACGTGAACCCGACCGTGACCAACCGTACCGATCGAACGCCAGTACAGCCCCCCGAAGTGCACAATAAGATCTGGCGCAACGTTTCGAACATTCCGATATAGATCCTTCGGCTTGAAAACCAGTGAGTTCAGCGGCTGGCCCTTGTCATCCGGCAGCGCCTCGAGACGTGCTTTCATCTCGTTTTGGAAGGAGTCGTACTCCGCAGCCGGAATCACGCCCTGTGGTTCCCTGCCCTGCACGTTGAAGAAAATGCGCGCATAGTACCCGCCTTCGCTCCACACTTTGGTCTTGCTCCAATTCACATTCAGCTTGTCGAACGGCGTAAGTGCTTTGGGATATTCGTTGAGCGTGAGCAGGCCCTGCTGAATCAACCATTCGTTGATGGCGAACCCGCCATCGAGTCGTTGTGCACCGTGGTCAGACACCACGAGCACGACCGTCTCGTTGTCCAGGAGTTCGAGCGCGGCGCCAATCTGCTCATCCAGCCACAAATAATATTCGGGAATGGCACTCTCGTAGGGATTGCCCGGAGCATACTGCACGTGCTTCTTATCGAAGTAATTCCAGAAACCGTGGTGCATGCGGTCGAGGCCAATGTCCACGAAGTGGAAATAATCCCATTCCTGTTCGGCAAGCAGCCAGCGCACCACCTGCCACTGCTTTCTGCTCATGCGGAAGATTTCTTCCTTGAGCCAGTCCTTGCGGTCGGTGCGAAAATTCTTCACGTCCACCGGATACTCTCCGACCAACTCGGTAATCTTTGCCTTGAGGCTGGGCGGATACGTGAAATCATTCTTCACCGTATCGGGCGTGAGGAAACAGCCCACGCTGATGCCGTTCACGCGGCGCGGAGGATAATTCGGCGGCACGCCCACGATAATGGACTTCTTCCCTTCGCGAGCCAGTTGATCCCACATGGCAAGCGCCCGAATCGATGCGGAATTCGCGAAGCCCAGCTTTTCGTAGGAATGATCGATCCGGTTGCGGAAACCGTAGACGCCGAGCGAACCCGGATCCTGACTCGTGCTCATGCACATCCAGGCAGGGACGGTGATCGGCGGAATCACGCTCTCCAGGCGGCCATACACTCCCGCGTCCATCAGACGGCGTATATTTACCAGGCGCTCATCGCCAAAAACCACCTCCGGCGCGGCGCAATCGAGTCCTAAAATGCAGATCTTCATTTCAATTTCAGAGTAACGAACTGCCTTCCATGGATTTAGGCGCGTCCACACCAAGATAATTCAAAACTGTAGGGGCAAGGTCAACTATTCGCGCATGGTTGTGGCGGGCGGCCCGGTTCATGAACAGAATTCCGGGCACGGATTCGGGATCCACAATGTGGTCGCCGCTCCAACGCCGCAGGTTGTCCTCGATCAATTCCTGGGAAAAACCACCCACCGCAGTTTGCCAGGAAACACGGAAGCCTCGCTGAAAATTGACCAGCAGGTCGGGGGCGTTGTGGGCAAAAGCGCCGGAGTACAATTCTTCGCGGCGCGAAACGCTCCGCACGGCGGCGCGCTGCGTGGCCGCATCGGGAAATTCCGCCAGGCCGTCCTGAATTGCCCGGCGCACACGCTCCGCTTCTCCGGTTCCCTCCTCGACAATGCCTGCTCCTTCACGGCCTTTGAGGTTCAAATAAATTCCCCCGAGACCCACCGCGTAGGCATAAGTCTTGGACCAATCCACCTCCGGAAACCCTTCGCGAAGACCGGCGTCCGGCTTGCGATTTCCCTTGAGGGCGAGAAGGCCGTTTTGCCAAAGCCAGGTATTGGTGTCGAATGCGCGGCGGAAGGTGCCGAAACCATGATCGGAGAGCACAATCAGCAAGGTTTCCTCGTCCGCCTTTGCAAGCACCGAGGCGAGCAGCGCGTCACAACGCTGATAGTGTTCTTCGATTCGGGTGGCCAGCGCCGGCGCCAGATCCTTCTCGAACCCCGGGTGTTCTGCATCCCGGAAGCGCCACATCATGTGTTGCACCCGGTCTGGTGTGTCGTACAGTGTGAAAAAGAAACCCTCCGAGAAGCGGTCGAGTTCGAACTTTACCATGCGCTCTCGTTCTTCGAGCACCAGATTGCAATGCTGCAGGTAAGCAGCTTCATCCAGCCGGCCGTTGTTCAGTCCATTGTGATCCTCGGCCATGCCGAGGGTGGAGAACAATCCGATTTTTTCGGAAAGTTCCTTGGCATAATCCGCAGGAGACGAAACCGGAAACAAAGGCGCGGCAGGATCGAAATTCACCGCCGAAACGTAGAACTCCACGCATGGCTCAAGTTGGCGAACATAAAAGCGAGCAATGCCGCTGACAGATTGCAACAGCGAAAGCTTGAACCTGAAGCGGACCCATTCACTCCAGCTTCGTTCGGCAACCTCAATCCTGGCCGGGGCTCCGCCGGTTTCGATCAGCAGCTTGCGCCCTGCCTTGTCGACGCGCACGCGGATTTCACAGAGCGCGTCTGCCGGCGGAGACTGCCGGGAATTGCGCGGACCGATGACGCCAGTCTTGAAATCCACTCCGACGGGAAGCCGCACCAGTTGCTCGTTTTCCTGCGCACCGACGGCGGAGTCCTGGGTATAGAACGTGCCTTTACTCTGACTGCCGCGCACATCGGGCACACCCACTCCCGCAAGCATCCGACCGTGGAGGGTTTCCGGAGGAAAGGTGCAGGGGCAGCGCAGCACCGTGCTTGGAACACCCGCTTTCGTAAGCACTTCCCACAACGGCGTCCCCTTCCGCTGATTGACCACCCGCGGAGGAGCCAAGACGCTTTTGGGGCGTTCGAATCGGCTGAGAGCTGCATCCGGCTGGTAGGTTTGCGGGTCGCGGCTGATGAAATCAAAAATCCCATGTCCGCCCGGGTTGGTGCCGGTGGCGAACGAGGACCATGCAACCGGAGTTTGCGCCGGATAGGTGGTCTGGAGACGCGTATAGCTACCCGAGAGACGAATCTTCGACAGATTTGGCAGTTCGCCGCGTTCCAGCATCGGCTCTACAATGCTGGGTTCGAGTCCGTCCAGACCGATGACGATGACTTTCTTGCGCAAGAATCAGACCGGGCGTCAGGGAGTGTTTCCCAGGGTATTGTTCTGATCCTCAGCGGCCACGGGCTCAGCTGAGGACGGGCGAAAGATCTTGACAATACGAAAGAAGGTGGCGACTACCTTGTTCCAGAATACGAGCAGAAGGCCGATCACACTCGCCAAACCCGAAGTGACCGTCATGATTTGGTCCGGACCAGCGTAATACGCCATCAAGTCCACTCGCATCTCTAACCCCTTGTTGGAAATAAGGAGGATTCCCTTCTTATCTCAGATTGCTGTGTGGGTTGATCTTATCATTAACGGGCGCCAGTTCGAAGGTCTAATTCAGGTCCTTCGGGGGTGGCGCCGACGCGGAAGAGCCCCCGGAAGATCTCTGAAAACCCCGATCCAACACTGGAGGCAAATGCAAAGGTCAACAGTACAGAAACAACAACGAGAACCGCCGGTCTGCTCGTCCAGTACCGACGGTTCTCCCCCGAAGCCCCCAGAGCTGCGGGTTACAAATCCAGAACAGCGCGAACCGATTCGGCGCCATCCTGCGGCAGAAAATGGAAACCCAGCTTCTTCAGGATGGCTTGCATGGCCAAGTTGGCGCGCAACATTTCTCCGCGCACGCGAGTCAGTTTTTCTCCGTGCGCGATCTGGATCAAACGGCGCAGCAGTTCAAGCCCCAGTCCCTGGCTTTGGCAGTCGTCGCTGACCAGCACCGCAACCTCCGCTTCGTTCTTGCCATGAAAGCGATTCAGCCGCCCCACGCCGAGAATTCGGTGCTCTCCACTCGCCGGATCTTTGCGATCCGCGACAATCGCCATCTCGCGGTCGTAGTCGCCAAAACAGGTACGAACCAGCCGCTCGTGGGCCACGCGAGCGCTCAGGCTCAGGGAATAAAAATAGCGCGAGAAAACCGTTCGATCGGAGAGCGTGCCGTGGAACTTCACCATCAGCGGCTCATCTTCTGGACGGATTGGGCGAATCGTAACCTGCGCGCCGTCCCGCAGGACGAAGGACCATACATACTGACTTGGATAGGGACGAATCGCCGGCTTCGGCAATTGCTCAGCCGGTGTGGCCGGATCGTGTAGCACCACCCGCGCATCCAGTGCCAGCAACCGGTCGGACGAAGCCAGCAAGGGATTAATGTCGATTTCGGAAATCCACGGCTGCTCGACCACTAATTGGCTGAATCGTACCAGCAGCCTCTCCAGACTGGCCAGATCCACCGCTTTCCGCCCCCGAACCCCCTTCAGAGCTTTAAAGATGCGCGTCTGTTCCATCAGTCTCTCGGCCAGGGTGGTGTTCAGAGGCGGCAATGCCAGCGCCCGGTCGCGATAGACCTCAACCAGCTGACCACCCGACCCGAACAACAGCACAGGGCCGAACTGCGGATCGACACTGCTTCCGAGGATCAGTTCGTAACCGTCCAGTTTGGCCATCGGCTGCACGGTCACCCCGCCGAAGTGATGCGCTCCCGCCTTCTCGCTCACCGAAGTTCGGATGGAATTGTAGGCCGCACGCACCGCTGCTTCGTCGGCCAGATTGAGCTGCACGCCGCCCACATCGGTTTTGTGGGTTATCGTTTCAGAAAAGACTTTGAGCACGACCGGATAGCCAATTTTTCTGGCCCAGACGACCGCCTCGTCTTCGCCGCGCGCAATCTGCGTCTCCACCGTTGGTATGCCGTATAGAGACAACAGTTGTTTGGATTCGAATTCGTTGAGCAGCACATGGCCGCGTGTTCGCGCGTCCTTGATGAGATTCTCCGCCTGCGCGCGCGCCAGTTCATCCGGTTCGGCATTCCCGGCCAGGACCGGCGTTTCGTACAGGCCGCGCAGGTTGTACTGGTAGCGCCACATCGATGTGAACGTTCGAGCCGCGGTATCGGGAAATGGAAAAGTCGGAATTCCGCTCGCGTTCAACATCGCTTCTCCCTCAGTGATGCTGCTGCCGCCCATCCAGCTGGCGAGCAGCGGCTTGCCGGAGCCTTTGGCATAAGGGGCCAGGCTCTGCGCCACTTCCGAAGGATTGGTCATTCCTTGCGGCGCCAGGATCACCAGCAGGCCGTCACTGTTCGGGTCTTGCGCCGCAAGCTGAATCGCTTTGGCATAACGCTCGGACTCAGCGTCCCCTAAAATATCAATGGGATTGCCGTGACTCCAGTGTGGCGGCAGAAACTGGTTGAGCCCGGTCAACGTCTGTTCCGAAAGCTCGGCCAGGGTTCCGCCATTCGCGATCAGCGAATCCGTGGCCAGAACGCCGGGTCCACCGGCATTGGTCAGTATGGTCAGGCGCGGCCCCTTCGGGCGCGGTTGCTTGCTCAGAACCTCTGCCATGTAAAAAAGGTCTGCGATGTTCTGCACCCGCAGTACTCCGGAACGGCGGAACGCGGCATCCAACACTTCGTCGCTACCCGTCAGCGCGCCGGTGTGCGAAGCAGCTGCCTTGGAGGCGGCTTCCGACCTTCCTGCCTTGATGACGATGATGGGCTTGCTGAGAGCAACCTCGCGTGCGGCCGAAAGAAAAGACCGGGCATCGCCCACGGATTCCATATAAAGCAAAATACTCTTGGTCTGGGGATCATCTCCGAAGTGCGAAATCAGATCGCCCCAACCCACGTCCAGCATCGAACCGGTGGAAACAATCGCACTGAATCCCACCTGCTCCCGTATGCTCCAATCCAGCACGGCGGTAAGCAGAGCCCCGCTCTGGCTCAGGAAAGCGACATTCCCGGCGCGGGGCGCGTCCTTGGCAAATGTGGCATTCAGGCCGATGGCGGGACTCATCACCCCCAGGCAATTCGGTCCGATCAAACGCATCGAGCTCCGCCGCAACTGTTGTTGAATCTGCTTTTCCAGGGCGACTCCTTCCGCCCCTCGCTCCTTGAATCCGGCGGAGATCACGACCGCCGACCTGGCCCCAGCATCCACGCATTCCCCGATCAAGCCGGGAACCGTCGCCGCCGGAGTACAGACAACCGCAAGATCCACCGCTTCGGGAATGTCTCCGATTCTCTTGTATGCCTTGACGCCCAGAACCTGGGCGTGGCTTGGATTCACGGCATACACATTCGCCTGCAAAGTACCCTTTGCCAGGTTGGCGAGAACGGTGCGACCCACGCTTCCAGCGCGTTCGGTAGCGCCAATGACTGCCACCGAATGCGGTTGGAAAAGCGCGTCCAGACTTGGCCGTTCACTGGAGCCGGAAAAGGTCTTCTCCGGGTGCACCTCTGCTTCCATAACTTCAGATTTTATCTCGGCCAACTCGGCCTCCTTGGGTATTATTCACGACGGGTATTATTCACGACCGCCAGCCCTTTGCCGACTTCCACTTGCATTTCCAGTTTTGGGCGAGTAGCCAGGGCCCGGGAAATCAGGCAAAGATCCCTGGTTTTCTCCAAGATTCTCAGCGCCTGGTCGCGCACCTCTTCGCCCGGGACTGTGAGGTGGGCTCGAATCGTAATATCGTTGAAGGTGTAGCCGGTTTCTGCTTTCTGCACCGTGGTTTCGGCCTCCACCTCCAGATCGATGTAGTCGAATTTTGATGACCGGGCAATGCTGTGAAACGTGGTGGTGAAGCACCCGGCGGCCGCTCCCAGCAGGAGGTCTTCCGGTGTCCACCTGCCTTCGAGTCCACCGAACTCGGGCGGGGCGGTGAAGTGAATCGCGTTGGGTGCGGAATTGCATTTTGCCAGGCCGGTACGGCCTGAGGTCCACCACGCCACCGCGCGGTGACTATACTGTTCGTCGCTCATACGTTTGACTCCATAAAGGCTGCAATGCGATTGTCCGCTCCCGCGGAACTTCTACTGGGCCAGGGCGAATGTCACAATGATCTCGGTCTCCACTTCCACCGGCTCGCCGTTCAGCAGATAGGGCCGGTAGCGCCACTGTTTCACCGCGTCGATGGCGGCAGGAACCAGCATCGGGTGCCCATGGACCACCTGCAGGTTCTCGATTTGCCCTTCCTTGGAAATGACCGCCGAGAGCAGAACCTGCCCCTGAATTCTTGCCTGCCGCGCCAGAACCGGATACGCAGGTTCGACCTTATTGATCAACAGGCCCGAAGTGACGCCTTGCGAAATTCGAATTCGTTGCGGTGTCGGCTTCACCAGCTTGGGAACGATCGCGTGCGAGGTGGAACTGATGATGCCCCCGATAACCCCGCCCAGTTGCCCGCCAGGAATACCGCCCGGTACCCCTCCAACCACACCTCCGCCCGTATTCAGGCTTGGCGGCATCTCTTCTTCTTTGATCATTTGAACTTTGGCAGGAATCCGGCTGGGAGTCCGCAGTTCCCCGTTCATGATGTCGCTCTGCACCCGAATCACCTTCACCACCTGGGCCGGTGCCGCAGGCGGCGGTGGTGGCGGCGGTGGCGGCGGGGCAATCAGCATGGTAAGTAACTGCTGCCGCGGCAATTCATCCGTGAACATAAGCGGCACAATCAAGAGCACGCCCAGGATGAGACATTGCAAGACAAAAGAAATTCCCGTCGACAAGCCCCGGCGACGGCTCTGCTGGCCATCGATTTCCAACAGGCAGTCAGAAAACAGAGCCCTATCCGACACTGGGGGCAGGCTCGCGGTCTGAACATCTCTCGCCTTTTCGACCTCTGGCTCCGGGATGTGTAGTGCGGTGCTCATGGGGTCCTCCGCCCAAACCTTTGCTGACCCTTATTCCAACCACAGCACTATTTTCCGCGCGCACCGCTTTAGCTACGGTGTTCGGAGTCACGTTTTTTTGTGATGCGGGTCACAAATGAGAACGCGTCCCAGGACAAGAGAAGACCGGGGGCGGCACACGGCGGCTTTCCGCGTGCCGTGGAAGCAGTTCGAGGCAGATCATTTTTTCTTGCAGGGGGCCTTACGGGCTCGCGCCACCGGTATGACAGTCGGTGCAATTCACTTGCGTCAGATCACCGATGTCTACCGGATGCTGGAACTTTCGTGGTTCGGCGGCGATCAATTTGACCGAGCCTTCCTCCTGGCTCAGGACGGTATGGCAGGTGTCGCAATCCTTGGGCACAACTTTGCCATCCGCGCTCACGTGCTGGCCGTCGTGGCAGCGGAAGCAACCCATGAAATAGAAGTGCCCGAGATTATCCGGATGGGTTTGCCAATTCACCTTCATTTCGGGAAACGTTGTGCGCCGGAAAATTGCCTGCACTTCCCGAACCGCATTCTGAATGTCTGCCTGCTTGCTTCCGGCCAGTCCGGGATACTTGCTCGCGTAAAAATCATCCAATGATTTCGCGATTCCCTGCATGGCTTCGGGCGTGGTGGAATACTTTCCGATGAGTGCCGCCACGGCCTGCTGCTTCAGATAAGGCAGTGAAGCGTCCAGACGGTGCGCCTGCAAAGATTCGTCCACCGCTTCATCGGGGGGAACGTAGATATGCGTCGGCCGGTTGTGGCAATCGACGCAATCCATGAGCCGTTTCGGAGCCTTTTCAATCTGCGCTCTCGTCAAAGCGGATTCCTTGGCGTAATACTCGGTGACGTGGCCCTGCCGGTCTTCGACGCGAACGTAAGGGATCACCTGTCGCTCCGCGTCGGCGGCCACGTAGGTGATCTTGTTCGCGATGTTCATGTGCCAGTGAATGCCTCCCTGCAGGCCGTTTGCCGGATCTCCGCCGCCGGTTTTGATCAGCAGGCTGATCTGCCGGGGGGTGTTGTTTTCGTCACTCGCGTAGTGGGTAAACACCTTCAGCTGCGCTCCGTAAAACTTCTCCGGCCAGTGACAGGCCTCGCAGGTTTCCTGCGCGGGACGTAAATCGTGTACCGGGGTCGGGATAGGACGGGGATAGGTGTCGAAAATCGCATTTATTACCTGGCGCGCTCCGGAAAGCTTCGACTTCACATACCAGGTCGCTCCCGAGCCCACGTGGCACTCCACGCAGGGCACACGAGCGTGCGGAGAATAACTGTATGCCGTGTACTCCGGATGCATTACGGTATGGCAGGTCAATCCGCAGAACTGCACCGAATCGGTGAATTCATAGGCCTTATAGCTGCCCACGGCGCTGAGCATGAAAAACGCCAGAAGAAAGCTGCTGAAGAGAATCGCCCCGCTGCGCTGGTTGGGATCGTTCAGATCGATTCGGGGATAGCGAAACTCCTCTACCGCTTGGCCCGCCAGCTTCTTGCGTCGGGCCCACCAGGCGCCAGCCACGATTAATACCAGGCTGAAGATCAGAAACGCCGGCGCAACCATATATGCCAGGATTCCGATGTAAGGGCTGGCTTTGGTGGAGATGAACTCCACCAGTGCGAAGAAAAAGATGTTTGCCAGACTGACCAGTGCCAGGGCGACGCCCACCAGGCTTATGGGATTCTGCAGCAGCGAACGCAAGCGACGCCACGGGGGCAAGGATTGTGGTTCAGGAGTCATGGTTTTTCAGGATCCTTCGGGGATTGGTCAATCTCGCCGGAGCCGGTGGTGGGTTCCGGGCTGGCTGCCGACGGTGGTTCCGGAGCTTCCTCGCCCGCTGGGACTGCGCCTGTCTGAAGAGCCTCAGCGTCCAAGGCGTGTTCCTCGCGATACAGCTCCAGGGGCATTTTCCCATCCCACCATGCCCAACTCATCGGATACACATCCGGATCGAAAAGGACCTGGTA
>Ga0335085_10016666_pt1 | contig 10611 bp, 9 predicted proteins | sample Lox_Sample_45_FD_206712 | JGI IMG/M metagenome (GOLD analysis project Ga0335085, IMG submission 206712) | Soil microbial communities from Loxahatchee National Wildlife Refuge, Florida, United States - Lox_Sample_4.5 | ecosystem: Environmental > Terrestrial > Soil > Wetlands | place: USA: Florida...
GCTATGAGGACAGCCTCCGGGCCAAGCGTGCCACTTCTCCCCTGCCCACCGTCCAGCCCACGTCCGCCGGCGGCGCCACCCTCACCCTGCCCTTCTTCAATGAGCCGGTGGAAGGCATGACCTCCATCATCGTCGTGCCGCTCGCGCTCGATCATTTGACGGACCAGCTCAAGCTCGACGACCATCAACGGGCCGCGCTCCGGCAATTGCTGCTGCAACGCCGCGAAAAATTTCTCGCCCTGATCGACGCCACGCCGCCGCCGAGCATCCGCCTCAACCGCCTCGCGCCGATCATCAACAAATTCGCCGGTCCGCCGCCGCCACCCCCGCCGCCGGGCAACCCCTAGGCCGCACCCTTCGGGAGGGAAAAGGCGCCCCGCGCCCTTCGCCGGGCGGCCAATTTCTTTTGTCGAATCCCCCCCGGAAATCTGCATGCTGTGCGGCCCTTTCGCCCGCCGCATGTCGCCATCCCCTTCCGCCCAGCCCGCCGCGCCAGCCCCGGCCGCAAGCGTTGCCGCCCGCCTGCCCGACCTTGAAATCAAGGACGCGCAGCTGATTTTCGAGTCGGTCTGGCAGAGCCTGGAGGCGGATTTCGGCCGGGAAAATCTGCGCTTCCCCAAGGAATTCATTCTCCTCGGCGGCGCGCCCGGCGCCGGCAAGGGCACGAATACGTCCTTCATCGCCAAGGCCCGCGACCTCACCTGCCCGCCGGTGGTCGTCAGCACGCTGCTCGACAGTCCGGAGGCCAGGCGCATCAAGGACGCCGGCGGCATGGTCGGCGACCGCGAAGTCGTCAGCCTGCTCCTGCGCCATCTGCTGCAGCCCGAATATCGCGACGGCGTCGTCCTCGACGGCTTTCCCCGCACCAAGGTCCAGGTCGAGTGCCTGAAGCTGCTCGTCACCCGCATGCAGCAATTGCGGCGTGAGTTCTACCAGACGCCGCTCGGCATTCATTTTCGCCAACCCACCATCCACATCATGGTGCTGTTTGTGGACGAGCACACCAGCATCGCCCGCCAGCTCAAGCGCGGCCGCGAGGTGCACGCGCACAACGAGGAGGTCCGCCGCAGCGGCATGGGCGTTCTGCTCGAAGAGCGCGCCACCGATTATGACGAGGAGCTGGCCCGCCGCCGCTACCGTGTCTTCAAGGAGCAGACCTGGGAGGCGCTTCAGTCGCTGAAGGAAATCTTCCACTACCACTTCATCAACGCGCAGGGCCCGATCGAGGAGGTCGAACAAAACATCCTCCAGGAACTGCAATACCAGAGCACGCTCGAGCTCGATCCGCGCACGCACGACCGGCTGCGCACCCTGCCCGTGGCCGGCGAGATCATCGTCCATGCGCGGCAGGAACTGGTGAAGCGTCTCGACGGCTACGAATTCGACCACCCGGAGCTTTTCCAGAAAGTCGTGGCCTTCATCGAAAAAAAGATGATGCCGATCGTGCTGCGCCATGCCATCTCCGGCCTGGCGCTGGTCAACACCGAGGACCTGCTGCTCGACGATCCCCTCGCCCTCGCCATGCTTATCGACGTCTTTTCCGAGCGCGGCTACCACGCCGTGGTCGATCTGCACCGCATCGAGATTCCCGAAAAAGTCGATCTCGCCACCGGCCTGATCCAGTGCCGGGTGAAAAAGGTCTTCCGTCTGCAAATCCGCTTTCACGGCTCGGAAATCCGGCGCGGATAAAGTCCCTTCCGGCCGGCTTGGAGCGCGATTTGGCCTTGCGGGCGCAACGGGAAAGGCGCTTAATCCCCACGCGGCGCGATGCTTAGGATGCTTAGCATCGGCCGATCCACTCCAACCTTAACTCAACCCCGCTATTCCCATGGGCATCGTGTTTCTGATCTATCTGGCGATCATTGTCCTCGTCATCGCCGGCGTCTGGAAAGTCTTTGTCAAAGCCGGTCAACCTGGCTGGGCCTGTATCATTCCGATCTATAATGCCTACATTCTCTTGAAAATTGCCGGTCGGCCTGGCTGGTGGCTGCTGCTTTATCTGGTCCCGCTGGTCAACCTTGTCATCGCCATCATAGTCGCGATCGATGTGGCCAAGGCGTTCGGCAAGGGCGCGGGCTTCGGCCTCGGCCTCGCATTCCTCTGCTTCATCTTCTATCCGATCCTCGGCTTCGGCAGCGCCACCTATGGCCAGGCAGCCAAGGCTCCGCCGGCCACGGCCTGAAACAACTCATTCCTGCCGCAGGGCCGCGATCGGATCGAGCGACGCGGCCTTCCAGGCCGGATAAAGTCCGAAGCCCACGCCGATGGCGGTGCACACGAGCACGCCCGCCGTCGCCCAGCCCAGCGGGAAGACCGCGTCGGCCTTCATGCGCGCCGCGACAAAATCCCCCACCACGACGCCAAGGACGATGCCGGCGAAGCCGCCGACGAGCGAAAGCGTGACGGACTCAAAGAGAAACTGCGCCAGGATGCTGCGCTTTTTTGCGCCGATGCTTTTGCGGATGCCGATCTCCTTGGTCCGCTCGGTCACGCTCACCAGCATGATGTTCATGATGCCCACGCCGGCGGTGAGCAGGGCGATGGCGCTGATGACAAGCGCACCCGAGCCCACGATGTCGGCCACCTTGCCGAAGGCGGAGATGAGCGAGTCGTTGGAATAGACATCGAAATCGTTCTCCTGCTCGGGCCGGAGCTCGCGCGCGAGGCGCATGGCGGCAATCGCCTTGTCGAGCGTGGCGTTATAAAGCTCGTGCGAAGGCGCCTCGGTGGCGATGCTGAGCGAACGGTGCGCCGAGCCGTTGTCCTCGAGAAAGCGGGTGATGGGCACCAGCGCGATGCTGTCCTGGCTCTGGCCAAAGGACGTGCCTTTCTCGACCAGCACGCCGATGACGAGGTAATTGTGCGTGTTGATTTTGATCGTCTTGCCCAGCGGGCTTTCCTGCGGGAAAAGTTTTTCCCCGACGTCCGTGCCGATGACCGCCACCGGCCGGGCCAGCGCCACGTCCTCGTCCGAGAGGTTCCGGCCGTAGTCGATGGTGTACTGGTTGGCGACGAGGAAATTTCCGTCGGTGCCGGCGTAGAGAATGTTGGGATTGGTCTGATGGCCGCCGTAGACAATCTGCGCGCCGTTGATGAAGCATTTGAGGCAGACGGAGGAGGCCGCTCCCTCCATCAAGGCGGCGTAGCGCTGCGACTGGCCGAGCGTGATGTCGCGGCGGTTGGCGTACTTGTAGCGGTTGCCGCCGCCCAGGTTGAAGTTCACCGGATATTTTCCGAACTGGAAGTTGTTCGCACCGAGTATGCTCAGCCCCGATTCGATCGAGCTGCGCATCGCCGACACCGCCGTCATCACGCCGATGACGGAAAACACGCCGATGGTGATGCCGAGCATGGTGAGGATGGAGCGGAGCCGGTTGACCCCGAGGGCGGCAAACGCCAGGCGGAGAACTTCAGACAGGTTCATCTCAATTGGGAATTTTGAGTTTGGATTTTGGATCGCCCGCAACACGCAACACGCGGTTTGTTTTCTGCGAGCTGACCATCATGGCCGTGATTTCATTGGCCTCGGCAAGCAACAGAGTCGCTTTCTCCGCAGACAGCATTCCATCCTCGACGATCAATTCCAGCCAAAGTGCAGTCTCGTCCGCCTCTTCTTCCACCACGCTCAATTTGTAGGCAAAATCGGAATCGGACTTGGCCCGGCAGGCCGCGCGATAACCGGAAACGACCGCCGTGCCCGACCGGACGATCTGACGCTTGATTACATCAGCCTCGATCGTATGCGGAAGCGCCTCCGCTAGCCGCAGAACTCGCAGAGCAAAGGTTTTCGTCCGTTGCTTCATTTCATTTCCGGTCATGACTCATTCCAATCCAAAATCGAAATTTCAAAATCCAAAATTCATTCATAGCGCAGCGCCACCACCGGATCGAGGCGCGAGGCGCCCAAGGCGGGAGCAAAGCCGGAGATGACGCCGGTGATGACCGAGACCACGATGCCCACCACCACCAGGCCGGGCGAAAACTCGACCGGCAGCTGCGGCTTCCAATAAGCCACGCCGACGAACAATCCATAGGCCAGCGCCAGCCCGACCACGCCGCCGACCAGGCAGATCGACACCGCCTCGATCAGGAATTGCAGCAGGATGGTTCGCCGCCGCGCGCCCAGGGCCTTGCGCGTGCCGATCTCGCGCGTGCGCTCCTTCACGCTCACAAAGGTGATGTTCATGATGCCGATGGCGCCGACGAAAAGCGAGAGGCCGGTGATAAAGAGCCCGGCCATGGCGATGCCGTTGCGCACCGGATCGAGCTGGGCCTTGAAGATCTGCTGCTCGTTGATGGAAAAATTGCTCCGCTCGCCCGGCCGCAGGCCGCGCACGCGCCGCATTGCGCCGGTCAACTCGTCCTCGGCGGCGGCCAGACGCGTCTTGTCCTTCACCTTGACGCGAATCTCCGCGTCCTGGTTGGCGGAAAAATATTTTTCGTAGGTCGTGAGCGGAAGGATGGCCTGGGAATCAAAACTGAAAATACCGAGAAAACTTCCCTGTTTGGCCAGCACGCCAATGACCGTGAACGGTTCGTCGTGCACGATCACCGTCTGGCCGAGCGCCGAGCCGTTGGGAAAAAGGGCGTCAGCCACGTCGTAGCCGAGCACGCAGACCTGGCGGCCGTTGCCGGCTTCGACCTCGTTGAAAAACCGGCCCTCGAAAAATTCGGGCACGAGGATGCGCGCGTAATCGGCGTTGGTGCCCACGGTGTAGACGGCGTTGACCTGGTTGTCGCCAAACTTGATCGCGCGCATGGACACGGCGGCCGGCACGGCGACGTCGAGCAGCGAGTCGGGCGTGGCCGCGATGATGCGGTTGAGCCGCGCGGCGTAAGCAGTGCGGATGTTCGGACGGTTGCGGTAAACCCACCAGTCATCGACACGGCCCCAGGGCCACTTCTGCACGTAGACGATGTCGTCGCCGAGCATGGAGAGGCTGCGGTTGAAACCGACGTCGATGCCACGGATGGCCGTGCCCATGAGCGTGACCGCGACGATGCCGATGATGACGCCGAGGGCGGTGAGCGCGGAGCGGAGCTTGTTCGCCCGCAACTGCGCGAACGCGATGCGGAAGGATTCGTTGAACTCGTAGAACAGCCGCTTCATCTCATGGCGGATTGCCGATTGTGGAGTGCGGATTGAACTGCGCAGAAAGATTCAACGGAATTTCGGAGAAGGATCTGAGAAGCTCAGTCCGCATTCTGCAGTCCGCCTTCACTCCGCCGGCGCGTCGCTGGCGATGAGGCCGTCGTGCAGACGCACGATGCGGCGGGCGTGGCGGGCGATGTCCTCCTCGTGGGTGACGACGATCAAGGTGTGGCCCTGGGCGTAAAGCTGCTCGAACAGCGCCATGATTTCCTCGCCGGTCCTGGAGTCGAGGTTGCCGGTGGGCTCGTCGGCGAGGACGATGGAGGGATGGTTGACGAGGGCGCGGGCGATGGCCACGCGCTGGCACTGGCCGCCGGAAAGTTCGCTCGGGCGGTGGTGCAGGCGATGGCCGAGGCTGACGTTTTCCAGGGCCTGCCGCGCCCGCTCCCAGCGTTCCTGCCGCGGCACACCGGCGTAGATGAGCGGCAGCTCGACATTGCGCAGGGCGTCGGAGCGCGGCAGCAGGTTGAAGGTCTGGAAGACAAATCCGATCTCGTGGTTGCGGATCTCGGCCAGCTCGTCATCGGCCATGGCAGCGACGTCCCGGCCGTTGAACTCGTAGCGGCCGGCCGTCGGCGTGTCGAGGCAGCCGAGCAGGTTCATGAGCGTGCTCTTGCCGCTGCCCGACGGGCCCATGATGGCGAGATACTCGTTGCGGTGGATTTTCAGCGCGACGCCGCGCAGGGCGTGGATGATTTCCGCGCCCATCCGGTAAAGCTTGGTCACGCCCTCGATCTCGATCACGAGCGGCCCGGGCGGGCGCGTAAGACGCGGCGCTTGGGCGGCGGTGGCGGCGGCGGTGGAGAGCATGGGAGGGAGGGCGCGCCGCTCACGGCTGCTTGGGCTTCACCGGCTTTTCCAGCCGGACTTTCATGCCGTCTTTGAGCGTGCGACTGATCGCGGTGTAGCTGCCGGAAACGACTTCATCGCCTGGCTTCACGCCGCTTTTGATTTCGGTGTAGGTGTCGTCGGAAATGCCCATGTCGACCTTCTGCAGGCGGACGTGGTCGCCTTCCTTGATGAAAACGACATAGGGCAGGCGTGTGCGGCTGGCGCGGGCCTGGTCGCGCAGGTTGGTCACGCTGGCCTGGTTGTCGCCCTTGTTCGTCTCGGCCTCCCTGGCCCGGGCCTGCTCGACTTCCTCGGCGGATTTGCCGCTGGCCAAGTCGCGCACGGTGACGCTCTGGATCGGCACGGTGACGGCGCCTTTCACCGTCTGGGTTTCGATGTCGGCTGTCGCGCTCATCCCGGGGCGCAGCTTGACGTCGTGGTCGGTGATGCGGATTTTGACCTGGAAATTGGTCACTTCCGACTGGGTGCCGGTGCCGGTGGTGGTGCCGGTGGCGGCGATCTCCTTGACCGTGCCGTTGAATTTGCGACCGGGATAGGCGTCGATGGAGATGAGCGCGTGATCGCCGGGTTTGACGTTGACGACGTCGTTTTCGTTCACGTCCACGCGGGCCTCCATGCTGCTGAGGTCGGCCACGCGCATGATTTCGGTGCCGCTGAACTGGCCGGTGGCGACGACCCGCTCGCCCACTTCGCAGGAGCGGGAGCTGACCGTGCCGTCCATCGGCGAATAAATGATCGTCTTGGAAAGCTGGTCGCGGGCCTGGTTGAGCAATCCTTCGTTTTCTTGGACGTTGGCCAGGGCGGAGGCATAGGCCGCCTGGGCGCCGTCGTAATTGGTCTTGTAGAGGGTGTAATCGGAATCCGACACCAGCTTTCGCTGGTAGAGATCCTGGTATTGCTTCCAGTCCTGCTCGGCTTTTTCGAGCTTGGCCTGGCTCAGGACGGCGGCGGCGCGCGCGGAGTTGACGGCCGCCGTCTGCTGCTCGACCTGCGCCTGATAAAAGTCCGGCTTGATCTTCACCAGCAGGTCGCCCTTTTTGACCGTGTCGCCCTCCTGAAACGGCAGGGCCACGATTTCGCCGTAGACCGAGTCGGGGGTGATCTTGACCTCGACCTCCGGCTGGATCTTGCCCGTGGCTGTGACCAGCTGGGTGAGGTCGCGGACGGCGGCTTTTTCAGTGATGACCGCGGTGATTTCACCGCCGCGGCGGCGAAAAATGAACGCGAGCGCCACCAGCACGATGAACAGGGCGCTGCCGATGATCAGCCATTTGACCGGCGATTTCCGGCGCGGGGCGGCAGGTGCGTTCGCCGCCATCGCGGACGGATTCGGCACCGTTTGAGGCGAGGAAAGTTGAGGCATGGGTGGCGGCGATGGTGAACCAGACTTGGATAATGTCCGGCGCAAAGCAAGCAGTGCGAATTGAGGAGTTCAGCCCGTCCGGCAGAAGCGGTTGGAAAGGAGACCGCCCCGGCTTCAAACCGTTCCTTTCTCCTGCTCGGCCCAGAGGGCGGCGCCCACGATGCCGGCTTCATTGAGAAACCGCGCCGGCACGACCGGGGCGCGCAATTTCAGATAATGGAAAAATTTTTCGTGCTTCGCGCTCACGCCGCCGCCGATGATGATCCGCTCGGGCCAAAGGACTTTTTCCAGCAGCTGCAGGTAGCTGTTCACGCGCCGGCCCCATTCCTCCCACGAAAGGTCCTTCCTTTTGCGCACCGAGGCGGCCACGTGTTTTTCGGCGTCCTTGCCCTTGAACGGCAGATGGCCGAGCTCGCAGGGAAAAACCACGCCGCGTTCGAACAGCGCCGAGCCCACCCCCGTGCCCAGCGTGATCATGAGCGCCTTCCCCTTGAAGTCGCGGCCGGCCCCGAACTCCATCTCGGCCAGGCCGGCCGCCGCCGCGTCGTTGATCAAGGCCACGCGGCAGCGCGTCGCCTGGGAAAAAAGCCGGCGGGCGTCGAGCCCGATGAACTTCTTGTGCAGGTTCGCCGAGGTCATGGTTCGCGGCCCGTGAATGACGCAGGGCAGGCCGATGCCGATCGGACCGCGCCAGTTGAAATTCGCCGCGATCTCGGCCGCGAGCCTGGCCATTTTCGCCGGCGTCACGATTTCGGGCGTCTCGATGCGATGGCGCTCCGCCAGCAGCCGGCCGGTCTGGGTTTCCACCGGCGCGCCTTTGATCGCCGAGCCGCCTACGTCGATGCCGAGAATTTTCATGAAAGAGTCGGTCAACTATGACGGATGAAGGGCGCGCCGCGAAGCATAATCCGCCGGGTCAAACCTCGCATCCCCCGGGTCCGTGCGCGTGGCCGTGCCGCCGCTCCTCCGGCGTCGCCGGCCGCACTGCGATGATTTCCACCTCGAAGGCCAGGTCCAGGCCGGCCAGCGGATGGTTGGCATCGAGCAGAATTTCGTCGCCGTCGATCGCCACGACGGTCACGACCGGCGCGGCGCGATCGTCGCCGGCGCGAAACTGGTCGCCCACCCGCAGCTCGCCCGTCACCGGCAGCCGCTGGCGCGGGATCTTTTGCACCAGGGAGTCGTCGCGCGGCCCGTAAGCCCTGGCCGCGGGCACGCGCACCTGTTTCCGGACGCCGGCCGGCTCGCCCCGCAGCTGCTCGTCCAGTCCGTCGATGATCTGGCCCGCGCCTTCCAGATAAGCCACCGGCGCGCCGCCGCGCGACGTGTCCAGCACGCGGCCCTGCGGATCGCGCAAGGTGAAATGAAACGTGACGACATTCGGCATCATACGCTAGCCCTCCCGCCGCAGCACTTCCAGCGGCGGATGATCGGCCACGCCGCGGTTGGCCAGCCAGCCGGTGGCGACGGTGACCGCGGCCACGCCCGCCACGCCGGCGGCGAGCACAAGCGGCGGCACGACCAGCGGCGCTTCGAAAACAAAATGCGCCAGCAGCCAGCCGGCCGCCACGGCCAGCGCCCCGCCCGTCACCGCCGCCAGCGTGCCGAGCAGGGCATATTCCATGAATTGAATTTTCAACAGTTGCGCACGGGTCGCGCCCAGCGTGCGCAGCAACACCGCCTCGCGCAGCCGCTGCGAACGCCCGGCCAGCACCGCGCCGGCCAGCACCACCACGCCGGTGGCCACGGTGAAAAGCGCCATGAACCGCACCACGAACTCCACCTTGGAAAAAATTCCGTCAAGCGTCTGCAGTACCAGCGTGAGATCGATCGCCGACACGTTGGGAAAGGCCCGCGTCACCGCCTGCTGCACACGCGCCGAGTCCGCCGGCGAGGCCGCGCGCACGGCCGTCAGATAAAATTTCGGCGCGGCCTCGATCACGCCTGTCGGAAAAACGAAGAAGAAATTCGGCTCCAGCCGCCGCCAGTCCACCTCGCGCAGGCTGGCGACCTCGGTTTTGACCGGCACGCCCTGGACGTCGAAATCCAGCCGGTCCCCGATCTTCAGCTGCAGATCCCGCGCCAGGCCGGCCTCGATCGAAACCGGCACCACCGCCGCCCCCGGCTCGGCCTGGGCAATGAATCTCCCCGCGGTGAGCTTCTCCGTGTCGACGAGATGGCCGCGGTAAGTGGAGCGATACTCGCGGCGCAGCGTCCAGCCCGGAATGTGCGCGCTGCGGTCGTGCAGCAATTCCTCCACCGGCCGCCCTTTCACCGCCGTCAGCCGCATGGTCACGATCGGCGCGGAGGAGCACGGCGGCGTGCCTTGCGCGGCCAGCAGTTTTTCCAGCGGCTCGATCTGGTCGTCCTGAATGTCGAAGAACAGCAGGTTGGGCCGCCCGCCCTCGTCCGCCGAGTGCAGCTGCCCGAGCAGCGTGGCACGGGTCAGCACGAGCGTGAGCATCAGCCCGGCGCCGAGGCCGAGCGACACGAGCAGGAGGACGGTACGGTTGTTCGGCCGGTAAAGGTTCGCCAGACCCTGCCGCCATTCGTACGGCGCGCGCTTGGGAAAAAATCTTCGCGCCGCCCAGGTCACCAGCCGGGCCAGGCCCGCCAGCACGCCGAAGCTCGCGCCGAGCGTCGCGGCGAAGCCCAGGCCCACGATCGGCCGCGGCGCCTGCAGAACGGAAAACGCCGTCACCGCCAGCGCGATGACCGCGAGCAGCGTCGCGCGCCAGGGATCGCGCCGCACCGCCCCGTCAGCCGACTCCGCCCGCAAAACCGCCAGCGGCGGCACCCGCCGCACCGCGAGCAGCGGCAGCAGCGCGAAGAGCACGCAAATCGCCATTCCCGCGCCGGCGCCACGCGTCACCGCCGGCCAGGAAATGAAAAAGTCCACCTGCACCGGAAGCAGGCCGCGCACCAGCGCCGGCAGCGCCAGCTGCACCGCGACACCCAACGCCGCGCCCGCGACCGCGCCGATCGCGCCCAGCGCCAGCCCCTGCGCGACATAAATGGCAAAACCCTGCCGCGCGCTGGCGCCGAGGCAGCGCAGCACCGCCACGGTCGGAAGCTTTTGCCGCACGTAAACCTGCACCGCGCTGGCCACGCCGATCGCGCCGAGCAGCAGGGCGACAAACCCCACCAGGCTGAGGAATGCGTCCACGTTGGTCAGCGCCCGGCCCAGCTCGCGCTTGCGGCCCGCCACCGTTTCGACCCCCAGCCTTTCGCCGGAAAATTTTCC
>Ga0335085_10016667_pt1 | contig 10611 bp, 8 predicted proteins | sample Lox_Sample_45_FD_206712 | JGI IMG/M metagenome (GOLD analysis project Ga0335085, IMG submission 206712) | Soil microbial communities from Loxahatchee National Wildlife Refuge, Florida, United States - Lox_Sample_4.5 | ecosystem: Environmental > Terrestrial > Soil > Wetlands | place: USA: Florida...
GATGACCGAAATCGGGCTATTGAAAGCAGCCGGCGCGGTCGCCTTCACCGACGGCGCCAAAAGCGTCACCAATGCCCAGGTGATGCGCCGCGCCTTGACTTACGCGCGCGACTTCGATGCCTTGATCGTGCACCACACCGAAGATCCCGACCTGGTCGGCGAAGGCGTGATGAACGAAGGCGAGTTTGCCGCCCGGCTTGGGCTGATGGGCATTCCCGACACATCCGAAGCCGTGATGCTGGAACGCGACATGCGGCTCGTTGCGCTGACCGGCGGGCGCTATCACGCAGCCTCGCTGTCCTGCGTGGCCTCGCTCGAGATCCTCAAGCGTGCCCGCGACGCCGGCCTGTCCGTCAGCGCCTCGGTCTCCATCAACCACCTCGCGCTGAACGAAAACGACATCGGTCCCTACCGGACGTTCCTGAAGCTTGCGCCGCCGCTGCGCAGTGAAGCCGACCGCCAGGCACTGGTCGCTGCGGTGACATCGGGCCTCATCGACGTCGTCATGTCCGACCACAATCCGCAGGACGTGGAGGTCAAGCGACTGCCGTTCGCGGAGGCCGCCTTCGGCGCGGTCGGCCTGCAGACCATGTTGCCGGCAGCCCTGCGGCTGATCCACAATGGCGACATGGACTGGAAGACCCTGATCCGCGCGCTGTCGACCCGCCCGGCCGAGCTGATGGGCCTGCCGTCCGGCTCCTTGCGCCCGGGCGCACCGGCCGACGTCATCGTCATCGATCCCGATACGCCCTGGATCCTGGATCGGGCGGACCTGAAATCGCTGTGCAAGAACACGCCATTCGACGAAGCGCGCTTCTCGGGCCGGGTGGTCCGCACCATTGTCGGCGGCCGCACGGTCTATGAGCATGTGTGATCTCTGGCGTGGAGGTTTAGGGAGCCGCTGCAATGGGACCTGAAGCCGCCCTGCCGCTCGCTTTGGTGATTGGTTACCTGCTTGGCTCGATTCCCTTCGGGCTGATTCTCACGAGGCTTGCCGGGACGCCCGACCTGCGTTCAATCGGCTCCGGCAATATCGGCGCCACCAATGTGCTGCGCACCGGGCGCAAGGGGCTGGCCGCGGCCACACTGCTGCTCGATGCGCTCAAGGGCACGGCTGCGGTGATCATCTCGGGCGCAATCGGCGGGCCCGAGGCGGCAATGCTGGCGGGGCTTGGCGCCTTTCTCGGCCACCTCTTCCCTGTCTGGCTGAAATTCAGGGGTGGCAAGGGCGTCGCCGTCTATATCGGGATTCTGATCGGCCTGTTCTGGCCGGCGGCCGTCCTGTTCTGCGTGATCTGGCTCATCACCGCTGTCCTGACCCGCTACTCGTCCGTCTCCGCACTGGTCGCAAGCGTCGTCACGCCGCTGTTTCTGCTGTTGCTCGGCCATTCCTCGCTGGCTTTGCTGTTTGCGGTACTCACTTTGTTGCTGCTGTTCATGCACCGCGCCAACATCCAGCGCTTGCGGGCCGGCACCGAGGGCAAGATCGGCGAGAAATAGGCGCGTCTCTCACTCCGCCATTCCGGGGCGATGCGATGCGTCGAGCCCGGAATCACGCGACGGTAAAATCGACACAGCTTTGCCGCGGCAAAGTTACAACACCGCCACAAATCCTGTTCGCAAGCTGCGCGAGACTCTGGCGAAACGTTTTGACGCCTGTCATTTTGACGCGGGGTAGTTCGCTTGAATTGGTTTTGCCGACGATGAACCAGAACGATTCATCCGGCGCGCAGCGGGGGCTCGATCTGAGCAGCACACCGTCGACAGCGGGCGCGCGTCGCAGTGGGGCGAGCGCCCTGCTCTCTGCCGCCGAAATCTGGTCGACGACTGAGGCGGCACCAGCGTCGATGGAAAATGCCGCGCCGGACGCAGCCTCGCAGGCTGTGAAGATCTCCGGGGGCGACCGGGTCTCCGACGAGAAGGATTCTCAAAGCGAGCGAGCCACTGTAGACGAGAAAGTCTCTGCAACCGACAGACTGGCTGACACCAACAACGCCCCTGAGAACGCCAACGCGCCCGAAAGCGACAAGGCGCCTGAAGAAGACAAGCTTCGCGAGAAAGCCACCACGTTGCGCATGCCGCAGCCCTCGGAGCTTCTGGCGGAAGCGCGCTTCTTTTTCAATTCGATCGGCAAGCGCGCGCGGCAGGACGCTCGCCCGAAGGCAAACACCGACGCCAGCCTCGCACCGCTCGCACCGGCTGCGAAAGCAAGCGCAAATGATGTCGCGGACTCGTCCCCGCAGCACTGGCCGCCGCAAAGCTTGTCGCTCGCCTTGCAGGGCGGCGGCTGTTTTGCCGCCTTCACCTGGGGCGTGCTGGAACGGCTGTTGGAAGAGCCTTCGGTCGGCTTCGATGCCATCAGTGGCGCCAGCGCCGGCAGCGTCAACGCCGTGCTGCTCGCTGGCGGCCTTGCGGAAGGCGGCCGCGAGCGCGCGCATGCAAGGCTGGCACAGTTCTGGAATCGGATGGTGAACGAGGCCTCGTTCCGCTCGTTGATGCTGCTCGGCGGCTTTTCGCCGGCGGGAAGCTCGGTTGCCTTCGGCGCCGCGCTGCGCTCCGGCCAGTTCGATCCGCTCGACCTCGATCCGCTGCGCCGGGTGCTGGCCAAGCACGTCAATTTCGATTCGCTCCGTTCACCCGGCGCGCCGCGGCTGTTGATTGCCGCAACCCGCGTGCGCGACGGCGCCGCACGGCTGTTCCGCAATGCAGAGATCACCCCCGACGTGGTGCTGGCCTCGACCTGCCCGCCGCTGGTGCATTGTGCGGTCGACATCGACGGCGATGCGCATTGGGACGGCGGCTATGCCGCGAACCCGCCATTGGTCGCGCTGGTGCGGGAAACGATTGCCACCGATCTCCTGGTCGTGCAGGCCACCCCTTCGCGCGACAGCTATGTGCCGATCACGGGCGCTGCGATCGACCGCCGGCTGGACCAGATCACCGCGAACGCGGCGCTCAATGCCGAGCTCGCAGCATTGCAATGGGCGTGCAACGCCGGCGCGAGGACTCCGCGAATCGCGCGGATTGTCGCGGAAGACGAGATTGAGGGGCTCGCCCAGCGCAGCGCCGTCGATCTCGGGCGCGCCTTTGTCATGGCCTTGCACCGGAGCGGACGGACCGCAGCCGATCGCTGGCTAAGGGGGGGCTCACAGCCGGCCCCGGCGCCGCAGGAGTCCGTTCCGGTGCAGCCGTCGCTGGTGCCGGCGTAGGCTACTGCCGCAGCGCGTCCTCGACAAAGCGCGCGGCGGCAAGCGCCTTTGCGTCCTCGCCGAAGCGGGCGATGACCTGCACCCCGACCGGCAGCCCCCCGTCGGCAATATCGGCGATGACATTCACGCAGGGCACGCCGAGCAAGGTCCAGAGACGGCTGAAGCGCGGATCGCCTGTCGAGGCGAGGCCCTTGGGCGCCGCGCCCGGGGCCGAATAGGTCAGGACCACGTCGAGGTCGGAAGCTGCGCCGTCAAACGCGGCCCGCGCGCGCGCAGCGATCCCCAGCGCTTCGAGATAAGCGGAGGGCGCCAGATCGGCCGTCTGATCCATCTTGGCGCGCAGCTTGGGCGCGATCTCATCATGATGGGTCTGATATTCCCAGGCGAGCGCGCGATGGACCTCGAAATCCTGGATGATGGCCTGGGCCTGCCAGGCCTCGGTGAAAATCTCGGGGAGCTTGAGAACGCGGATGGCGCCGCCGGCCTTCTCCGCAGCCGCCGCGGCGATCCGCAAGGCGGCATCGCTCGCCGCCTCCACGCTGCCGGCAAACTCCTGGGTGACCACGCCGATCCGGAGCGGTCCTGCCAACGCATGCTGCGCAAGCTCCGGCCGTGCGCTCATGGCGGCGAGCGCGATCGCGAGATCCTCGACACCGGCCGCGAACAGGCCGACCGTGTCGAGCGTCCAGGCGTAGGTCTTGACGCCGACGGTCGGCAGCAGCCGGTAGGATGGCTTGATCGCGGCGACGCCGCAGAACGAGGCGGGCCGGATCACCGACCCCGCCGTCTGCGTGCCCAGCGCCAGCGGCACCATGCCGGCCGCCACCGCCGCTGCGGAGCCCGCGGACGAGCCGCCCGGCGTGTGGCCAGGGTTGCGCGGATTGAGCGTCGCGGTCGGATCAAGCGCGGCAAAGGCCGTGGTCGTGGTCTTGCCGGCGATGCTGGCGCCCGCGCGCCTGAGCATCATCACGACGGACGCATCGGCACGCGGCTGCCAGCCTTTGTAGATCGACGAGCCCATTTCGGTCGGCATATCCGCGGTGTCGATGATGTCCTTGATGCCGACCGCGATGCCGCGCAGCGGCCCTTTGGTTGCGGCGCGCGGGTTCTTGGCGCGCGTGACGAAGGCGCCGATGGTCTTCTCTCGAGCCTCGATCGCTGCCATCGACTGCGCGAGCGCCGCGTCGGGCGAGAGCTCGCTCCGATCGATGCGGCCCTTGAGGTCGGAAAGGGAGATCATGACGGAGCTCCTTGACCAGCGTCGTATACCGTCATTCCGGGGCGATGCGAAGCATCGAACTGCGGTGCGCAATGGCGCATCGGACCGCCTCGGAATGACGGCGGACCAAATCAGCCCTTCCCCACGCCCTCAGGTTGCGTCATGCTGGCGGCGCAAGGGGACCTCGCGTGGACGCCGTCAACACCCAAACTGAAATCACCGACGCCGATCGGCTGGACCGTCTGCGGCTGATCCGCTCGGACAATGTCGGGCCGCGTACCTTTCGCTCGCTGCTTGCCCATTGCGGCAGCGCGCGGCAGGCCTTGCAACAATTGCCCGAGCTCGCCCGCCGCGGCGGAGCAAGGGATCTGCGCATCTGCGGCGCGGACGAGGCGCGCGCCGAACTCGCCGCCTGCAGGAAACAGGCGATCAGACTGCTGGCGCCCGGCGAGACCGGCTATCCGCCGCGACTTGCCACCATCGAGGATGCGCCGCCGCTGCTCGCCGTGCGCGGCTCGAGCGAGACATTGATGCGGCCGATGATCGCCATCGTCGGCTCGCGCAATGCATCCGCCGCCGGCCTGAAGTTCGCGCAGGCGCTCGCCCATGACCTTGGGGACGCCGGCTTCATCGTCATTTCGGGATTGGCGCGGGGCATCGACCAGGCGGCGCATCGCGCAAGCGTCGCCAGCGGCACCGTCGCAGTGCTCGCCGGCGGCCACGACCGAGTCTATCCGAGCGAGCACGAAAGCCTGCTCTCCGCGATCATTGCCGGCAACGGCGCGGCAATCTCGGAAATGCCGCTCGGCCACGAGCCGCGGGCGCGCGACTTCCCCCGCCGCAATCGCCTGATCTCGGGGGCCTCATTTGGGGTGATCATTGTCGAGGCCGCGCAGCGCTCAGGCTCGCTGATCACCGCGCGCATGGCGGCCGAACAGGGCCGCGAGGTGTTTGCCGTGCCCGGCTCCCCGCTCGATCCGCGCGCCGCCGGCACCAACGACCTGATCAAGCAGGGCGCTACGCTCGTCACGGAGGCCAGTGACGTCATCCAGGCGTTGGCTCCGATCATGGAGCGGCCGCTGATGCTGCCGCTGCGCGAGGACGACAATGACGAGCTCGCCGACGAACCCGCCAGCAGCGAGCGCGGGCGCGTCATCGCCCTGCTCGGGCCTACGCCGGTGTCAATCGACGATCTGATCCGGATGGCGGAATTGTCAGCTGCCGTGGTGCGCACCGTGCTGCTCGAGCTCGAGCTGGCCGGCAAGCTCGAGCGCCATGGCGGCGGGCTGGTGTCGCTGCTTTAGGTTTACTCCGCCGCGTCCTTGCGGCCGTCGAAACGCGCCCGCGCGGCCTCGATCTCGGCCTGGTGCTCCTTTGCCCACATGCCGAGCGCAATCACCGGCTGGCTGAGGCCGCGCCCGAGCTCGGTCAATTCATAATCGACCCGCGGCGGGATGGTCGGAAATACCGTGCGGGTGACGAGGCCATCACGCTCCAGGCCGCGCAGCGTCAATGTCAGCATGCGCTGGGAGATGCCCGAGACCATGCGCTTGATCTCGTTGAAGCGCTTCGGCCCGTCGAACAGCATCATGATGACAAAGACGCTCCACTTGTCGCCGACGCGCGCAAGCACCGAAGCGACGCCGCGACAGTCCGCATGCTGCGGAGTGGGCTGGGGTGAGAAAGCAGGAACTCTGCTGTGTTCAGGTTTCAAGGATGTGCCCGGGTTTCAAAAAAGTGCGTTCTTGTGCGCACGACCAACAGTCACTCATATAGCTCCAGTTACAATCTTATACCAAGGTGACGGCCCTGATGACAAAACTCCTCCACATCGACTCCAGCGTACTTGGACCGCACTCCGTCAGCCGGCAATTGTCGGCGGCCATTGTCGAACGGCTCAAGACGGCAACGCCTCATTTGGAGATCACCTATCGTGACCTCACGGCCACTCCTCTTCCACATCTTTCGGGCCTGCACCTTGCGGTAGCGCAAGGTGCGATCAAACCCGATGCGAACTTACAGAAGGAAATTGCGGAAAATCAGGCCGTGCTGGCCGAGTTCCTCGCTGCCGACGTCGTGGTACTCGGCGCCCCCATGTACAATTTTACCATTCCGAGCCAGCTGAAGGCCTGGATCGATCGCATCGCCGTGCGTGGCCAGACCTTCAGGTACGGCCCGCAGGGGCCCGAGGGGCTATGCGGCAACAAGCGGGTGATCGTCGCAGTCTCACGCGGCGGCTTCTACGGCCCGGGCATGCCGGCAGCGCCGCTGGAGCATCTTGAGACCTACCTGCGCAGTGTGTTCGGCTTCGTCGGCGTGACCCAGCTCGAATTCATCACGGCCGACGGCGTCCAGGTCGGACCGGAGCAGCGCGAGAAGGCACTCGCCGGCGCGCTCGAGGCGGTCACCGCGCTGCATGCGGCTTAGGCGTCTGAAGGCAAGTCGCAGCTGGAGCGCGATGATCATTCAAATCTCATCGTGCTCCAGGGAGCGATAAATCGGCGATCAGCCGCGGAAGATCGGCGCGCCGGCGGGAGAGCCGGTGGCGCCGCCATCGACAAAGATCTCCGCACTCTGCACATGGGCGGAATCGTCGGAGGCCAGGAACAGCGCGGTCTTGGCGATGTGATCGGCCTCGGCAATCCGCCCGAGCGGCGTCACCCCGGCGATGCGCTTCTCCAGCGCGGCAAAGGCGTCATCGGTCGGCGCCTTTCCATTCCAGATCGGTGTGCGCGCGGCGCCCGGCGCCACCACATTCACGCGGATGCCGCGCGGCGACAATTCCGATGCCATCACCCGCGCCATCGCCCGCACGCCGGCCTTGCTCGCGGCATAAGCGGAGTAGCCGGGATTGCCGAGCACCGAGATCACCGAGCCGTTGAGGATGATGGAGGCGCCGTCGTTGAGGTAGGGCAGCGCCGACTGCACGGTGAAGAACACGGAGGTGATATTGGTCCGGATCACCTTCTCGAAGGCCTCGAGCGTGGTGGCGCCGAGCGGGGTATCGCCGGGGATGCCGGCATTGGCAAAGATGATGTCGAGCTTGCCGAACTTCTCGGCCGCCTGCCTGATCGCAGCTTGAGTGGCCGCAATGTCGGTGGCATCGGCCGCCACCGCAAGCGCGGTCGGCCCCAGCTCTTTCGCGGCGGCTTGCAGCGTTTCCTTGTTGCGCCCGGTGATCGTCACTTTGGCGCCCTCGGCCACGAACAGCCTTGCCGTCGCAAGCCCGATCCCGCTGTTGCCGCCTGTGATCAACGCCGTCTTGTTCGCTAGCCTCATGAGGGCCTCCATCGCATGTGGTTTAATTATTAAACCATCCGCTTGCGATCTAGGACTATTAGTTTTATAATGCAACCACACAAGCACGTGATCGCTTGCGATCATCCTCATGGGGGCGCGGCGGAGCAACGATGTGAAACGAACCAGTTTTGCGGGCGACGCCTGCCCGATTGCGCGCGCGCTGGACGTGATCGGCGACTGGTGGTCGATGCTGATCATCCGCGACGCCCTGCTCGGACGGCGCCGGTTCGGCGAATTCCAGAAGAGTCTCGGGCTCGCCAGGAACATCCTGTCGGCGCGGCTGCGCATGCTGGTGGACGAAGGCATCCTGGCTACGGCGCCGGCTTCGGACGGCAGCGCCTATCAGGACTACGTCCTCACCGATAAGGGACGCGGCGTCTTCCCGATTCTGGTCGCGCTGCGGCAATGGAGCGAGGCGTTCGACGCCCATCCGGAGGAGATCACCACCATCCTGGTCGATCGCAAGAAGGGCGAACTGGTCAAGCCGCTCGAACTGCGCGCCCGCGACGGCCGGCTGCTTGCGGCCAGCGATACCGAGCTGAAGCTGCGGCAGGCAGCCCGGCGAAGCCGCCGCATCGGCTGACCGTCCCGAAATAGAATTTTTTTCAGGAACGTTTCGGCCAACGACATCAATAAAGAGTGCGGTACAACGGTATCATAATATGGTAAAATCCATGCGGGCGGCGCTCCTCCCGCCCTACTTTCAACATCTGGCGATTTGACAGAGGCGCCGGCTGCACCCATGTTCGGCCGGAAGGGTCGGGCTCGAATCTTCGAGAACATGTCCCATATTCCCCCGTAAGTCACTGGAACTACATGAATATTGTCATTGTGGAGTCGCCGGCGAAAGCCAAGACGATCAACAAATATTTGGGCTCGTCCTATGAGGTTCTGGCCTCGTTCGGCCATGTCCGCGATCTCCCTGCAAAGAACGGATCGGTCGATCCTGAGAGCAATTTCAAGATGATCTGGGAGGTCGACGCCAAGGCGGCCGGCCGGCTGAACGATATTGCCAAGTCGCTGAAGGGCGCCGACCGCCTGATTCTCGCAACCGACCCCGATCGTGAGGGCGAGGCCATCTCCTGGCATGTGCTGGAGGTCTTGAAAGAGAAGCGCGCGCTGAAGGACCAGAAGATCGAGCGCGTGGTGTTCAATGCCATTACCAAGCAGGCGGTCTCGGAGGCCATGAAGCACCCGCGCCAGATCGATGGTGCGCTGGTCGACGCCTACATGGCGCGCCGCGCGCTGGATTATCTGGTTGGTTTCACGCTTTCCCCCGTTTTATGGCGCAAGCTGCCCGGAGCCCGCTCGGCCGGCCGCGTCCAGTCTGTCGCGCTGCGGCTGGTCTGCGACCGCGAGATGGAGATCGAGAAGTTCGTCGCCAGAGAATACTGGTCGCTGGTCGCGACGCTGTTGACCCCGCGCGGCGAGGCCTTCGAGGCGCGCCTGGTCGGCGCCGACGGCAAGAAGATTCAGCGGCTCGACATCGGCTCGGGCGCCGAGGCCGAAGACTTCAAGAAGGCGCTCGAGACGGCCGGCTACACCGTCACAACCGTCGACGCCAAGCCCGCGCGGCGCAACCCGCAGGCCCCTTTTACGACCTCGACCCTGCAGCAGGAGGCGAGCCGCAAGCTGGGATTTGCCCCGGCACACACCATGCGCATCGCCCAGCGGCTCTATGAAGGCATCGACATCGGCGGCGAGACCACCGGTCTCATCACCTATATGCGGACCGACGGCGTGCAGATCGCCAATGAGGCGATCACTCAGGCGCGCAAGGTGATCGGCGAGGATTACGGCAACGCCTACGTGCCCGACAGCCCGCGCCAGTACCAGACCCGTGCCAAGAACGCGCAGGAAGCGCATGAAGCGATCCGGCCGACGGATCTGTCGCGGCGGCCCGACGCCATGCGCCGCAAGCTCGATAACGACCAGGCGAGACTCTATGAGCTGATCTGGAAGCGCACCATCGCGAGCCAGATGGAATCGGCCGAGCTCGAGCGCACCACGGTCGACATCTCAGCCAAGGCCGGCTCGCGCGTGCTGGAATTGCGCGCCACCGGCCAGGTCATCAAGTTCGACGGCTTCCTCGCGCTCTACCAGGAAGGCCATGACGACGACGGCGACGAGGAGGATGGCCGCCTGCCCGCGATGAGCCAGGGCGAGCACCTCAAGCGCAAGGAGCTTGCCGTCACCCAGCATTTCACCGAGCCGCCGCCGCGCTTCTCGGAAGCCTCGCTCGTCAAGCGCATGGAAGAGCTCGGCATCGGCCGGCCGTCCACCTATGCCTCGATCCTGCAGGTGCTGAAGGACCGCGGCTATGTGCGGCTGGACAAGAAGCGGCTCTATGGCGAGGACAAGGGCCGCGTCGTCATCGCCTTCCTGGAGAACTTCTTCCGCCGCTATGTCGAATATGATTTCACGGCTGACCTGGAAGAGCAGCTCGACCGCATCTCCAACAACGAGATTTCCTGGCAGCAGGTGCTGAGGGATTTCTGGCGCGACTTCATCGGCGCGGTCGACGACATCAAGGAGCTGCGGGTGGCCGAGGTGCTCTCCGCGCTCGACGAGATGCTCGGCCCGCACATCTATCCGCCGCGCGCCGATGGCGGCGACCCGCGCCAATGCCCGACCTGCGGCAGCGGCAAGCTGCATCTGAAGGCCGGCAAGTTCGGCGCCTTCGTCGGCTGCTCGAACTATCCGGAATGCCGCTACACCCGCCAGCTCGCGGCCGACAGCGAGGCCAGCGCGGATCGCGTGCTCGGCCAGGATCCCGACACCGGGCTCGACGTCACCGTGAAGGCCGGCCGCTTCGGCCCCTACATCCAGCTCGGCGAGCAGAAGGATTATGCGGAGGGCGAGAAGCCGCGCCGCGCCGGCATC
>Ga0335085_10016668_pt1 | contig 10610 bp, 9 predicted proteins | sample Lox_Sample_45_FD_206712 | JGI IMG/M metagenome (GOLD analysis project Ga0335085, IMG submission 206712) | Soil microbial communities from Loxahatchee National Wildlife Refuge, Florida, United States - Lox_Sample_4.5 | ecosystem: Environmental > Terrestrial > Soil > Wetlands | place: USA: Florida...
GCGGTGTATTGGAGTCAAGGGGAAACCGCCAAGCGAAGGCCGGCCACCCGCCCGAGTTACCTCGAGGGTGCCTCCGCGGCTTGGATCGCCTCGACCATTGCGCATGAGGCCTACCACGTGAAGCAGTCTTATCAGGGTCAAGTCTACAACCTACGAAGCGCGCACAAGATGGAGCGCGAAGCCAATCGGTTCCAGATGCGTGTGGGAGCAAAGTCCGGCCTGTCGCCTAGCGAGTCGGAATATCTAAACAAGGATACTCACACTCTCTACAACGGACCGCCCGATTAGCGATTCGGAGGAAGAAATGAGAAGCTTGCTGCCGCGAATGCTTGAGTGTTTTGCGTGTCTTCTGTGCGCCTTGGTTTTTGCAGCTCTGCCGGTCGGAACATCGTCGGGGCAACCCTCGGCCGGTGGTGCTAAAGTCCGAGGCATGGCGCACGAAGGGTCCCTCTTGGAGGTAACACTGAAGACTGACAGGGACTCCTACAAGCTGGGGGATGAGATCAGCGTTCAAGTCCTCCTAATCAACATGTCTAAGTCCCCTTTGTACATTTATGCTCCGCTGGATTGGGGAGAATCAGCTAGCCTGTCCCTCTGGCTGAAGGATGTAGTTTCGGGAAAAGATGTCCCACAGGAGTTCATTGCTGATGCCCCTTCGTCGCCACCCGGTTCCAGGGATGCGTTTGTGAAGCTTCTTCCTGACCACGTTTACGGCGTGGTGCTGAGATCGAAGTTGGCGCAACTCAACGTGCAAAAGAGCGGCATGTATGAGCTGGTCGCGGAGTATCACAGCCCGATTCCGGCGAGGATGAGCTTTGGCCTGCCGATTTGGAGCCGCGAAAAGGGAGCTATTCCTTCAAACCGGGTGTCGATTACAGTAGGCGAGTGATCCCGACCGGCGGTGGCTGACTCATCGCGCGGAGAGCGGGATTGAGGTGGCGCATCCTGTCCGCCCACGGAAAGGGTGACCATGAAACCGCGACTCTACTCTAAAATCCTAGTTGGTAGTTCGACGCCTAGGACCAAACAGTATCGTGGTCTTCCACCGGATTTAACAGAAGGAAGAGACACGAGAGAACATATGGGAAATGCCTTTTTCTTGACGATTGAACAAAAGGCAGACGGCGTATTTCTATATCGGTTCGACGCGCGAGGAGCATGCGTAGGCGATACGTGGCATAAGACCATAGCTGAGTCAAAGGGTCAGGCATTGTACGAGTTTGGCGATCTTGTGCAAGGTTGGGAAGATGTTCCAGAGGAAGTTGAAGATGTCGTGGACTTCTGTCTGAACCGGCTTGCTCGAAGCTAAACTTCACGAACGCGCCCGCGTAATCGGCACGAGAGTTGACACAATAATCGAAACCCTGAGCAACCACAAGGGAATCAACCAAACCAATCCAAACAGCCGAACCAGCCTGAGCCTGAGACCCCTATACGGTCGCTGTCTTGTGCTCCGAAGCAGCCACTGCCAAATGATTCCAAAGGCGGGTGGCCGGGCGGGCGGCCGCGGCAGCAAGAATGAGAATGAATCGAGGTGGCTCACACGCCCGGTTTGGGTGTGGGGCTTTGGCAACTTCCTCGGCATTTTCGTCGCGGAACTGCAACTTTCAACCGATCGGTCGAGACCGGTCGCACACTTCTCACGTACAGCACAGCCATCGGCTCGAAGGCCATTTGAAAGACCCCACGCGCGAACCCGCGCACGGGGCACCCTTCCCTCATAACTCCACGGTGAACTATTGCGGTGGTATCATCTCGCGGTGTATTGGAGTCAAGAGGAAACCGCCAGGCGAAGCCCGGCCACCCGCCAAGGATGGGCAGCCGAGGAACAGACACGACCAGCGATTCTTGGCTAACTACCTACGAGAGAGCGGACAAAGATGGGCCCTCAGACCCCGATTCTTGCCCGACGCGGCTTACGGTACATCTATCGTTGGCTTGTTTGCTTATTAATTCTGGGCCAGCCAGGTTTCACGCCGCATCCTCCGAGAAGCGCGGAGTTGACGATCACCCAGAATGGCCGTTTCACGGCGCTTTACGGTAAATGTTTCGCTTCCCGAGACAGGATCGACATGTACTCTGCCGTCCCAGAGGTGTCCAACGAGAAGTCTGGCAAGAAGGAGTTGGCCCCGGACGATGACGATCTCCTGCCGCAGTGGAAGGGCGAGCCTTATTATTACGAGGCGTATGCTCTCAGGAATGGGATCTGGGTGAAGGAACTGCGGCGTTTCTCCGGGGACCCCAGCGCTTTTCTGGACTTAGGTCCCTGTGATCCGCTGGATCAATTAGACCTTTCGTCCATACATTCCGAGTTCAAGGCACCGCTCCCCGCAGGCAGTAAGATCAAGGCGGTCCTGGAATTTGGGGAAGGTGAAGGAGGTTACGCCGCTGCGGTATATTCGGCGATTCCTGAGGGAGCGCTTCATCACAGCCTCATCTTGGCGGGCTACCTGCGCCGTGGTTCAGGATGGGAGCGCACAGTAGGGCGCGAGATCAGCGACTACGGATTCTTCTGCGGCACGAGGGCCATGCCCACTACCTTGACGAAAGGGAAGAAGGCTATCGACCTACTTGTGTACGTGGATGAACCTGGAGGAAGTTCCAACTATATAACGATATACAGCTATCTCATCACTATCGTTAGTAATTGAGGTGAATAGGAAGACCTCACAACCAGGTGGCCGAGGCGCGAGCGGCTTGCTCTTCGTCGCGCGTTTTTAGCCTTTCGCCTGGAGGGTCGGTTTTGGGGTGGCGCATCCTTTCCGCGGGACGGGTGCGGCTTTTTCTTCATCCCCTCTGCGCTGTGTCCTGATCCCATTCTGCGGCCGCAACGGAATGGCCTGCGACGGCGACGGGCGCCGGGTGTACAAATCGAATGGTAAGCTCTATTGGTACGGCGCGGGGAACGAAATTCTGGCGGAAACCGACGGAACGGGAACCGTGACCACGGAGTACGTCTATTTCGGCGGCAAACGCATCGCCATGCTCCCGGCGGGAGGGAGTCCGCAATATTACGTGGAAGATTTCCTGGGCTCTTCGCGGGTGGTGACGCAGTCGAATGGCGTGGTGTGCTATGACAGCGATTTCACGCCGTTCGGCGGCGAGTTGGCCTATACCAACGCCTGCCCGGCGCAGAACAACTACAAGTTCGAGGGCAAAGAGCGCGACACGGAGACAGGCAATGACGATTTCGGCGCGCGCTACTACACCTGGCGGTTCGGCCGCTGGCTGAGCGCGGATTGGTCCTCTGTTCCCGTTGCCGTTCCCTACGCCAACCTCACCAACCCGCAGACCCTGAACCTCTACGCCATGGTCGCCGACGACCCCGAATCCTTCGCCGACCTCGATGGCCACGAAAATCCAGCGGGTCCCGCGGTCAACACGGCTGACCCCAGTCCGCTGCCCTCGACCAAGGACTCGAATTCGCACGCCGTCAATACTCAGGGTGAACCACCACCCCCGCCAACCACGCCAACCCAGAACACGGCCGCGAACCAAGGTCCGGCCCAACAGCAGAACGCGAATTCGACGACGACAACAGTCACGTTGAACAGCCGTGCGGCAGACATTCCCGGAGATCAACTCCTTCATGATGCCGGAATCGATCACGAATGGATCAGTACACCTGAAGGCACCGATGTTGGAATGGGTACAGCGAAGGGAGTGCCGAAATCCGATGCGCCGGGAGTAGAGACGCAGGTCGTGGATCACACAGGCCAGGTTCCGACTTCAACACAAACGTATACCGGGGTGGATAAGGCGGCGCTCGCAACCTACACCAAGGTTGGCACTCCCACCGGACGCTGGGTACCGGGCGCAAACGACTGCAACACATGGGCACACGGTGTGATCTCACAGTCTACGCCGCACGACGTAACTGAATTCATGGGTCCGAGATCAGCTCCGGTTGTCATGCATAACGTTGTGGTGTATGTCGACGGCAGCATCCACTCTCCAGGAGGCCCGTGATGACAGGCCGAGTGAAGCTCATGGGAGCAAGTGTCGCGTTGTTCATCCTGACGATAGGTGGACTGTTCACTCTTTATCAGGTGTGCTTCGATGTGTGGATGACGGCCTATCCGTTCGCCAACACGAGCGAGTGGCGTGCGCGGCTTTCTATGCGACTGGCAAGAATTATCGTGATCGGGTTCCTCTGGAGTGGCATCGTCGCATGGTTATTTCGACACAGACGCAGCGGCTGAAGCTCGTACTGTTGCCGGGGATGGATGCAACGGGTGGGCTGTTCTCGGAGTTCTCCGCTGCGCTCAGTGGCGGGTGGCCGCGGCAGCAGGAAGGAGAATGAATCGGAGCGCCTAACAGGCCGGGTATGCGTGTGGGGCTGATGCATGGTCCTCGGCATTTCCGTCGCGCACGTGCTTCTTTCAGCCGGTGAATAGAAAGCGGCCGCACACTTCTTGCGGACAGCGCAGTCCTCCGCCGGGAAGGCCAGTTCAAAGACCCCACGCGCGAAACCCACGCATGGGGCACCCTCCCCTCATAACTCCACGGTGAACTATTGCGGTGGTACCATTTCGCGGTGTATTGGAGTCAACAGGAAACCGCCAGGCGAACCCTGGCCACCCGCCGAACTGCGGAGCATTGGCGCGAAGATTGAGACGCTCTTCAAATAGGGCCGATGAAGAAAAAAAACATCACGACTAGACAGGTACTTCGGGATTGGCAGAACGACCCGAACTATCCCCAACAATTGGCTGAGCGCGAGAGGCAGAGAGAAGAGGCGGTGCGCCGCATCCGGGAAGACTCGGCGCCGCTGATCAAAGAACTTGCCGCCGCAGGATTCGACTACCCGGACTTGCATGCGCTGGTGCACAGCGGCACAAAGTACCCCGAGGCCGTGCCTATTCTCCTGAAGTGGCTCACGCGCGTCCGCAACTTTGACCTCAAAGAGTCGATCGTACGGACGCTCTCTGTTCCCTGGGCAAGCCCAGCGGCAGTGCATCCGTTGCTCGAGGAGTTCAGGCAGTACGAGCCATCGCACGACTCCTACTATTGGGCGGTGGGAAACGCGCTCTGGGTAGTGGCCAATCCCAGTGTTGTCAGCGAGATGCTTCAAATTGCTGGAGATAAGAGGTTTCAGCGTGCCCGACAGATGATCGTTCTCGCTCTGGGAAGGCTGAAAGATCCTCGCATTGTCCGCGTGCTTACGGGCCTGCTCACTGACAGGGATGTGCTAGCTCACGCGGTCATCGCGCTTGGGCGTCAAGGGGATCCAGACTCGCTTTCCCACCTTCGGCCTTTTCTGCTGGATGAGAATTCCTACGTGCGCCAGGAGGCGAGGAAAGCGGTCGCGCGGATCGAGAAGGGCATCCTGGCCCATGATAAACGGCCTTCTCGCCGACGTGCGCAGTAGGCTGATTCGATGACGGCGTCGACTTCTTCTGCCGAGTAAACTTGGTTGCCATCATACGACCAATGCCTGCCTGCGGCAGGCGGGTGGCAGAGGAAACAAGAATGAGAATGAGCCGAGGTGGACGGGTGGCTCGCCCTCGCGAGGAGCGCGGGTTTGGGCTGGCGCATCCTTTCCGTCCGCAGGGGACGCGACTTTTTCTTTATTCTCTCCGCGCTGTGTCTTGATCCCGTTCTGCGGTCAGCCGGGTGGCAGGCCCCCGGGCTCGGCACGGGGAGCCCAATCCCCCCGTCCAAACCATGAACGGAAGGGTGGGGCGTTGCGGAGCCATTCGCGTCGCAGGCAGCTTCAGTCCTGAAGGACCATGCCGGGGGACTGGATTGCGCGCAGGCTCTCCGAGCCAGCCGTCAACTTTGTCCGATGGGGGAGATGGCTGCCACCGAACGCCTGGACGAGCCGGGCTTGCCCCCTGCCGCCTGGGCTTCATCCGGCCAGCCGCAGCCGGGTACTAGCCCGCCGGTACAGCCCTTCGCGCGCCTGGGACACACTGTCCTTCGTTTTCCTTGCCTCAGACCACTTTCTTTCTTACACTTTGCGGAGTTACTCGCTTCAGGGGAGAAGCCAGCGCCAGGGCACTTTATGAAGCCAGGAAGGGTCTATCTGTTTCTTCTGGCTGGCATCGTTGGGGTGACCATGCTCACTCCGGCGGGGGTGGAGGCGCGCCCGGGGGCCCCAGGTTCCAGTACCCCCAAGGCCAGCTCAACCTCAACGCGCCGAACCTCTACCACCACACGACGCAGGGTGCCGCCCCCAGACCCGGCCCGCTTTGACGCCCCGGAGAATGACGACCCTGTGGTCCGGCAGTCCGCCGTCGAGGCGCTCGGCCGCCAGGACGGGGCCGTTCTGGTGGTGGACCCGAATTCCGGCCGAATCCTTGCCGCCGTCAATCAGCCACTGGTTTTTTCTCCCGGATACATCCCCTGTTCCACCATCAAGCCGGTGATTGCGGTGGCGGCGCTGCATGAGGGCATCCTGACCCGGGATTCGATGCTGCGGGTTTCGCGGCGGCGGTACATGAACCTGACCGAAGCCCTGGCGCATTCCAACAACACGTTTTTCGAGTCCCTGGGCAGCCAGATGGGGTTCGAGACGGTGACCAAATACGCCCGGGAATTCGGTCTGGGCGAGCCGGTGGGCCACGACATCCCGGAAGAACACGCCGGGGCGGTGCCAGAGGCGCCTCCGGAACGCGGCGGTGTGGCGCGCATGTCCAGTTTCGGCGAAGGCTTCCGCATCACCCCGCTGCAGCTTGCCGGAGTGGCTTCCACGCTGGCCAACGGCGGCACGCTTTACTATCTGCAGTACCCGCGCACGGAAGAAGAGCGGCGCAGCTTCACTCCGCTGGTGCACCGCAAGCTGGACGTGGAGCCGCTGCTGCCGGACGTGCGCGAAGGGATGCTGGCCGCGGTTCTATACGGGACCGCGAAGCGCAGCCTGGATCCGGGCGGCGACGAGATTCTGGGAAAAACCGGCACGTGCTCCGAAGACGGCCAGCGCCTGGGCTGGTACGTCTCCTATAGCAATCCCGAGCATCCGCACCTGGTGGTGGTGGTGCTGTTGCGCGGGTACCGGCACATCATCAACGGGCCCACGGCCAGCGCCGTTGCCGGGAAGATTTATCGCCGGCTGCACGAGCTGAATTACCCCGCCCCGGTTGTCGCGCGCGAAGAGCACCCGCTGGCTGCAATCACCGGCGGCCGGTAAACCGCCTCCGTTCCACCGCCGTTTGGGCGCTTCCGCTCAAGTGGGCAACAGGTTTTTCCGGCGGTATCCCACCAGGCATTCCGGGCAGAAGGTGTGGCTGAATTCGGCATTGGAATGCAGGGTCAGGTACTGGTCGAGGCGCTGCCAGCCGCCCGCGCCCTGTTGCACGCCATCGTCGTTGCGGATCTTGCCGCAGACGCAGCACACGGGCAGCAACTTCTCGTAGAGTTCCACGCGTTTGCGGTCGGTGAGGTCGCGGATCACGATCAGATTGGCGGGCCGGCCATCAAAGCGGGTGCGCCCCGCCTCGCTTTCCGCCAGCAATTCAGAGCCGTCGCACCGGCGCCGCCAGGCCTCGTAACGCCGGGGGGCGGGCTCGCCGGCCAGCCGCCGCCGGCCGTATTCGCGCACCCGGGCCACATCCTGCGGGGCCACCTGGCTGGCCGCGGCGAGTCCGATTTCCTCTTCCGGTTTGGAATAGCCGTGCAGCAGGGCATCGGCGAGATTGGCGAAAACCACGCGCTCGTCCTGCACGATGCGCACGGCCACGGGCAGACCTTCCAGCAACTCCCGGAAGTGCCGCTCGCTGGCGCGCAATGCCTCCTCGGCCTGCTTCCTGACGGTCACGTCCACACAAATGCCCACGAAACCTTCGAGCGTGCCATCCGCATTGCGGCGTGGAACTCCGCGGTCCAACAACCAACGGAATTCGCCATCGCAGCGGCGCATCCGGTATTCCATCTCATAGGGCTTTTGTTCCCGCACCGCGAGCGCGTAGGTGTCCAGGCAGCGCGAGTGATCCTCCGGATGCAGTCCCTCCATCCAGCCCTGGTTGATCTCCTGCTGGAGGGTACGGCCGCGGAATTCCAGCCAGCCGCGGTTCAGGAAATTGAGGGTGCCGGTGGCATCGGCCATCCAGATCATCACCGGGGCGGTATCCGCCAGGGTGCGGAACAGCGCCTCGCTTTCCCGCAGCATCGTCTCCTGGCGTTTGCGCGCGGTAATATCCCGAAGCACGGCGACAAATTGCACGCTTCCCGGGGCTCCGGCAGTGGGCAGGCTGTTCCAGGAGACCTCCAGCGGCAGGGGATCGCCATTGGCCCGCTTGCCGGAAATTTCCCGGGGGCCCTGATTGAGATAGATGGTGGGGCTTCCCGCGAGAAACGCGGCGATATCCCCATCCTGCACTTCCGCCAAACCGGGGGGAACGAGCGATTGAATCTTGCGCCCGGCCAGGGTGCCCGGCTCGAAACCTCCCAATCGTTCCGCGGCGCGATTGGCGAAGAGGATTTTTCCAGAGACATCGATCAGGCTCACCGCCTCGCGCACACTCTGCAAGATCGAGCGGAATGTGGATTCCGCCATCACGCCGGCCTGTTCCTGCACGATGCGCAGCGCCGGCTGGAGAACCATGCTGAGCACCAGCGGCAGACACACCGCGCAGACCAGCATGGCCCCAACCAGCGTGCCCAGGAACGGATGGCCCTGCAGGACCGAGTCCGAGATCTGGTCGCCCACGACAGAGGCCAGAAACACGATCACTCCCATCCTCCAGGCCAGCAAGCGCGTCAGGTGCTGGACCGGAGTCGGCGGGAGCTTTTTCGACGGGGCGAGGACGGGGTCCGTGTCGGCCATGGTGCTCTGCCTAAGTCTATCGGCCGGTGGCACACGCCTGTTGAGCGCGGCCGCCGAGGGAAACGGTGGAAGGGAAGAGACGGCACCAACGCTTTACTGCCACGCGCCGGCGTGGGCAGAATGGGCTGGCCCGCGCGCCCCCATTGCGGTAGGTTGCTTCCGGGGTATCCGCGTTTCTGAGTTTCCGCGCGAGGGGTGCCGCGGAAGTCCGGGAACCGCGGCCCGAGGAACTATGAAGACCGTGGTCCGAATATTCTTTGCGCTTGTGCTGCTGGCCGCGCTCGCCGGCCTTGCCGGGAGCATCCTGAGCCGCCGGGCCGCGGAATCGGAGTTCGCGCGCCAAGCGGGGCTCGCCGCGGAGGAAGCAGCGAACATTCAGCGCACCGTGGTTCTCTATTTTCACGGGCGGGTGCATTCCGGCCAGAACTTCTCCTCCGCCTTGGCGGGAATGGGAATACCGGCGCAGGGCATCGGGGGAATGCTGGCCGCGGCCCGGCCGCTCTTCGATTTCCGCCATCTGCGCGCCGGCAACGATTTGTGGATTGGCCGCTCGGTGATGGGAGAATTTCGCGCCGTGCGCTACCGCATGGATCCGGAGCGCGAGTTGTGGATCGAGCCGCAGGACTCCGGCTTCCACGCGCAAATCCACATCCTCCCCACCACCGTGGAGCAGGCGGGCGTGGCCGGCCGGGTGGGCGATTCGCTGTTCAATGCGGTGACCGATGCCGGCGAACGGCCGGAGCTGGCGCTCTCCCTGGCCGATCTCTTCGCCTGGGACATTGATTTCAACACCGAGACGCAATCCGGCGACACCTTCCGCCTGGTGGTGGAAAAAAAGCGCTATGAAAATGGACAGATCGCCGCGTATGGCCGGATCCTGCTGGCGGAATACACCTGCGCGGGACATGCCTACCGCGCCGTGCTGTTCCACGACGCGCAGGGGCATCCCGCGTATTACGGTCCGGATGGAAAAGCGCTGAAGAAGGCGTTTCTGCGCTCCCCGCTGCCGTTTGCCGCGCCGGTCACCTCGCATTTCAGTTACGACCGTTTCCACCCCATCCTGAAAATTCACCGGCCGCATCTGGGCACGGATTACGGAGCGCCGGAAGGCACGCCGGTGCAGACCATCGGCAGCGGCCATGTGGCGTTTGCCGGGGCCAAGGGCGGAGAAGGCAACATGGTGCTCATTCGCCATACCAACGGGTACGAGACCATGTACATGCACCTCTCGCGCATCCTGGTGCGCAATGGGCAACCGGTGACGCAGGGACAGCGCATCGGTCTGGTGGGGCACACCGGGCTGGCTACCGGACCGCACCTGGATTTCCGCATCAAGCAGAACGGCCAGTTCCGGAATTTCGAGTCGCTGAAGCTGCCCCCGGCGGAGCCGGTGGCGCGCACGCAGATGCCCGAATTCATTTCGGAGCGGGACCACTGGACCACGCTCCTGCCTGCTGCGGGGACGCAACTGGCTCAAGCAGCGTCCACCGCGGGCCCCGCGCCGGCCACGCCTGGAACGCACACCCCATAGCCAGAAATCAGGATGTGCCGCGGCGCGGCGCGCAGACGGCCGCTTTTTCGCCTGTAACTCCTTTGTGTCCAACCTCACACGCGGAAGGTGACCGTGGTCACATCTCCTTTTCGCGAGTGTGGTATCCTTTTTTTTGGCGGCCATCATCGCCGGACGGAGAGTCGGTCCGGCAAATTCCTGCAGTTCCTCAAGGCCCGAATTGACCGCGGATTTTGAGGGGATCGGAAGCCGCACTCCCCGCCCGGGAAACCAATTCCCGGAGGGGGGAGTCGAAACTGAAGAGGGGAAGAAGACGCGCATGTCCACACTCGT
>Ga0335085_10016669_pt1 | contig 10610 bp, 8 predicted proteins | sample Lox_Sample_45_FD_206712 | JGI IMG/M metagenome (GOLD analysis project Ga0335085, IMG submission 206712) | Soil microbial communities from Loxahatchee National Wildlife Refuge, Florida, United States - Lox_Sample_4.5 | ecosystem: Environmental > Terrestrial > Soil > Wetlands | place: USA: Florida...
GAACACACCACGCACGCATTGCGCAAGGCGGCCGCACTGGCGACCAGACTGAGCGCACAAATCACGCTGGTGGTTCCGCAGGTGGTGCCTTATCCACTGCCGCTCAGCAGTCCACCCGTGCTGCTGGATTTCAACGAGCGGCGTTTGAGCGCGATCGCCGCCGAGTGTCCCGTGGAGACGACGGTGCGGTTGTACCTGTGCCGCGATCCGCTCGAGACACTGCGCTCGGTACTGCTGCCGCGGTCGCTCATCGTCATCGGAGCGAAGAAGCACTGGTGGCCAACACGGGAAAAACAACTGGCACGCATGCTGCGGCGCGCCGGACATGAAGTGCTTTTGGAGGAAGCCGACTAACCATGCTCGATCTGTTCTATATCGCCGTGGGAGTGGTGTTTCTACTGATCTGCTGGCCTTTCACAAAGGCCTGCGACAAGCTCTAGGAGAACCGAAATGGATTACGTAATCGCGGGGATTACCTCGCTTGCGCTGTTTGTGTTTCTGGTGTACGCGCTGCTGAAGCCGGAGCGCTTCTAGGAGGAACCGATGACAGCCGCAGGCATTCTGCAAATCGCGATCTACTTTGGAGCGCTGCTGGCCGTGACGAAGCCACTGGGTCTGTACATGGCGAAGGTCTTCGAAGGCAAACGCACGTTCCTGCATCCCGTTCTGCGCTGGCTGGAGGTGCTCACGTACAAGATCTCAGGCGTGCGAGAAGACGTGGAGCAGCGCTGGACGCAATACGCCGCCTCTGTGCTGAGCTTCAGCATCTTCGGATTCGTGATTCTGTACATTCTGCAGCGCGTGCAGGCTTACCTGCCGTTCAACCCGCAGAACTTCGGCACGCCGGTGGTGCCGCCCGACGGCGCCTTCAACACCGCAGTCAGTTTCGTGACGAACACAAACTGGCAGGGCTATAGCGGCGAAGCAACCATGAGTTACCTGGTGCAGATGGCCGGCCTCACAGTGCAGAACTTCGTGTCGGCCGCCGCGGGGCTGGCGATTGCGATCGCGGTAGTGCGGGGCTTCGCGCGAAAGGAATCGAAGACCATCGGCAATTTCTGGGTGGATCTGACGCGCGGGACGATCTACGTGCTGATGCCGATTTGCGTGGTGGGAGCGCTGTTTCTGTGCTCACAGGGAGTGATTCAGAACCTGAAGCCGTACACAACGGCGACCACGGTGGAAGGCGCCACACAGACCATCGCGCAGGGGCCGGTCGCCTCGCAGGAAGTGATTAAGGAGCTGGGCACCAACGGCGGCGGCTTCTTCAACGCGAACTCGGCGCACCCGTTCGAAAACCCGACACCGCTGACGAATTTCGTGGAGATGTTCCTGCTGCTGGCGATTCCGGTGGCGCTGACGTACACGTTCGGCCGGATGGTGGGCGACACGCGGCAGGGCTGGGCGCTGTTCGCGGCGTGCGCGCTGATGTTCCTGGCAGGCGTGTTCATCTGCTACGGATTCGAGCAGGCGGGCAATCCCATGATCGCGAAGATGGGCGTCCAGACCGCCGCGACCGCGGGACAGCCGGGCGGCAACATGGAAGGCAAGGAAGTCCGGTTCGGCAACGTGAATTCCACTTTGTGGGCCACGATCACCACCGACACGAGCTGCGGCGCTGTGAACTCGTGGCACGACAGCTTACTGCCCATCGCCGGGCTGGTACCGCTGATTAACATGATGACCGACATCGTTATTTTCGGCGGTGTCGGCGCGGGCCTGTACGGGTTGCTCATCTACTGCATTCTGGCGGTCTTCATCGCCGGCCTGATGGTGGGGCGCACGCCGGAGTATCTGGGCAAGAAGCTGGAGCAGAAAGAGGTCAAGATGGCGATGCTGGCGATCATTGTCACGTCGGCATCCATCCTGGTGTTCAGCGCAATCAGCTCAGTGATTGTGTTTCCGGAACACGGCTACTGGAACGCCGCGGGCGCCGCGATCAACAACATGAATAACAGCGGGCCGCACGGGCTGAGCGAGATTCTCTACGCCTACACCAGCGCGACAGGCAACAACGGGAGCGCGTTTGCAGGAATTACGGTGAACACACCGTGGTACGACCTGACGCTGGGGCTGGCAATGCTGATTGGCCGCTTCCTTTTCCTGATTCCGATTCTTGCGGCGGCGGGAAGCCTGGCAGCGAAGAAGAAGGTACCGGTGACGAGCGGGACATTTCCGACACACGGGCCGCTGTTTGTGGGTCTGCTGACGGGGACGGTGATCATCGTGGCCGCGCTGACCTACTTTCCGGCGGTCTCACTGGGGCCGATTGTCGAGCATTTTCTGATGCAGAGCGGGAGGGTCTTCTAGCCATGTCAACAGCAATCGCACCAACACCGACGCCGTCAGCGCCGCAGGACGATCCAACTTCCCTTCTGCCGAAGAAGCTGGCGCGCTCACGGCCTCTGTTCGACCCGGAAATCGTAAAACGGGCGGTGGCGGCATCGTTCGTAAAGCTCAACCCGGTCACGCTGATGAAGAACCCGGTCATGTTCGTGGTGGAGGTTGGCGCCGCGCTCACCACGGTGTTCGTGGTGCGCGACATCGCGACCGGCGCCCCCGGGCTGATGTTCGGCATCCAGATCGCGTTGTGGCTGTGGTTCACGGTGCTGTTCGCCAATTTCGCCGAGGCGATGGCGGAGGCGCGGGGCAAGGCACAGGCCGACAGCCTGCGTAAAACGAAGACCGATTCACTGGCGAAGAAGGTCCTCACGGGCGAGAAGATCGATCAGGTGCCGGCGTCGGCGTTGCGCGCGGGGGATGTCGTGATCTGCGACGCGGGCGACCTGATTCCCGGCGACGGCGAGGTGATCGACGGTATCGCCACGGTGGACGAATCGGTGATCACGGGAGAAAGCGCGCCGGTGATTCGCGAATCAGGCGGCGATCGCAGCGCGGTGACGGGCGGGACCAGGGTACTCTCCGACCACATTCGCGTGCGCATCACGTCGAACCCGGGCGAGACGTTTCTGGACCGCATGATCGCGCTGGTGGAGGGCGCGCAGCGGCAGAAGACGCCGAACGAGATCGCGCTGAATATTCTGATCGCCGGCCTGACGCTGATCTTCCTGCTGGCAGTGGTGACGCTGCAACCGTACGCGGTGTTCAGCGTGGCGCAGGTGGGCGCGGGCCAGGTGCCGAGCGTGGCGGTGCTGGTGTCGCTGCTGGTGTGCCTGATTCCGACGACGATCGGCGGGCTGCTCTCGGCAATCGGCATTGCGGGCATGGATCGCGTGATGCAACACAATGTGCTGGCCATGAGCGGCAAGGCAGTGGAAGCGGCAGGCGACGTGAACTCCCTGCTGCTGGACAAAACCGGCACCATCACACTGGGCAACCGGCAGGCCGTGGACTTCCTGCCCGTCAACGGCGTGAGCGGCGAGGAACTGGCAGACGCGGCGCAGCTTTCAAGCCTGGCTGACGAAACGCCGGAGGGCCGGTCGGTGGTGGTGCTGGCGAAAGAGAAATACGGCATGCGGGGCCGGCACATTCCCGAGCACGAAGCGACATTCATTCCCTTCTCCGCTTACACGCGTATGAGCGGCGTCGATTTTCAGGGGCGGCAGTTGCGGAAGGGCGCGACCGAAGCGATCTGCCGGTTCGTGGCGGAGCGGGACGGCGAAGTGCCTTCCTACTTTCAGGACATGAGCGATCGCATCTCGCGCAACGGCGGCACGCCGCTGGCGGTGTGCGACGGACGGCGTCTGCTGGGCATCATTCACCTGAAAGACATCGTCAAGGGCGGGATGAAGGAGCGCATCGCGCAGCTCCGCCGCATGGGCATCCGCAGCATTATGATCACCGGCGACAATCCGCTCACCGCCGCGGCGATCGCGGCCGAGGCGGGCGTGGACGACTTTCTCGCACAGGCGACGCCGAAGGACAAGCTGGAGTACATCCGCAAAGAGCAGGCCAACGGGCGACTGGTGGCGATGACCGGCGACGGCACCAACGACGCTCCGGCGCTGGCACAGGCCGACGTCGGGCTGGCAATGAACACCGGCACGATGGCGGCGAAGGAAGCGGGCAACATGGTGGACCTCGACTCGAATCCGACGAAGCTCATCGAGGTTGTAGCCATCGGCAAGCAGTTGCTGATCACGCGCGGGGCGCTCACCACGTTCTCCATCGCCAACGACGTGGCCAAGTACTTCGCCATCATTCCGGCGATGTTCATGGCGACCTATCCGGTGCTGGGCAAGCTGAACATCATGGGGCTGCACACGCCGCAGAGCGCGGTTCTATCGGCCGTGATTTTCAATGCGCTGATCATCATCACGCTGGTGCCGCTGGCGCTGCGCGGCGTGAAGTACCGTCCGGTGGACGCGGCCAGCCTGCTGCGGCGCAATCTGCTGATCTACGGCGTGGGCGGCATCATCGTGCCGTTCCCGGGGATCTGGATCATCGATCAACTGCTGGCGCTGTTCCATCTCGCATAGGAGCGAAACATGCTGCAACAACTTCTTCCCGGACTTCGCATCACGCTGTTTTTCACCGTGCTTTGCGGGCTGGCCTATCCACTAGCCATCACGGGCATCTGTCAGATTGTGTTTCCGCGTCAGGCCAATGGGAGCCTGGTTGCGGCCAACGGCAAGACGATCGGATCGGAGCTGATTGCACAGGGCTTCGCGAAGCCGGAGTATTTCCATCCACGGCCTTCGCTTGCCGGCAGCGGGTATGATGCGACAGCATCGGCGGGGTCCAATTACGGGGCGACAAACAAGAAGCTCATCGACCGCGTGCAGGCCGCAGCAGACCAGTTCCGCAAGGAGAATCCGGATTTTCACGGGCCGATTCCGGCGGATCTGCTGACCGCCTCGGCCAGCGGGCTCGATCCGCAGGTCAGTCCGGATGCGGCGATGGCGCAGGCGCCGCGCGTGGCGAAGGCGCGGGGCATTCCACTGGAGAACGTAGCGGGCGTGGTGAGCAGCTTCACCGAACAGCCGACCCTCGGACTGCTGGGCGAGCCGCGCGTGAACGTGCTGAAGCTGAACCTCGCGCTCGACAGCCAGTTCCCAAAGAAATAAGGGAGACCGCCACTCATGCGATTGACCACGTCGTCACTCCCCGCCCGCAGTGTATTTGTCGTCGGGCTTTTTCTCGGCACCGCGGCTGCAATTCAAGCGCAAAGCACAGACGCACCGCAACAGACCGCACCGGCCGCGACCCCGGCGCCGGTCTGGTCGATCGGCACCATCGATTTCAGCGGGCTTGTGGATGGGTATTACAGCTACAACTTCAACCATCCGGCGGACCGCTACAACGATCTCTACAACTTCGATGTGCGTGCGCAAGAGTTCAGTCTGAACATGGCGAAGCTGGGGTTGTCACACAGTCCGGATCCGGTGGGATTCGAAGTGGACCTGGGTTTTGGGCGCGCGTTCGACCTCATTCACTCCAGCGAACAAGCGCCGGAGATCTTTCGCTATCTCGAGCAGGCATACATCAGTCTCAAGCCGGCACGGCTGAAAGGACTGGAGGTCGACTTCGGAGAGTTCACCAGCAGCGCGGGGGCGGAAGTGATCGAAACGATGAACAACTTCAACTACTCGCGCTCCCTGCTGTTCGCCTGGGCAGTGCCGTACTATCATTTCGGTCTGCGGACGTCACTACCGCTCGGCAAGCACTTCACGGCAGGTGTACAACTGGTGAATGGCTGGAACAACATCGAGGACAACAATAGCGGGAAGACAATTGGGTTGAACGGCACGGTCACGTTCGGCAAGTGGTCACTGGCGGAGAACTACTACGGCGGGCCCGAACACGCCGATACGAATCGGGGCTGGCGGCACCTTTCAGATACGGTGCTGACGGTAACGCCGAACGGCCGAACGAGCGCGTATCTCAACTACGACTACGGCAGGGACAAGAACATCGGCCCGGGCGCCGTCCACTGGGCGGGAATCGGCGGAGCGGCGCGCTTCCAGGTGACGCAGCGAATCGCGGTTTCGCCACGCGTTGAGTATTTCGACGATCATGACGGCTTTGCAACCGGGACAGCGCAAAGAGTCAGGGAAGTGACGCTCACTGGCGAATACAAGTGGGTGGAAGGGTTGATGTCGCGGCTGGAGTACCGGCGCGACTGGTCCGATGAGCCGTTCTTTACTGCTGGCTCGGGAGGGCTTTCAAAAACACAGAGCACGCTGACGGTCGCGATGCTCGGCTATTTCGGTCCGAAACGGTAGAAACGCGAATGAGGGTTTGCTGTGGGGCGGGCTCGCAGCCTGCAACGGCGTCTCGAGCCACCATACCGCGCGCGACGAACGGGGTTTTCTCCTGCGCGCCCGTCAACTTCACGCACGTCGTGGCAACAAAGCCGGAGCGGGCTACGAGCCAGCCCCACGGTCGGAAGACACATGCCTGCTGAGCCGCACCGCAAGACGCCAGACGAACTGCTCCGCGAACTGGAGGCCGAAGAGCGCCAGATCACGCGGGGACGGCTGAAGATCTTCCTGGGATACGCGTCGGGCGTCGGCAAATCGTACCGCATGTTCGATGAGGCGCGGCGGCGGCGCGAGCGCGGGCAGGACGTCGTGGTCGCCGGCGTGCAGCGCGACATGCCGGCGGATGTGGCGGAGCTGCTCACACACCTGCAATTGATCCCGCAGAACGGCGACGCCATCGATCTGAACGCGGTTCTCAGGCGCCACCCGGGCGTGTGTCTGATCGACGGCCTCGCGTACGACAATCCGCCGAACTTCCGCAATCCCACGCGCTGGCAGGACGTCGATGAGATTCTGCAGGCGGGCATCTCGGTGATCGCGTCGATCAACATTCAGTATGTTGCCGGCATGAGCGAGCGCGCCGCGCCGACCGTGCCTGTCGCGTTCCTGCAGAGCGCGGACGAGATCGAGATTGTGGATGCGCCGCCGGATGAGACACGGGACCGGGCCCGCCAGGAGCGGCTCTCGCGTCTGCGCGAACTGGCACTGGTACTGGCCGCCGACGTGGTGGATCATCAGCTCACCGAGTATCTGCATAGGAAAGGCATCGCGCAGCACTACGGCGCCAACGAGCGCGTGATGGTGTGCATCACTCCGCGCGCCAACGTGTCGGAGATGATTGCCACCGCGCGCAGCATCGCCGACAAATTCCACGGCGAGCTGATTGGCGCCTACGTTCACCAGCCGCATCTTTCGGCGGGCGATCAGGCGGCGCTCGACGAAAAGCTGGAGTTGGCGCGGGAGGCCGGGGCGAGCATCGAGATCCTGTATGGCGAAAACCCGGTGGATGCGATTTTGCAGTTCGCTCGCACGCGCGGCATCACGCAGCTTTTTATCGGGCATAGCCAGCGGTCCGGCTTGTGGTCGCGTCTGTGGGGCAACCCGGTGGACAAGCTGATCTATCGCTCTCGAGGCATGGATGTGCGAGTATTTCCTCAGTGAGTCATGCTCGCCGAGCGACGAGGAAAGCTTAAGATCTTCATGGGATACGCGGCCGGGGTCGGCAAGACGTATCACATGCTGGAAGAAGCACAACGGCTCAAGAACAGCGGTGTCGATATTGTAGTGGGCTATTTCGAGCCGCACGGGCGCAAGGACACGATCGCTCTGACCGAAGGCCTGGAGCTCATCCCGCGGCGCGCGCTCGACTATCGCGGTTCGAGCTTTGAAGAGATGGACACCGACGCAATTCTGGCGCGGGATCCCGCGGTGTGCGCGGTGGACGAGTTTCCACACACGAACGTCCCGGGGTCGGCGCGGCTGAAACGCTGGGAGGATGTGCAGGTCCTGCGCGAAGCAGGAATCGACGTGCTCACCACGATGAATATCCAGCATCTGGAGAGCCTCAACGATCAGGTCTGGCAAATCACGGGCGTGCGCGTACGCGAGACCATTCCGGACTGGGTGGTGCAGCAGGCGGACGAAGTAGTGATGATGGACGTCACGCCGCGAGCGTTGCTAAATCGCCTGGAACGCGGCGTGGTTTACAGCCGCGAAAAGGCCGGGCGCGCGTTACGAAACTTCTTCCGCGAATCGACGCTGGTGGCGCTTCGCGAGATGGCGCTGCGGCAGACCGCCCATGAAGTGGAGCACCGCAGCTTAGCCGAGACGGAGCACCACCGGATTCTGGTCCTGGTGACGGCCGATCCGGAGACGGCGATGCTGATTCGACGCGCCAGACGTGTCAGCGATTTTCTGAGCGCCGAATGTTTCGCGGTGGCGATGCAGTCCGCGCTGTCGGATGCCGACCGCGAGGCGGTGGATCGGCACCTCAACTTCGCGCGTCACCTGCACATCGAAACGCGGGTTCTCGAAGGCGACGACATCGCCGACGCGCTGGTCGATTTCGCCCGGCGCAACCAGATCACGCAGATCTTCCTGGCACGGCCGCGGGAACGCGACTGGCGTTCACTGATCGGCCGGGATCTCGTGCAGCGCATTGTCGGGCTGGCGCGCGATATGCAGGTGGTGATCGTGTCGGAGCGAGAACCGATGGCGGACACCCGCGAATAGCGGATTAGCTCGCTTCAGGCCGGAGTCCGAGCCGGGTGCGCAGGGCCGGCCAGACCTCCGATGGGTGGACCACGCGAATCACGTCGAAGCCTGCCGCGCGGGCGCTGGCGACACCGACATCCGAATCCTCGACGACGATCGCGGTGGACACGCCGAGCAGCTCAGCGGCTTTGAGGTACGGTTCCGGCGCCGGCTTGCCGCGGGCGACATCGCCTCCGCAGACCAGCACGTCAAAGCGCTCCCGAATGCCCAGAGCGGCAAGAACAGGTTCCACCTCGGAGCGCTCGCTGGAGGTAACCACGCCCAAGCGGAGGTGCGAGAGCCCGTCGAGCATGGCTTGACAATCCGCCCAGATGGGCGGGGCGGCGCGGATGCGGTCCAGAAACATCTGGCGCTTGCGTGGGAGCAACTCCAGCAACTGGCCGGGCGTGGTTCGGCCGGCGGCCCTTTCTGCGATATTTCCGAGCATCTCCGGGTCGGCCACGCCGATGTACCTGCTGCTGAATTCCGACCAGCCGAAATCGATTCCGAGAGGCGCCAGAAGATCGCGCCAGCAGCTATAGTGGACGGGCTCACTGTCCAGCAGCACGCCGTCGAAATCGAACAGCACCGCCTGGAAAGGGCCGCTCATTCGCTGACGTACTGGAGAGAGGCGCGATCGGCGTAGATGCGGACCTTGTTATGCGTGCGCAGGATGGTGGCGGGGCAGCGCGTGGAGATCTCCTCATGAAGAGTGCGTTCCACGATGCGCGCCTTGCGCTCCCCGGGGACTGAGACGACCAGCGACGGAATGCGCATGACGGCGGGGATGGAGAGGCTCAGCGCATGCGTCGGGACCTCGTCGAGCGAAGCGAACCAGCGCTCGTTCACCTGTTGCTGCCGGCACTCGCGGTCGAGAGGGACCACCTTGACGTCCACGGGATCGTTGAAATCGGCCACGGGCGGATCGTTGAATGCGATGTGCCCATTTTCGCCGATGCCGAGCAGACAGAGCTGCGGCGGGTGCGCGCGCAGGAGCTCGGCATAGCGGGCGCAGAAGGCGGCGGGGTCGGGCGAGTCGCCTTCCATCGGATGGAATTCGCGCATGGGGACGCGCTGGACCAGTTCCTTGTTCAGGTAATGCCGGAACGAAGCGGGATGATCGGGCGAGATGCCGAGGTACTCGTCGAGGTGGAAGCCGATCACGCGATCCCAGGGCAGGCCGGGCATGGCGGTGAGGGCGCGCAGCGTTTCCAGTTGCGAGGCTCCGGTGGCGAACACGATGGAGAGAATCGGGTGAGTAGCGGCGATCGCTCGCATTTCCGACGCGATGAATTCGGCGGCGGCCAGGCCCAGGTCGCACGCGGTCTCGGAGGCATAGACGGGGAGTTCCAAGGCTTGATTGTTTCCTTTGCTTACGTTATGCTTCTTTTTGTTACTATCTCGCAAACGCCATCTTTTGTCAAACATGCGACGGCCCATTCCGCGTCTTCGCTGGTGGATTGGCGGACTGTTGTTCGCCTCCACTGTCATCAACTACATTGACCGTCAGAGCCTGGCGGTGCTGGCTCCGTTTCTGCAGCGGGATTTCCGCTGGTCGAACGAAGACTTCGCATACGCGGTGGTGGCGTTTCGCGTGGCCTATGCGGTGGGACAGCTCATCACGGGACGCGTGGTCGACTGGCTGGGGACGCGCAAGGCGCTTTCGCTGAGCGTGGCGTGGTACTCACTCGCGGCGCTCATGTCGCCGCTGGCGACGGGGCTGAAATCGCTGTGCACGTTCCGGTTTTTGCTGGGCGCGGGGGAATCGGCCAACTGGCCGGCGGCAACGAAGGCGGTGGCGGCATGGTTCCCAAGGGCTGAACGCAGCCTGGCGGTAGCGCTGTTCGACAGCGGATCGTCGGTGGGGGCAGCGGTGGCTCCGCTGTTCGTGCTTTCCTGTTACCACACGTTCGGGAGCTGGCGGCCCGCGCTGGCGATGCCGGGGCTGCTGGGGATCGTGTGGCTGATCGTGTGGCGCATGGCGTATCGCGCTCCCGAAGAGCATCCGCGGCTGGGCGCTGCAGAACGCCAGCTCATTTTGGAAGGGCGCGAGCAGGATCGCCTGCCTCTGGGTCGGGTTCATTGGCGGAAGCTGCTGGCGATTCCCACCACGTGGGGAATCATCCTCGGGCG
>Ga0335085_10016670_pt1 | contig 10609 bp, 10 predicted proteins | sample Lox_Sample_45_FD_206712 | JGI IMG/M metagenome (GOLD analysis project Ga0335085, IMG submission 206712) | Soil microbial communities from Loxahatchee National Wildlife Refuge, Florida, United States - Lox_Sample_4.5 | ecosystem: Environmental > Terrestrial > Soil > Wetlands | place: USA...
AGTCCGACCAGTATCCCGAAATCAAGTTCGACCTTAAAAAAGAAACCCTCGAGGCCGGCGCAAAAGACGGCGCTTACGTTATGACCGCCACGGGGGACTTGACGATCGCGGGCACGACCGCGCCGGTCACCCTATCGGCCGACACGACCATCAAGGATGGCACCGTGGAACTCAAGGGCGTCCAAAAACTGAAAATGAGCGACTTCAAAGTCACGCCCCCCTCGATTTCCCTGCTGGTGACGTCGATCACCTGCACGGACCAGATCGAGATTCATTACGACGTTATCTTCGCGCCGGTGGGTGAAGCCAATTCGGAAGCGAAAAAGTAGGGTTGCAGGCAGTAAAAATTTTGAGGAGGAAAGACATGAGAAAGCTATGGAAGTGGATGTTAGCGGTCACCTTCCTGGCGGGCTTCACCGCCCACGGGAAAGCAGCCGAAATCTTCAAGAACGACGACCTGGACCTGTCGGTCGGAGGGCGTATCCAAGTCATGGGTGACATGGAGCTGGAAACGGATGACTACATCCGCCAGCATTTCCGGGTGTACCTGTGGGACGAGGAAGACCGCCTCTTCACCAGCGGCAGCTACCAAGGCTACAAGTGGAACTTCGAAGTGGCCTTCGGCGGCGAAGCCATCAACAGCAGCAACAACCAGTTGAACCTGTTGGATGCCAGCATCGACGTGCCGATCATTCCCGATATGATCACGGCGAAAATCGGCCAGTTCAAGGTGCCGGGCAACCTGGAAAGCGCCATTTATGAGGGCAACCAGCTTTTCAGCGAAAAGGACCCGATGTTCAACCTGTTCTTCAACCAGGGTTATGACACGGGCGTGGCCCTGTACGGGCACCTGGGCGACTTGGACGGCCAGGTTGGATTGGTCCAAGGCGGGCCGGATGTCGTCCAGCGCTACCTGCCGGAAGTCCTCAACTTCCCCACGCCGATGTTCCTGCGCGTTGGACTCAACGAAGGGATCACCGACGATCCTTTCCACCCCAAACAAACCGGTTTCGACAAGCCGGACAAGCTGCAATGGGCCGCTCACTTGACCGGTTACTTGGCGGCGGACAGCAACGCGGGGCATAGCGATGATTTGGCCTTGGGTGGCGGTTATCTTTCCACCTTCAACGCCAATAGCCAGTACGGCAACGTGCTTATTTCCTCGGTGTTCAATCCCTATTTAGGCGCGGCAGGAGCCAGCCCGGTCACGGCTAATTACTGGCAATGGGGCGCCGATGCCCAGGTCCGTGCGCCTTTGGCCGACACGACCTTCACCCTCACGGGCCAGGTCATGTTCGCGCACTACGACATGACCGTTCCTCATGCGATGCCCTATGAAACCCAAACGACCGCCCTCGCGGGCCAATCGGTCACGGTTGGGCAGCAGGAAGCCATCAATATCGGCGGCGGCGAGTTCATCGCTTCCGTAGGTGACAAGCCTTGGGAAGTGGCGGGCCGCTTCACGGTGTTGGTTCCCGACACCAACATGGTGGGGACCTATACGGAACGGTATCAAAACGGATCGCCGGTTACTGTAGCGGCTACCCCGGGCAGCCCCACGAAGACGTTCTATGCCCCGATCTTCGTGAATAGCAATCCGGAATACGACATTACGTTTCCGTCCATCACCTATCATTTCAACAGCGACGTGAAATTGGTGGCGGAAACGATGTTCATGTTGAACACGCCGGAAGTGCATAGCGATGATGGCATGTACCTGGTGGCCGAAATGCCCGGATCAGCCAACTCCGGCATCAACAGCCCCAATACAACGATCGGATTTGTTCCTGTAGGACGGATGCAGCTCCAGTTGCAATTCTAAGATTCGGTTGAAAGGTGCCCCGGCGGGACAGCCGGGGCCCCTGAAGAAGGGCCCCTCGAAAGGGGCCTTTCTTCAGGGGAAAAACCAGGAGAGAATGTATCCCATGTTACCCAAGGCCTTACTTCGAATTCTTCGTACGCTCTCTCTCAGGGCTGCGATGGTGGCCGCCTGCACCGTACTCTCCTGCGGTGCAGGTAAGGCCGCCGATGATCCCAACCCCATGACCCTTTCCTTTTACGACCAATGGGGCCACTTCAAGGTGGAAGGCTCCTTCTTCGTAAAGGCCGACCCATCGACCGCCTGGGAAGTCCTTACCAACTTCGACCGCATCCCCCATTTCGTCAACAGCATGAAAGTCAGCAAAGTCCTCAGCCAGAGCGGCGACGACCTGGTCTTGCAACAGGAAGGTGAAGGGGGCTTCCTTTTTTTCACCCAAAGGATCCACCTGCTTTTAAACGTCCACGAGCAGCCTGAGAAATCCATCGTATTCGAGGATACCAGCCACAAGGATTTCAGCTTTTACCAGGGGACCTGGACGATCAACAAGGCCGGCGAAGACGGTTTGGAAGTGATTTACACCCTGGACGCCGAGGAACACTTCGGCGCCCCCGCTTTTTTGGTGGGGGATTCCATCCAGGGTAGCGTGAAGGACCTTTTACAATCCGTGCGTAAAGAAATGGCCGCCCAACAGGTGGCGTTGGATCAAAAAAAAAGCTCAAAGAACCTCTTAGCCAGCGACGCTAAAACCCCAAACCAGCCGGCCGGCCAGCCTTAAGCCCGGCGCCCTAGAACCAACCCGCAAAACTACTTCATTTATTTAAAGAACCCTTAGTTGTGCCGGGCGGTGACGGCGTATTTCCTTTCCACTTCCACCCAATCGGTCAGGTCGTCGCCCATGGGGCAACCCCTTTCCAACCAATGGAAATAGGCGGCGACCTCCAGGCTTTGGTGGGTCGTTTCCGGTTCGGCTTGTTTTACGGCTTCCTTTTCTTTTGTCCTAGCCATGGGAATTCCTCCTTGGAAAACTTCTGGGCCTTAATGAAAGTTTCCGCCCTTCCCATAAAAAATCAAAGATGGTTATCCCGATTTCGGGGATGGAGGTTTAACTTGATTTTTAACTCACGGTAAATTTTTTCTTCAAACGTTTTCGGGAAAATCAACTGATATTCAAACGGATGGGCCGAGCCCTTCAAAGCAGAACTTGTGCGGGCCAGGGGTCTGGAATAAGATCGGAAGCCTTAGGCAGCCTTTTATCGTTATTAAGGTCAGGAAGAATCATGCCAGTCCACATACCCCATCACCACCACCGGGAAACCCATTCCCTGTCCTTGCTTGCCCTGCGGGATTTCGTGGTGGGCACCTCCGACGGCCTGACGGTTCCTTTCGCCCTGGCGGCGGGCTTGAGCGGCGCCGTCCACAGCAACACCGTCATCATCGTGGCCGGCCTGGCCGAAATCATCGCGGGGACCATTTCCATGGGCCTGGGCGGCTACCTGGCGGGCCAGACCGAAATCGAGCATTACGAGGGGGAGCAGCGCCGGGAGGAGATGGAGGTGAAGAAGATCCCCCAGGAGGAGATGGACGAGATCAAGAACATCCTGGAAGCCTACGGTATTTCCAAGCCCGTCCAGCAGGGGGTGGCCGACGACCTGGCCAAAGACCATAAGATGTGGGTGGATTTCATGATGCGCTTCGAGCTGGGTTTGGAGAAGCCCGATCCCCGGCAGGCCTTCTACAGCGCCTTGCGCATCGGGCTGTCCTACGCCGTGGGGGGCTTGATCCCCCTTTCGGCCTATTTCTTCTGCGCCGAACCCCTGGAGGGGCTGAGGTATTCCAGCGCCCTGACGGTCCTGTGCCTGATGATTTTCGGCTATTTCAAGGCCAAGTTCACCGGCCAAAACCCCTGGAAGGGCGCCGCCACCGTCACGGGGGTCGGCATCGCCGCCGCGGGCGCCGCCTTCGCCATCGCCCGCCTCATCAACGGCTGACCGGCATTCAATTATGAGTTTTGAGTGTTGAGTTTTAAGTTTCGGAAATTTTTGAACCTTCGGTTCAAAAATATTCATCAACTCAAAATTCACAACTCATAACTCAAAACTTAAGCGAATTTGACCAGCCCGTTGTCGATGGCGAAGCGCACCAGTTCGGCCCGGCTCTTGAGTTCCAGTTTGGCCAGGATATTGACGCGGTGGGTTTCCACGGTGCGTTCGGATATGCACAGCTTTTCGGCGATCTCGCCGTTGGTATGCCCGAAGGCCAGGAACCCGCAGACTTCCCTCTCCCTCCGGGTCAAGAGCTCCAGCCTTCCCGGCTTCTTACCCCGGCCGTTGGTTCCCAGGTAGGAGGAAATGACGCCCGTGGCCAGGGCCGGGTCCAGGTAGGATTCACCCCTCTGGGCCGCCCGGATGGCCTGCACCAAGTCCGTGCCCGAGGATTTCTTGAGGACATAGGCCCTCACGCCGATCTTGAGCATCTCTTGCAGGTAATACTCGTCCTCGTGCATGGTCAGCACCACCACGGCCAGGTGGGGATGGTTTTTCAAAACTTCCTCCGCCACCCGCGGGCCGGGAATGTCCGGCAGGCTGATATCCAAAAGAAGCACGTCCGGCGGGGCGTTGGAAACGGCCTTGATGGTGTCCAGCCCCGTCCCCGTCTCCCCCGTCACGGTAATGTCTTTTTCCTTCTCCAACAGGGCTTTGAGCCCGCTGCGGAAAACCGTATGGTCGTCCGCGATCAGGACGTTGATAGGCATGGCGATCCCTCCTCCGTCAGGGGAATTTGGACCCGTACCACCGTGCCCTTCCCCATGTGGGACTCCACGATGCAACTGCCGCCGATCAAGCCCGCCCGCTCCCGCATGCCCGTGAGCCCCAGGTTGTGCAGGCCGTCCTGCCCGGCGATGGCCGGGTCGAAGCCCCTTCCGTTATCTTCCGCCAAAAGGGTGACCGAATCCTGGTTCCAAACCACGACCAGGCTGGCCCGGGTGGCCTTGGAATGGCGGACGATGTTGACCACCGCCTCCTGCGCGATGCGGTAGCAGGTGCTTTCCACCTGCCCGGGCAAGCGGTGGCCGTCCCGGGGGCCGGCGTATTGGTAGTCGATGGGGATGCCCGATTGGCGGGACATTTCCTCGGCATAGCGGGCCAGGGCCGAATCCAGGCCGTAGTCGTCCAAAATGGAGGGGCGCATGTTCCAGGCCAGCCGCCGGACCTCCTCGATCATGAGCCGGAGCCTCTCTTCCAGCGACAGGCAGCGTCCGGTGCAAGCGCACTCCCCGTTGGCCCTTTTTTGGCAGCCTGAGTGGAACTCCAGGAGCACCGCCGAAAGGGACTGGCCCACCTGGTCGTGGAGTTCCCGGGAAATGGTGCGCCGTTCCTCCTCCTGGGCCCGCACGATCTTGTCCAAAAGGGAGAGGCGGTTCTTTTCCCTTTCCAGGATCTCCTGGCGGTACTTGCGCAGGTTGGCGGTCATCTGGTTGAAGGTGGTCGCCAGCCGCCCGATCTCGTCCCCGTAGAAAACCTCCGCGTGGGCCGAAAACTCACCCTCACCGAGCGCCTGGGCCGCCTCGTCAAGGCGGTGGATCGGTTGGACCAGGATGTGGGCCAAGCCCCATGCCAGGCCCGTGCCGATGATCAGGCAAAAAAGGAGGGTCCAAAGGATGGATTGGTTCAGGAGGGAAAGGTCCAACATGATGCCCCGGTTGGCGAGGGTGGTATCCAGGGTCCGTTGGGCCAAGTCCCCCTGGAGAATGTGGGAAGTCATGCGATGGGTCTGCCAAAGGGTGACCGAGCCGAACAAGGCGGCCACCAGGGCCCCGATCCCCAGCACCTTCCAGAAAATAGGAACCGATAGCGCGGGACGGAGCAATCGGCGCCAACGGCTGACGAATCTCTTCATGGCCTTCCTTCCCCGACGGTCCGGACACCCGGCCGGCGGTTTGCCGGCTTTCCCATCAAGCATCCCTTCCGCCTTCCAGTGCCAGAAAACCAGATCAGGAGGCCGGCCTCTATGACAGTGCTCATAAAGGGCTTTAATCCTGTGCTTTTTAAATTAGAATCAGTCTTATGAAATTCCTGAAAACCATCCCCCGCGCCGTTTTCTGGCTGGGCCTGGTGAGCCTTTTCAACGATTTGGCCAAGGAAATGATCTATCCCGTCGTTCCCCTGTTCCTGGCCCAGGTTTTGGGGGCCGGGCCCCTGGCGGTGGGCTGGGTGGAAGGCGTGGCCGAATCCACCTCTTCCCTCATCAAGGTCTTTTCGGGCATCGGGGCGGACCGGGTCAAAAAAAGGAAGCCTTTCATCGTGGTGGGATTCGCCATGTCCACCCTGCTGCGGCCCCTGGTGGGCTTGGCCCAAACCTGGCCCATGGTCCTCTTCCTTCGCTTTACGGACCGCCTGGGCAAGGGAGTTCGTTCCGCCCCCCAGGATTCCCTGATCGCGGACGTCACCACTCCTGCCAACCGCGGCGCCGCCTACGGGTTTCACAGCGCCATGGACGACGCGGGCCAGTTATTGGGCCCCCTCCTGGCCGGGGCCTTGCTGCTGCTGGGCCTGACCTACCGGAACGTGATCCTTCTTTCCATTATCCCGGGCGTGCTGGCCTGGGCGGCGGTCTGGCCGGTGAGGGAAAAACCTGGGAACCGGGTCCTCAAAACGGGCCGGTGGACCCTTTGGAGTGATTGGAAAAGCTTCAACGGTTCTTTCAAGACCCTGCTGGTCGTTCTCATCCTATTTACGTTGGGAAATTCCTCCGACGCCTTTTTAATGCTCCGCCTTTCCCAGGTGGGCGTTTCCAGTTGGTTGATCGCCCTATTGTGGGGCCTTCATGGGGGTGTGCGGATGGTTTCCTCGCTTTGGTCCGGCCCCCTCTCCGACCGTGTGGGGCGCAAGCCGCTGATCCTTTCGGGCTGGGTTTATTACTCCCTCATTTACCTTGGCTTCGCCTTTATTTCCCAAAAGGAAGGCTTGGTCGCCCTCTTCCTCGCCTACGGGATTTTCTACGGCCTTTGCGAACCCTCGGAGAAAGCCTTCGTGGCCGACATGGCGCCGAAAACCCTGCGCGGGACCGCTTTCGGCTATTACAACCTGGTGCTGGGTCTGGGAGCCCTTCCAGCCAGCCTGATCTTCGGCTGGGTGGGGCAAACCTGGGGTTACCCCTGGGCCTTCGGGGTCGGCGCCGCCTTGGCGGGGCTGGCTTCCCTGTTCCTGCTTTGGATTCCTTCCCAAAACAAAAAAGGCTGATCTCCCACGGAGCTTCCCGGCTGGGTAAAAAATACCCGGCCGGCAAAAAGGAACCCCTCCGGCCGGTTTGATTCCCGCCTTTTCCTCGGCTTTTCATCTCCTTCTTTGGCTTGTTTATTGCCATAAACAAACGGAAATACCCCATCGCTTGTCGGCGGAGGGAACAACCGTTTGGAAAGGAAAGCCCATGAAAGGGATCGCGGCTGAAATCAGCGAATTTATTTTGAAAGGTCACGAAAAATTGGACCTGTTGGAGCGGCGCTTATCGGCCGTCCAATCCGGCAAGGATATCGAGCGGCATTGGTCCGACCTTTGTCCCGCGTTTTATGACTTCGCCGAACGGGGGACCCTCTATGGCTTCCAACGGCTCCCCGCCCTGGCCCGCACGGTCGAACAAATACTCAAGCGCCTGGACATGCTTCAGATGAAACCCCAGCCCCGCGTCACCGGTCATTTGTTCAACCTCGCCGACGACCTGCGGCGCCATCTGGACCATATGGCCGGCACCGGCGGCGAATTGAATCCCCGCGGCCCTATCCCTTCCCCGTCCCTCGTGGCCCATAACCTTATTCCGTTCAACCCCCTGCCCGCGCTTCAAAAAACCCTGATCTTCCGGACACCCGACGACGGCCGTATGGCCATGCCCTTTGACAACGTGATGCGCCTGGAAGCTTTCAGGGAACCCGCCGGGGACCCAACCGGCGAACCGGCCCCGAACCCATGGATGCCCGTCATTGACGTTTCCCGGCTGCTTCCCGAGCGCAGGGATGTTTTCCGCCGGCCGCCCGTCCGGGTCCCGTTAGGGCAGACCCGGCAGATGATCGTTTACGTGACGCCTTCCGGCGAGGTGGGCCTGGTGGTGGACGCCATCCTGGACGTCCGCAAGGCCAAGATCGAGGTCCAGCGCCCGGCCAGCCGGGCCGGAGTGCACGGATCCATGGAACTGGAGAACCGGATCACCGAGATCCTGGATATTCCGGCAATCCTCTCCCTCAGCGGCCTTTCCTTTTCCCAGGCCGGTTCCGGGATTCCCTCCGGCGAGAAGATCGCGAGCTGAGTTTCCGGAATTTTCCGGGACGGCCAGGGCGTCCCTTGGGCCGCCGGGGCGGTGGATTATGAGGACCCTCATAATCCACCCGGTCCCGGCAACTTATCATGTTTTCGGCGGCTCCGTTTTTTTCGTCACTGTTCAACGGGGCAAGGACCGGACATGACCCAAACCGCACATCAATCCCTGGCCGACTTGAACCATATCCACCGGCAGCTCGACGAACTTTTCCAACAGCACCAACTTGCCGTCCTCCACGAGGACTTTCCCTTGGCCGTGAAATTACTGGCCCAGTTCGAGAAGGGCCTCTTCTGGCACATGCGGGAGGAGGAGGAAATCCTCATGCCCCTCTACCGCGAGGGAGCGGCGAACATCCTCGGCGGGGACCCGGACATCTTCCTCGGGGAGCACAAGAAAATTTCAGAATGGATCAACCGTCTCAAGGTCCGCTTGCAGCGCCTGTCCACCTCGCCCGATTCCAAGGCCGTCCTCGCCCTCCTGGACGACGAGGCTCCGTTCAAGAAATACATGGAACACCACGCCCTGCGGGAGGACCGGGTCTTTTACCCCGAGTTGGACCGCGTGGTTGGGGAAAAGAACAAGCCGCCTTTATTGCGGCTTTTAACCTTTTCCTTGGAGGAGATGACCGAAACCGCATAGGACCCCCTAACCTTGGTAAAATAAGGAAGAGGGTTTTATATGCGGAAGTCCTATTTTTTCGGCATCCTTGGTTTTCTTTTGGGCCTGGCCGCCCCCTTGGGCGCCATCCTTCTGCTTTGGTTCTCCCCCCACCCCAGCCTCCGGTTACCCTCCTTTTTCATCGAGGAATGGCGGGATAACATCTTCTTCTTTACTTACATGCTCGTTGGCACGAGCCTGGTTTTCGCCCTTTTCGGTTTTTTCATCGGCCGGCAGGAAGACTCCCTGGCCAATAAAAACCTGGTTCTTTCGGACGAAGTCCTCACCGACCCCCTCACCGGGCTGGGCAACCACCGTTTCCTCCATGAAGTCTTTAAGATCGAGTTTCGCCGCCATCTCAAAACCCACCAGCCCTTATCCTGCTTCATGATGGACTTGGACCGCTTCAAGCGGGTCAACGACCGTTACGGCCATCCCTTCGGCGATTACGTGCTGAGGCATTTCGCCGACTTGGTGAAAAAATCCATCCGGGAGGGTGACACGGCCACCCGGTACGGCGGCGAGGAATTCCTCTGCATCCTCCCCAATTGCGACGCCCCGGAGGCCCTGGCGGTGGCTGAGCGCGTCCGGAAGGGCACGGAAAACTATCCCTTCCTCCACGGTGAGCGGCGGGTGCGCATCACGGTAAGCGTGGGGACCGTGACGGGTTACCAACGCTCCGGTTCCAATTACCGCAACCTGATCTTCCTGGCCGACCAGGCCCTTTACGAGGCCAAGCGCCGCGGCCGCAACCGCGTGGTGCAAAAAACAATTTCCAACGGAAAGAAAACACGAAGGTCTTGAACCCCGCGGTGTCTCGATTTTTTTATCCCCGCCCCAATAACAAAAAAGTATAAAAATTGGCCGAAACAGCTTTCTCTCTTTTACCGGGGGCCTGCCAAAAAGGTGGAAATCCACCTTTTAAAATTTTCAGGCGTCTCCCATCGTTTTTTGTTGAAACAAATTAAGACAACGGCCCGTTGGATTTTTTTCATTCACATTCTTTTTCTCTCCGGAAGAAAAGCGTCCTTGCCTCAATCGTTTTTATTACCTTCCCGTTAATTCTTGGAAACCTCCAGGATTTGCCCTTCCCCTACAAATGTGTCGAATCAAAGGCCCAACCTGCGCGAAAAACGGTGTTTGAACGTGGCACGCCGGTTGCATTAAAGCAGAACCCAAAAGGAGAACTACCATGCCTAACAACCTAGCTTTAGCAACACCTTCCGCCTCTTCCTTTTATTCCAACAATCCTTTCTACATCCTGGAAAAGGAGAGCGCCGCGGCTATCTTCGAGCCCGTGGTCTCCGTCCATCGCCGGGGTGTCTTGGGCCTGGAGGTCGTCAGTCGCGCCCTGGACCCGGCCAACCTGGAGATGATCGAACCCCAGGACCTTTTTCGGAACATGGAGGATGAGGATTTTTACCTGAAGCTCGGCCTAGACCGTCTTTTCCGCCAGAAGGGTTTGGAGGCATTCTCGACCTTTCAATCCTCCAATCCCAACCTGCTCCTGTTCCTGGACATCGAACCCTCGGTCCTGGAGGAAAACATCGTGGGCTCGGGGTACCTCTACAAGCAGATCGCGGAATTCCATTTGGAGCCCCGCCGGGTGGTGGTACAGATCCCCCTTTCGGGAAAGTGGAACCCGGGCCAGGTGGAGAGGTTCATCCAGATCCACCGCCGGCACGACCTGCTCCATTGCCTGAAGAATATCCATGCCGGGCCGGAACGATTGAAGAGCGTCTTGGAACTAAACCCCGACTTGGTGAAATTGGAGGACAGCCTCGCCCAGGGCCTTTCCCACAGTCCTGAAAAACAGTCCGC
>Ga0335085_10016671_pt1 | contig 10609 bp, 10 predicted proteins | sample Lox_Sample_45_FD_206712 | JGI IMG/M metagenome (GOLD analysis project Ga0335085, IMG submission 206712) | Soil microbial communities from Loxahatchee National Wildlife Refuge, Florida, United States - Lox_Sample_4.5 | ecosystem: Environmental > Terrestrial > Soil > Wetlands | place: USA...
GGCGACGGGAACACCTCCACGGGGGAGGGCGAGGACGATGGCTTGATGCAAGCCGGGGAGCGCAGCGAGGGCCTGGGCAAGGGTGCGGCCTGCGTCTCTGCGGTCCTTATACATATGGTTACCGCGGCTGCGAGCATTGTAATGCGGATTGCGGCGGATGTTTGCCGGTCGGCAATCTGAAATCCTTCATGCTCCCGTACAATGGCGGCAAGCTGTGCTGAGGGCAACGTATGCGGCCATCCTTCTCTCTGGGAATTGAAGAGGAGTACCAGACTGTCGATCCGGTCACGCGCGATCTACGCTCGCATATTCAGACGGAGATGCTGGCGCAGGGCAAGCTGCGGCTGCAGGAGCGGGTGAAAGCGGAGATGCACACCTCGGTGGTGGAGGTGGGCACACGCGTGTGCCGCACGATCGACGAGGCGCGCGAGGACATCTACGAGCTGCGCCGCGAGATGATCAAGCTGGCGAAGGAACACCACCTGCAGCTGGTGGCGGGCGCGACGCATCCTTTTGCCGACTGGCGGACACAGGAGATTTATCCGGACCCGCGGTATCACCAGGTGGTGAAGGATCTGCAACTGGTGGCGCGGGCGAACCTGATCTTCGGGCTGCATGTGCACGTGGGCATCGAGGATAAGGAAGCGGCGATCCGCATTATGAATTCGATGCGGTATTTTCTGCCGCATATCATGGCGCTGGCGACGAACTCGCCGTTCTGGCTGGGGCTGAACACGGGGTACAAGGGCTATCGGGCGAAGGTGTTCGAGAATTTTCCACGGACGGGGATTCCGGATGCGTTTGCGAGCTACTCAGAGTTTGAGAGCTACGTGAGCCTGCTGGTGCGGACCAACTGCATCGATAACGCGAAAAAGATCTGGTGGGACATAAGGCCGCATCCATTTTTCAACACGGTCGAGGTGCGGGCATGCGATATTCCGCTGCGCGCGGAGGAGACGGTGGCGATAGCGGCGTTGATTCAGGCGACGGCGGCGTATCTCTACAAGCTGCACGAGGCGAACCAGGACTTCAGGCACTACACGCGGTCGTTGATTGCGGAGAACAAGTTTCGCGCGGTGCGGTACGGGCTGGATGGGAAGCTAATTGATTTTGGAAAGCAGCAAGAGGTGCCGCTGCGCGACCTGATCGAGGAGTTCCTGGCAATGATTGACCCCGTGGTGGATGAGTTGGGGAGCCGCGAGGCGATCGACGGGGTTCGTAAGATTTTGAAAACGGGGACGGGCGCCGATCGGCAGTTGCAGGTGTTCGAAGAGACCAAGGGTGACCTGAAGGCCGTGGTGGACTACATGGCGCAGGAGACGTGCGCGGGGCTGTGATGGGCACCCCATCGACCAGGACCTGTCGATGGGGACCCCGGCGGTGAACGAAAGTGCGAACAGCTTTGGTCGTAATGAAACCGGAAGAATTCTACGATTGGGTCGCGATGGCGGAGATGGTGCGGTCGCGCCAGTGGCCGCGGGTGAAGTCGGGGAACTCGACCGGGGCTGAGCCGCGCGCGACGGAAGCGACGCTGAGGGGGCCGACGGAGGCCCAGGCCGCGGCATCGTAGACGTCCATGTCGGGTGCGATGCCGGTGCGGACGCACTCGAGCAGGCGGTAGATCATGATGAAGTCCATGCCGCCGTGGCCGCCGATCTTCTGTGCGATCTCGCCTTCGCGGGCCCAGAGCGGATGCTGGTAGTGCTTCCAGGAGTCGATGGTGCCCCATTCCTCTTCTTTATTCATGCCGTCGAAGTAGATGCGCGGAGGATAGTCGGCGAAGAGGCCCTTGGCGCCGGCGACGAGGTTGATGCGGTCGTAGGGGTGCGGCGTGGAGACGCCGTGCTTGACGGTGATGGTGAGGCCCTTCGCAGTTTTGATGAGCGAGGTGTTGAGATCGCCGCAGACATAGCGCTCGGCCCAGCGTGGATCTTCGGGCGTGAGGTGCTGGGTGCGATAGAGGTCGAGGCCGCGCTGCGGTGAGCTCATGGAGACCATGTAGTCGAAGCGGTCGCCGCGCTGGATGCCCATGTAGTTGGCGACAGGGCCGAGGCCATGGGTGGGGTAGAGGTTGCCGTCGGCGCGGGTATGTTCCGTGCGGCGCCAGAGACCTTCGCCGGCATTGGAGAAGAGCTCGTTGCGGAGATCGTGGAGATAGGCGCCTTCGCCGTAGAGAACTTCGCCGAGCTCGCCGGCATGGATCATGCGGAGGAGAAGGGTTTCGTTGTAGCCGTAGCAGCAGTTCTCAAGCATGATGCAGTGCTTGCGGGTTTCTTCAGAGGTGCGCACGATGGCCCAGCAGTCCTCGAGAGTGGTGACGCCGGGAACCTCGATGCAGACGTCTTTGCCTTGCTTCATGGCGGCGATGGCCATCTCGGCGTGCCAGGCCCAGGGCGTAGCGACGAGGACGAGGTCGACGTCGTTACGTGCGAGGAGAGCTTCGTAATGGTGGACGCCGTCGGTGTAGAGTTCGGGCTTCTTTTGTCCTGCGGCGACGACGAGGCTCGCGGCATGTTCGGCTTTATCGGGCACGATGTCGCAGAGGGCTACGATCTGCGCATTTGCGCCAAGGAGATTGCCGATCAGCGAGGTGCCGCGGCCACCTGTGCCGATAAAGCCGACGCGGGGTTCGCGCTTCTGGAAGGGCACGTCAATCATGGTGGGTCGGGTCGAGTCCTCTTCGGCTTCGGCGAAACGCGCTGCGTTGAGCGCGACGGCAGTGGCTGCGCCGATCTGCATGAACTTGCGGCGGGAGAGGCTGAGGGGACCAGTAGCAGAAGCAGGATCGAAGGAGTTCATTGTGGGTCTCTCTTGAGGTGATTTGGCGCAGGGCCGTTCAGAGAATGAAAACGTTATCTAAGCGGCTCGAAAGCATTAGAGGCTGAAGGGGCAGGTTCTGTAAAGAGGATTGCGCGGAGGGGGCGTTCATTTGAGAGGGTTTGTGGCCAGGCGGGGCGGCAGGTTTCAATCCAGCGAATTTTTCGATACCCTCAAGTTACAGATCCGCTAATCTGCGGGAGAGTTTTGAGGAGAGATCTGCACCCTGGAATGAACGAAACTGCCGCACACCTGCTTGCCCTGCCTTATCCGAAAGAATTCACACCCGGCGCGCGCTCGGCCGTGACGACCTGCCTGCGCATCGATTCCGCGGAGAAGGTGACGCTGATTACGGATCGCGCGACTGAGACTATCGGAGCGGCGCTGGCGGCGCAACTTGCCGAGCGCGGCTGCCGGTGGAACGGGTTTGTGCTGGAGGACCTGACTCCGCGGCCGCTGGGCGACATGCCGGCGGCGGTGCTGGCGGACATGGAGACGTCAGAGGTGTCGATCTTCGCTGTGCAGGTGCAACCGAACGAGCTGCACAGCCGCATGCAGATGACGGACGTAGTGAATCGCAGGAAGATGCGGCATGCGCATATGGTGAACATCACGCCGGAGATCATGTGCCAGGGCATGCGCGCGGACTTTGACCTGGTGGACCGGCTGAGCCAGAAGGTGCTGGACCGGGCGCGGAAGGCGCGGCGGATTCGCGCGACGACGGCGGCGGGTACGAATATCACGGCGGAGATGAATCCCGGGTACAAGTGGTTCAAAACGTCGGGCATTATTTCGCCCGAGAAGTGGGGAAATCTGCCGGGAGGCGAGTGCTTCACCGCGCCGGGCGAGGTGAACGGGACGTTTGTTGTGGATGGGGTGGTGGGCGACTGGCTTTGCGCGCGTTATGGTCTGCTGGAGCGGACGCCGCTGACGATCGAGATTTCGGGCAACCGGATTGTGCGCTGCACGAGTAAGAACAAGGAACTCGAGGCGGACTTCTGGAAGTATACGCACACGGATGAGAATTCAGATCGCGTAGGCGAGTTTGCGATCGGAACAAATCTCGGAGTGGATCGCGTAATCGGGAACATTTTGCAGGACGAGAAGTTTCCGGGGATTCACATTGCGTTCGGGAATCCCTATGGCGAGCATACGGGCGCACCATGGCGCTCGGGGACGCACATCGACGTAGTGGGACTGCGCTTCAACATCTGGATCGAGTCGGATGAAGGGGAAGAGCAGATCATGCGCGACGGGCGGTTTTTGATCGCGGCTTAGAGCGCGGTACAAGTTGTTGAGGTCGTGAAACCTGCATCCCCGCGGCACGTTGGTCATCTATTCTGTTGTGATGACGACGACTTCGACTCAGCTGCGCACTCTTGGAAACTCTGATCTCAAACTGACAGCGATTGGCTTCGGCGCGTGGGCCATCGGAGGCGGCAACTGGGAGTTTGCATGGGGACCCCAGAACGACAATGAGTCGATTGCCGCGATTCATCGCGCGCTGGACCTGGGTATCAACTGGATCGATACAGCAGCGATTTACGGGCTCGGACATTCGGAAGAAGTTGTAGCGCGCGCGCTGAAGACGACGAGTCACAAGCCGCTGGTGTTTACCAAATGTTCGATGCGGTGGCACGAGGACAGATCGATTTACCGATCGCTGAAGGCGAAGTCGCTTGAGGAGGAGCTGGAAGGATCGCTGCGGCGGCTGGGCGTGGAGACGATCGATCTTTACCAGATTCACTGGCCGAATCCCGAGGCAGAGATCGAAGAGGGATGGGAGACGCTGTCGCGCTTCAAAGAGCAGGGCAAGGTGCGGTGGATCGGCGTGTCGAACTTCAACGTGGAACAGATGAAGCGCGTGGAAAAGATTGCGCCGATCACCAGCCTGCAGCCGCCGTACTCGATGCTGCGGCCGGCAATCGAGAAAGAGATTTTGCCGCATGCGCAAGCGCAGGGCGTTGGCGTAATCAACTACTCGCCGATGGTGTCTGGGTTGCTGACGGGCAAGATGACGGCGGCGCGTGTGGCGGCGCTGCCATCGGATGACTGGCGGAAGCGGGCGGTGGAGTTCAATGAGCCGCGGCTGAGCCGCAATCTCAAGCTGGTGGAATTGCTGCGTGAGATCGGAGCCGGTCACGGTGTGGAGCCGGGTGTGGTGGCCGTGGCGTGGACGCTGCATCATCCGGCAATTACGGCGGCAATCGTCGGTGGACGGAGTCCGCAGCAGGTTGAGGGACTGGCGCCCGCGCTGGAATTCCGGCTGAGCGAAGAGGAGTTTGGGCGGATCGGGAAGTTTCTGGCGGAGACAGAGGCCTGAGCAGAGACGCACGGCGTAAAAGCGAAAGCCCCGGTGGAGACCGGGGCTTTTGCTGTACTACTTAGGAGAACCTACATTGCGGCAACAAAATCGGGAAGGACAATCGCCGCGTTGTCCTGAAGGAGCTGGGTCATGCGCGCCGCCATGCCTGTGTACATCGACGCAGCGCGGAAAGCATTGACGCGGACGCCTTCACTGGCCTGGCTGAAAGCATATTGGCAGAGGGCCATGAGGACGCAGACTCGAATTTGCATGGCGTCGCTGCGCAGGGTTTCGATCAGCTCGCGATCAACCGCAGTGCAGTTGCGGATGGCGTAGTCTGCCATTTCCAACATGGTGCGGGCGTTCTGATAAATCGCCCAGAGCCCATGTGCACCGCGCAGCCGGATCCAGGTTTCCTCCGGGGTTGTGCTGACGCCTTCCTTCCAGAGGAAGTGGTCGCTCAGCTCGCGAGCGCTCCAGTCTGGGCGAATTCTCGCGATGAGAGAGTCCCAGGACTGATTGTTCCGTCGGCGGACACTAGCTCTCCAACGACCAAGGTACAAAGCCACGATGCCTAGCGTGGCAATCTGAAGCACAAGAAAGATCATTTTTGATCCTCACGGCCGGAATTTAACCATCGCCTACACGTAGGCTGCCCGGCTCGTACCTGCTGTTCCTAATACCTTTAGCAGAAAGGGCAGTGGATAAAACACGTCCCTGTCCAATTTTTCGGCACTTTTCTACTGGAGGTACCCATCTCAATAAGCACATGAGTAACTTAAGGTAACTCAAAGCGAAGATCAATGCTACTTTCCGGGGAGTGGGTACGGGGTGAAGTTGTATCGATAAAGGCTGAAAAATCAACAGATTGGTCGGATGCCACGAAAGGTACCAAAGTATGCAACAGAGACAAAAGGGTAACCGATATGGCAGGGTTGACCTCAATGAGGTCAGCGGCGGCGGCGGGACTTGGCGTCGGTAATCTCGGAATCACGCAGGGCGGCGCGGTTGGCGCGAGCGGTGCCGGCGACGGCGAGGAGCAGATTCTGCATCTGAGGCGTGAACTCGCGGCGTTGTGCTTCTTTCTGAACGAAAGCGAAGGCCCAGTAGAGGAGCGAGCAGAGGAAGCTGCCGATGACGAGACGGTTAAGGTGCTGATACTGAACCACGGTGGACTGATGTGCGCTCAACATGGCCGTGCCAAGGCTGACCAGGGAATAGAAGCCCAACCCAGTAGCCACTTGCAGTTCGCGATCACGGAGGCCGATGGAAAGGAGTTGGCTACATCCAGCGAGGCCGAGAAAGAAGAAAATTCGCAGAACGGCAACCGTTTGCTGCACGTGACCAACGAGCCGGACGAGGGATAATTGGCCTGAGAGTCCGGGGAGCATCGAAAAAGGCCAGATGGCTGCACCGATGGCGAGAAGGGCCGCTGCCATGATGACGGGCGTAAAACGAGACAGGGACTGGCGGATGGGGCGCAAAACGGACCAGGAGAGTTCGACCAGGACGCCGAACATCAGAACCGAATCGATGGAAGCCTGTATGAAGTAGGTAATCGCGTAGTTTGAAGCAGGCGAGTACTGCTGCTGCAAAAAAACGAAGAGATTACTGAGTACATCCCATGCGCAATAAATGCAAAACAGAGGCAGGAGCCGCCACACGCGCCTATACGCGAGCAGGCCGACTACAACCGCCTCTGTGAGAATGCCAGCGAGCCAAAGCGTATTGTCCAGACCCATCATCGACATCCTGTCTGAACGATTCGATGCGATGAATTGAGTGTAGCAGCAATTCCGCCGCGGCTACGTTACGAAAGCTAGACTATCGAGCTGCCGCTCTTGCCACCCGGGAATGGTCCCATCGGAATGGCCGCAATGGAGCTACCGCTCTTGCCACCCGGGAATGGTCCCATTGGAATGGCTGCAATGGAGCTACCGCCATTGCCACCTGGGAATGGTCCCATTGGAATGGCTGCAATGGAGCTACCGCCATTGCCACCTGGGAATGGTCCCATCGGAATGGCTGCAATGGAGCTACCGCCATTGCCACCTGGGAATGGTCCCATCGGAATGGCGTGAGCAGTCATTGCTGTCATGGCCACAAGTGCACCGAGAAGAACGGCTGATTTCAACGAACTCGTATGCATGTGCGAATACCCCTGTGTGAAGAAAGTTGAAGATGCAGTGCAAGACTAACCCAAAAGCGGTACTAAATCTACAACAAAAGTACTGAATTTTCGCGAAGTGTGTTCCATTTTGGGTCGGAGCAGAAATGGGGGCGTAACAGCAGGGGATAAATCCCGAAGATATAGCCATCAATACCAAGCATCTCAGGGAAAATCCCAGACACACGTTTTCCGGCTCGTATTGGAAGGTTGCCTGTGAAATGTGAATGAAAAATCAGTGCAGAAACTCAGAAGCATCTGGTGGATAGAGGAGAAGCTCCGGGGTGGGCAATTTTAGACCCAATTTATCCAAAGCTACTGTTCAAAACCGGAAGGATTGTTCGTATTTTGTTCGCCCTTAAGGCTGTGGTTTGGGATGGATTTCAGCAACCGGGCGAGACGCACGGCGGGGACGCTCAAGCTATTGTGGAGTTGAGACGAAGGGCAGGAGTAGTGGGCAAGTGATTCCAGAGTTGCGAGAGTGGTTTAACGCGAGCTTTGCTGCTTCGAAGTACGATGAGCTGTTACGGAGCGTTGGCTCACGAAGCGGGGTGAGGCCTGGGTTCCGGCTGGCGGAGACGCCTGTCTTTGTCGAGAAGGGCCTGTTGGATACGATGGCCCACGACGGCGCTGTTTTGACGCGGCAACTGTTGCGTGATGTTCCGTATCTGGAATCAGCGCGGAGGGCCATCCCGGCGGGGTATGCCGTTGCGAACGAAGTGGGGCATCCGCATTTTTTGACAGCTGATTTTGCATTGGTGCGCGAGGCGAATGGCGAACTTGTGCCGCGTCTCGTGGAGATTCAGGCATTCCCTTCGGTGTTCGGATTTCAATCGGAACTGTGCCAGGCGTATCGAGGGGCGTACGCTCTCCCAGGCGGATTGGGCGTCTATTTGAGCGGTTTGAGCGAGGCGAGCTACTGGGAGTTGCTGAGGAGAACGGTGGTGGGAGGACACGACCCGAAGCAGGTAGTGCTGACGGAGATCGATCCTCTGCACCAGAAGACACTGCCGGATTTCAAGGCCACGGCGCGCCAGCTTGGCATCTCTGTGGTAGACATTGCGAGCCTGGAGGGGGTTGGGAACAGGCTGCATTATCGGGACGATCGGGGCCATCTGGCGCCGATCAAGCGGATCTACAATCGCGCGATTGCCGATGAATTGATTGCGCGCAAGGTGCGTCTGCCGTTTGACCTGACGCGCCCGTGGGATGTGGAGTGGGCCGGGCACCCGAACTGGTTTTTCCTGATCAGCAAGTTCTCGATCCCCTGGCTGTCGCGGCGTGCGAAGGCAGACTCGGTTGTACCCCCGGCTTGTTACCTGGATGAGTTTCTGGAGGGCGAGGGCCGTCGTGAACTGGAAGCGAAGGGTGTGCCGTTGCCGCAGGCGAGTCCTGAGGCGGTATACACGGAGCTTCTGTTGAAGCCTCTGTTTGGATTTGCAGGCAAGGGCATCCAGTTCGACCCGAGTCAAGGACAACTGGAAGCGATTCCGCGAGAGAGCCGTAGAGACTACCTGGTGCAGCAACGCATGCGATTTGAGCCGACGATCGAGACGCCGCATGGGATGACGCAGGCAGAGTTCCGGATTTTGTATCTGTGGCCGGATGGCGGCGAATTAACGGCGGCTCTTTCGCTGGTGCGGCTGGGGCGAGGCAAGATGATGGGTGTTGATCACAACAGGGATCAGGAGTGGGTGGGGGCATCGGCCGCGTTTTTCCCAGGGTGAGACGGCGTCCGTGACAGAGCCTGCAACGGCCAGGTATCTGTTGTGCCACTGTTGGCACGTAAGATGCCTATTACCAAGCAACAAACTTTCGTGCCCTAGGTTCCCAAGAAAATGTGATTTAGAGTTGCGAACAGGTCGCGAATAGAGGATTCTGGAGTGAGTATGAACAGCTTGAAGTCGGGACATTTGTCGAAGCAGAACAATTCGCTTAAGGCTTCCGATCGGAAAGAAGTGCGCTGTGCGGTACGGTTCCCGCTTTCGCTCCAGGGGAGATTGTCTTCAGGACGTCTGGAGAGCGATGTGCTGACCCGCAATATGTCTGCGAGCGGCGTGTTGTTTGAGACGCACGATCCGCTGAAGGTGGGACAGGGCATCGATTTCTCGATTCGCATGCCGGGGAATTATCTTGGCGCGCCGAGCGACGTTTTGGTTCGCTGCAGCGGGCGTGTGGTACGCTGCTCGTTAAGCCAGGGGCAATATCAGGCTGCTGCCACGATCGACGAATACCGGTTTGCGGAGCAGTGATAGCAACCGTTGGCGGTTGTGCGGCCTATTTATGGAATTTTTAGACGAAACTCCTGATGGCGAAGTGACAGATGGACCGGTAAAGCCGGGGGCGATCCGCATTATCCTTGCGGACTCGCAGGCGATTTATCGCGTCGGAATCCGCAAGATTTTTGCGTTGGAAGACGATCTTCGCGTGGTTGCGCAGGCGGATTCAACAGAGAATCTGCTGGCTGCCATTGCCCGCTATCCCACAGACGTGGTTCTGCTGGAGGGCGGACTGCTGAATTCCTCGCCGAATGCGATTCCCGAGATCCTGAAGATTGCGCCGGACGTGAAGCTGATTGTGCAGGCAATCAACAATGATGAGTCGCAGACGGTCGAGCTTTACCGGCGCGGGGTGCGTGGCATCATCTCGCGGTCGATCTCTCCGGACCTGCTGGTGCGGTGCGTACGCCGCATTGCGGCGGGCGAGACCTGGATCGACAACCAGTCAGTGAACTGGGTGATCGATGCTTACCGTTCGCAGGCGGCGGCACTGGTGAGTCCTCGCTCGCAGCCCAGGCTATCTCCCAAGGAGATGGCGATCATCACCTGCATCACGCAGGGCAAGCGGAATAAGGAGATCGCGTTCCAACTGGGCACGACCGAACAGGTGATCAAGAACTACCTGCGCAAAATCTACGACAAGCTGGGTGTCTCAGACCGGCTTGAGCTGGCGCTCTATTGTCTGCACAATAAGATCATTCAGGCCGACGCAGACGAAGAGACGGTCGCGAAAAAGGTCGTCGGCAAGTAGTCCGGAAGAATCCCGCGAACAACAGGTGGAGCAGAAGCTGCGCAGGAGTGGTGTGTCTGTCTGCTCAGGCTGCGCCGCGCGCGCAGGATTCGCCATCTGAGCCCGGTTTTCCCTCACAACTCACAGGGGCCTGCACGATGCCGCAACGGCTGCGAGCCTGTTCGGCGAGGCGGATGAGTTCTGTAATCTCGACCTGCGAAAGGTGGCTGAGGAGGTCTTTGGGCATCTGCAGGATCACTGGCTCCATCTGGTGCAGAAGTTCGAGACCCGCATCGCAGATCTGAGTACAG
>Ga0335085_10016672_pt1 | contig 10608 bp, 8 predicted proteins | sample Lox_Sample_45_FD_206712 | JGI IMG/M metagenome (GOLD analysis project Ga0335085, IMG submission 206712) | Soil microbial communities from Loxahatchee National Wildlife Refuge, Florida, United States - Lox_Sample_4.5 | ecosystem: Environmental > Terrestrial > Soil > Wetlands | place: USA: Florida...
GGCCCCATGAGGAACCAGAAGAACACGCAGCACGTGGCAGCGATGATGATCTTGGAATTACGCGCTCTCTGGGTTTCCGCCATTATTCCCGCCATCAGCGTGGTCTGAGGTTTTTACCGTTTTTCCGCCATCGGCATCGTCGAGAGCTTTTCCATTATTTCCATCATCGGCATGGTCTAGGGCTCTTACGGCGTGTGCTCCATCGGCGTAGTCTAACTGTTTTACAGTCCCCGCTGACGCGGAACGGTAATAATAGGGGTAGAGGTTCTTTGCCAGATACTTCGGCACGGCATTGAACACGGTGCCGATAATGTTATGGCCTTTTATAGAAGAAAGGGCCTGTGTCACGGCTTTCTTGGGAGTGCTGGCCGCCTGAACGACGAAGATTATGCCATCCATGTAGTCGCAGAGCGACAAGGAATCGGCGGTCATAAGCAGCGGCGATGAGTCAAAAATAATGTATCTGTCCCGGTACCGGTGCTTAATCTCCCGTATCAGCAATCTCATCCGGTCCGAGGAGATGAGCTCAGCCGGCTTCTCCGGTGGGTTCCCCGCCGGCAGGATGACAAGCTTGCCGATCCCCGTTTTAATCATGATGTCGGACAGGGACAGGTCCCTGCGATTCTCCAGATAATCGCCGAGGCCATATTTCGGGTTTAATCCGAGATATCTATGGACACTCGGTTTTCTCAGGTCCGCATCGATGAGAAGAACGGTATGGTCGAGCTCATGGGCGATGGCAACAGCAAGATTGATCGCGGTTATCGTCTTTCCCTCGCCTGCCTGACTGCTTGTCACCATGAGGGTGTTCAGAAAATCCTTCTCGGTGACCTGAAAGATCCTCGCACGGAGCTTACGATATTCCTCTGCCGCGGACGAATAGGGGTCTGTTATGCTGACAATATGTCGATCAACACCGGCCGTATCGATCCCGCCATCAACGACCTCAAAGACCGATGGGTCGAACTTACTATAGGTGGTAGGCCAAAATGCGGCACGATTATTCGCAGTCTCTGATCTCCTCATCTTTAACGCTTTTTCGAGTGCTCGTTCTATTCTGCTCATCTCTTCCTCCCGCTAAAAATGAATACCGGTGATCCCCAAACGATACAGTAATTCCGCAACGAGCACAATACCTATGAGCGAAAGATAGGCGGCGGATGCGGTAAACACCTTTTTGTCGAGCATAGCTTCCGCCAGGACATCCGCCTCGGTGACTACGGAGGGAACAGCTGCCAGGACAGGCAGGTTCAACTCTTCCCGGAGGGCATCCTCATCCTTGAACGAATAATCGTAATAATCCAGACCCACAGCGGCACCCACTCCTGCCGAGATCCCGATCGCAAAGCCGGCGAGAATCAGGATGACCCTGTTCGGCTTGACGGGGATACGGGGAAGGAGCGGCGGATCCACAATTCGGTACGTCGTGCTTTTATCGGCCAGCTCAAGGTTCTTCGACACCCGTGCATTCTCCAGCTTTTGTAAAAGATCATCATATACCCGCTGGTAGACGTTTCTGTCTCGTTGAAGCCTCGACCACTCCTCCTGCTCCCTCGGCATTTCTCCAAGGATTTTGCGTCCAACATCCTGTTGCTTCGCCAGCTCGTCCATCCTTGCGCTCAGGGACTCGATTTCTGTTTCGGTTTTTTGCATCTCTTCTTTTATTTGCCGATATACCGGATTGAGGGCCCTCGTCTCCGCCCCCGCACCGGTATTGAGATTTTTTTCCGCGGTCGATGCTTGCGCAATTTGTGCTTTCAGCTCCTCTATCTCGCCTTTTGTCTTGATCACTTCGGGATAGTTATCCGTATACTTGGTCATCAATACCATGAGCTGGTTATTGAGGTAATTTAATCGTGACTCCGGCGAACCTTCCCTCGATACGAATGCAATGGTAAGTTCTTTTTCACCGGAGAGTTGTTTTTGTAGACTCTCCTGTTTCCTTTGCAATTCCTTCAGCCTGATTTGCCCGTCGATGCGGGCTGTTTGAAAGTTCTCTATTCTTCCTATGATCGTGGTTTCATTCTGCGGGACCATGTGAGGGTTTCTCTCCCGGAACTCCCGGATCGACCTGTCGGAAAGCTCTAGTTTTCTCTTGTATTCCTTGAGCTGAGCTTCAATGAAATCGTATGCGCCCACGGCGTCCGACCGCTGAAATCGCACACTATCCTCTATGAACTCTTTAACGAGAGTGTCAACCAGGTCCCGTACAACCTTTGGGTCGCCTCCCTGATACGAAACCGTAAACAGATCGGGCTCCCGCTCCCCGGAGCTGCGCATGTTCACGGTGAGGCTTTTCTGAATGCCCGCTGCCAGTTCATCATCCTGACTGGGAGTTTTCAGGTTTCTGTCCAAGTCGAGCTTCTTAATGACCCGCTCTACAATGCTCCTGCTGGTTATCCTGTTGCGGATACTCCTTTGCCGTTCTTCAGTGGTGACAGAGACCCCGACGCCTTGTATGAGCGGTTTGATGATGCCCACGCTGTCAATGGCCACGGTGGAGCTTGCCTCATAGGTCTTGGGCATAAGAAAACTTCCCCAAGTGAAGAGCGAGAGTACACCGAGGGCCACAGCAAGCGATAGGTATCTCCTCCGCTGGATGATCCCTAAATATCGCTTGATATCAAAATCTTGTGACCTTTCATCCAACATGGAAGCCTCCTAGAATATATTGCTGTGAACCATGACGATGTCACCAGGTTGTAGGAACAGGTTTTTATTTATGTTCCCGTTCATGACATCCTTCAATTTAACCTCGATGTTCTTGACCGTGTCCCCGTCTTTTCTCACCACCACAACGCTGTTCTGGCTTGCGAATTCCGTAAACCCTCCCGCGCTCAGCACCGCATCAAGCGCCGTCATGCCCTCCGAAAAGGGAACGATCACCGGTGTTCTTACAGCTCCGGTGACCCGGATACGCTGATCGTAATTGTCCGGGATATAGATCACATCGTTGGAGGCTAGTTCGATATCCTGTGAGATATCGCCCCTAGCGACAAGCTGAACAAAGTCGACGGGCAGCTTTTGTCCTCCCCGCAGGAGATAGGCATTTTTCAGATCGGCGTTCTTCAGAGAGCCAAGCTGCGCCAGGAGCTGGATGAGCGTTGTATTTTTCCTCAACGTTATCACACCGGCTGTCGTCGAAGCCCCCCCTGCCGCCGTCCCGGCGCTGGGGGTCCGCGAGACCCCTTCTCCAAACACATAGACCTTGAAGCTGTTGATAGCGGTCACCATGATGCTCACCACCGGCGCTTTTACGAATTTCGAAAGACCCTGCTCCAGTTTCGTTTTCAGCTCCTGGGGGGTGACCCCCGTAGCCTGCACATCTCCGAGGAGAGGCACAGAAATCTTGCCGTCGGGTCGTACCGGGACCGTAACACTCAACTCTTGGTTTCCCCATACCGAAATCTGTAGCACATCCTCGTCGCCGATAACGTACCCACCGGCCATTGCCGGCATGCACATTATTAAGATAAGAAAAACCACGCCCATGCAAATGGCTCCCGTTCTCATATCGCCTCCTATCGTGCCCCTCTTCCGAATAGCATGACCTTTATCGTTTCGATAACGATCAGCACATCGAGAAAGAACGAAACATTCTTTATGTAATAGAGATCATGCCTTAATTTTTCGACGGCATCCTCAACCGAAGCGCCGTAAGGGTACCGGATTTGTGCCCACCCTGTTACTCCCGGCTTCACAAAGTGTCTCTCGGAATAATAGGGGATGCACTTCTTCAGCTCACTGACGAACTCCGGACGTTCAGGTCTCGGGCCGATGAAGCTCATTTGACCTATGAGCACATTATAGAGCTGCGGCAGTTCGTCGATCCTGGTCTTTCGGAGCAATTTTCCGAACCTCGTGACCCGGGCATCATTCTTCTGTGCCCAGACAGCTCCGGTGTCGTTCTCGGCGTCCTGACGCATAGTCCTGAACTTATAGAGAAGGAACGTTTTTTCCAGCTCCCCCACACGCACTTGCGTGAAAAAAACAGGCCCCCGGGAGTCCACCTTGATAATCAGCGCAACCAGAGGCAAAAAAGGTATCATCAGAATCAGGCCAAGAAGCGAAAATACCAGATCGAATATCCTCTTGTGAAACCTCTGAGAAGCGCTCATTTTAAAGCCATTGGAAAAAATAAACCAACTCGGCGTTGTATTTTCTATGAGAAGCTTTCCCGTCATCTCTTCATAAAACGAAGGCGCATCAATCACCTCGATGCCGCTGAATTTGCAGTTCAGAACATCCTGAACTGGAAAGAACCCTCTCCGTTCGGAGAGGGACACCACGAGCTTGTGGGCCTGTTTTTCTCTGACCGTCTCCACGAGCCCGTGTCCGTTTCCAACAATGGACTCTGGGGGAACATGAGACGACTCACCGGTCAGATTGACATAGCCTCTCAGTATGTGCTGATGGTTGGTGGTCGTGATAAGGTCTCCGATCTTCTTCGCGAGAGGGCCGGTCCCGAGCACAAGGACCCTTCGCGCGAGGCCTGCAGAATTAATCAGGCGCGCATATCCGGCATGCAGCAGAAATTGGAATACACCAAAGAAACCGAGCGAGAGGACAAGCAGCCCCCTCCCGAGCATCAAAGAAGGGACGCTATAGTACATAGGGGTAAGCGTCAGAAAGGTGACTGTCAGCGCGATGAGAATGCGAACAAAGACCTCTCTTTTCCTCTGCTGTTTATCAAGATCATAAAGCTCCAAAAGATAGGAGGAAAACACGGCGAACAGCGCAAACACCATTAACCGCTCCACATCTAATGCGTAGGGGTATATTTCTTCCAGTGAGCCAAATCTTACAAGGCTTGAGACATGTACTGCGAGGATTGATATCAACGCATCCCCTATCAGCAATGTCAACGGCGATTTCATCTTATGCTAACCTTTCCCGCATTGTATTAAATATGCATCCGAAGCGGTTAGTGCTTCCTTCAGTGCTATGAAGGCCATCAAGAGCGCCACGGGTGAGTACCACAACTACCGCCCCTGAGTACGACCGTGACTAAAAATCGTAAAAAAATACCGGAGAATCGGAGTCCGGGAGGCGTGTTTTTTACAATGCTCCGCCCTCTCAGTTACAGTGGATTAACTGTTAAGGGCCATAATGCGCTCCTCAAATATACAATACGCCGCGCAGTGTTCAAAGAATCCGGTCCGGTGAAACACCCAAATGACGCTCAATGCCGTTAGACCGGCTCGATGTCATGAACACAGATCTTAACGGCCACACTTCTGCCCAGGAGCTCTATGTTCACCACGAGAAGATCTTCATCTTCCCGTTTCGCGAGGACCCCTTCGGCATACTTCAGCGGCCCGCTTTTCACCCTCACCCTCGTTCCCTGTTTCAAGTGGGGATAGATATCGATATCGTTGCCGCTCTCGATAATGAGCCTCAGCGCGGTAATCTCTTCACGTGCGGCGGGTGTCGGTTTCCCCGGCTCCAGGGCGATAAAGGACACTACGCCCCGCGTCTTGAGCACCGTGAGAAACGCGCCGGGATAGGAAGGTACCTGCACAAAGATATATCCCGGGAAAAGAGGATATTCGATGAGCTTCCTCCGGTCCTTCCATTGGCTGATTCTCTTTACCGAAGGCAGGAACGCTTCAACGTGTTTTCGTTGTAGCTCACTGAAGGCAACAAATTCATGCCGGGGTTTAACATAGACCGCGTACCAATTCGGCATCACCGTTACGGCGCTCCGTTCTTCGATCATCGTTTCTGAAAAGGGACTATTATGAACAACGGCAAGCTGATCCACTTTGCCATCCTTTCCTGCACCGGCCGCCGTCGAATGTGACGAGGCCGCCATGAAACGTCGCTCAGCCTTTTTACTCGCCCTCGAGGCCTAGGGCCTCAAGCAGGGCCGAGCGGTTAATCGTAATCTTCGGCTCATTCTCATCAAGCTCAGACTCAGGCTGCTTGGAACCCCAGTAGAGCGCTTCAAAATCGAGGTCCTCGACAATGTCTCTGACCATGGCAGAATCGAGGGTCTTCTTCTCCTCCATAAAAGCCGTCAGCAGAAGATAATCACACATGATGTTCACCAGCCGCGGGATGCCTCTGCAGTACTGGAAGATGATATCCACGCAGCCGTCGGAGAACGTCACGGCCTCTCTGTTGCCTGCGACCTCGAGCCGATGAAGTATGTACTCTTCGGTCTCTATTCTGGTGAGGGGAGAAATACGACAGTTGATGCTGATCCTTTGCCGCAGCTGCCGCAGTCTCGAGAGCGCAAGAAGCTCGCGGAGTTCGGGCTGTCCGACCAAGATGATCTGCAGGAGTTTGGCCGTGTCTGTTTCGAGGTTCGACAGCATTCTGATCTCTTCAAGAATATCGGGTTTTAGGTTCTGTGCCTCGTCTATGATAAGCACTGAGTTGTTCCCTCTGGCATGCTGCTCGATCAGGAAATCATTGAGCTCATTCAACATGACGACCTTGTCCTTGCCCTTAACATCGAGTCCAAAATCATCATTGATCATCGCGATGAGCTGTTCAGAGCTGACTTTGGTGTTGAAGACCCTAGCAAGGTTCACGTTCGCATCGATGCGATTTATGAGATCGCTGATAAGGGTGGTTTTCCCGGACCCAACTTCCCCGGTAAGAAGAATAAATCCCGCTCTTTCCTTGATCCCGTAATACAGGTAATAGAGCGCCCTCTTATGGGTCCTGCTCATATACAGAAAATCGGGATTGGGAACTAGTTCGAACGGTTTTGTCTTGAGATTGAAAAATGCTTCGTACATAGGTCCTTCTTCTTTCCCTATCGATTTGGCGTACACTGATGCATGATAGCGATCGTTCGACCCCGGGAATGCCCCGCTTTGTGTCTGGCTGTGTTTAACGCATAGCGCGCCGCTATGTTGTTATTATGCCGGATTTTCTCCATCTCCGCGCATCGTTTGATTGACCAGCGTTCTGAACTTATTGTAATCAAGAGGCTTTATCATGCAGTAAGACAACGACTTATCGAAATGCTCGAGTGTCATCATGAGATCTCTATTTATGTGGTCAGAAAGGATGATGGTCGGGATCCTTGCCTGCTTCAGCTTTTCGAAAAGAAACGCGCCAAAGGGATAGCTCGTTATTACCAGCCCGAAATCGCTGTAGTTCATCGTCGAGTCGATTTCATGAACATCACAAATGGCATTCGTTCCGTACCCCTCCTTTTCAAGAATTGCTGAGCAAATACGCGAAAATCCCGCCTCATCAACAATTAGTATCTTTTTCTTCATCGCTTCCATAATATTGTAGTAGAAGAAGCAAGTTTAATGCCTGTCGCAAAGGCGTTTTTTTTCAAAGCAAAAAAAAAGGAATTGGTCAATAAAAGCATGGAGTGTTTCCCACGGATACATATATGCAAGAATACCTTAGTTTTAACTTTGTATACATTGGAAACATGATATAAATATCTTTTTTAATCAATGTATTACGAATAATTGATGTTTCCAAAGGAAACAGTTTTCTTTCTAATAATCTTACAAAGAAGGCGTGGTTAATCTTCCCTGCTGTTTGATAATACTTTATTCACATCGTCAATCCCTTCACCAAAGTTTCATTCGCCATCAGCATTTTCCATACTTTCAAACAGTTCTTCACGCTACAAAGATTTTCGTACTCATGTATTCATACAGGCTGCTTTCCTCTTCGGGATTGCAGCAATGCCATTTTTCGAAGGCATGCATTTTGCTTTCTTTCTTATTATTTATAAATTGCTTTTTTGGCTTGTAACCTGATTTTTTCCCTGGTGGTAGACTCTGGCAGAACGGCCAAATTACTCTCATGAAGAAAATTCCCATAGTTTTTTTAGACATGTAAATGATGTCTTATGTATGGGCAAGTCGCATTTTAGTAGAAGTAGCACCATGTCTGCGGATTAAAGATACAGGCTCTTTGAATCACTAAACACGCGAAGATCGAGAAGGCAAGCATGAAGGGTCCGATGTATTGGTCACTTCTTCACGTACTTCGTGGCTTTCAGGGGGGGGAGTTTTCGTTTCGTAACTCATTTACGATATTGTGCTGGAGAAATGGACAATGCCGGCATGAAATGAGCACATGATTGGCAATGTCATTTATTTCTTTGATTATTTAGGCTTTTTGCATAAAATTTTTAGGTAATAAAATAGGGAGGGATTATGAACTTATATTTTAAAGGAAGCTTTAGGTGGCAGGGATTCCACCTCTCTGACCTGATGAGGAATATATTACGACTTCAGTCCTCATCGACGCTTGCCCGTATTTCTAAGGTTCTCAGTCTTGTCGGATTAACCTGTCTGATCACTTTCGCAGGTATGCGCTCAGCGCATGCAACCTTATCTGGTGTGACAGCTATATCCTCAGGATACCATTTTACATTAGCAGTGAAGAGTGACGGAACGGTTGTTGGTTGGGGCGATGACTCTAGTGGAACGACGAATGTTGCAGGCTTATCCGGGGTGAAGGCCGTAGCTGCCGGATATGAACATGCCCTCGCGCTGATGACCAACGGAACTGTGGTGGCTTGGGGTTGGAATTCTTACGGCCAGACCACGGTGCCTTCAGGCCTTACCGGTGTCACCGCGATAGGAGCAGGATATGGCCATAGTGTAGCCCTGAAGAACGATGGAACGGTGGTTGCCTGGGGATATAACGGTAACGGCCAAACGAATGTGCCTGCGGGTTTAACCGGGGTAACTGCCATATCCGTAGGATACAATCATACTTTAGCTCTCAAGAGTGACGGCACGGTGGTTGCCTGGGGTGCCGGACAACTTGGAGGGACGGGCGCGGATGATTTTGGACAATCGGTCGTGCCTTCGGGTTTATCCGGTGTGACAGCCATAGCCGCGGGATACAGATTTTCGGCAGCTGTCCAGAGTGACGGAACGGTGGTGGTTTGGGGAGATGACACTGATGGCCAGATATCGAATATACCTGCGGGATTATCCGGGGTAAAAGCCATAGCTGCCGGATATCATCATATAGTAGCGATCAAGACCGACACGACCGTGGTGGCTTGGGGTGCCGGAGGCACCGGACAAACATCACGCCAGTTTGATTATCAGCAGTCAATGGTACCGGCACTAGATGCATCCGGGGTGACCGCCGTAACCGCAGGGCAGGTCAATACCGTAGTTCTTAAGAGCGGCGGGACCGTGGCAGGCTTTGGTGGAAACTCAGATGGACAGGTGTCGCCCGATCTGCCCGTTTTGACAAAGGACAGTATTGCCTCGAACAATACCAACACAACCGTTGCGGTACCTGGTAATACGGTCACCTTGAACATCACTGCATCAGGTATTATCAGCGCTCCGACCGTAACTATAGGCGGGGATGGTTTTAATATCCCCGGACATGCGGCAACCGTAAGCGGCAGCGGCACAAACTGGACGGCATCATATATAATGACGTCTGGTGAAATTGAAGGGCCCGTATACTTCATTATCAGTTACAGTGATTCGAACGGCAATAAGGGAGTACTAGAAAATCCTACGTTGGATGGAAGCACCGTTACCTTTTCTCTGGCCTCGCCTACAACCACAACTTTAGCATCATCGTCATTTACACCGACATACGGCGCTTCTGTGACCCTCACGGCTGTGGTCAGCAGCGCGACCGGTACGCCTACCGGTTCAGTGACGTTTATCGATGGCACTACGACCCTTGGCACGGGACCGCTTAACGGAAGCGGAACCGCCACCTATGCCACGAATACCCTTGGGACTGGACCGCACTCGGTCAAGGCGACCTACACCGGAGACGCTAGCCACGCGACATCGACATCGAGCACCGTCGCGTTGACCGTAGGTCAGGCTGGGACATCAACGACTCTCGCAGCCAACCCCAATCCGTCAACCTACGGGAATTCGGTCACCTTCACGGCCAATGTCATAAGCAGCACGACCGGCACGCCGACCGGTACGGTGACCTTCAAGGATGGCACAACGACCCTTGGCCCTGGCACCTTGTCCGGCGGCAAAGCGATCTATGCCACATCTACCCTTGGCGGGGGTACGCACTCCTCGATAACGGCGGTCTACAGTGGTGACACTAACTTCTTGACATCAACGTCACCTGCCATTCCACAAACCGTGAACCCAGTTCCAACAACGACATTGATCAGCGCGCCTACGGTAACGTACAATGCAAACGGCAGCGTGACTGTGACCGTCAGCTCAGTGGTGAGTACGCCTACAGGCAGCGTATCCTTGAGCGTGGACGGCGGAGCGGCAACGACGCTGGCGCTGAGCAACGGTTCAGCGTCCTTCACGATCACCAGCCCTAATGTGGGCATCCATACACTAAACGCATCGTACGCGGGACAGGCGAACTTCGGAACAAGTTCGAATACCATCAGCACCTTGACGGTAAACCCGGCACCGACAACGACGACAATCAACGCGCCTGGGGTTCCATTTGGCTCAAATGGCACCGTGACCGTAACCGTGAGTTCAGGGCTCCTCATCCCGACGGGCAACGTGTCGTTGACTGTGGATGGCGGCACGCCGACGCTTGGAACATTAACAGGAAACGGAACCGCCGGAACCGCAACATTCATAATTACCAACCCGGCCAACCTGACTCTTGGTACCCATAGCTTATCTGCATCGTATTTAGCGCAGG
>Ga0335085_10016674_pt1 | contig 10608 bp, 7 predicted proteins | sample Lox_Sample_45_FD_206712 | JGI IMG/M metagenome (GOLD analysis project Ga0335085, IMG submission 206712) | Soil microbial communities from Loxahatchee National Wildlife Refuge, Florida, United States - Lox_Sample_4.5 | ecosystem: Environmental > Terrestrial > Soil > Wetlands | place: USA: Florida...
GACGCCGGTGGCGCCGGCGATCACGAAGGCCTGCAGATAGTCGCCCTGCAGCGCGCGCAGATAGCCCGCGAAGAACGCCGCGCTGGCGGCCCCGACCTGGTGGCCGGCGGCGATCCAGCCGAAGATTACGGGCGCATCGCGCTCGCCGAAGGCCTCCGTCGTGAGGCGCAGCGTCGGCGGCACGGTCGCGATCCAGTCGAGGCCGTAGAACACGGCGAAGACCGAGAGGCCGTAGATCGAGAAGTCCGAGAACGGCAGATAGACGAGCGAGAGGCCGCGCAGGCCGTAATACATGAACAGCAGCTTGCGCGCATCGTAGCGGTCGGTGAGCCAGCCCGAAGCGGTGGTGCCGAAGAGGTCGAAGATGCCCATCGCCGCCAGCAGGCCGGCGGCGCGCACCTCCGGTATGCCATTGTCGCCGCAGAGCGCGATCAGGTGCGTGCCGACGAGGCCGTTGGTGGTGAAGCCACAGATATAAAAGGTCGCGAACAGCAGCCAGAAGTCGCGGTGCTTCACGGCGCGCGCCAGGCCGCCGAGCGCCGCCGCCAGCGGATCGCGCGCCGTTTGGCTGGCGGCGGGCGCGGCATCGTCGGCGCCATAGGGCCGCAGGCCGATATCGGCGGGCCGCTCCGGCAGCAGCAGAAGCACGAGCGGGACGATGGCGAGCATCGCGGCCGCCGCTGTCAATACGACCGGCCGCCAGCCGCCGGCCTCGGCGATGGCCGCCAGGGCCGGTAGCAGCAGCAGGGTGCCGGTCGCCGTGCTCGCGGTGAGCAGCCCCATCACGAAGCCGCGGTTGGTCACGAACCAGCGATTGACGATCGTGGCGCCGAGCACGATGGCGACGCAGCCCGAGCCGAGGCCCGACATCACGCCCCAGGTCAGCACGTACTGCCAGGGCTCGCTCATCAGGCTGCTGGCCGCCGTCGACGCCGACATCAGCAGCAGCGCCGTCACCAGCGTGCGCTTGACGCCGAAGCTCTGCATCAAGGCGGCGGCGAAGGGGCCGACCAGCCCATAGAGGAAGATGCCGATGGCCGCGGCCAGCGAGACGGTGTCGCGGCTCCAGCCGAAGGCCTGCTCGAGCGGCAGGATCAGCACGCCGGGCGCGGAGCGGAGCCCGGCCGCCGCGAGCAGCGACAGGAAGATCACGGCCACAACGACGAAGGCATATCTCTGGCCGAACGGCCGCGTCTGTGCTATATTCATGTTACTGACCGGTACGTTTCGAAGCGCGCTATATACGTACCGGTCCGTATCAGAGTCAAGAGCGAACGAGATGACCGCCAAATCCGCGAAGACCACAGCCGGGCCAGAGGAGCCCGCCGCCGCCCGCCCGCGCGCCACGGACCGCATCCGCCAGACCGCGCGCGAGCTGTTCTATCGGCAGGGCATCCGCGCCGTGGGCGTGGACGAGATCGTCACCCGCGCGGGCGTGACCAAGCCCAGCCTCTATCGCGGCTTCTCCTCCAAGGACGAGTTGGCCGCCGCCTATCTGCGCGATTTCGACGCCGAGTTCTGGAAACGCTTCGACGCCGCCGCGGCCGCCCATCCCGGCGATCCCCGCGCCCAGATCCGTGCCTATCTGGAGGGCCTCGCCAAGCGCGCCAGCAAATCGGGCTATCGCGGCTGCGGCCTCACCAACGCCTGCGTCGAGTATCCGGAGGCCGGGCACCCCGCCCGCGTGGTCGCCGAGGAGAACAAGCGGGCCTTGCGCCGACGCCTCGCGAAAATGGCCGCCGAGATGGGTGCCGCCGAACCGGAGGTGCTCGGCGACGGTCTTCTCCTGCTGATCGAGGGCGCCTTCGTGTCCGGCCAGCTCTTCGGCCAAGGGAGCCCGGCCCGCTCCGTCTCCGAGGTCGCCGACAAGTTGATCGAGGCGATGACGACGAAAGGCCGCTAGTGCGGCAATACGACATCTTTACCTAGACGCGCAGGGACCCTATTCCCACGCGGCCGGGGCAGCTGTTGCCACGCGCGGGAATCGCAAATGGGGAGAACCTCGATGTCGACGAGACCGACTCGCCGCGACCAGCTCGTGAGGGCGTTCATGATTCTGGCGGTTGCCGGCGGCGCGTTCGCTGCCGGTCTGGCCTATGCGGCGCAGCCGCATATGGAGGCCGCGCTCAATGCATTGCTGACGGCGCAGACCGAGCTGAAGGTCGCCGAGCACAACAAGGGCGGGCATCGCGTGAAGGCCCTGGACCTCGTGAATAGCGCGATCCAGCAAGTCCAGCTGGGCATCGCCGCCGGCAGCTAGACTAGCACGGCGCTCGCTACCAAGCGAGCGCGGCGGCTTCATCGATTTCGATCAGCGTGGGTGCCGGGGCGCGGTGGGCCTCGCGGAGTTGCTCCTGCAGATGGGGCAGGCTCTCGGCCTGCACCGCGCGGCAGCCGAAGCCGCGCGCGATGGTCAGGAAATCCGGCGTGTAGATATCGACGCCGATCTGGGGTATGCCGCGCTCGGCCATGTATTTCTTGATCTCGCCGTAGCCGCGGTTGTTCCAGACGATGATGGGGACCGCGAGTCCGAGTTCGACGGCCGTCGCCAATTCGGCGATCGTGAACTGCAGGCCGCCGTCGCCGATGAGCGCGACCACCGGCCGCTCCGGCTCCGCCAGTTTGGCGCCGAGCGCGGCCGGCAGGCCGTAGCCGAGCGTGCCGTAGCCGGTGCTCGAATTGAAGTAGGAGCGCGGCCGCTCCGGCTGGTAGGTGAGATTGCAGCTGTAGACGGGCTGGGTGGAATCGCCGGCGACGATGACGCCCGGCAGCGCCGCCTGCACGGCCGCCAGGAAGCGCTGGTGGGCGCGTTGCGGCTCCGTCAGGAGATCGGCGAGCTTTGCGCGCAGGGCTCGCGCCCGCGCGGCAGCCGCGCCGGTGTCACCCCCCTGCTTCTGCAGCTCCCGACTTAGCGCCTGCAGGGCGAGATCGGAGTCGCTGAGGATGGCGACCTCCGCCAGGACGTTGCGGGTCAGCTGCTCGGGATCGATGTCGACGCGGATGACCTTGCCGCCGAGCCGCAGGCGGCTGTCGAACAGCAGCGTATCGGTCTCGCCCAGCTCGGTGCCGACCGCCAATACCACGTCGGCATGCGTGAGCTCCTCCAACACCGGCGGCTGCGGCAGGGTGCTGCCGAGCGACAGCGGATGATCCGGCGGCAGGATGCCCTTGCCGTTGATGGTGGTGACGGCGAGCGCGCCGACCGCCTCGACGACGGCACGGGCGGAAGTGCCCGCATGCTGGGCGCCCCCGCCGAACACGGCCAGCGGACGTTTGGCTTGCCGTAACAGGCGCGCCGCTTCAGCGATCTTCGCGGGGTCCGGCGCCGGCCGGCTGCTGGTCGGAACGACCGCGCGCCGCACATGGTCGGCCTCGGCCGTGATCACGTCGAGCGGCAGCTCGATATGGACCGGGCGCGGCCGCCCGCTGTCGAAGATGGCGAAGGCGCGCGCCAGCACATGCGGCAGCTCGTCCGGCCACAACAACGTGTGACTAAAGGCGGTCAGGCCCTCCATCAGGCCGCGCTGCGAGGGCAGCTCGTGCAGGCGCCCCTCGCCGAGGGCGAGGTCGCGGGTGTTGTTCACGCTCGACAGCACGAGAATGGGGACGGAGTCGGCATAGGCCTGGCCGAGCGCCGTCGCGATATTGGTCAGACCCGGGCCGGTGATGATGAAGCAGGCCGCCGGCCGCCCGCTGGCGCGGGCATAGCCGTCGGCCATGAAGCCGGCGCCCTGCTCGTGGCGCGGCGTGATGTGGCGGAGCTTGGAGTTCGGCAGGCCGCGGTAGAGCTCCACCGTGTGCACGCCGGGGATGCCGAAGACCGTATCGATCCCGTAGAGGCCGAGCAGCTCGACCAGCACCTCGCCGCAGGTGGCCATAACTGTTCTCCCAGGCGCGGCCTCAGTTCCGATAGACCACGCCGGGCAGCACGCAGAGCATCTCGAACAGGAGATTGGCGCCTGTGAGCGCGGTGTTGCCGGTCGGATCGTAGGGCGGCGCCACCTCCACGAGATCGCCGCCGACGAGGTCGAGGCCGCGGCAGCCGCGGATGATCTCCAGCGCCTGCGGCGTGGTGAGGCCGCCGATCTCCGGCGTGCCGGTGCCGGGCGCATAGGAGGGATCGAGGCCGTCGATGTCGAAGCTCAGATAGACCGGCCCGCCCTTCACCTGGTCGCGCACCTCGGCCATGAGCGGCGTCAGTGACTTGTGCCAGCACTCCTCGGCCTGGACGACGCGGAAGCCCTGGCGGCGCGGCCAGTCGAAATCGTCGGCCGCGTAGCCGGTGGCGCGCAGCCCGATCTGCACGCAGCGCTTGCCGTCGAGCAGTCCCTCCTCCACGGCGACGCGGAAGGGCGTTCCGTGGGCGTACTTCTCGCCGAACATGGTCTCGTTGACGTCGGCGTGGGCATCGACATGCACGAGGCCGAGCGGACCGTACCTCTTCCTGAAGGCGCGCAAGATCGGGATGTCGATTGTGTGGTCGCCGCCGAGGGTCAGCACCTTCACGTTGTGCGACAGGATTTCGTCGAAGGCGGATTCGACGATGCCGATGCTCTTCTTGAGATCGAAGGTGTTGATGGCGACGTCGCCGATATCTGCGATCGACAGGCTGTCGAAGGGCGCAGCGCGGGTCGCCATGTTGTAGGGCCGGATGAGGCAGCTCTCGGCCCTGATCTGGCGCGGGCCGAAGCGCGCGCCGGCACGGTTCGAGGTGCCGATGTCCAGGGGCACGCCGACGAAGCAGACGTCGAGACCTTCGGCCGAGGGCAGCAGCGGCAGGCGCATCATGGTCGCGGGGCCGCCGAAGCGCGGCATCTTGTTGCCGCCGAGGGGCTGGTGCAGGACCTTCGTCATGGGTTGTCTCCAGACAGGGGCGTTGGCAGACCTGCCCATAGTCTGGGCAAATCGCCGCGGCAGCGCAATCCGCCGCAGAGCCCGCGGAGTCGGGTGTCAGGCCGTCGGCGCGATGACGACCGCCTCGTCCGCCTGCAAATCGATGCTGCCGGCGACCGCGCTCCCCGCTCTGCCCGCATGGGTCGACAATTCGACGCTCCCGGCGGTGCCGGCGCCCAGGGGGATGGTCTTTGCCTTCGATTCCAGGTTCAGGACGACGACGAAGGAGCGATCCTGCCAGGTGCGCCGGTAGGCGACGACCTCGCCCTCGACTGGCAGCGGCGACCAGTCGCCGACCGAGAGCGCCGGCTCCCGGCGCCGCAGCGCCAGCAGCGACCGCGTCAGCGACAGCATGGAGTTGGGGTCGCGTTTCTCCGCCTCGACGGAGATGGTGGCGGCGTTGCCGGCGAGGGGAAGCCAGGGCTCGCCGCTGCTGAAGCCGGCATGGGCCGAGCCGTCCCAGGGCATCGGCGTACGCACGGGGTCGCGCCCCTGCGTGCCGCCGGGCATGTTGATGCCGAAGGGATCGCGGACGCGGTCGAGCGGGATCGGCACGCTCTCGTGCCCGAGCTCGTCGCCGTAGTAGAGCGTGGGCGTGCCGCGCAGGGTCATGAGCATGACCATGGCGACGCGCGCCTGGGCCGCGCCGAGGCGCGTCGCCACGCGCGGCTGGTCGTGGTTGCCGAGCACCCAGTTCGGCCAGGCGCCCGGCGGCAGCGCCGCCTCGTACTCCCGGATCAGGCGGGCGATCGGCTCGGCCTTCCATTTGTCGCGCTTCCACGATGCCCACAGCATCGAGAAGTTGAAGGGCATGTGGGCGCCGCCCAAATTGGGGCCGTAGTACTCCATTAGCCGCGCCTGCGGCAGGTAGAGCTCGCCGATCAGGGGACGGTCGCCGGGGAACTCCTCGAGCACGCGCCGCATCTCCACGACGATGTCGAGAATGCCCGGCGCGTCGGCGTTGTATTGCTGGATGAAGCGCCGATAGGGCGGATCGTCGGCCGGGCTGTAGTTGGGATTGATCGGATTGTCGCGGAACCCCGGGTCCTTCGAGAGGTGCCAGAGCACGTCGACACGGAAGCCGTCGACGCCGCGCTTCAGCCAGAAGCGCAGCGCGTCGTACATCGCCTTGCGCACGGCCGGATTGCGCCAGTTGAGGTCGGGCTGCTCGGCCAGGAAGGCGTGGTAGTAGTACTGGCCGGAGGCCTTGTCGAACTCCCAGGCGTTGCGGCCGGTGGCGAGGCTCATCCAGTTGTTGGGCGGGCTGCCGTCCGGGCGCGGGTCGCGCCAGATGTACCAGTCGCGCTTCGGCGAATTGCGCGACGTGCGCGCCTCCTTGAACCAGGGATGCTCGCTCGAGCTGTGATTGGGGACGAAATCGAGGATGATCTTGATGTTGCGCGCATGCAGCGCCGCCACCAGCCGGTCGAAATCGGTGAGCGTGCCGAAGATCGGATCGACGCCGGTATAGTCCGAGACATCGTAGCCGAAGTCGGCCATGGGCGAGGGATAGAACGGCGAGATCCAGACGGCGTCGACGCCGAGCCATTGCAAATAGTCGGCGCGCTCTGCGATGCCCGCGAGGTCGCCGACACCGTCGCCGTTGCTGTCCTGGAAGGAGCGCGGATAGATCTGGTAGACGACGGCCGGCTGCCACCAGGGCCGCTCCTGCGCCGGCATCTCAGACCCCTGCCCGCAGGCGCGGGCTCTCGAAGCCGAGCTTCTTCAGACCGTCCTGCACCTCCGGGCAGCTCATGAAGAGGTCCCAGAACAGTCCGGTGCGATAGTTCTCGATCATGATGATGATCGGCCCCTGGTCGATGGCGAGATAGGATTCCGCTACCCAGTTGTGCGTCTCGCTGAAGGCATCCCTGAAGCCGTATTCGCCCCAGATCTTGTCGCCGAGCTTGCCGTAGAAGTGGCGCAGCGCCTGCATGCAGTGCTCGGGCGCATAGGGGAAGGACGAGAGCGCGGCGGTCGGCGTGATCACGCCGAGGTCCTCGCTGGGCGCGTGCGCGCTGTAGCCCTGGTAGTTGTCGCTCGCGGTGAGGCCCCAGCAATCCGCCCCGTAGCCCCTGTAACCCTTCGGGTTGCGCACGCAGTGCTCGCGGTTGATCAGGGTGTGCCGTACGTTCTGCTCCCAGTAGTCGGCGTAGCGGTCCTTCAGGCCGCGCGGATCGAGGTAGAGGAACGAGTAGTGGCTGAAGAATAGCGGCCCGCCATAGGCGGGGCCGAGCGGTAGCTGGATGTCGTAGTAGGTGCGCCCGTTGCGGAAGTCGTTCCCCTGGCAGTAGCCGCGGTGATAGACGTCGGGCTTGATCGCATAGCGCGGCGATGACGCCGCCATGACGTAGGTGATCAGGCACTCGTTCCAGCCGCGGACCTCGTGGTTCATGGCCCAGCCGTTGTTCGGGCTCCAATGCCAGTAGAGCACGTTGCCGCCGTCGCGCGTGTGCCAGTCCCATTCCGTCTCGTTCCACAGCATGCTGACGCGCGAGCGCAGCCGTACCTCCTCCTGGTCCTTGCCGTCGAAGAACTGCCGCGCGCACAGCAGCGCCGCGATGAGAAACGACGTCTCCACGAGGTCGCCGCCGTCGTCCTTTCGCGAGAACGGAAGGGTCTGGCCGGTGGCGCCGTTCCAGAAATGCGGGACGACGCCGTGATAGCTGCCGGCCTTGGCGATGAACTTGAGCATGGTCATCAGCCGCTCCAGCCCGTCCTTGCGGCTGATCCAGCCGCGCTTGACGGCGACGATGATGGCCATGATGCCGAAGCCGGTGCCGCCGCTGGTCACCTCGTCCGGGCCGCCGTTGTTGCGGTCGCGGCTGAGGCCGCTGACGGGATGGCCGAAGTCCCAGAAGTAGCGAAAGGTCTGCCGCTGCACGAGCTCGAGCAGCGCGGAATCGTCGAGATTGCGCGGCCGGTCGGCCATGGCCTCCTCCCCTTGCTTCGGACCGAGGCCCGTGAGTGCAAGAGCGGGGACCCGCTGTCAAGCGAGGATTAGACGGCCTTCAGCTCCACCTCGCCTGCGGGAACCGGATAGCGCCGCTGCTGCTGGCCGAAGCGCGGCTGCGGCGGGCTCGCGGGCAAGTGACGCAAGTGGACCGTGCGCGTGTAGAAGCCGGTCAAAGCCGGGTTGCTGCCGATCCCGATCACGGTCGCGGAGGCCAGCTCCTTACCGAAGATCGAGCGCGCGAGCCGGCAGTGATCGGCCGTCATGTAGGGCGTGGTGTCCTCGAAGAATACCCAGGCCGGCGCATGCAGCACCAGCCGCGCCAGCGCCAGGCGCTGCTGCTCGTCGGCGGTCAGCGACTTGTCCCAGCGCTCCTTGTCGGCGAGCTTGGGGATCAGGCGCTCGAGGCCGACGCGGTGCAGGGCCGCGTGGACGACCGTATCGCTGAAGCCCTCGGGCTGGTCCGGATAGGTGATGGCGGCGCGCAGCGTCGTGAAGGGCAGATAGGGACGCGGCGGCATGAACATCACGCCGTCCGGCGCCGGCAGCAGGATCGTGCCGGTGCCCGCGGGCCACAGGCCCGCGACGGCGCGCAGCAGCTGGCTCTTGCCCGCCTCCGGGCAGCCGGCGATCAGCACGCGTTCGCCGCTGTCGACCTCGACGATCGGGCGGTCGAGGGCGGCGCGGCCGTCCGGCAGCTGAATGCTGAGGTTGGCGAAGGCGAGCTTCTCGGCGGGATGGCGGCCGACGGCGATCCGCTCGGCGTCCTCGCTCGGCGTGTTCAGGCTGAGCAGTCCATCGCGGAAGCGCACGACGCGCAGCAGCGTCGCCCGCCAATCCGCGATGTGGTGGAAATTGTCGACGAACCAGCGCAGCGCCTGCTGCACCTGATTGAAGGCGCCGACGACCATGGTGAGTCCGCCGAGCGACAGGTTGCCGTACATGTAGCCGGGCAGCGCGGCCAGCACGGGCACGGCGAGGGCGAGCCAGCCATAGCCCGAGGTGATCCAGGTCAGTCGGGCCAATCCGTTGGCGAGCTGGCGCCCGAGACTGATGACCTCGGTCGTGCTGCCGTCGATGGTGCGGCGCTCGTCCGACTCGCCGCCGTGCAGGGCGATCGCCTCGGCCGATTCGTGCACCCGCACGAGGGCGGTGCGCAGCTCGGCCTCGCGGGCATAGCGCTCGGCATTCAGGCGGATCAGCGGGCGGCCGATGAGCCAGGCCAGCCAGGAGCCCGCGGCCGAGTAGACCAGCGCGCACCAGAGCATGTAGCCGGGGATGGTGAAGTAGGTGCTGTGGTCGAGCGTGAAGGTCACTTCGCCCGAGAGAATCCAGAGCACGCCGGCAAAGCTCACCAGCAGCAGCGATGACTGCAGCAGACCGAAGCAGAGCATCGATGTCAGCTCGGCGAGCTGGCGCGCGTCCGCCTGCATATATTGGTCCGGATTGGCGCCGACCTCGCCGGCATGGGCGAGCAGATAGGGGCGCTTGGGCGCCAGCCACTTGTCGAGCAGGTCGTGCGTGAGCCATTCGCGCAGCACGACCTTGATGGTCTCCTGCAGCCAGGTCTGTCCGACGACGAGGACGAGCAGACCGCCGACGATCACCAGGAAGCGCCCGATCTCGGCGCCTAGGTTCTCGAAGGTGCGGTGTTCGAGGGTGTCGAGGAACGAGCCGTTCCAGGCATTCAGCTTGATCTGCCCGAAGGCGACGGCGCAGACCACGACCACCAGCGCCGTGGCGAGGATGCCCAGCCGCAGCCGGTGGCGCGGTGTCGCGACCAGCGCGCGCAAGAGGCAGAGGAGCTGTGGCATCACGCCGCGGTCGGCCATGCTCGGCTGCGGCCGAGCCGCCTCTTCGCGCAGCGCTTCACCCGTGCATGCCATCCTGTCCCACCGTCAGTGGAGGCTTAGGAGAGCCCCGGCCGCGGCGGCTGCGACTCGAAACCGCCGGGGAGCCTGGATGAGCCCCATCACCTTCACTTAACCTTAAATTCATTTATGACTTGTTAACTGCCCCTGTTAGGTGACCGCGGTCACAGATGGTGCGATTTCAATCGGGCGCAACCCACCGGTGCCGTGGCCACGATGTCGGCCACCCGCCACAGTCGTTCACACAGATCTGGCTTGACCCGCCAGTACTTAAGGGTGTTTGGAGTCGAATGGCCGCAGGACACGATCACTCTGCAGGCTTCGACGGGCAGTCCGTCGCCTACCCCCTCGGTCGGCGAAGGTCTGCGAGCCGGGACGCGCGGAGGTTAACAACCTCCAGGCGATCCCGAGCTTGGTTCCCAGGCAACCCCGAGCGACCATGAATCAATGTCGAGCGATTTTCAATAGGAAGAAATAGGGCCATAGCGAATGTCACAGCATCAGGCCAAGCGCATCGAGCAACTCGTCGGCATGATGACCGTCGAAGAGAAGATCGGGCAGCTCAACATGCTCTCGGCCGACATGGCCGTCACTGGTCCGGTGGTGTCCGGGGACTACATGGCGATGCTCAAGGCCGGCAAGCTCGGCAGCATGCTCAACCTCTACGGCGTGGAGAGCACGCGCAAGGTGCAGCGGGTGGCCGTGGAGGAGACGCGCCTCGGCATTCCCCTGTTCTTCGGCTACGACGTCATTCACGGCCACCGCACGGTGTTTCCGATTCCGCTCGGCGAGGCGGCCGCCTTCGACCCCGCGCTGTGGGAGCGCACGGCGCGCGTCGCGGCGATCGAGTCCGCTGCCGACGGCCTCATGCTCACCTTCGCGCCCATGCTC
>Ga0335085_10016675_pt1 | contig 10608 bp, 11 predicted proteins | sample Lox_Sample_45_FD_206712 | JGI IMG/M metagenome (GOLD analysis project Ga0335085, IMG submission 206712) | Soil microbial communities from Loxahatchee National Wildlife Refuge, Florida, United States - Lox_Sample_4.5 | ecosystem: Environmental > Terrestrial > Soil > Wetlands | place: USA...
CATTTGGCGATTTGCGTGTACAAAGGCGTGGACGACTGCGCCAGGGAGCTAATCGTCCAGAGAAGCAATAACATCAACGTCAGTTTTTTCATTTTAAGGTTCCTTCCGATTGCCTCAGATAGTAGTGAACTGCCGGGGTGATGATCAGGGACAGGGCCATCGAGATGGCGATGCCCCCGATCACCGCGATCGCGAGCGGTTGCAGCATTTGCGAACCGGCCCCCAGTGCGAACGCAAGCGGGAGCATCCCTGCCGCGGCGGCAAGAGCAGTCATTAGGATCGGGCGCAAACGTCTCCGCCCTGCCAATACCATGGCTCTGTCTGGGGAGAGGCCAGCGGCGCGATATTTCTGGTCGGCGTCGAGCAGCAGAATGCCATTTTTTGCCACGATACCGATCACCATGATAAGCCCCATGAATGAAGAAATATTGAACCTGATGCCGGTCAGAAGCAGCGCCAGGAATACTCCCGCGGTTGAGAGCAGAGCAGAACAAAGAATCGAGATGGGCGCTGCGAACGTCCGGAACTCGAACAACAGCACCGTGAACACCAGCACAACGGCAAGCACCAGGACCAGGACAAGATCGTGGAATGACTGTTGCTGTTCCTGATATTTTCCCCCGTATTCAATACGAATGGAAGACGGAAGGTTCAGGCCAGTCACGGTCTTCTGCACGTCCGACATGGCGCTGCCAAGGTCACGCCCTTCGAGACGAGCGGTTACGGAGACCACGCGCTGGAGGTTTTCGCGACGGATTTCATTCTGCCCGGGAAGTTGGATGATCGTGGCCAGCCCGCCAAGAGTCGCCGTGTGACCACTGCTGCTCGCGAGCAGTGTGTTCTCCATATTGCTTAAGGTAGTGCGGTTCGCCTGCGGGAATCGCACGCGGATGGTGTAGGCGCGGTCGTTGGCCACCACCGGAACCGACGCCGGTACTCCTTCGAGAATCGCAGCGGCATTGGTCGCTACTTCTTCTGGAGTGAATCCGGCATCAGCGGCAAGCAGGGGATCAACGCGAAAAACGGTCGCTGGCCCACTAATGGTATTTTCAATCCCGTTACCGAGGTCGACGATGCCCCGGACTTTGCCAATGGCATCGGCGACCTTGGGTGCCCATTGATTCAGCAGCGCGGGATCGCTCGAAAACAGCTTGACATAGACATCTTCGGGCTCGTTCGACAGGTCGCCGATCATGTCCTGTAAGACCTCGACGAATTCCACCCGGACTCCCGGTTCCTGTTGTGCGATCTCGGCACGCAACTGCGCGACAACGTCCTCCGTGCTGCGGCTGCGCTTCTGTCTTAATTTGACCGCGATATCCCCCCGGTTTGCCTCCGTCACCGCCGCGAGGCCCAATTCGAGACCGGTTCGGCGGGATGCGCCTTCGACTTCAGGCACACTCCGTATCATCTGCTCGATATGCCCGATCATTCGGTTGGTTTCCGCGAGCGACGTGCCGGGAGGCGTCCAGTAATCGAGAATGAATCCGCCCTCATCCATCGGCGGCAAAAGGTCGGTTCCCAGAGCCTGGTAACACAAGTACGAAACCACTACCAGACCCAGCGCAAAGACCGAGAGCGACTTGGGTCGGCCGACTGCCATGCGCAACCCCTTTTCGTAGAACGCAAGAATGCGCCGCATACGAGGAGAGAGAGACCGTTCTTCGACTGCCTCTAGTTCTTCCGGAGTCAACGAGGCTTCGGATTTGAATTCTGCATGCTTTTTGATGAAGTACTGGCTGAGTGTGGGCGTCCAGGTCAGCGCCAGCGCTAGAGACGCCAGCAGAGACACGGACACTGTGATCGCCAGGGCGCGGAAGAACAGTCCCGTGACGCCGCTGACCGCGATCAGCGGCAGGAACACCACTATGGGGGTGATCGTCGAGCCAAGGAGAGGAACCATGATTTCCGACAGTGCCCTGCGGATGGCAAGCAGCCGATTCTGGCCCGCTTCGTGATGAAGCGCGATGTTCTCAACGACCACAATTGCGTCGTCGATCACTAGCCCGACAGCGGCGCCGAGCCCACCCAAGGTCATGAGGTTGAAGCTGAGCCCGAGCGACTGGATGACAATGCAACTGACGACAACCGTTAGTGGAATCACCATGGCGGCGATGAAGGATGTACCCCAGTCGCGCAGGAAGAGCACCATGATCAGCGAAGCGAGAGCAATGCCGATGAGGATCGCGTCGCGCACGCTCCTGATGGCCTCGGTGACAATCTCGGACTGGTCGTAATACGGCTGCAGTTGAATGCCGGGAGGGAGTGTCTCACGGATGCTGGCGATTTCTGCGTGCACCTCGTCGGCGACCTGCATGGTATTGCTGTCGGGCTGGCGGTTTATGTTGAGCAGCACGGCCGGCTTGCCGTTCGCGGTCACCGTCGTGTACACGGGTTTCACGCCTCGCTCCACCGTCGCCACATCCCCAATCCGCACCGGCGCGCTGGCCTTAGTAGTCTTGATCACAATCTGGCCGAGCTCTGCTGGATCGCGAACCTGGCCGGTAACGAGCGTCAGGTAGAGCTGGTGATTCTGCGGGAGCAAACCGGGCGAGTCGATAAGGTCGGTCCGGCTCACGGCATCGAGCAGCTCACTAACGGTGACGTTAGTTGCCAGCAGTTTCGCGGGGCTGGGCGTGATATGAAACTCCGGCTCTTGTCCGCCCTGCACCACGACCGCCGCGACACCGTTCAAGCGATTGAGGCGCGGCTTGAGTTCATACGTCCCCATCTCCCAAAGCTGGGTTTGCGGCACGGTGTCAGACGTAAGGCTGTAGCCAATGATTGGGAAACTTGCGAACGTCAGCCGGTGCGTGCTGATCAAGGCGGAGGCCGGCAGTTCCGAGCGGACGCGGCTGAGCGCCGCATCCACCAGTTGCAGCGTCTCCACCATGTCCACGTGCCAATCGAAGAAAAGATCGATTTCGGCATCGCCGCGGCTGGTAATCGACTTCACGGACTCGATACCGGGAACGCTGTTGACCGATTCTTCGATCGGTCGAGTGATAGTCACCATCATCTGATCAATCGGCATGACGCCGTTGTTCACGCCAATGACCACACGAGGGAAATCAGTCTGCGGAAACACTGAGATAGGAACACGAAACGCGACATAAGCCCCCGCAAGTGCGATTGCCACCGTGACGAAGATGACAGACTTTGCGAACCGCGTGTACCAGTACCGGTCGTCGCCGGGTGCTGAACTACGCAGGCGACGTAGGAGGTCGAGGATTTTCATCGCCCAGTCTGTCGTTCCGGGTTAACTTGCATTTTCGTTTGCTGCCCGCTTGCTGCCTTCACCTGGGTGCCATCGGGCAATCCATAGGCGCCGGTGGTGACGACGATTTCTCCCGCCTGCAATCCTTTTGTGATTTGGACTTGGTCCCCGGTGTCTATTCCGGTCATAACCTCTCGCTTGTGGGCTTTGCCCTGGTTGTCGACCACCATCACGACTGTGGCTCCCTCGGGTGACTTCAGAAGTGCCTCCTCGGGAATCGCGATGGCATTCTCAAGGGTGCGTACCACGATTTTGAGTTGGACCGTTGAACCTGGACGCAATGCCCCAGATTGGTTGTCAGCCTCCACCCAGACCTGGACCGTCGTGCTGCCAGCGTCGAGTGCGGGACTCACGATAATGACTTTGCCCGAAACTGGGGGCACTTCCGCCGCTATGATCGTCGCCGGATCCCCTGGTTTCAATAATGCCGCCTCTTCCTGCGGAATGTGTGCCCTGGCCACAACCGACGATGTGTCCATGATGGTCAGCAAGGGTGTTCCTGAGGGAGATGTCTCACCCGGCCATACCGGACGATCCGTAACCACGCCGTCAATGGGGCTGCGGATCTCCGTGTAGCTGAGTTGCACTTGGGCTCCTTTGTACTTGCCTTGCGCGGAGGTCAACTGTCCTGCGGCGGATCTGAGCGCCGCCTGTTTCCCGACAGCCAGAAGCGACGCCAAATGCTGCTGTGCAACGTCGCTTTGGGCCCGGGCCTGGGCGAGTGCGACTGCGGCCGCATCCAACTCCTTCCGGGGCAACGCGCCTTCTTGAAAGAGCTCGTTGCGGCTGTCATAGAGCTTTTGTTGCGCGTCGAGTGACTCTTTGGCTGCCTTCGCATCAAGCTCGGCTTTTTTCAGGTCTTCGGGCAGCGATGCCTGCGTAGTGGTTTCGTACTGGGCCTGTGCCTGCTCTAGCGCGCCTTTGCTCTCGGCGACTGCGGCGGTGATATCGCGATTCTCAAGTATGGCGAGCAGCTCGCCCCTATGAACTCGGGAACCCCTATTCACGTAAAACCTGCTTACCGGCGCCACCACTTTCGGCGTAATGCCTACCTGGTTTTTCGGGAACAGCACACCTTCTGCGGTCACGATCTGCTGCAACGATTGCCTTTTTACTGTGGCGACCTGTACCGTGACCACCGGTTGCGGTTCCTGTTGTTCTTTCGAGCAACCGCTGAGCACCACCACAGCCATAGAGGTAACCACTAAAGCGTACTTTCGTGCGCGCATCGTTAGAAGTTCCCTGTAAGCGTTTGAAGATTGGCGATTGCGCCACGGTATCGTCCCGCTGCGTCCGCGTAGTTGTTCTGTGCTAGCAAAGCCGCGTTCTGCGCGTCTACGACTTCCAGTGCCGTGGCTTCGCCGCCCTGATACCGGAGCACCGTGAGGCGAAGGCTCTCGGCGGCAAGGTCTGCGGACTGCTTCAGCAGATCAATCTGGGCTCGCGCGGTTTCAGCCTCGTTGTAGAAGAGCCGCAGATTTGCGAGGGCCGTCCTCTGGGCGGCGCTCAACTGCACGCGAGCGACATCCCGTCGCAGTTGCGCCTGTTTCACTTTGCTGCGAGTCGCTCCCCAATCAAAGATCGGCAGGTTCAAGGTCCCGATTGCCTGATAACCAAGGTTGTGGACGTCGCCGGTATAGGTTGCATAATGATTGGCGTCGATGCCGTAGAAGTAGTCGAATGAGACCGAAGGCAGGTGGCCTGCGAACGCTGCTGATACCTCGTGCTGCGCTGCCAGCATCACCGCATGGGCTGCTGCAATCTCCGGATTGCTATGCGCAGCTAGTTCCTCGATGCGCCCGACCTCCGGTAGAGTGGGTACTTCGCCGAGGTCGTTTACTACCTCATAATCGGCTGTGAAGGTTGGAAAAATCACGACGGCGAGTCCCAGCTTCGCTTGCTCCGCCGCTAATCGCGCGTCCTCGACATTGCGTTCCCGATCGTTCACCTGCAACTGTGCCTTGACCACGTCAGAATGCGCGACCTCCCCACCGTTCTCCAGTTTCTTGCTCAGATCCACGAATTGTTGGGCGTCGTCAGCTGCAGCCCGCGCGTTCTCGTATTTCCACTGCGAGATAATCACATCGTAAAAGTCCCTCGTGACGGTTAAAACCAATCCCCGCGTCGCGATTTCTGCTCTTGCACGCGCCACGGCCTCGAGCGCCAGGACGCGCCGGTAGTCGGCGACCGAAGCAAAGCTCAGCGTCTCGTGAAACGTACCCTGGCTCATGTATTCGCGTGGGCCGTTGGCACCGATGAAGGCCCCGGTATCGGTCCCGTTGGGTTTCGTGTAGATCGCTCCCGTGATGTAGGCGAGCGAAGGCAAAAGTGCCGCCCGGGCCTGCACGCTATCTTCACGGGCGATTCCGGCGTCGGCAAGCGCCGCTCGAAAGTCAGGCGCGTTCGATTGTGCCAGGCGGATCGCGTCATCCAGCGTCAGTCGAGGAACCGGATTCGGTGGCGGCGGTGATGCCGTAGCTGCACTCGTCTGTGCCCAGACTCGCGACAGCAGGATCACCACAATGCAGGTAGCAAGGAATGATTTTCGCAACACGAGCTTCTTCCCCGAACTTGAGAAGCAAGGATGGCAGGTTGAAGCTTAAGCAAAGCTGAAATCAGGAAAGGACGGGAAGCTTGACTGAGAAGGTAGTCCCACTACCCAGGCGGGTTTCGGCGGCTATGCTACCCCCATAGGCCTCTGCCATGGCCTTCGCGATGGCCAGTCCCAGGCCGTAACCTCCGGTCTCACGTGCCCGGGAAATATCGGAACGATGAAAACGGTCGAAGATATTCTGCAGATCTTGCTCCCGAATCCCTGGGCCCTGGTCACGCACCTCGATCCGCGCTTTGCCGTTGTCCCGAGAAATCGACAGTCGCACTTCGCCTCCGGGCGGACTGTAGCGGATCGCATTATCAAGGAGGTTATTCCAGATAGTCTCGAGGTCGTCAGGATCACCCTTGACCTGGGGCGATCCTTCCGATTCCAGCTCGACGCGCACGGATTTTGCCTCGGCCAGCGGACGCCATCGTTCCGCGCTTGTTTCGCAGCTCGCTGCTAAATCCACCACGGGTAAATCGAGTCGTTGTCCTGCCTGGATCTGCTCGGCGCGGGCCAAGCGCAACATCGAATGCGTTAAGCTTTCCAGTCGCGCCGCATCCTCAAGAGCATTCTGCAATTCATTCCGATACTCGTCGGCCGTTCGCGGCTTTTGTAAGGCCCATTGAAGAGTGGATTTTAGCACCGTGATCGGAGTCTTGAGCTCGTGCGCTGCGTTGGTCACGAACTCGCGTTGCGAAGTGAACGCACGCTCCAACGTTGCCAACATCCGGTCCATGGCCGCAGTCAGTGGCGCAAGTTCCACCGTGGCGTGCGCCTCTTCGGGAGCGTGAAGTTTCCAGTCCCGTGCCGTTACCTCCCCGGCGCTACCCGCCAGTGCTGCCAGCGGGCTTAATCCCTTCCTCACCGCCCATATCGTGATTGCGGTGGCGATTCCGAGAAGCAACAAGCTGCCCACGGCGGTCATGACCGCAACTTCCCAAATCCGCTCCTGAATCTCTTCGGTAGATGCGGCATATAAGACCCTGATGGTTGCGGATGCCGAGACCTCAGGGCCCTCAGAATCAAGTACTGGGGTGCTCAACCGGATCACGCGATACTGTGCGTGACCGACGTGAGCATTCCAGTATGGACGGTCCGCTTTTTTGGCGGATGCCAACTTGTCGCTCCACTGTGGTGAGCGCCCAATCACCGTGCCGTCGTCGCCGAGGATCTCGTACATGTCCTGCCATTCATGATCAAGCGGTGGCGGCGCTTGCGCGCTGTCAAAGACGAGATGTGGATGTTCGTCCTCACTGAATCGAACCAGTGCCGCCACGCTCATCGCTCTCCCGTGCAAGGCCGAGTCGAACGCTTTGCGCAGCTGCCACTTCGTGAGATAGGTAGACAGTGCCACGACTGCTGCGGTCAAAATCAACTGCGTCAGTACAACCGACACGATCAGGCGCCGCGTGATAGACAATTTCTTCATGCTAGCTGCACAGCCTGTATCCCTGGCCGCGGAGGGTCTCGATCAAGTCACCGTTTTTGTCTCCCAGCTTGCGGCGCAATCCGGAGATGTAAACCTCGATCACGTTGCTGAAGCGTTCCCAGTTGAAATCGTAAAGATGCTCTGACAATTCGGCCTTCGAGACAACGGCATTTTGCCGGTGGGCGAGGTACTCCAATACCCGGTACTCCATGGCTGACAAAGCCAGCGTCTTTCCGTCGCGAACCACGCGGCGACTCGCGGTGTCGATCTCCACGTCCCGTATCTCGAGCACCGCAGAGCTATGTCCTTTGCCGCGCCGAATCACCGCCTTTGCTCTGGCAATCAGTTCACCGAGATCAAACGGCTTGGTAACGTAGTCATCGGCCCCGGCATTCAACAACGCGATGACCGATTCGCGGTCGTCCCGCGCTGTAAGGATCAATACCGGGGAAGAATTCCCTGCTGCTCTCATTTGTTCCAGAACGCTCAAACCCTCGAGGCGAGGGAGCATCAGATCTAACACCACTAGGTCGTAAGGATTCGACTCGACCATGTACAAGCCTTCTTCACCGTCGTAAACGCAGTCTACCGCGTAACCGGCGCTCTCGCGCAGACTGCGCGCAATGTTTCCGGCCAGCCGCCTTTCGTCCTCGATGATCAGGACACGCACCACGTTAGCTTACGCTTTTCGCCTCCTCATTCACGATTGTGGGTTTGGAGTTTTGTCGTGGTTCTTGGGATGTTCCTGGTGCTTCTCCGCACCTTCTTTCGCTTCCTGGGCAACCGCCTCTTTGGGGTCCTCTACCACCTTTCCCGTGTTTGCATCCACATTGACCTCGTGAACTCCGTCGGTCGTTGCGATGTCGAACGAGTAGATCCAGCGCCCATACTCCTTCTCTAATTCTGAGCTCTTAATCCTTCCGCGCTCCTTCCGCAATGCGGTGGCTTTGGCCTGCTCCATCGTGATTTTCGGTTGCGCTTTGCTTTCCGCAGCAGAATAAACCAACACCACCAGCACCAAAGAAAGTAGCGGAATAACTCTGTTTCGCATGCTCCCTCCTAAGAAATGTTGCCAGGGCTGACCTTAAACCAACCTGAAGACTGCAAAGCCTTTTGATCTACCAGCCGAAGGTAGGCCTCGTGGGCCTTGAAATTGACAGCCTGTTCCGTCTTCAAAGCCATCGTTCCAGTGGGGACCAGACTTACCTTGATTTTGCCGGCGATTGCAGGTGCTACCGTCTCTTGTAGTTTGAGCGTGTCCTCTAGAGAGCCATCGTAAGGCTCCGCCCACAGATTGGCGTCGGTTTGAGCCTGAATCAATTGAGCCGTGATGCGAACACGATCTCCGGAACGTAGCACTGAACCTTCCAAAATTGCGCCCACGTTCAACCAGCTGCGAAATCAACGCAGGGCCGCAGTCGTCACCAGCTTTGTGGATCCGTCGAAGTACTCTTCGGAAATGGAGACGGAACGTTCACGAGGGCTGTCACCCTCAGGGCCGGAACTGAGCCCTTCCCGCTGGTCGTGGGTGACTTCAACGGAGACCGCAAACTGGATTTTGCTGTAACGAATGTGAACAGCGGCGTCTACATTTTCCTCGGCAATGGTGATAGTTCGTTCCAGCAGTCGGGGCCAATCACAGCAGGAAACAGTCCCGTTGCAGTAGCGGTGGGCGATTTCAACGGAGACAACGTATTGGACCTCGTTGTTCCTGACCTTCACGATCCAACCACTATCGATCACGGTGGCGTCAGTATTCTTCTAGGTAAGGGCGATGGGACGTTCGATGGTCCGGAATACTACCCGGTTGGATTCTTCCCCACGTCTGTCGCGGTTGGAGATGTGAACGGAGACGGCAAGTCCGATCTCGTAATCTCCAGCTTTACAGCCGCGTTTGGGCTCGAAGGCTCAGCGATGAACGTTCTGCTCGGAAACGGGGATGGCACATTTGTCGCTGACAAGGAGTTCGGTACAGGCAAAACTACAAGCGGGAGCGTGTTTCCCTTCTCGGTGGTCATCGCTGATTTTGACTCGGACGACAAGCCCGACTTGGCGGAGGTTCTTGGCTACAAGGTCGCAGTGATGCCGGGAAGCGGCGATGGATCTTTCCAAGTTAACTTGGTGTTCCAAGCCGATGACATACCGTTTCAATTGGTGGTTCGTGACCTAGATGCAGACGGAAAGCCGGATATGGTGGTTGCGAATCAAGGGAGTAACGATATTACGGTCATGATGAATGCGACGAATCCGTGACTGGATTTGGTCACTGCCCAGAATTCTTCAATGCCCTACCAAAAGCAAGACGCGTATGCCGACATCGCTCCCCGTTCAGGTTCGGCTCCAATTACCTTTTGTTTTCGCAGCGCCCGATTTTCCAATTCCTCGCATTTCGGGGCATCGTGCGGTGCCTCTCGTTCCCAAATAGCAAGCTGACTTACATCGATATTGCCCAGTTTGGCGCATGCCACAACGGATTCACTCTTTGATGTGCGTCTTTGTGGGGGACCATATCCTGGCGGAAATACCACCAGAAGCAGCCGCTGACGAAGTTCGGCACATCGATTCGCATTAGCCCATGCCCGATGCCCATGAGAAAAATCCGCCTATAACAGACCAGTGAACTTTCAGACTGTCACTGTCCCCGGTACGGAACGGCAATGATATTTGGAACCTCATTATCCGGTCGGTGGTAATGGCACTGAGCAGATGTATGTTTTCGTTTTCGCACCACTCGATGAGCTTGCGCCCCATCAAATCTGCCTTCGCATTGCCCTTACCGTACCGCTCACGAAACGCCAGCCACTCCTTCACTGCTTCAACGACCGTCTTGCCTTTCGGCACTACCTTTCCATCGGCAAAATCCTTCAGCCGCTCGTCCAAATCCTTCCACTTGGACTGAGCGTCCGACCAGCTTCGGGTGCCCAAAGACCACTTCGTTTGGGGGCAGGTGAGTTTCCTCCCTTCGAATACCGCCTCAGGTTTTTTCCACCCGAATTGCACCCACAAAGGACACTTACAGCGGGAGTCGTAGGGGTTCCCGCTACTGCACTTCCTGTTGTGACGCCGATGGATTCTGAACGTCATGGTTCCCTGTCCGAAGTGGCTAGGGACAATCGTAGGGACATTTAGGAAGGGAAGTCAATGTTACGCAGGTTTCACGCGGGCATGTCCGTTCCGAGACATAGGTAACAGAACGCTCCGGAGACATGGGTTACACTTTTCGGCCCGAAGGGGTTGGAGAGGAGATGCCATGGAAGGAGAGTTCTGTGATGGACGAACGCATGCGGTTTGTAATCCGGCTGA